>Ga0181524_10005884_pt1 | contig 10810 bp, 9 predicted proteins | sample PEATcosm2014_Bin_34_FD_119761 | JGI IMG/M metagenome (GOLD analysis project Ga0181524, IMG submission 119761) | Peatland microbial communities from MTU Mesocosm Facility, Houghton, MI, USA - PEATcosm2014_Bin05_60_metaG | ecosystem: Environmental > Terrestrial > Soil > Wetlands > Peat | place...
ACACCCAGAGGGCCGGCCGTTGTCATTTTCCCTGTCTTGCGGCGTTCGGAGGCCCAAAGCCGGCTGAAGCCGGCGCTCCGGCCTGTGGGCGTTCCGTGCCGGGTGTGAAATATCCGGGCTAGCGCCGGCCTCCGGTGCATGGACGCCGTTGAATCGATGTCTAAGCGACCAGGATTGCGCCCTGGCTGGCATTGCTCACGAGCTTTTTGTAGCGGGCCAGCCAGCCGGTCAATTCGCGTTTGACGGGTTGCCAGGTTGCTTTGCGCCGGGCCAGTTCGGCCTCGGGGACCAGGATATCGATTCGCCGATTGGGGAAATCGATGCGCAGGCGGTCGCCGTTTTGAAGCAGGCCGATTGGCCCGCCCTCGGCGGCCTCGGGCGAGACGTGGCCGATGCAGGCGCCGGCAGTGCCGCCGCTGAAGCGGCCATCGGTGATGAGGGCGACCTTATCGCCCAGGCCCATGCCGACGATGTAGCTTGTGGGCGAGAGCATCTCCTGCATGCCGGGGCCGCCGCGAGGGCCTTCGTTGCGAATGATGGCGACGTCTCCGGCCTTGACCTTGCCGGCGAGAATGCCCTCGCAGGCCTGCTCCTGGCTCTCGAAGATGATGCAGGGGCCTTCGAAGACCAGGCCGGGGCCGCAGTTGGCCCTGAAGGCGTCGCTGATGCCGGCGGTTTTGACGACGCTGCCCTCCGGGGCCAGTTGGCCGTAAAGGATGGCCAGGCCGCCATCGGCCGAGTAGGCGGTTTCTTTGGTGCGGATGCAATCCCGGGGGTCGAACAGAAATGCGGGGTCGTAGGGCATGAGGCCACTGATCTGGGTGTCCTGTATCTGGGCGGGCCTGTGTTCGTGGTAGGCCTTGCTGATCTGCCAATGGCGGAAGCGGGCGACCCGCAGGAGGCAGGCAATCTTCTTCTCGCCTTCCTTGGTGTACTGCCAGAGGATCAGCACGGGGGTCTGCTTGAGGCTGCCCAGTTCGCCGCGAACCAGGCCGCTCCACTCGGCGAATTTCTGTTTCAGGCCGGCTTCGATGGCCGCCGTGCCTTTCCAGGCCAGGTTGGCATCCACCTGCAATTCGGCATCGTCGCTGAACAAGGCGGCGGCGGTGGCGGCGTCGGCGGCGTTAAAGGCGGCGGCCAGGCGCCAGAGGGTGATGGCGCGGGAGTCGCCCGGGAAGAACAGCAGCGGTTTGGGGGCCAGGTTGCCGCTCGCCGTGCGGGCGGCGGGGCCGAGTTTGTCGTTGGGGTCCAGGACGAGGGCGGAGCAACCGGAGACGCGGGCGGCCTTTGCCCAGGCGGTGCATTGGGGGGAGCGCACATCCCACGCGTCGATGTTTTCCCCAATCGTTTTGCCTGTGACCGTCTTGCAGGCCGGGGTGAGGGCGCCAAGACGTTTGAGTTCCCCCAGGATGGTATGAATGCCGCCTGCGCGGTGGACATCCTGGACATGGTAGTTTGAGGAAGGGGACACCTTGCAGAGGCAGGGCACGCGGCGGGAGATGGCATCGATGCGGCTGATGTCGTAAGAGATGCCAGCCTCGCGCGCGATGGCCAGCGTATGCAGGACGGTGTTGGTCGAGCCGCCCATGGCGACGTCCAGCGCGATCGCGTTGTCGAACGCCTCGGGGGTCGCGATGTCGCGCGGCTTCAGGTCCGCCTCGATGAGTTTGACGATGACGCGGGCGGCCCGTTCATAGAGCGCCTCCCGCTCTTTGGACACGGCCAGGATGGTGCCGTTGCCGGGCAAGGCCATGCCGAGGGCTTCGCAGAGGCAATTCATGGAATTGGCGGTGAACATGCCGGAGCACGAACCGCACGTGGGGCAGGCGTTCTGCTCGAGCTTCCGGAGCTGTTCGGCCGAGATTTTGCCGCTCTGCAGTTCCGCCACGCCTTTGAAGACCGAGATGAGGTCCGATTTCTGAGCCGCCGGCCGCAGATGCGCCGGGAGGTCGCTTTCGGCCTGCTGTGCAATGCCGGCGGCCATTGGGCCGCCGCTCACGAAGACGGCCGGGATGTTCACCCGCATCGCCGCCATCAGCATGCCGGGCACGATTTTGTCACAGTTCGGGATGCAGACCATCCCGTCAAAACAATGTGCCCGGATCATGGACTCCACGCAGTCGGCGATCAATTCGCGCGATGGCAGCGAGTACTTCATGCCGTCGTGGCCCATGGCGATGCCGTCATCGATGCCGATCGTGTTAAAGATAAACGGCACTCCCCCCGCCTCGCGCACCAGCCGTTTCATCAGCAGCCCGACCTCGTTGAGGTGGGCGTGGCCGGGGATGCAATCCGTGTAGGAATTGACAATGGCGACAAAGGGTTTGTCCCAGTCCGCTTCGGACTCGATGGAACCGGTGGCGCGCAAGAGCGAGCGGTGTGGCGCGCGTTCAGGGCCTTTCTTAATAATATCAGAGCGCATAACTCCCTGGAACTTAGTGCGGCGAGGCCCGGATGGCGATGTTTTTCTTGGGGAAGGATGAATGCGACCCAAGAAGGGAATGGATCTATTGTCAGCGGCTTGCATCTGCCCGTCTTGTAATCCCGCCTACTCCGCAGCAAGTCGGTTGTTGTCCCGGAGGGACATCCCGAGAATAGCCCGGCGCTTGAGCGGGAGACGCCGTTTAGTGTTGCGTCCGTCCCGAAGGGACGGTTGAATCACCGGCCGGTGATACAAGAGGCATCGGATTGAGCACGACGAGCACTATATGTGGGATCGAGCTTCAAGCGTCCCTTCGGGACGCGGGCTCCTCGGGCGTCCTACCCGGCGCTGAAGCGCCGGGCTATTCTCGGGATGTGCCTCCGGGACAAAACTTCGGGGTGCCACCGCGCGCGCATTCACCTCGAACCTGGCCCAGCACATGAACATCTGCAATCAAACGATATGAAAAGCAGTGCAGCCCGGCGAAGCCGCGACCCGAATCCCAGCCGAACGGCAATTGCGGCTCAGCGCACCCCCGGAACGCCGCCCTCAGGCGGCAGCCGCGACCGCAATTCCGGCAACATGGCAGTCGCGGCAGGGCCTTCGGGGTCCGGCCCTGCGGCGCCGGCGTCTGCGCCGGTTTCGCGCAGCGGCCGTTTTGCGGGCGGTCCGGCGGCGGATATGGCGCGGTTCACGGAATCGATCTCGTTCGACTGGCGGCTGTGGCGGCAGGACATCCGAGCTTCGATCGCGCATGCGAGGATGCTGGAGAAGGCGGGGTTGCTGAGCGCCGAGGAATTGGAGGCGATTAGGCGCGGGCTGGAGGACATCGGCCGTGAGATCGAGGCGGGCCAATTCCGGTGGCAGCCGGACTTGGAGGACGTACACATGAACATCGAGGCGGAGTTGACGCGGCGGGCGCCGGCCGGCGCCAGGCTGCATACGGGGCGTTCGCGCAACGACCAGGTGGCGGTGGACTTGCGGCTGTGGCTGAGGGAGGAGACGGTCGAGTTGCTGCGCGAGGTCCGCTCGGCACAGCGCGCCCTGGTGGGGCTGGGCCGCCGGGAGGAGGGGGTCATTATACCCGGCTACACGCATTTGCAGCGGGCGCAGCCGGTATATCTGGCCCACCATTTGCTGGCCTACGTGGAGATGCTCGAACGCGACCGGCAGCGGTTCCGGCAAGGGCTGGCGCGCATAAACGTCTGCCCGCTGGGGAGCGGGGCCCTGGCCGGCTCGACGCTTCCGCTGGATCGCGAGCGCGTGGCCAGGCTGCTCGAGTTTGTTGATGCCCGGGGCCGGCCAGCCGTTGCTCAGAACTCGATGGACGCCGTGAGCGACCGGGATTTTGCCGTCGAGTTTTGCAGCAGCGCCGCTCTCCTGGCGGTGCATCTGTCGCGCCTGGCCGAGGACCTCATTCTTTGGGCTAGCAGCGAATTCAATTTCATTCGCATCGCCGACGCCTATACGACCGGCTCGTCGCTGATGCCGCAGAAAAGGAATCCCGACGCGGCTGAGTTGACGCGGGGAAAGACCGGGCGCGTCATCGGGAACCTGGTGGCGCTGCTCACGTTGCTGAAGGGTTTGCCGCTGGCCTACAACCGCGATTTGCAGGAGGATAAAGAGCGGCTGTTCGACACCGTGGACACGGTGCGCGCCACAGTGCGGCTGTGCGCGGCGATGCTCGAGCATACGGCCGTCAACCGGCAGGCCTGCCGCGCCGCCGCCAAGGACCCGGCCATGCTGGCAACCGACCTGGCGGATTACCTCGTGCGGAAAGGCTTGCCTTTCCGCCAGGCCCATCATGCCGTGGGCGCAGTGGTGGCGCTGGCGGAACGGTTGGGCAAACCGTTGGACCAACTCGGCCTGGCCGAACTGCAATCCGTCGAGCAGCGGTTTGCCCCGGATGCCCTCCAGACGTTCAACCTGGACCAGGCGATGAGCAGGCGAAACCTGACGGGAGCCTCTGGGACCAGGGAGGTCAAGAGACAATTGCAGAGGTGGAGCAAGGCGTGCGGCCTTGTGGGCCGAGAAGCGAAGGGCGAAGGGCGAAGGGCGAAAAGCCCAGAATAGAGCCTCTCCCCATAGCCCCGCGAATGGAAGACTTTGTCGCAACCTTTGTCGCAACCTTTGTCGCAACCCTTGTCGAATTGGCCATTTATCGACAAAGTTGGCGACAAAGGTCCGAAGAATGTTAAACGATGTCGCCGACTGAAATTGCCGGTTTGGGGCTGGCGGCTGCCGCAGGCGGGGCAATCAACGCGGTTGCGGGCGGGGGCACGTTGGTGACGTTTCCGACGTTGCTGCTTTTCGGCGTCAAACCGATTATCGCAAACGCCACCAGCACGCTGGCGCTGGTCATCGGCACTTCGGGCGGCATCTACGGCTACCGCCGGCACCTCGACGGGGTCAGGGCATGGCTGTGGCGGTTTGTGCCGATCAGTCTCCTGGGCGGTCTGATTGGCGCCATCCTGCTGACCTTCACCGGCAACAAAGCCTTCTCGAAATTGGTCCCTTTTCTCATCCTGTTCGCCACAATCCTGTTCCTGGCCCAAGGGGCGTTTAGGCGGCTTGCAGACCGGCAGCAGGCGATTCGGGGGGCGATTCTGTTTCAGTTTGGCGTGGCAATCTATGGGGGGTACTTCGGGGCGGGCATAGGCATCCTGATGCTGGCATCGCTCGGTTTCATCGGCTTGGAGCACATTCACCAGATGAACGCGCTCAAGACCATGCTCGGCTCCCTGATCAACCTCGTCGCGGCGGCATGGTTCATCCGGGCCGGGCTGATCGATTGGCCCAGGGCGGGAATCATGACGGCCGGCGCCGTGCTGGGCTACTACTTAGGCTCCCACTATTCGCAGCGAATTCCGCAAAAACGCGTCCGCCAGATTATCACCCTCGTCGGCTTCATCCTCGCGGCGGCCACATTCTACCAGGAGTTTGTGCGTTAGGGCCTTTGCCGAAAGCCCGATAAGAGGTGATCAGTAACGATCGCGACTGCGCTCGCGATCCCGGCCGCCACTGCGTCCGGCAAAACCGCCACGCCGGCCGCCGCCGCCGCCGGCCGGACGCTCCTCGCGGGGCCGGGCGATGTTGACGGTCAGCGCGCGGCCATCCATCTCCTTGCCATTGAGGGCGGTGATTGCTTTCTGTGCTTCCTCTGGCGAACTCATCGTGACGAACGCAAACCCGCGCGGTCTTCCGGTGACGCGGTCCATCATCAAGTTGGCTTCCACCACGGTGCCGTGGGCGGCAAACGCATCCTGCAGATCATTCTCCGTGGTCTTGAAGGAGAGGTTTCCCACAAACAATTTTTCACTCATGTACTGTTGTCGTGTCCTAGAATCGACGCTTGTCTTCTCCTGACTGTTCCCGACTGTCGGGTTTCAAATCATCACTGAACTTGGTTCACTTGAGGATTCACCATGTCCGGAGACTGACGCAGCCATCTACCAGACGCATGAAGACTGGCGATTTTTGGAGGAAAAGCAAGAGCGAATCGGCAGTTTCGACGGTAGGAGTTCACCCCACACGCGGAGCGTCGGAGCGTGGAGCGTAGAGCGTAGAGCGTGGAGCGTGAGGGCGTCGTGGCACTTCCTACGCTCCCACGCTCCGACGCGCTCCACGCTCTCACGCCCCGCACGAAGCATCCGGATCCGGGAATCCGCTCTTGCCCTGGCCCTTAGACGAGCGGGAAGCGGTAGGTATCTGCCGGGTCGAAACGGACGGGCGAAAATTCGAGGACTTGTCCGGGGGCGGGCGCCAGGATGGCGTGAGCAATTCCAGTTTCGATGACGGCCACGTCGCCCGTCTGCAATGGCAGCGAGTCGCGTGTTCCTTGCGCGATGTCCTGCACCACAAGGGAGATTTCACCTTGGACGACATAAAGCAGTTCCTTCTTGAACTTATGGTAGTGGTTGCCTCGCGCGCAGCCCGGGCGAATCTCGACCAGGGCCATGTAACGAATCGGCTCATCTGCATCGTAGAACTGCGCCAGTTCGCCCTGGGGCAGGAGCAATCGTTTCAGGACCGGGGCCCCGGCGCCGACCGGCGGCTGCAAGGTAGGCAGCGACAGTTTGGAGACCTTTCCCTCCAGATACGTAAGCCGCGACATAGAGTCTTCGGGGCTGCATTGGCCACGCTCTACGCTCTCACGTTTTACGCTCCACCCCAAGCTTTCACATCTCGGAATCTGTTCTTGCACGAACCCTCACTCCTTCTCAAGTTCGGCGATGTCCGCCTGGTCCAGCCGGAATTCCGCCGCGCCGATAATGCCTTCGACCTGGGCGGCGCTGCGAGCGCCGACGATGGCGGCGGTCACTGCGGGCTGGCGGAGGGTCCAAGCGATGGCGGTTTCGCCGGGCGAGTGTCCATGGCGGGCGCCAACGGCGCGCAACCGCTCGACCAGCGCGAGGTTCTTCGAGAGCTTCGGCTCCTGGAAGTCGGGCCGGCGGCTGCGCCAGTCATCTGCGGGCAGGGCTGCGGCCCGCAGGCGGGTCATCGCACCGGTGAGCAGGCCGGAACCCATGGGGGAATAGACGATCACCCCGATGCCTTGTTGCTGGCAGAAGGGCAGCAACTCTGCCTCGATCTCCCGCCGGATAAGGGAATAGGGCGGCTGCAAAGAGGTGACGCGGGCGATGGCCTGGGCCTTCTTGAGTTCTTCGAGGCCGAAATTGGAAACGCCGATCCAGCGGACCTTGCCTTCAGCCTGCAGCTTGGCCAAGGTGGCCCAACCCTCCTCGGTTTCGGCCCAATCGCTGGTTGGCCAATGTATCTGGTAGAGGTCGATGACATCGACCCCGAGGCGGCGGAGGCTCTTTTCGCACTCTTGGCGCACTGAATTGGCGCGGAGCGAATAACTGATTTCGCGCTGCTCATTCCAAGGCATGCCGCACTTGGTGAAGATGTAGGGCCGTGGGCCGGCCCATTGGCGAAGGGCCGTAGCGACCAGTTCTTCAGAATGGCCCAGCCCATAGACCGCGGCTGTGTCGATCCAGTTAATGCCTGACTCCAGGGCGCGGCGGATGGCTGCCAGGGACTCTCGCTCATCCTGCGCCCCCCACCCATATTGCCAACCCGCCCCGCCGATGGCCCAGGCGCCAAAGCCGATGGACGTGATACCCAGGTCCGAATTGCCAAGCTTTCGAGTTCGCATACAAATTGGTTTCTCGCTTGTTTGAAGCATACATAGCATGTCTGGCTCAGGTTGGCTAGTGTGGGAGGGATGCGTGCAGCCATGAAACCAAAGCCATCCGATTTGCCCAAGAGAGTCCGACGCCGGAAAAGAGCCGGCGGGGACTATCGGCGAGCCCTTGTGGATTTTATCCGCACCAACGCCAGACCGCCGGATAAGTTCAGCCATCAAGCCCGGGTTTATGCCCTGGCCAAAGAGTTGGCGCGGGGCCTGGCCTGCGATGATGATGTGGTCTTTGCGGCGGTGTGGCTGCACGACCTGGGCGTGTTTATCGGCCGGCGTCCGGAAAACCCGGCCGCGCTGCCTGCCTGGGACCACGTCGCTTACGCCTGCCAGGAAGCGCCAAAGGCGCTGAGGCGATTGGGGTTTCCGCCTGAGAAGATTCCAGCGGTCCTCGAGGTCATTCGTTCGCATCTTCCGTCGGGCCGTCCGGTCTCGTTGGAGGGTTGGGTGGTGCGCGATGCGGACATTCTCGAGCAACTTGGGGCCGTTGGCATCCTGCGCACTGTGAGCAAGGTCGGGCGCGACACCCGGTTTGTCCGGTTTTCAGACGCGCTGGCGCACCTCCGCCGGCAGGCGGAGCAACTGCCGGCCCTGCTGCATTCCGCCTCCGCCCGCCGCCTGGCCCGACCGCGCCTGCGAGTCCTAGAAGCGTTCCTGGCCGCAGCCCAGGCCGAGGGCGGAGGCATTGAGTGGTAACCGCCGGACTTCATGGCTGCGGGTTTACCTCTGAGGTTTGGCTCTTTCGGAGGGGCGGATTCGTTGCCTGGCCCAGCGGCGGGCCTGGGCGGGGGTCTTGAGGTCATCCTGCAACTGTTTTTCCCGGATTTCGGCCAGGAGCGCGCCCATGGGCGGACCCGGTTTCATGCCCAGGGCGATCAGGTCGCCGCCTTTCAAGAGAGGGGGGCGGATGTGCGGTTGCCGCTCCAAGGCCTTGGCCTGGGCGGCCAGGAAGTCATAGACCTCCAACCGGCCATTGGACCCCAAGCAGTCGAGGCGGTGCAATTCCAACTCCAGGGGAAGGGTCGGGCGGAGCAGGAGCCGGCGCAGGGTGGACTTGCGCATTTGCGGGGCGTCCTTGAATTGCATGTGGCAGCGCACTGCCTTGACGATGTCCTCAATTTGTCTGCGGGGAAAGCGGAGCCGTCCCAGGATTCGGGCGGCCATTTCGGCGCCGATGCGTTCGTGGCCGTAGAAATGGAGGGTGCCGGTCTCCGGGTCTCGCGAGGCCGTGAGGGGCTTGGCCACGTCGTGAAGCAAGACCGCCCAAGGCAACGAGGAGGCCGCATCGGGCGGCATTTGTGCCAGCATCAAACGGAGGTGATTGAAGACGGTGCCTTCCGGGTGGAAGTCGGGAGATTGCTCGCAGGAGACGGTGGCGGCAATCTCAGGCAGGACTTGTTCCAGGAGGCCGCTTTGACGCAGCAACTCCAGGCCGCGCCCTGCGTGTGGGGGGCGAAACAGCTTCAACAACTCGTCGCGGATGCGCTCGGCGCTGATGTCCGCAATGGAAGGGGCGCCGGCCTGGATTGCGGCGAGAGTGACAGGCTCGATGTCAAATTCCAGTTGGGCCGCAAGGCGCACCGCGCGGAGCAGCCGCAAATGGTCTTCGGCAAACCGCTGCGCGGGCGGCCCGATGGCCCGGATGACTCGGGCGCGCAGGTCGGCCTGGCCCCCCACCCAATCGTGCAGGGTTTCACGAACCGGGTCGTAGAGCAGGCCGTTGATGGTGAAATCGCGGCGCAAGGCATCGGCCCGCGCATCGCCGAAACTGACCTGCTCCGGATGACGCCCGTCCCGGTAATCCGCCTCCGACCGGAACGTAGCGACCTGGAACTGATGGCCGCCTTCGACCACCACGACCACGCCAAACTTTCGGCCGACCGGGACGATATGGGCAAAGAGCTCCTCGACCTGCTTTGGCAGCGCCGAGGTGACGATGTCGTAATCAGAGGGCTGGCGGCCCAGCAGGACATCCCGCACGCAACCCCCTACCCAAAAAGCCGGGAAACCGGCCTGGTGCAAAGTGCGGACGATTTCGGTGGCTGTGCGCCGCAACAAAGGGCCGCTGGAGAGGTCTCCGCTCAACTGTCTCCCCAAATCCTCTTCACCACCTCCACTCCGCTCCTGACCTCCTCGGGGGTGAGGGAGGGACCCAGCTCGAACACCCTGATATGCTCGGGTTTGACAAACGGTTTGAGCGCGGCGAAGTCGACGGTGCCGGTGCCGGGGGCCTGGTGGTCCTGGCCGGGGAACTCGACATCATGGATGTGAAAACCGACCAGGCGGCCGGCGAGCGACTCCAGGTGAATGGGATGGTGAATGAACCCGAGGTGATGCTTGATTTGGGCATGGCCGGTGTCATGCCAGTAACCGAGGCAGGAACTGGGCAGGTCGCGGAACAGGAATTGGAAATCGGCCTCGAGCGGCAACTCCTCGAGGGCCTGGCGATTCTCGGCTCCAAGCTTTATGCCGCGCGACTCGGCCTCCGGCAGGACTTTGCGCAGGACCTCTTTGGTTCGCTCGAAAAACGGCTCCTTCCGGGCCTCGAGCTTCTCGGCCACGTCGGCGCAAAGTTTCGCGTATTTGGGCGTGTCCTGTCCCCCGCGGTGCAGCATGTCAAGGAGCTTGCCGGTATAGTCCTTCATGTCGATGCTCCCCAGGTGCAGCACCACTGCCGGAGCTTTCACCCGCTGGGCGAATTCGAGCGTCTTGAGCGTATAGCGCAGGGCCAGCTCGCGTTCCCGCTCGCGCTCGGCCGAGAACTGATAAATATTCGGCGCGGCATGGATGATTCCCATGGGCAGCGGGCAGAAGTTATGCAGGCTGGAGATCTTCATCTCCCCCGCCTCGACTGCCTCGATAATGCCCGGAAGCAGGCTGATGCGGGTGCCGTGGCTCAACTCGGCGTATTCAAAGCCCAGCTCGCGGATTTCCCGCAGCATCTCGCGTCCATCCGTGTGCCGGTGGGAATTCCAACAGGTCGACAGTGAGTACATCGTCTCAGGCAGGAAAGAGTATTTTCACTTGGGCCGATGTCAACCGGCAAATCGCAATTCCAGTGCGAAAGGGCGCACGACAGAATTCTTCGGCTAGACCGCCAGGCTGAGGCAATCGTTCTCGGCCGCATGAGTGTTGAGTCGCTCTTTCCAGAATTGATCCCGCCGGTGGCTGGCATAGATACAGCGCAA
>Ga0181524_10005886_pt1 | contig 10808 bp, 17 predicted proteins | sample PEATcosm2014_Bin_34_FD_119761 | JGI IMG/M metagenome (GOLD analysis project Ga0181524, IMG submission 119761) | Peatland microbial communities from MTU Mesocosm Facility, Houghton, MI, USA - PEATcosm2014_Bin05_60_metaG | ecosystem: Environmental > Terrestrial > Soil > Wetlands > Peat | place...
CCACACTTCCCAACTACGCTGGTATAGGTTGTTTTTGCACGAAATTGCTGCCAACTGCTACCAACCGGCCAAATCTAAAGAGACGGGTATTGATCAAAAAGGTGAACGAATAAAAGGTGCTTCCTAATTGTTCGCGAGGGGTTGCCGGTCGAATGGATCTCCAGGCAGTCATCTTAAGACCAAGTGCCATCTAATCATCCTCCTTTCCCCATGTGACATAAACCGGCGGGGGCGAGCCAGACCGACTTACCAGCGGCGTGGCCACTGCTTCGTTCTACTTCCTCCTGGGTGTTCACCCTGTGGTCGGACGCCTTTTTCTTCCCGGGGAAGACCGTCCTGGCGGTCCGCCGGTCCTGATCCTGAGCTACGCTTTGTGGAAGCGGCGTTATGGAGGCGATCCTTCTGTCGTTGGCAGGGGGCTAGACCTGGATGACAAAACTTACACCGTTGTGGGGGTGCTTCCTGCGACGTTCCTGATTCCCGATCAATATAAGATTGCTTATGCCCTTTGGGCCCCACTTGCCGAGAGCGAGACGGGGGCGGGGCCATTTCGGATCGTTCGCGTGATCGGCCGACTCAAGCCCAGAGTCGCCCTCGCAACCGCGCGTTCCGAACTGGATACGATCTTGCAGTCGATCCTGAGAGGACGCATTAAGATGAGCGTCGTGCTCTCCCCCTGGCATGAGCAGATTACCGAGAAATACAGGCTTTCGTTGCTGCTCTTCCTGGGCGCGGTCGGCTTTCTGCTTCTCATTGCTTGCGTCAACGTCGCCAATTTGCTGCTGTCCCGCGCGGCCACTCGTCAAAAAGAGATTGCGGTGCGGCTGACCGTGGGCGCCGGGAGGATGCGGATCGTCCGACAGCTTCTCACGGAGAGCTTGCTGTTAGCTTTGCTGGGCGGGCTATTCGGTCTGGCCTTGGCGCGCTGCGGCAAGGGCCTGCTGGTTGCGTTTATTTCTCCGAACCTCCCGGCCCTGGAACCTATCGGTCTCGACTACCGGGTTCTGGGCTTCAGCTTGGCTTTGGCGGTGGTTACCGGACTGGCTTTCGGCTCGACTCCCGCGCTCCAGGCATCCAGGGTTTCGTTAAATGAGGTGCTCAAAGAAGCGGGCCGTAGTGGTACCGAATTTCGATCCGGAATGCTTTTTCGCAACCTGCTCACCATCTGTGAGACCGCCCTGGCTATGGCACTTCTGGTCGGGGCCGGCTTACTCTTCAAAAGCTTTCTGCGAGTACGCGGGATCGACCCGGGATTTAAATCCGATCGTACCCTGAGCCTGACCATAGACCTCACACTCTCCAAGTATCCCACCCCGAAAGACCAGGCAAGGTTCTTCCAACAGGTCCTGGAAGGGATCAAGAGCTTAGGAGGAGTGCAAACGGTAGGCGGCAGCGGCTCCCCCCCACTTGGAGGTCGCCTAAATTCCGTGTCCAATTTGGCGGTCGAAGGGCGAGCGGAAAAAATACCCATGGCTTTCGTCGCCAACGTCAGTCCGGATTACTTCCGCACCATGGGGATTCCCCTTAGGCAGGGACGCTATTTTGGCGACGGCGACCGTGAAGGCTCGCCGAGCATTGCCATGGTTAATGAGTCCTTTGCCCGCCGCTGTTTTCCCGGCGAGATTTGTCTCGGCAGGAGGGTCGAAAACTGGGTTCACAAAAACGATTGGCTAACCATCGTGGGCGTCGTGGGTGATGTTCGGGGTTGGGTGGAAAGAGAGCCAAATCCAGAGATTTATCTTCCCTATTTGCAGGCGCCCGAACCCTATATGACGCTTCTCGTACACACGACGGGAAGCCCACGGCTTTGGGAGGGGGCGGTGCGCCGGCAGGTTGCGAGTGTCGACAAAGACCAGCCGCCCCACGACGTGGCGACCTTGGATGAACTCCGGGCAGGATCCCTCACGTCACGGCGAGTCAACATGCTCTTGCTCGGGACATTTGCAGTCTTGGGCCTGATCCTCGCATCGGTCGGCATCTATGGCGTGGTGTCCTATTCGGTAAGTCAGCGTACGCATGAAATAGGTGTGCGCATGGCGCTGGGTGCAACGCGTAGCGATTTGTTGAAGCTTGTGCTCGGCCAAGGGCTCGGCTCGGCGTTAATCGGTGCCGGAATCGGGGTGGCAGCGTCGCTGGCCATCACTCGGTTACTACAAACCATGCTGTTCGGCGTCAAGCCCACCGACCCGGTGACTTTCCTCCTGGTAGGACTCCTGATAGTGGGTGTTGCGCTGCTGGCGAGCTACCTCCCCGCGCGCCGAGCAATCAAGGTTGATCCCATCGTGGCGCTGCGCTACGAATAACTCATGGCGGTCCTTCGCCCTACATCTTGATGCTGGTGAGCCGTGGGGGAATCGAACCCTCAACCTACTGATTAAGAGTCAGTTGCTCTACCAATTGAGCTAACGGCCCATCAATAACTTACGGACACCGGCTCTGGGACTGTAGCGGGAATTGTAGCGGGTAGCTGTCGTTTCGCGCCTTCCGCCAGGCTTTTTGTCGCCCTCTGATTCAAGCCTTCCAACCGTTCTACCGCCCGCTCTAGGGCCTCTGGCGTCGGGTGGACATACCGCTGACTGACCGTAACGCTCGAATGCCCCATTAGCCGCATAATCGAAAAGGCATCGGCCCCGGCTTCCCCGAGCCGCGTCCCGTAAGTGTGTCTCAGAGAGTGTAGCACAAACTCCGTGGGCATCTTCAAAGTTTCCCGCCGTTCCTTGTGAAGATGGTCAAGAGAACTGTTGAGCATCGGGCCGCCTGAATCCTCGGCAAAGACCCAGGGCGTCTTGGAGCCCGCTTTCCGGGATTCTAGTACCGCCCGCGCTCGCGCGGTCAAGGGCACGTTGCGCCGGGCAAAGCGGGACTTGCCGTCCCGGACATGAAGATACCCAAACCTCGCGCCGGAAGCAGGCTCCAAGTGTACGTTTAACCAATCTAAAGCCAAACCCTCACCGATCCTCAGTCCCGTGTCCAATACAAGTGTCGCCACGTCCTTGAGGGACTGAGGAGCCATGTCCAGGTAAAGCCTCTCTTGCGCATGGCTGAGGATGAATTCGCGGTTACGTTCGCCCGGCAGCAATCGAATGCGAGGGACACGGTTAATCACCCGCCACTCATGAGCCAAGCGAAGCAGCTTGCGAAGTGTCGCCAAAGAACGGTTGACCGTTCCCGCACTAATCGTTTTCTGCGGGCTCGTTTTCTTCTTTTTTGGTGAACGGTTCGCACCCGCACGACTCGTTTGCTGGCTCCGCCATTGCACGAATTTCTCAATCAGGGATTCGTCTATCGCGTCCACGCGAGCCGTGGCCAGACGCTCAAATTCGAGCAACCGCGCCATCTGTTGAGCGTAGAACTCGACTGTCTTGGGCTTCTCTGCGCTGCGGGTCTGGACGTAATCAATGAAACGTTGCGAGAAGTCTTTGAGTGTAGGCGTGGGTTTGCGGTCCTCAATTCCCGCTTCCCCTTTGGCCAGAGCCGTCCGATGGGTCGCTTCCAGCGTCCGCGCTACGCGCGGGTTGCCCTGCCGGGTGCTGCGTTGGACGTGCTCACCCTTCCACCAAAAGTGAAACCAATAGGTACGTCCTCGCTTGAAGATTGCCATGTGACACCTCGCACTTTTCGGGTCTCATTGCTTCGCCGCCGTCAGCCGGTCGTGTACCTGCTGGATCACTGACGCGGGAACGCGGATGGTGATGCGCTGCCGTCGCTTCATCGTCAAGGGCGTGCCCAGGTGGATGACGCCCGGCTCTTTTTTGAAAAGCCTCTGCACCATGTTGGTTCAGCTCGGCAATTTCCTGCACAGTGTAGTGGCGTTCCGAGTAGGGCTCCGGTGGGGTCTCGGAGTGATCTCTTTGGGAATAGCTGCGTCTCACTGCGTCGCCGTTTGAATGGGGTGTGCCCCTTGCTGCCATGTGTCCCCTCCTTGAATGCCAAGGTTAGTGCCACACGATAGCCACTAAGCCCACTATGATGCCCAGTACTGCGAGAACCACCAATACGCCAAGCAAAACGTCGCTACCTGTGGGCTGCGTTCCCTGTGGCGCGGGTGCCCCCTCGTGAAACTCCCGCGCCGAATGAATCCCGCTGTGCCAACCGTCGCGTGCAGTGAAGAAGAGGCCGGTTCCGGGCAATCCAACCGTGCGCCGAATGCCCGATCTGCCCACCGTCAGGTGTGCACCCCTGACCCCGAGACTTAGGGACGGGCCACGAGTCGAAAGGTTGAGACTGACGCCAGGGAGCAAGCGGACGCGCCGGAAGAGTCGAAGGTAAGCCACGCTATGTCCCTTCCTTCAGTCGCGCCACGGTGCGCCCGATAGTGCGGACGGACACCCCGAGGGCCTCGGCACATTCGCCTTGGGTCTTGCCTTCCCTCAGCAGTTGGCGCAACCCCGCAAGGGTTTTGTCATCCAGCTTGTGAGGTCGGCCTCCGAGCTGGCCCCAGGCCCGCCGCTCGCGTTTCCCGTACTTTTCGGCAAAAGCCCGCTGGCCCATTTTTGCCATCTCCACCACGGTCATAGGTTTTTTCGCCTTCGCCATGTCGTGAAAGGGTAACGCAGATGCCCTAACTTGTCAAGCCAAAAGTGGCAGTCTGATTATGCCTGACCAAAAGTCTGCCATCGTGCGTGAGCGTCCGGCGTTCGTGCGTGCGCACCATACTACACGGTCTGACTGTGGGAAACTCCAAGAGAAATACGATTCTCTCCAACTTCGCGGGAATCGCGAGACCCCCTCCCCTTAATTTCGCGTGCGCATGCACGCGACTGGCGCGACGGTCACGGAGGGCATCTACGATGAACGAAAGACCCATATCCCCCCTAGGACTGCGAGCCGATAGGCGAGCAGTCGCGCTCAGCTTGCGGTTTACTACAACTATTCATTATGACAGTGAGTAATATGAAACATGCACTTGCATAACGCTGGTACACCACACGCCCAAACCATGCACCTTTGCCCTGCTTTCCTTCATTTCGCCGCGATAACATCACTCTTCGCTCTCCGGTCGGGTCTTCCGCTGTCCACTTAGCGCCTTCTCTCCCTCTCCCCCTCTCCATTTTATTCGACATAGCGGCATTCCCCTAATAAATCAATGAGTTACAAGCACAGTGAAGGAAACCAAGTTGGCACCTCGGTTAAGTCCTTGAGAGTCTTAGCAATGCCTCAAATATGGACTAATTGGCTATACTGGTAAGTCGTTGATTCTTTGACTTGTACACGGGATGCCGACTCTGTTTTTGGCAGGGTCGGCACCCCCTACCGCGTGTGCCACCCTTGGGGTAGACTGTAAATCTGTCTGCCGCAGTTATATTCCCATCCGAAGCGCTCTGTGTAAATCCAGTGACCATTAAGCGCATCTTGAATAGAGTACATTTGGATACGCACACCCGCCCAGCGGAACAAGCGAAATAGCCTCCGGCTTTCCTGTTCGACTACCTTGAGACGCGCGTCCGCCTTGAGACGCGCTTCCACGTCCAGCCGGATAGCCTGATACTTCAGAATGTCGTCAGCGGTGATCTTACACAACGGCTTGAAGTTGAAAAATGAACACGGCCTTTTCAGTAGCCGCCCCTCAGTGGTGTTCCACGCCGTAAGGATGTTCCTCTTGTTGTATCGTGGCCTGCGGGAGCGAAACATCCCTTTGACAACCGCGCATTCCCAAAGATAATTATCCGCAGCGTGCGAGAAGGAATAACGACCTAGCTCTCGTCTTGGAAACCCCTTTTGGGCGCGCCGCAATGCAGTAATGCTTTGTCTTTCCCGCCGCTCGGCTTCTGAAGGGTCTCGCGTCGCCAGCGGCACGCGATGCACAAATCCGTTCACTCTAACACTACACCAGTAAAATCCGCCTTCTATGCCATCCGGTTTATAGATTGGCAAATGCTTTTCCCTTCACATCTAGGATTGGCCGCCAGTCCGCAATTTCGGCAGTCCATTTTGCCCCGTGCTTGCCTATTTGGAAGCTGAACAGGCCGAGCGCAGAGAGTTGCTCAAGGCTTTTCATGAACGCGGCAACCTTGATGCCTGTTATGGGTTCAATCTCCGCCTTCGGTACTGTGATGCTATCCTTCCCCGGAATAGAGCCGCCGTACCGTTCCCAGAGATAGGCCACGGCAAGATAGACGGCCAGATCCACGTGATCGAGCGCCCCTTTTTTCAGCGCACTAATCAGGACTGCCCAGGTGTGCCGGTCAATCGCCGCGCATCGGACGCCTTCGCCTTTTTTGACCCTTGCATACTTGGCCGCGTGGTACTCCGTTCGGTATAATTTTCCGTTGCGCGCGGCGTAGCCGGGTTGGTACTTAAACCACCCTAGTCCCCGTTTTTTGCTTTTTCCCGCCACGGACTGCCCCATCACGTAGCGAGCAGCCCGGAAGCTTTCCACACTGACGCGCAAGCGGTCTGCCCATTTCCCATCCCCCTCGACGTAGTAGGGCTGTAGACGCCATCCCTTCTCATACAACGATAAGTGTTGACCTACTTGGAAAAAGATGTCTATTAGGATGACTTTTCTTAGGGGAACTAACTTCTTAAAGTCTTGCTGTTCCGCCAAGTCGAACCGCAAAGGAAACCAAGCTTGCTCAGTCTTTCCGCGCGGTCGCTCTGATTGAACGGACGTAGTGCCCGCAGGGTCACTTGTCAGCGCTTCAGGCATTTTCCGTGTCCTCCGTGGGCTTGCGCCCAAGTTCAATGATTCGTCGCAATTCAGACCGCTCCAATAGTATTCTGCGCCCGATCTTCACGGCGCGCAGCTTGCCGGTCCGCAGGTACAAGCGGATTGTCCACGGGCTCAACGATAACAAGCGCGCCGCTTCGCGGACATTCACAACCAGTGACTCGCTTTCCATGTAAATCCCTCCCTTTCCCTTTCCATGCTCAATCGTATCTTGACAAACCAACCTGTGCAGTCTAAAAGTGTAATCATGGAAACATCAAGATTGCGTGGGTTACGAACCGAGTACAGATACACGGGAACACCGGACGGCTACAGGGTTGCCGCATGGCTCAACATTAACCGGAACACGCCGGATGGTCGGGAAATCACCAAGCTCCTTGGTGATCTTCAGAAGCTTATGAGTGTTTGGCCGAATATTTCCCTAAAAGAATCCCCAGAGTCGGTCTATGATCTCGATTTAGAAATCGCGCTCAGTTCGCCCCGTGTGAACATGCCCGAAAGTTGGAATGCTGAGAGAAAAAGACTCATTCCCGCCATTCAAGCTCGGCTTAGACGTATCTTCGCGCCGCCCACGTTCTTTGGCTTCACGGTAGAAGGTGGGAAAAGGCAGATGGTATACCATAGATTCCCCCGGCCAGGATTCCCACGTGCCCTAATAATTGCGGTGCCGCTGGAGAACCTGGGTAGGCTGGGACTACTCCACAGGGTACGGAAGTGCCGGTCCTGTGGCATGTGGCTCTTTGCGCGCTTCGAGAGGGAGCGATTTTGCTCGCCCGCCTGCCGGGAAAAGGCTTCTCGGACAAGCCCGGAGGGGAGACAGAAGCGGGCGGGCTACATGCGCCGCTATCGGGCCAACCTCAAGCGATACGACGAAGCACAGAAGAAATGGAGCGAAGCACAGAAGAAAGCCGCGCGACACCCCGCCAGTTCCCTTCCCACGAAACGGGTCATGTAGCTTTCCCCTTCCGACGCCGAAGGCCCACGGTTCGCGCAAGGTTGGCATGGGGCGCGCGTTCGGGTGTTCGGCGGGTAACGCTTTCAGATACGCGCTAACCCCCGCTTCTTTTTCTCTCCGTTCGGTTGACCAGACGCTCGACACAGGCCACAAGTCTGGACGGTTGAACGTGAAGGGTTGCCGCGATATTGAACACTGTGCGGAGAGAAGGGCTTTTTTGACCGCTCTCCAACAGGCCAATGTATGTGCGGTGGTAGCCGCTCTTGTCTGCTAGGGTTTGCTGCGACAGGCCCCGCTTGAGGCGAATTCTCCGCAAGGTAGTACCAAAAGCTTGCTCCGGGGTTGGAATGCCCGCGGCCCCGCGTGCCGTGTCCGCCTTCCGCATGGCCAATCATTAGGTGATTGACGACTAAAGAGTGACATACTATAGTCAGCATTCGCCCGAGTCCCCCGCAACCCTGGAGGCGTCAGCCATGGGGAGCAACGCGAACAAAACCCGCCTTTCCCTTACCAAGTCTCAAATACAGACTGCTGAAGGGGCTGAACTCCTGGCGCTTTGCCAATCCACTACCGCGCGCGGCTCTGTTTCGGACGCGGAAGCGCGCGAGCTAAAGAGATGGTTGGAAGAACACCGTTCGGCGGATTTACCATCTGTGGAGTTTTTAGCGTCTGTAGTCGGGCAGATCGTAACCGACAGCATCATTTCACCCGAACAGCGTAAGGCCCTTTACGGCGCAATCGAAACCATACTGCCCCCAGAGGCTCGCAAGATAGCTGTAGCTCACCGGAAGGCCGTGGATGTGATCGAAAGAGAGCAGACACAAGCTGCCCGCGAAGCTGGCAAGCAGCACGAACGCGAGGAAAAGGAACGGAATCGGCCTCTTGCATCCGCTAACTTTATGGTGGCTGGGGTAAATCACGAGGGCCGTTCGGTTTTCATCCGAGAGTACGTCAAAACGGGTGACAAAGTTTTTCTAATCCGGGACCGACAGAACAAATTCAGCCGGAACGCTGTGGAAATAAGGCTGCAAAACGGGTACCAGATTGGATTTGTGCCAGAGGCCGACGCCGTAGAACTCGCCCCCTTGCTGGACAAGGGATGCCTGCATCATGCCTTCGTGACGAAGGTACTTGAAGGACGCAAGTCTCCAATTCCCGTAGTGCAAGCATATGTCTACCGGTCGGACTCCGGCGCAAAAGACGCAGTACCCGAAAAGGCCGTCCCCCTGAAGCGGACTCCCGGACACGCGGGCTGTGTTATGGCCCTGGTAATCATTTTCGGGTTGGTGCTCCTACTCGTTGTGGCTGCTATCAGGTTTTGTACATAGAGTCGCGGGGCTTGCGCTCGGGCGGAATGCAAGGCATCTACATGCGACGCAAACCGAAAAGAAAAGTGTGTGGAGGTCGCTATGTTCTGTGGTAAATGTGGGAAGCCGACTGACCCGGCTGATAACTTCTGCCGGAACTGTGGCACGTCGGCGGGCTACGGTGCAAGCCCTGTACAGGCAAACCCTACCCGTTCCCCAAGCCCGGTAACGTCAAAATCGACAGACCTAGCGAAGCTCGGGGCGGTGATTTTTGTGGTTTCCTTGTTCGGAGCCTGCCCAGCAGTTTTCATCAGCGGGGGCAATTGGGTTTGGGCTTTGGTGCTGGTGGGCATGATGGCGGGAGCCGTCATGTACTTCGCAGGGTCTTAACCGGATTCCCCGTGCATCTGCGATAGCGCCCGAACCCGAAACGGCATTGCCTCTCAAAAGGCCCGCAGTTCGCACAGAATTGCCCCTGGACGCACGATGGCAGGGTCGGTTAGGCTTACCACGCGGCAAAACCGCGAATTTCAGTCATTGCAGGGAATTTTATTCCGCGTGAAACCAACTACTTACAAGCCGAAAAATGTTCACGTTGGCCAAACTTGGCAATGCAGTTGCGCTCGCAGGACGCAAGCCACTTGCCATAATTACAGCAATAATTCCTTTGTTTAGCGTAACATGCAAGTTAACATAATCTATGTTATAAGACGTAAGTGGCAAGCCACTTTTGGCTTGAAAGTCAAGGAAATCCGTGGTAATCTTCGGCGAAAGGGCGAAGAATGTCAGGACCGCCATTCACCCGGCAGGGACGCCCCAGCGGACTCTGCCCGACCGTGCCCCGACGTGGCCGGTTGTTTTCTGAGGCTAAGGGCCAGGCCCCCTCTGCGGTCGTGGGGCAAGTCTTTGTGCCATGCACTGGGTGCTTCTGAGCCTCAAGGCGGTTGGAAGCGGGAAGGTTCCATAAAATGCCCCGCCGTCGCACTTGTCGCCACGCACGCGCGCGCTCGGACATGCCGGAATGGGTAGACAGCCCCCAGCCGGCCCAATTACGCGAAGGGTGTAGACCTTCTACTGTAGCGGATACTGTAGCGGGTGCCTGTTTGTTTGGGCTTGCATGGGGTTGCATCGCGGGTGCTGATTCCCTGTGTTTCCAATCGCTTACTAACTCATGCAATATCTAACTAGAGGATTAAGAGTCAGTTGCTCTACCAATTGAGCTAACGGCCCATCGATCACTTACCGACACTCGCTCTGGCAGTGTTGCAAAAACAGCAGTTAGTATGTGTCTGAGACAGTGTAACACAAACTAGACGTATCGGAACTCATTCTATAGGGGATTCATCATAAACCATCCCGAGAGCAAGTGCCAAACGTTCCCGACGCGTGGACCGACCCAACGCTGCTACAATGGCTGCATGCTGAACATCCGAAGCGCAAGCGCAGACGACATTCCTCTTATCCTTCAATTCATTCGGGAGCTTGCCGAATATGAAAAAGCGCCGGAGCAAGCGGTGGCGACAGCAGAAGACTTACGCCGCGACGGGTTCACGGCCAATCCCAAATTCCGCGTGTTAATCGCCGCATGGCAGGGCAAGCCAGCGGGGTTTGCACTTTTCTTCTATCACTACTCGACCTGGGTGGGGCGGCCGACGCTGTTTCTCGAAGACGTGTTTGTGCGCCCCCGCTTCCGCGGCAAGGGAATCGGCAAAGCGCTGCTGCTGCGTCTGGCGAAGATAGTCGTGGAGGAAGGCTGCGGGCGCTTTGAGTGGCAAGTGCTCGACTGGAACACACCCGCCATCGAGTTCTACCAATCGCTCGGTGCCAAGGTCATGAAGGAATGGCTCACCATGCGCGTGAGCGGGGAAGAATTGAG
>Ga0181524_10005888_pt1 | contig 10807 bp, 6 predicted proteins | sample PEATcosm2014_Bin_34_FD_119761 | JGI IMG/M metagenome (GOLD analysis project Ga0181524, IMG submission 119761) | Peatland microbial communities from MTU Mesocosm Facility, Houghton, MI, USA - PEATcosm2014_Bin05_60_metaG | ecosystem: Environmental > Terrestrial > Soil > Wetlands > Peat | place...
CGCATGCAGGATGTGCTCTACGTGGGCCGGCCGGCGCTGGGCAACGAAGACTCCACGCTGAGCCTGTTCAAGCTCGATCCCGATGGCAAAGGCGCCACGCGCGTGCCGGTCAAAGTAGGCCGCGCCTCGGTGAACGAGATTCAAGTGATCGAGGGCTTGAAGGAAGGCGACATTGTGATTCTTTCCGATATGTCGCGCTGGGACAACGTGGACCGCATTCGATTGGAATAGAACTGGGATCAGGCGTCAGAGATCGGGAACCAGAATCGCAAAACTAAGAAAGGCACATCATGGCAACGAACGGCACGCTGATTGAAATCGAGGACCTGACAAAGGTCTTCTACACCGACGAAGTGGAGACGCACGCGCTCTCCGGCATTCACCTGACCATCTCGCGCGGCGAGTATGTGGCCATCTCCGGCCCGTCCGGCTGCGGCAAATCCACGCTGCTCTCCATCATGGGCCTGCTCGACACGCCCACGGCGGGCAAGTACCAGCTCAACGGCAAGCCCGCGGAGAGCCTCACCTTCAGCGAGCGTTCGCGCATCCGCAACCAGGAGATCGGCTTCATCTTCCAGAGCTTCAATCTGATCGGCGATCTTACCGTTGAAGAGAATGTCGAGTTACCCCTGACTTACCGCTCCGGCATGGCTTCGGCGGAGCGCAAGAAGCGTGTGAAGGAGGCCCTGGAGCGCGTGAACATGGCGCACCGCATGAAGCACTATCCGGCGCAGCTCTCCGGCGGCCAGCAGCAGCGCGTGGCTGTGGCCCGCGCCCTGGCCGGCTCGCCTTCGATCCTGCTGGCCGATGAGCCGACCGGAAATCTGGACTCGAAGAACGGCGAGGCGGTGATGCATCTGCTCGCCGACCTGCACCGCGAAGGCTCGACCATCTGCATGGTCACGCACGACCCCCGCTTCGCCAAGCACGCCCAGCGCGAGGTGCACCTCTTCGACGGCAAGGTCGTCTCGGAGACTGAGCTGAAGAAACTCGAAGAAGAAGTGGAGGCGTAAGCCATGTTCGGGAACGCGTTTCAGGATATTCGCTACGCGCTGCGCCAGTTGCGCAAGTCGCCGGGCTTTACGCTCACTGCCGTGATAACAATATCACTGTCTATCGGGGCCAACGCGGCCATCTTCAGCATGATTCACGCAATTTTGCTGCGGCAACTGCCATTCGACGCGCCTTCGCGTGTACTGGTTGTCGACAGCCTCGGAATGTTTCATGGATTCCGTGACATGCGAACGGAGGTCAACGCCTCGGCCCAATCCTTCTCCACAATCGAAGCGGCTGCTATGTATGCTGTCTTCGGCGTGAATGCCGAGTTGAAAAATGGCAGTGCCGAGCGCTTGACGGTTGCCGAGACGGGCGCGCAATTTCTCCGCGTTCTTGGCGTTCATCCAAATCTGGGCCGCGATTTTGCCGGCGATGAGGATATACCCGGCCGCGATCGCGTGGCGCTGATCAGCGACCGCCTTTGGAGGGAGAAGTTCAACGCGAACTCCGATGCAGTGGGAAGCACGATCCGTCTCAATGGCGCTCAGTTCGTCGTCATCGGCGTTTTGCCTCCCAAGATGGATTTTCCCGCGAACACTGACCTGTGGGCTCCAACGATCTTCGATATGAATGCGGGCTTGATTGAAGGCAATGTCTTTATGCCGTCGTTTCTGGTTCGTATGCGCTCCGGTCTTACACTGGATGCGGTTCGGGCTGAGTTTGCAGCGCGCGTCGCATTGCAGGGCCGTCCGAGAAATAAGGACAGTACCTGGATGGTTCCGACTCCCGTTGCCGATGAGCTGACTAAGTCAATTCGCAATTCGCTGTGGATGCTCGCGCTTGCGGTTTTTTTCGTCTTATTGATCGCCTGCTCGAATGTCGCCGCTTTTATGCTGGCCAGAACCGAAGAGCGCCGCGGCGAATTTGCCGTGCGCGCCGCACTAGGCGCGGCGCCCGGCCGCCTGGTTCGCCAGCAACTCACCGAGTCGGTCCTGATCGCGCTGGCCGGGGGCGTATTGGGCGTTGCAGTAGCTCATTTTTTGCTGCAGCTGATCTACGCCATGCGCCCTGCTATATTAAACGGATTTCCGCGTCCGGCCATCGACCTGACCGTGCTGGTCTTCAGTGCGTCACTGGCCGTCGCCACAGGCCTTGCCTTTGGAATCGCGCCGGCCTGGGCCGCCGGAAGCGAAGATCCCGCGGATGCATTGCGAGTAGGGGCCTGGCGTGCATCGCCACATTCCATGCGTCTTCGCACGATGCTGGTAGCCGGCCAGATGGGAGTTGCGTTCGCGCTGCTGGTGGGCGCGGGATTGCTGATTCGGACCACGGCCAACATCAGCCGCGTTCCACTCGGCTTCAGGGTCGATCACATTCTCACTTTTTCCGTTGCTCTTCACGGTCAACCGTACGTGCAGGAGAATGCCCTGTCGCCGGCAGTTGAAGAATTCTATTCCAGCGCGCTCGGCCGGTTGGCCGCAATCCCAGGAGTGAACGCGGCTGCGATGATCAGCACTCCTCCCCTGGACAAGAAGGCCGATATGCTGATTCCGGTTCGTGACGATAACGCGAATCAGGCGACAATTAATGCCGCGCCGCGTTTGATAAGCGGCGGATATTTCAGCGCATTGGGCATCCGCTTCATCGACGGGCGCGACTTCTCTACAGTGGACACGCGCGCGAGCCGAAGGGTTGTGATCCTGTCCCAGGATCTTGCCAACCGGCTTTGGCCTGGCAGAAATCCGATAGGTCAAACGATTCAATGCCCGTTCATATTTTGCAAAGAGCCTCCGGTAGTAATCGGTGTGGTCTCGCCCAACCGCCGCTTCGGCCCCCGAAGCGATTCGATTCCAGAATTCTATCTTCCGTATACGCAGATGGATTGGCCATCGATGACCTTTATTCTTCGCACGCATGGCGATCCAGCCGCGCTGGTGCCGGCCGCACTCAGCGCAATCGCAGCGGTTGACCCATCGCAACCAATCATCGATATCGAAACCATGCGCGATCGCCTCAACGACAAAGAATCACTCGTGCGTCTCGAGCTCTTTGCGTTGTGCGCCTTCGCATTCCTTTCGGTTCTGCTGGTGGCCATTGGACTCTTTGGGGTAATCTCCTACAGCGTCGCGCGCCGGACACGTGAAATCGGCATTCGCATCGCGGTCGGAGCCTCGCGCACGGCTGTTCTCAAAGAAATTCTTCGCGAGAGTGCGGTGATAGCTATTGCCGGAGCTGGAATAGGGATGGTTCTTTCACTGGCATTTTCGCGCCTGCTATCCGCATCGCTCTTTGGAGTTACCGCATACGATACGACAACGCTGGGAGTTGTTTTGCTGGCATTTATGGTTCTCGCAATGCTGGCGAGTTATCTGCCCGCCCGCCGCGCGGCTTCCATTGAACCCATGCAGGCACTCAGAACGGAGTAACTCAATCATGATCGAACTGAAACACATCGAACGCAGTTACAAGACCGGCTATACCGAGACATGGGTGCTGCGCCGCATCGGGCTCACCATCCGCGAGGGCGAGTTCGTCACCGTGATGGGCCCTTCGGGCGCGGGCAAGTCGTCGCTGCTGAACATACTGGCTCTGCTCGACGATGGCTGGAAGGGCGAGTACTGGTTCGGCGAAACGGCCGTCCACACGCTGAACCGCAAGCAGCGCGCCGACCTGGCCCGTCAGAGCATCGGCATGGTCTTTCAGAGCTATCACTTGCTCGACGACCTTACCGTGGCCGAGAACATCGACCTGCCGCTCTCGTACAAAAATCTGCCCGCCGGGGAGCGCCAGGGAATGGTCGCCGACATCCTTGACCGCTTTCAGATCGTTGCCAAGAAGGATCTGTATCCCAGCCAGCTCTCCGGGGGGCAGCAGCAATTGGTGGGCATCGCGCGCGCCGTGGTCCACGCTCCCGCGCTGCTGCTGGCCGACGAGCCCACCGGCAATCTGCACTCCACGCAGGCCCGCGAGATCATGCAGCTCTTCTGCGAGCTGAACCGCCAGGGCACGACGATTGTGCAGGTGACGCACTCCGAAGAAAACGCGCGCTATGGCCGGCGCATCGTCGAGCTGCGCGACGGCTGGATGACGCGCGACGAAGCCTTGCACACTGCCGCAAGGGGTGCCATGTGAACGACAATCCTACCCGATCTATTGGTGAGACATCCATAAATTCCTGCTGTTCTAAATCGGTCATTACCCGTCTTCAAGCCATCGCAGCGATTTTGCTTTTGCAAGTGAACCTGGCCTTCGCGGCCGAGCCTCCGCAAGCGCAATCCGCGCCGGAAAACTCGCAGGCGACGCAACCGGCGCCCGAGGCTCCGGCGCCGGCGACGAACGGCGCTGCGGCGCCGCCCCCTACATTGGCGCAACAGATGCAACAGTCGCAGCTCGAGGCGATTACCCCACAGCGGCCATTTCATGTGGATCTTCCGCACTCGCATAACCCGCTCGCACCGTACAGACCCAGCGAGGCGCCCCCGCTGGATCTCACGAATTCGCCTCGCCTTGAGAACCTTATCCGAGACGGGAAGCTGTATATTTCGCTGCACGATGCCATCGCCCTGGCAATTGAAAACAACCTCGATCTCGCCTACTTCCGCTATAACTTCCCCATTGCGCAAACCGACTACGCGCGTACCAAGGCCGGCGGCAGCGTGAACGGCGTCAATACCGGGATCGTGCAGTCGTCTACGCAGGAGGGCTTCGCCGGCGGGAGTTCGGGTTCCGGAGCCGTCACATCCGGGTCGGCTGCTGCCGGCGCAGGGGGCATCGTAACTTCAACGCTCGGCGCCGGCACCGCGGTCGCTTCCTTCGACCCCTTCCTCAACTTCAGGAGCTTCACGGATCACACCGCCGCGCAGGAGGGCAACGCCTTTAGCTATGGCGTCCCCACGTTTAAGCAGAACACCATCGAAGCCCTGGCAAATTTCACGCAGAACTTTCCCTTGGGAACAGGCCTGACCGTCTACTACGAGGGACAGCGCTACGCGAATAACAGCCCTTACGAAGCCATCAATCCCACGCTCTACTCGAATTTCCAGTTGATGCTCACGCAGCAGCTCCTCGCCGGTTTCGGTGTCTCCACCAACGAGCGATTCATGCATATCGCGAAGAAGAATCTCCAGATCACCGACCTGGCCTTTCGCGCACAGGTGATTGCGACCGTCACGCAGGTCGAGAACATCTATTGGGACCTTGTGAATGCCTATCAGGACGAACAGGTCAAGGAGCGCTCCCTCGCATTTGCGCAGCGCACGCTTCAGGATGACCAGAAGCAGCTCGAACTGCAGGCCATTCCAGCCTTGCAGGTCAACAAGGACGAAGCGGGCGTGGCGACCAGCGAAGGCGACCTCACCGTTTCGCGCGCCACTCTGCGCTTGAACGAGCTGCTCATGAAGAATGCCGTCACCAAGACCGACAGCCCGGCTATCGACGAGATGCCGGTGATCCCCCTCGATCGCACCGGACCGCCCGACGACAACGCCTCCAAATCGATTGACGATCTCATCGCCCAAGCCGAGAAGAACCGCCCCGACGTCACCCAGGACGAGCTCGCAATGCAGGTGGCGGAGATGAGTCTCAAATCGATCCGGAGCGAGCTGTTGCCCACGCTGAATGTCTACGGCTTCTACGCAGGAGCGGGCATAGCGGGACCGAAAAACCCGAACTGCGACCTGGGCGCCGCCGAGTGCACATCCGATCTCCCCACGGGGTTCGGCAGCATGTTCGAGAACACATTCAATTACTCTTCGCCGGAATATCAGTTCGGAATGAATCTGCAAATCAACCTTCGCAACCGCGTTGCCAAGGCCGATCAGTTTCGAGCCTCGCTGGAATTCAGGCAGCGCCAGATCACCTTCGAAGAGCAAAAGAAGAGCATTCGCTTCGACGTGCGCAACTCGCTCTTCGCGCTGCAGCAGGCGCAGGCTCGCGTCGATGCGGCTACAAAGGCTCGCGACCTGGCGCAGCATACCTTCGATGTCACCCAGCAGGAGCAACAGCTCGGAGCCAAGTCCAGTAGCGATACGTTGGCCGCGCAGCACGATCTGTCCATTGCCGAATCCCTTCTTGTGGCCGCGCAGACAGCTTACGACAAGGCGAAGGTGGACATCGACCGGGCCACCGGAGAGACACTTCAGCAAACCGGGGTCTCGATCGACGACGCGAAAACGGGAGTCGTGTCGCGTGAGCCGTGAATCGATGGAACCATCCGTTATTGGCGCAACCCGGCTCATCCCGAATGGAGGAGTCGCGCCGGCCCGGCAGACATTGGATATCATGCAAGCGGAAGCTAAATCCGGCGTTGCCGGTAACGGCTCTTCCTTGCAGGGGTCGAAATCAGGAGCTACGGAGGCGGGCCATCTCGACTAAGCAAGACAAAATTCGGGTTTTGGTTGCCGACGACCAACCGCATGTTCTGGAGGCAGTTGAGCTGCTGCTCAAGCCGCAGGCGATCGATGTGGACTGCGTGCGGTCGCCGCAGTTGCTGATGGAGGCGCTGCACGAGCGCGACTACGATGTGGTGCTGATCGACCTGAATTACACCCGCGACACTACCTCCGGCCGGGAAGGCCTCGATCTGCTGGCCGGCATCCAGGAGTTCGATGCGCGGCTTCCGGTGATCGTGATGACGGCGTGGGGCAACATCGACCTGGCCGTTGAAAGCATCAAGCGCGGCGCGCGTGACTTCATCCAAAAGCCCTGGGAGAACGAGCGCCTGCTCTCCCTCATCCGCGTTCACGCCGAGCTGTGCCAGGCGCTGCGCCGTGCCCGCCATCTGGAACTCGAGAACCGCCTGCTCCGCGCCGATGGCATGCCGGAGTTTGTTGCTTCCGCTCCCTCGATGCAGCCAGTGCTCGAACTGGTCGCGCGCGTTGGCCCCTCCGACGCGAATGTGCTGATTACCGGCGAGCACGGCACGGGAAAAGAGATCGTCGCGCGCCTGCTCCATGCCGCCTCGCCGCGAGCCCGAATGCCGCTGGTGACCGTGAACGCCGGCGGGCTGCCCGAAGGCACCTTTGAGAGCGAGATCTTCGGCCACGTGAAGGGCGCATTTACCGACGCGCGCGCCGACCGCGTGGGCCGTTTCGAATTAGCCAACGGCGGCACACTCTTTCTGGATGAAATTGCCAACGTGCCGCTGCGCCAGCAAGGCAAACTTCTGCGCGTCCTGGAGACAGGAGAATTGGAACGCGTGGGATCGTCGCAAACCCGGCGCGTCGACGTGCGCCTTCTCTGTGCGACGAATGCGCTGCTGCACGAGGAAACCAAGGCGGGCAACTTCCGCGAGGACTTGCTCTTCCGCATCAATACAGTGGAGATCCATCTGCCTCCGCTACGCGACCGGCGCGAGGACATCCCCCTGCTCGCGCAGCATTTTCTTTCCAGGCTTCGCACCCGCTACCGCAAGCAGGTGAACGGCTTTTCAGCGCCTGCCATGCAGCAGATGATGCAGTATCCCTGGCCGGGCAATGTGCGCGAGTTGGAGCACAGCGTCGAGCGCGCGTTGCTCCTGTGCAGCGGTGAAGAGATCGAGCCGGCCAATCTCTCCATCTCGGGAGCCCGGGCGCTTTCGCTTGAGAATATGAGCATCGACGAAATGGAGGCCATGCTGATCCGCAAAGTGCTGCGCCGCTGCGACGGCAACATCTCGCAGGCTGCCGAATCCCTGGGGCTAAGCCGTGCCGCGCTCTATCGGCGCATGGAAAAGTATGGCCTTTGAAACAAGATCGCCGCGGCCCGCGCGCCGGGCCATTCGCCGGGCGTGGCTCTTCTCCTTCCTGCTCGGTTTGCCAGCGCTGATTTTCCTCTGTGTCTTCATTTATCGGCAACAGCTCGACATCGTACCTGCTCTTCTGCTCGGGACGTGTCTGCTCATTTATCTCGCCCTCGCCGCCTCCGCCCTTGTGGACGGTTTTATCCGCCCGCTGCAAACACTTTCCAACGTCGTTTCTTCGATTCGTGAAGGCGACTATTCCTTTCGCGCGCGCGGCGCTTCATCCGCCGATGCGCTCGGAGAACTGGCTGCGGAGGTCAACGCGCTCGCCGATCTGTTGCAAAAGCAGCGCGTGCGCTCGCTCGAATCCGCGGCCCTGCTGGCGCGCATGTTCGAGGTCATGCATACCCCGCTGTTCGCTTTCGATCGCGAGAAGCTGCTGCAGATCGTGAACCAGGCGGGAATACGCCTCCTGGGCCTGCCCTACTTCCGCTCGATCGGCCGCAGTGCGCAGGAGCTCGGCCTCGAGCGTCTTCTCCAGGCGCCCGATCATTCGATTCACGAGCTCGGCTCCGGGTCCACGCGCTGGCTGCTGCGCAAGGCGGCTTTCCGTCAGGACGGCGTTCCGCACACGCTGCTTCTGCTTGCCGACGTCAGCCTGCCCCTCCAGGAAGAGGAGCAGAACGCGTGGAAGCGCCTGATCCGGGTCCTCGGGCACGAGCTGTCAAATTCGCTGGCGCCCATTAAGTCGATCGCCGGCAGCCTGCTGGCCCGCGTGGATAGCCTGCCCGATGATGCGCAGCACGATTTCCGCCGCGGATTGGGCGTGGTCGAAAGCCGCGCCGACGCGCTGCACCGCTTCGTACAATCGTACCGGCAGCTTGCGCAATTGCCCCCGCCGCGGTTCCGCGAAGTCCAGCTCGCGCCGCTCATCGAGCGCGTCGTGCATCTGGAGCAGCGCATTCCCGTCGAGCTCGTTCCCGGCCCGGCGGCCATCCTCAACGCCGATTCGGATCAGCTCGAGCAGATGCTGATCAACCTGCTCGCCAACGCCGCCGACGCATCGATTGCCAACGGGGCAAAACCCGTGCGCGTCACGTGGAAGGTCAACGGCGCCGGCGTGGAGATCGTCATCGAAGACCGGGGCATGGGCATCGCCAATCCGGAGAACCTGTTTGTCCCGTTTTATACGACAAAGTCAGCCGGAAGCGGCATCGGTCTTGCCCTGGCCCAACAGATCGCCCGCGCTCACGGCGGCGAGATCTCGCTCGTCAACCGCGAAGGCGGCGAGGGCGCGCGGGCATCGATCCGCTTGCCCATGGGGCCGGCGCCCGTACGGAGAGCCGAGCCGGAATCGCGAGACGTGTACCCGCGGGCTTGACGGCCTGCTGTGTCATATCGCAGGAAATCTTCGTCGCCGATTCGAAATCGCCGAGTGTGCCAACCTGTTCGGTTCCGGACACGGATTGCCGTATGCGGACAGCGTAAACCTGCCTCTGTTCGATAACCCCTTTGTCCTCAAACTTCCCGTGTGGTAACTCACGTGCTGGAACTGGAGGTGGGAAACCCACGTACAGAACAGAAAGGAAACAAATGTTCGGCGATCTGAAATTTGCGCTCCGGCAACTGCGAAAATCTCCCGGCTTCACCCTTACTGCGATCGTCACTCTGGCGCTGGGGATCGGCGCCAATGCCGTCGTGTTCAGCGTTCTGAACGCGCTCGTGCTGCGCCCGGTGAACGTGCCCAACGCGCAGAACCTCTACCAGGTTCAGCGCTTCCAGTCTCCCTCACAGTCGTACCCCGACTATCTCGATCTTCGCGACCGGAACCAGAGCTTCGAGAACCTGGCCGCGGTCATGATCCTGGGCCCCGTGGGCGTGGACACCGGCGGGAACGCCTCGACGGCATGGCCTTACCTGGCCAGCGGCAACTACTTCGACTCTCTGGAAATTCAGCCCTACCTCGGGCGCTTCTTTCACGCATCCGACGAAAAGGGTATGAACAGCGCCCCCTATGTCGTCCTGAGCTATGCCTACTGGAACAGCCGTTTCCAAGGTGACCGCGGCGTCGTGGGACGGATTGTGGACATCAACAAGCACCCGTTCACCATCATCGGTGTGGCGCCGCCGGCCTTTCGCGGCACAGAGCTGTTCTTAGCGCCGGCGTTCTGGGTTCCCATTGTCGAAGAGCCGGTCGTGCAAGGCAGCAACTCGCTCCAATACCGCGGCAATCACTCGCCCTTCGTGCTCGGCCGGCTGAAGCCGGGCGTAACGCTGGAACAGGCGACTGCCGACCTCAACGCAATCGGCGTGGGGCTGGCAAAGGCCTATCCGGCCGACGACGAAGGCGTCAAATTCACCCTCGCTCGTCCCGGACTGATTGGCGACGTGCTGGCTGGCCCGGCGCGCGCCTTTATGGCTGGCCTCATGCTGCTCGCCAGCTTGATTCTGCTGGCGGCCTGCGCGAATCTGGGCAGCCTGTTTGCCGCGCGCGCCGCCGATCGCGCCAAAGAGGTGGCGCTTCGCCTGGCGCTTGGCTCGCGGCGCGCCCGGATTTTGCGCCAACTTCTCACTGAGGCATTGCTGGTTTCCCTGGCCGGAGGGGCCGTCGGGCTCGCCGGCGGTGTGGCGATCCTGCACGGACTCAGCGCCTGGCAGCCGATTCCCAATATCCCCATCAATGTGCCCGTGAACCCGGATGCGCGCACCTATGGCGTGGCGCTGCTGCTGGCGCTGGCCAGCGGACTGCTCTTTGGAATCGTCCCCGTGCGTCAGGTCATGCGCGCCGATCCGTGGCAGGCGATTCGCACGGGAATGAGCGGCGCCGAGAAAGGCAGGCGGCTTACCCTGCGCGACGTGCTCCTCGTAACCCAGATTGCGATCTGCGCCGTGCTCGTCACCTCATCGCTGGTCGCGGTAAGGGGTCTGGTGCGGTCGCTCCACGGTAACTTCGGGTTCCAGCCGCAGAATGCCTTGCTCGTCGAAACCGATCTGCGCATGGCCGGCTACACCGGTGACCGCGTGCCCGAGATGCAGCGGCGCATGTTAAGCGCAGCGGCGGCCATTCCGGGCGTGTCCTCCGTTGGGATTGTC
>Ga0181524_10005889_pt1 | contig 10807 bp, 13 predicted proteins | sample PEATcosm2014_Bin_34_FD_119761 | JGI IMG/M metagenome (GOLD analysis project Ga0181524, IMG submission 119761) | Peatland microbial communities from MTU Mesocosm Facility, Houghton, MI, USA - PEATcosm2014_Bin05_60_metaG | ecosystem: Environmental > Terrestrial > Soil > Wetlands > Peat | place...
CACCGCCTCGCGAAGCAAAAAGATCGCGGGCGCGTCCCATGATACGCGCCAACCCTTCATAAAGGAAAGCCACGTCTCGAGGGCGAACCAGGACAACAATGTCGCGCCCGCTGCGGTCAATGGCGTCAGTTGGACCAGCGGAGCGGCGATGGCTGCATTGATAACCGCCGGAAAAGCCTGGCAAAAAGGCTCCGCCAGAAACGACAGCAAAGCGTCGCCGCGACGAATCACGCTCCAGCGAAGCTGGCGTTGATAAACATCGCTCAAAGAGCGGCGTCCCAGCTCTTGCCGCACCGGCCTGTGCGAGAAAACTGTGCGCAACCCGATTCGCGCCATGGCCTTGGCCGTCGCGTTGTCCTCGCCGACGGTGTGCGAAATCGCTTTGAACCCGCCCGCGCGCAAAAAGTCCTCGCGGCGAAACAGCATGATCTTGCCGACGCCAAATCCGTGGCCCAGAGCAGAGGCGGTATACAACATGCGCGGGTGCGGGCCGTTGAGAATCGACGCCTCCACATGAGCCGCCATATTTTCGGAATTGACGCCATAGGGAATGGCGCAAACCAGCCCTACTCTTTCGGTCAGCTGACGCATATGCTCGGTAAGATCGTCGGGCTCCAGAATGGCGTTGGCGTCCTTCATCAGGATCGTGTCATAGGCCGCCTGCGTGAAGGGCGCGACGAGATTGTCCACCTTGGGGCTCTTGGCGAATTTCGCGGTCGAGTGCAAAAACTGCGTCGAAATCTCGGGATGACGCGCGAAAACAGCGCGCATTTTCCGCGCGGCCTCGCTGTCCGGGTCGACCGCCGAGGCGAGCGCTTCGAATTTTGGATAGTTTTGAACGAAGATCGATTCTTGCGCCCGCTCGAAATTGTCTTCCAGCAGTTTGACCGGCACGACGATCGACACCGGCGGTTGCGCGCGGTTTTTGCCGCGACGCGCGCAGAGCCAGGGCTGCGCGATCGTCGCCGCGGTCGACACAATGAGCAGCGCGACGCTTATGGTCCAAAAGACCGCGCTCCCCCAAAGCAACGCCTCGTGCAAGGAACCCCCTGCCGTCATCAGCACGCCTCTTTTTCGAGCGTGCGCGGCACGTCGGCGGAAAAGCGCAGCATTACGGCGTCCACCCAGCGCGGCGGCAAAAATGTGATAAAGCGCAACGCGCACCACATGAACAGCGGGAAGGCGATCACCGGCTTGCGGCGCTCGATTCCGCGCGCGATTATGTCCGCGGCCGCCGCGTCGGAGATGAGGCCGGGCTTCCAGGCTTTGGTGGCCGCCGACATCGGCGTCGTCACATAGCCGGGGACGATCATCGCGACGTCGACGCGATGCGGCGCCAGCACGCCGCGCAGCGATTCGGCGTAGGAATAGACCGCCGCCTTGCTCGCGCAATAGGCCGGCGAAAAGGGCAGGCCGCGCACGCCGGCCATCGAACCGACCATGGCGATCGTTCCGGAGCCTCTCTTGGTCATCGCCGCAATCGCCGGCTCGACCGTGTTGAAGACGCCGAACACATTGATCGCCAGCGTCGCGCGCACGGCGTCCGGGTCTTCCAGGATTTGCCCGCTGGAGAGGCCGGTGGCGACGCCGGCGTTGGCGAACACGATATCGAGCGGCGCGAGCGCCAGCGCGTCGGCCACGGCCTTCGCCATGCCGGCGCGATTCTGCACGTCGACGACAAAGGTCGCGACCGCGGCGCCCTTGTCGCGGCAGGCTTGCGCGGAAGCTTCGAGCCGCGCCGCGTCGCGCCCGAGCAGCGAGAGCCGCGCGCCGTCTTGCGCATAGCGCAGCGCCAGCGCGCGGCCGATGCCGCTGGAGGCCCCGGTGATGAGAATATGCTTCCCGCTCATCTTAAACCTCCTGCTTAGGGGGCCGCAGCGTCGCCTCGGCGATGATCGCCGGCGCGCGCGAAACGCCATGGGCGTAGAGCCGCACGAACACGCTCTCCGGCGACGATCTTAGCACGCGGCCGGTCAAAACGACTTTTTCCCCGCGCAGCACCGGCTGCACGAAAGTCCCGCCGAGCCGCGTCAGTTCGAGATCGCCGCGCCAGGCGCGAAGCATCGGCTCGAAGGCGGCGAGCAGCTTCATGCCATGCACGGGCGGCGCCGAAAAGCCAATCGAGGCGGCGAGCGCGTCGTCGAGATGCAGCGGATTGTCGTCCCCGGAAACCTGCGCATAGCGGCGCAACGCCTCGGCGTCGAACGGCCCGATCTCCATCGCGGGCAGACGCTCGCCGACAGCAGGCGGGCCCGGCGCGGCGGGGGCGCTCATGCGCCTTTGTCCCCGCGCAGCGCGGCGCGCGGCGCCAGCCGCAACAGGGTTTCGAATCGCCCGACAGGCGCGCCGTCGGGCGTCGCCAGCCGCGCCTCGACGATAAGGCGCGGCGGCTTTTCCTCGCGGCGGATCGACACCAAAAGATCGTAGTCCGCGCCAAGACGCAGCGGCGCTTCATAGGCGAAATGCTGCGATTCATGCACTGGCACGCTGTCCGCCTGCGCGCAGATTTGCGTGATCGCGCCGTATATTGCCGGCGCGGTCAACCACAAGGCCGGATAGCTCGAAGGCGCGCCGTCGAATGTCGCGTCGAACCCCGTCTCGCGAGCGAACTCGGCCGCGCGCGCCGCATCCACCCGCACGCGCATGCCAGGAAGTTCGAGCGCGCCCTCAGCCGTCATGATCGAGCGCCCGCACGATCAGCACGGCGTTGATGCCGCCAAAGGCGAAGGAATTGGACATGGCCGCCCTGATCGGCGTTTTGCGCGCGACATTGGGCACGGCGTCGATCGGACAGCGCGGGTCCGCTTCGAGAAAATTGATCGTCGGCGGCGCGATTTGTTCGCGCAGCGCGGAAATGGTGATCGCAAGCTCCAGCCCGCCGCCGGCGCCAAGCGCATGGCCATGCACCGGCTTGGTCGACGACACCGGCACGCGGCGGCCATAATCGTCGCCAAAGACGGTCACGATCGCCTCGGACTCGGTCATGTCGTTGGCGTGCGTCGCAGTGCCGTGGGCGTTGACGTAATGGATGTCCTGCGGCGCCATGCCGGCGTCTTCCAACGCCTGCGCGATGGCGCTAGACGCGCCCGCGACATCCGGTCGCACGGGGTCTTTGGCGTCGCTGCTGGTGCCGTAGCCGACAAGTTCGCACAAGGGCGCATGTCCGCGCGCCAGCGCCGACTCCAGCGTTTCCAGAATGAACACCGCTCCGCCCTCGCCAAGCGACATGCCGTTGCGGCCTTTCGAAAAAGGCCGGCAGAAATCGGGCGTTAGGACGCGCAAGGCTTCCCACGCGCGCATGCAGCCGTTGACGACGCAAGCCTCGCTTCCGCCGACGATCGCTCTATCGGCGAGGCCGAAGCGGATCATCTGCAAGCCGAGCCCAATAGACTGGCTGGCCGAGGCGCAGGCGCTGCCGATCGCGAAGGTCGGGCCAAGGCACGAATAGCGCATGCCGAGCGTCGTCGCGGCCGTGCTCGGTATGATGCGCGGCACCGTCAAAGGCTCGGGGCGGATGGACTCCACGTAGTAGCGATACAGCCCCCGGTCGATGGTGGTCATGCCGCCGATGCCGGTGCCGATGATCACCGCCGTGCGGGGGCCGGCGAGATCATTGCGGCCTAAGCCGGCTTGCGCCATTGCCTCGTCGGCGGCGATCACCGCGTATTGCGTGAAAGGATCGCAGAACGGCAGCAGACTGGCTTCGACGTGAGCCGAAGGGTCGAACTGTGGAACCTGCGCCGCGATTTTGATACGACCGTCGTAAGGAATTTCGGTGCGCAGTTCGCGCACTTGCGAAACGCCGTCGCGCGCCGCCCGCCAAAGCTGCTCGGCGCCAATCCCGGCGGCGGAAACCGCGCCCATGCCCGAAATGACGATGCGATCCGATCTTATGCGGCGCTCCGAAGGGACGCCCGCCGCCTCCGTCCGGGCATCGCCTTCCCGCAAATCGGCCATGTCAGCTTTTCTCTCTTTCTTTCGTAATGTGCTCGGCGATCGCGCCGATCAGGGACTGCACGTCCTTGGCTTCCTGAAGCGAGCCGTCCATCGGAATATAGACGTTAAACTTTTCCTCGAGCGCCGTGAGAATCATCACGATGTCCACGGATTTGAGATCGAGACTCTCTATTGTCGCGTCGGGCGTGACCTTGGCGCGGTCGATCATGCCCTCGGAAGCGATGACCTCGATGATTTCCTCGACCAGCTTGGCCTTGTCCTGCGGATTATCCGTCACGTCCACCTCCGTTCGGGGTTCTGCCGGCCTCGAGGCGCATAACGCCCGTCGAAGCGGTTCGCCGCCGCATTCGCGTCCCCTGCCCCGGACGACCAAACTCTCGTTAAGGCGTTTGGCGGCGAAAATAAAGCCCACTCTCGCCAAGCTGGCGGTTTGGAGTGGCTTGAGCGCGCGCTTCGTGCCAAAAGCGGCCGCAACCGATCGCAAGTTCGAGCGAGGACCATGACGTTACAGGATGAAGCCCTGGCGGGAAGTTTTCCCCAGGCCAGCGAAGACCAATGGCGCAAAGCCGTCGAACGCGCCCTGAAGGGAGGAGCTTTCGAAAAGCTCGTCGCCAAGACCTACGACGGCGCCGCAATCGCCCCGCTCTATCGTCGCGCCGAAGCCCCCGGCCCGCGCGCGCTGCGCGCCAAAGCCGGCCGCTGGGCGATTCTCGCCCGCGTCGACATCCCCGACTTTGACGCCGCCAACGCCCAGGCGCTCGAAGATCTCGAAGGCGGCGCGGACGGTCTGCATGTCGTTTTCGCCGGCGCGCAAGGCGCCTATGGCTCGGCGCTTGCGGACGACGGCGACGCCGCATTGGCGCACGTCTTCGACAAGGTGCGGCTGGATTACGGCGTCCCGGTGATGGTCGAAGATTCGCCGCGCGCGCCAAACGCCGCCGAGGCGATCATGCGGCTCGTCGACAAGAACCACATCGAACCCTCGATCACCCGCATCTCTTTCGGCTTCGATCCCTTGGGCGCGCAGCTTCGGCACGGCTTCTCGCCGGCGCCCTGGCGCGAGGGCGCCAAGAGCTTCGCGGAGCGCGCCAAGCGCGCCGCCAAGGCCGGCTTCACCTATGGGACCGTAGCCGCCGACGCCCGCGTCGTGCACGCCGCCGGGGGGACCGAAGCGCAGGAGCTCGGCTACGCCCTCGCCGCCGGCCTCGCCTATCTGCGCGCCCTCAACGACGCCGGAACGGGCCTCGACGCCGCCCGCAAAATGCTGCTGTTCCGCCTGGCGGCGGACGCCGACGAATTCGCCAGCGTCGCCAAATTCCGCGCGCTGCGGGCGCTGTGGGGACGTGTTGAGGAGTCCTGCGGCCTCGCGCCTTCGCCGGCGCTGATCCACGCCGAGACCGCCTGGCGCATGATGACCGCCAGCGATCCGTGGAACAATCTGCTGCGCGCCACCATCGCCGTGTTTTCGGCGGCGGTCGGCGGCGCCGACGCCATCACCACGCTGCCCTTCACCCAGCCGCTCGGCGCGCCGGACGCCTTCGCCCGCAGACTCGCCCGCGACACGCAGCTCGTGCTGCAGGACGAGTCCTATATTCACGTCGTCGACGATCCAGCCGGCGGCGCCGGCGGCTTCGAAGCGCTGACCGAGGGCCTTTGCGAGCGCGCCTGGAGCGAGTTCCAGGCCATCGAGGCGGAAGGCGGGCTCGCCAAGGCGCTGGAGGCCGGCCGTTTTCAGGCGAAGGTCGCCGAGACCGCCGGCGAGCGCGCCAGGAACGTCGCGCGCGCCAAGGACAAGATCACCGGCGCCAATGAATTTCCCGACATCGGCGAGGCCGCGCTCAAAGTGCTGGCGCCCTTCGACGCGCAAAGCGCCGAGGCGCAGGCGCCGCAAGGGGCGCAAAAAACACCGAAGCTCGCGCCAAGGCGGCTTAGCGAGCCCTTCGAACAACTGCGCGCGCGCTCGGACGCCCATCTTGCGGCGAGCGGCGCGCGTCCGCGGGTGTTTCTCGCCAATCTCGGCTCCGTGGCGACCTTCACGCCGCGCGCAAACTTCGCCAAGAATTTTTTCGAGGCGGGCGGGGTCGAGGCGGTGTTCGGGCCGCAGACGGACGACTCGACGCAAATCGTCAAAGCTTTCCGGGACAGCGGCGCGAAACTGGCTTGTCTTTGCTCATCGGACAGGATTTATTGCGATGCAGCAGTTCCCGTCGCAATCGCTCTGCGCGGCGCGGGCGCAAAGCTTTATCTCGCCGGGCGTCCAGATATCACGGGGAGCACTGGCGAGATGGACGAGGAGCTGCGCAAGGCGGGCGTGGCGCGGTTTATTTTCGCGGGCTGCGACATGCACGACATGCTGCGGCTCGCTCTCGAGGAGGCCATATGAAGGCGAGATCCCTGCTGCTTCTGGCCGCGATCGCGGCGGCGGGCGCGGCGCAGGCGCAGACGAACAAGACCGACGGCGAAGAATCGGCGCTGACGGCCGGTTACGACGGCGCCTGGACTTTCGAATCGACGACCACGGCCGGCAATTGCCCGACGCTGGTTCCGGGCGACGTCGTCGTCCAGGGCGGACATGTCGTCTCGGCCAATAATGGCGCGTCGACGCCGTGGGGCTATGTGGAGGCCGACGGCACTTTCGCCGCGAAGTTCACCGACGCCAACGGCCACGTCTCTCGCGCCAGCGGGCGTTTCACGGGGACGAGCGGAACGGGCGCCTGGTCTTCCGGGACGGACTACTGCGGCGGCGCCTGGCGCGCGCATCGCGCCGGCGGCGGGAGAGCGGCGCGGTAGGGGGTGCGAACCGGCGGAAACGCGGGACCGTGGAAGCCAGTTCCTCAATTATGCTATATTGCCTATATGAATCGCGACGAAGCCATCAGCCGATTGCAACAGCACGAAGCCGAGCTCAAACGGCTCGGCGTCGAGCATCTTTTTATGTTCGGCTCAACCGCGCGCGGCGACGCAAAAGAGGATTCCGACGTTGACCTGTTTCTCGATCATGAAAAGGGCAAGCTCGGTCTCTTCGAACTCATGGACGTGAAGGAGCGCACCGCGAGCATCCTCGGCCACAGGGCCGACATCATGACGCGCGACAGCCTGCATCCGCGTCTCAGAAAGCGGATCGAAGAATCAGCCGTGCTCGTGTTTTAGCGGTGGCGCGTTCGCTCATTCCTCGCCTGACGGGCGTTGTTGGCGCATAATGGCCGCTATGGAACCCGACGTAGGCGATGTCGGTTCAAATCCTCCAGTAACAACATAACTCCAGCGTCACTCCCAGTACGCCATGATCTACGAATCTTGGTGTCTGAGGGAGTCCGAAGGGAGCACAGTATGCACTCCATAATGCTGGAGACGCCGCACCACTCACTATACAAATTGCCATTATCGCTCTAGAAGGTGTGCTTACATAGCGGCCGTCTATAATGGAGCCGACGCATTACGTTCCTCTTTTGGTTGAGGAAGATCAATGACATTATGGGATTTCGCACGTCGGGCAGAAGGAGATTTGATCACTGCCTCGCAGGTGGCCGATAATGCGTCCGTGTTGGCATCCGCCCTCTTATCTTTTGAAAACGGAGGGGATTTGAGCCTTACTCCGGGAGCTGGAATTGCGTGGGTTCGGGACCACCTGAGACCTGTTGTACTCGCAGACAGTGCTCGCACAGGGTTAGAGCCCGGAGCTCTTGTGCCATTGGCGCAGGCGCGGATCATTCAGGAACGCGTCCTTTCCGCGCTTGGAGAATCCCCTGAATGGGTTAGCTTAGTAGAAGTTTTTTCGATCAATACTCCGCAACGTCAAATCGCTCCGGGAAATTCAATAAGTGGGGCCGCAGCCGGTACGATCGGGACGCAGGTAGTATGGGCTAACGGAAACGGCTTCGTTACAGCTGGTCATGTTGCGCCTTCGGTAGGCGTCTCCGTTGTAGACGCGTGGAATACCGTTGGTACAGTTGTTTGGTCCAATGACCCCCTTGGGCATGGAACTTTGGTTGAACCGGACGTGGCAATCGTCGAATTACTGCCTGGAATTTCGATGACGGGGGCTATAGCGAATGCAGCAACTGCGGGACCTGCGGCAAACGTCACCGTACTATCTACAGGGCAGGTCGGAGTGATTATGGGCCTCAGTCAGTTCCTTTATATGCCGGCGCAGAATGCCACTTGTGGGGACACCTATTTCACGACGAGTGAAATATCGAGTCCAGGCGACTCGGGTGGGCCAGTCCTCTCCGGACAGGACCTGATCGGTCACGTCGTGGGTGCAAGCCCTAACGTTACCAGCTTTATACAGGATGTTGCATACCAACTTCGTGAGGCTGCAAATCCATTGCGGTCGGGTCTTCTAGGATTGAGGATGTGATCATGCTGCACGAAATCGCATGGTTTTCGCTCGGAATGTGTCTCAGCAACTGGTTGCTTTTTGTCGTAATTACAGTTGTTGTTGACCTACCACAATTGAAGGCTTTATTGGATGCATTACGCTCGTCGTCTTCATCTAGCCCTCCTGGCATGGGGTTGACTGTCCAGCAGGCAGCAATCGATCCAGTAAAACTTGCTTCTGTGACCGGAAGTCTCGCCGGTGCATTCAAGAAGGCGGGGCCTGCGCCCACAGCGGCCGCACTATCTGTGTTGTTTTTGATAGCCGCCCTCATCGCCGCCGGAGTCGACAAAATTTAAATAAGCACTCGCTCCACCTCGTCGAGCGTGACTTCGTCCGCTCTCCGATCATAGAGCTGCGTTGTGCGTGTGGAAGCATGGTTCGCCATCTGAGCGGCGCGTTCGAGTGTGCCGCCGTTGTTCAGATAGGCCGTGACACCCGCGGCGCGAAAGGTGTGGTTGCCGACGCGCGTGGTGATGCCGCCGGATTTTGGGCTCCGCTCGCCGTTTCCCAAAACACCTTCTCCGCTCCGGCGGCGCGCAGCTGCTTCACTTGCGCGTCGACGCTCTGGCCGTCCGTCGAGACTCGCGCATAGCCGTAAATCATCGGCCTTCACATGAGCCGAAGTCTGTCATTTCGACTCATATGAATTTTTCCGCCACACGGCGGGCCCCGGCAAAGGTTCTGCAAATTTTTTCCGCAACTTTTCGTCGACTTCTTCATGGGAAAGGCGCGGGCCGGGGTCATTTATCGCGGCCTCAAGCGAGCGCCTTAAAATCTCTTCCCGAAGATCGTCGTGCGGCTCTAAATCTTTCTGCTCGCCGAGCATGACAAAGACCGCTTCGCTCGGATCGACAAACACGCCGCGCTCCACAAAATCGAGCAACCATTCCGCTAATCCGGACGGCAAGAAGACGTCAAACCGAAGCCCTCCCTTACTCGCCTGCTCCCGCAACGCCTTGGCCTGGGCGATGTCCTCCGCCCTTTGCTCGGCGGTTCTCCAATCCTTTTGTTCGTCAACAGTCATGGGGTCACGCCTGTTCCTCAAGCCCGCGCGTCGCCAGCGCGACAACGCGCGGGATCGGCTTCTTGCCCTGCTCGTAATAGGCGACCATGCGGCGGCTAATGCCGAGCGCCGCCGCAGCCGAGTCGAGCGTGAAAGCGTGTCGCTCGCGCCAATGTTTGAAGGCGTCCGGCGACAGGGTGACGCCCGCCTGTTCCTGCGCAAGCCGCCACAGCGTGTCGGCGGCCATGTCGATTTCGTCCGACCAAACGATGTCCGTTCCATGTTCGCCGACACGCGCTTGCCGAAACAATTCCGGCGAATGCCGCAACGGCTCATAGAGGCGGAAAGCCTCGATCATGCCAGACACGTCCACAAGGCTCTCGTCGCCCTTGTCCCAGCGAATGCGCAAGGTCATTGGCTTTTCGCCAGCGGCGACGGAGACAACGCGCGGCAAGGTCTTTCTCGGCATGGTCAACCCCGTTCGTTGAGTTCAACCCATTTGAGGGCGAGCGTTTCTTGATGCGTTTGCGCCCACGCCAGCGCTTCGGCGATCTGGGCCAGGCGAGCCTCCCCCGCGATCACCGCCAAATCCGAAATCCGCACCAACAGCTGAAAATCAGGCCCGACGATGTGGAAGTGCGGCGGGCGGTGATCGTCGGCGTACATCCGCACGCTGACGGAGCCAAAGCGTTGCAATATCGGCATGCAAACCTATTAATCAACATAGTGCAACTATTGCACTATCGGAGGCAAAAGTCAAGAACGGCGAAGGGAACACTTACGCACGTCATTTCTGCACAAGGAAAGGGGTTTGGAATCAATGGACTGCGCTTCGAGCATAACCCTTAAATTCCCCCAAGCCGCCTTAACGCTGCGCCGCCGCCGGCGTTCCCGCTCGGCGGCGCGTAAATCTCACCGCGGCTCGTCGTCTCTTGGCAGCAGCCTGCCGCCCACGGTGTTCTGCGCCACGGGGCGCCCTTGCAGCGCCGCCTGGCCGGGCGCGGCCACGCCGTCCTTCTGGTAGATGTCGTCGCGGAACTGCGTCACGCCGTCGGGCCCGCCCCATGCCGTGACATAGACCCAATAGACCGGCACCTGCGGCAGTATCTTCACGTCGACGCGCTCGCCCGAGCTGATCACTTGGTCGATATGATCGCGGTCCCAGCCGGGCGTCTCCTTGAGCAGCCAGGCGACATAGTCGCGCACGTTCTGCAAGCGGATGCAGCCCGACGAGACGAAGCGGAAATCGTCGCCGAACACGCCCTTGGCCGGCGTGTCGTGCATGTAGACGCCAAAAGGATTGGCGATGTCGATGCGCACAACGCCGAGCGAGTTGAAGTCGCCGCCGGTGTCCTGCCGGAAACGGTAGTTCAGCGCCTCGAGCGACCGCCAGTTGATCTGCTCGGGCTGCAGCTCCTGGTTGTCCTTGTTGTAGACGCGGATGTGATGGTCGGCCAGATAGGTCG
>Ga0181524_10005890_pt1 | contig 10807 bp, 8 predicted proteins | sample PEATcosm2014_Bin_34_FD_119761 | JGI IMG/M metagenome (GOLD analysis project Ga0181524, IMG submission 119761) | Peatland microbial communities from MTU Mesocosm Facility, Houghton, MI, USA - PEATcosm2014_Bin05_60_metaG | ecosystem: Environmental > Terrestrial > Soil > Wetlands > Peat | place...
CCCTAAATTCCGCTTCTTTTGTCGTAATATCTCGTGCAGGATTGCCGTAGCGATTCGGTTGGTCCCGAAGCCTCCGGAGGCGATGTAGTCGCCGTCCTTCACGAATCTTGTCACCGCCTCCTGCACAGACATCAGCTTGTTCGTCAGTGCCCTGTTCTTCTGCCGAAAAAAGGCGCGGGCGGCTTCGCTATCCGGGTTCATGAATAGTTGACCCGACCCACAGCTCAGCTCGCTCATGCTACCTCCTTTGCCAGCACACTCTAATATCATAACGAATCCATTCGTTAGACCAATTCTCCAACATTATGCTCTAATAAAGTATGGGGGTGGCTTTCGATGGCGGCGCGCGGACTTCCAGCAGAAGTCTTTCAGGACGACGATCTATTACTACTTGCCAAGGCAGTACGCGATTTTGGTGAGCGCGAGCTTGTGGGGTACCTTAGGAAGTTAGGCAAGGAGGAGTTTCCAGATAAATTCATTCCGCTAGCCGCCGGGAGTGGATTTCTGGGCACGGCCATCCCTAGCGAGTTCGGCGGTCAAGGGGGAACGCTGGAAGGGTTTCTACCTGTCATCGAGGGTATCGCAGCTTATGATGGGTCGTTGGCCCTGACGCTTGCTGCTCATGAATCACTTGCCACCACCCATGTGCTGCTGGGGGGTAGCGACGAACAAAAGCGAAAATACCTTCCAGCATTGGCGACAGGCAGGAAAGTCGGGGCGTGGTGTCTCACTGAGCCTCAGACGGGCAGTAACATATTTAATGATATGAGAGCAAAGCTCTCAAGAACTTCGCAAGGCTGGATACTCAATGGGGAGAAGACCTTTATCACGAACGGATGTCACGCCGATCTCTATGTCGCCATAGCGCGGGCCATCGGCCAGGACGGGCAAGACGCAGGTATTACCGCCTGCGTTGTGGAAAGGCAAGGTAATCAAAACGGCATCACCTCTACGCCGCTCCATGGCAAAATGGGGATGTGGCGCACAGACACCGCGGCTGTGAGATTTGATAACGTCTTTATTACTGAGCACTCTATTCTGGGTCCAGTCGAAAACGCTGGACAGGTTGCGCGACGCGTCCTTTTGCGGGCAAGAATTGGTGCAGCGGCGCTTGTTCTGGGCCTTGCCCGAGACTCGCTCGAGCGGGCGACCAGTTACACGAGGACGCGAAACATCGGCAAGGCGACACTTTTTGAGCAACAGCTTACTCGCACGAAACTTTCCGGCATGGAGGAAAGTTTGTGGGTGGCGTGGCAAGCCGTGCGTAGTGCCGCCCGGTTGGCTGATCAATCCAAGCCCTTCAAGGTGCAGGCATGCATGGCCAAGGTGTTTGCTTCGGAGACTGCCTTGCGCATTGCCGACGAGGCCATCCAACTCCTCGGCGGCTACGGGTACATGACGGATTACAAGGTCGAGCAGAATTACCGCGACGCACGGCTGTTGACCATTGGGGAAGGCGCCTCCGAAATCCTGCGGCTCGCCATCGCCAGGAATTTGGGAGGGTCAGGGTTTGGCGGTGAGGACCTCATGCCTTCGCTCGAGAGCCTTGAGTGTGATACCGGATTGACATGCGGATCTGCCAGCTCCCCCTGGGGCCCGTCTCATCATGCCTTTCAACTTGCAAGCGATTCATTTCGGATTGCACTTGAACAAATCAAGAAGGATGAAGGTTGTGGTGATTTGTCTTCGGGCTCGCAGTCCAGTGCAATTATGGTTGCAGACCTGATTACCAAACTATGGGTGGCCGGTCAGGTAATCCGCTCCGGCGCTCAGCTTGACAGCCGCGGGACCGCTTCCGGAAAAATATTGTCTCTCGCAAAATCTTTTCTCACTAAAGCCTCCATCGAGGTCTGCCACCAAGCCATGGAACTTCTTCGCGCACACGGCCTGACCGACGAAAGGCTGCTAAGTAACTACTCAGCAATGCTTCAGATTGCCGCAAGAAACCGCTCTGCGGAATCCTCTCTACTGCTCGATGCCGAAGGGTCATGACGTTCGCTTATTGAGGTTCGAGCCAGCGAGTCTCCAGGAAGATGCAGCAATTCACGCCGGGGAAGCGATACCATGATGCGCTATCTGTTTCCTACGAGGCGTGGAAAAGGTCTCAATTCCTGCCCACGAACTCCGCTGCGGAGCGGAATTCGGAAGTCACATCGCCAGAGGGGGCCATTCATGAAAGTTCGGCGGAGAGAATTTATTGAAGTACTCGGCGCATCGGTAGCTTCGATTTCTTTACCGGGCCTCCACGCCGCGGGCGGAGCGGGAAGTGAAAGTGAAACCATCGAGAAAAGCGGCTGGCGGTTGAAGGTGACGGCGGCGGGGAAAATCGTATCGTTCACGGACGGGAAATTGGAGTTGCTCAATCACCGTCTGGGGGACAACCGGCCTCGGGTCGTGGTCGGGGGATTGAGGCAATACAATTGTGACCGGCCGAGCGCCTCACGCCAGGACGGTCCCAAGCTGGTGTTCCAGTATGATTTTTCAGGTCGTGATGACTTTTCGGTGAATTACGAACTGGAGCTTGTGGACTTGCCGCAGGGCATGGTAGCGCTGAAGCAGAAGGTGGGGACCCAGGCTTCAACCAAGATCCACGATGGCGTAAAACTGATGGTGCCGCAGAACATCCAGTTGCCCTTCGAGAGGCGGAAGGTATTTTTGCCGTTGAAGAACGGGATTGGGCGGCGGAAGCCGATCCTGGGGTTCGAGAGCGAGAACGAATACGTGTACGTGATGGCGGGGGGATATGAAGCGATGGGGAAGCCGCAATTGCTGGCGATTCCCATGGTGGATGAATACGCGGACCAGACGGACCTGCGGTTGACGCACTGTGCGGACCCGTATTTCTCGGCTTACTTCTTTCTGGCGCATGGGGAGATAGCGGGGAATTTCAATTGTGTGTATCTGGGGCAAGTAGGAATTGAGAAGGAAGAGCGGGCGGTGTACACAGGTCTGCACTATGGGGATGAGAAGGCGGCGATGGAGGTGTTTTATGCGACCTCGTTGGCGGAGGTGAAAGCGGGGCCGGACTGGCTGCACGAAGTGGCGATGGTGGATTACGACTATTTGAGCAAAAATGGGCAGGGGTGGTTCACGGACATTGATCCGCTAACAAAACTGATTGCTCCGGAGGAACGCCCCAAAATTTTCCTAGCTTTGCATGGGTGGTATAGCTGCGTTGGGGAATACGCTTTCGACTGGAGGAAGGGGGCATTGCTCAAGGAATGGACAGCCTTCCCCAACGCCTCAGACCCACACTTCCGGTCGCTGCCGGATGCTCCGGATAACGGGACCGGATACATTTGGCATGCGAACTCGGTGAAGGCCACGCGGCCTGTGCGCATGTCACTTGCCGATATGCACCGGCGGATCCGTTACGCGAAGGACAAGGGATTCAGGGTGGGGATCTACTATGCCGACGGCATGAATGCCTGTGACGGTCTGAAGGAAATCTTTGATCCCAGCAAGGTGCTTCGTTGGGGAGGCTGGGAGGGTCCGGACACAAAGGGGAGAGCATATGCCCAGAATCCGCTCCACCCGGAGGTGCGGGAATTTTATCTGCGATACATTCAGGCCTTGCTGGAAGAGTACGGAAAGGAAGTGGACGGGTTCATCTGGGATGAAACTTTCGTGGTTGGCCCGAGTGATTTGGGACCGCAGGCTGCGCCCGGGTACGCGAGCCGAGGGATGATGACGCTGGTGAGAGAAGTGGCCGCGAGGGTGGCCAGTTTCAACCCACAATTGGCGTTCTTCGCTTCCGACGACCTCGGGGCGTCTTTTCAATTTGATCAAGCTGCCCCCTACTGCCTCGTAGCCCATGGCACCTATCAAGATAGTTGGTGCACTCCGGAGGCTTGGCCGTTTGGACTTATCCCCAATTACCGCAACGTCCTTTGGTCCTGCAACTGGGCGCCCGTTGCGCGTTTCGAATACAGCCGCTATGCCGTTGAGACTTTTGCTGTTCCTGTCCCCATCTCCAACGGGGCGTTCGGGGATGACATCGGCATAGGTGAAATGACTTCCGAACAGCAGCGGAAAATAATGGAACTGTTCGATAAGCGGAAAAAGGAAAGGATGGACATCAGTTGGATTGAAGAAGAGCCATCGAAGGCAAAGTACCAGGGGAAAGAAGTCAGGTTCAAATGGAGTCTCTAGCCCGGGTACGGCGTTGCAACGATGGTCTTATGCATGGCCCAGAAGTTCTCCAGGGGCGTGTCCAACTGAACATGATGAGTTGGGGCCAGAATCAGACCGCCGTTTTTCCCAATCGTATTGAGCCGTTCGAGTATCTCCCGTTGGACTTCGGCAGGCGTTCCGAAAGGCAGTGTGTGCTGCTCGTCGATGCACCCCCAAAAGCAGAGCTTGTCCCCGAACTGGCGTTTTATCTGTGCCGGATCCATGCAGACAGGCTGAATCGGGTTCAGGACATCTACACCGATTTCAATCAACTCGGGAATGATGGGACCAATCATTCCGTCGGAGTGATAGGCAACTTTGAGCTGCGGGTTGAAGGCTTTGATCTCAGAAATGAAAGTGGCCATGCGGGGTTTAAGAAACCTCCGCCAGTATTGCGGAGAGATCATCATAGCGCTCTGCGTGCCCACATCGTCACCCACCCAGATCATATCCACGCCCATTTGCACGAGTTTCTTGGCCGCAGTCAGATGGTATTGAGAAGGAATGTCCAGGATCCTCTCTGCGATTTCGGGGTTGAAGGCGAAGTCCGTCATCAGTCGCTCCAACCCTCGTAAGGCCCATGCGGTTTCAAAGATCGTGGTGACTGTAACACCCACAATCCAATATTCCTGCTTGAAGGCCTGGATGGTGCGCGCGGCGTCCTGGTAAAGCTCGGGGCGGTTGGGGTCCGGGGGTCGGTAGGTTTCGAGCGCCTCATCATTGGCGAGAGGATGGCCAGACATCTCCGTATAATTGCCTTTACCGTATCTTGTGGTGTACTCGCTCTGCTTCCACCCGATGCCCCATTCGTCAGTATAATTACCCGCTTCCATGTAGTACGAGTTGGCCCATCCCACCGAGGTCAACAGCATGTCTTCGCCTAAGGCCTGTTCAAGTTCATAAGTGTTGCCGCCGCCGTGAGGGTTATGCGCGGAGCCGGTCTTATGAAGCAAGTCCGTGCGGAGCCTCGAAGCGAACTCGGGAGTAAAGCTGATCTGCATCGGACACCTGTCGGGTGCTTCGTGGCTAAGGGCCGTGAGAACTCTATCCCTGTGTCTCATCATGGTTGTCCTCCAACACGAGGCTTCGCACATCTTTGTAGGTTGCCTCGTTGATCTTGATGGCATGAGTCTTGGGTTGAATTTTACCACTCATAGTGTCCTAAAGCGCAAAGAAACTGGGACTGCGCAACGATGGTATCCGATGCACAATAGCCTGGCAAGAAATTGCTAATCCACGTACTAGAAGCGGCTTTACGCCGCCATTTGGCGAGGTAAACTCGCCGCTACTTCATGTTCCAAGAACGGCTGAAAAGCCAACCCGACGACGATTGCATTTTGAGGCGATCGGTTATATGTTGTCGGCCGTTCGAAAATTGAAAGCAGAAATTACCGATAATCAGCCTGCTTGCCATTGACTATCGTACCTAAGGAGGAACATTGATCACTGTGGCCATAAGTACAAATGGGATGAAGCATATTACAAGAAGCTTGCGAACTTCTTTGTCGATTCAGGTTTGCGCGACCTGGGATATAAGTATCTGACAATTGAATGCGGGGACCATTACCGAGACAAGGCCGGTCACGTTCAACCCAGTCGGGATACCTTTCCAAGCGGGTTCAACGCGATAACCGCTTACATCCATAAAAAGGGCCTCAAAGCACGCACTTACACCGACGCCGGCGAAGGCAAGTGCTGCTGCTTCGAGGGCACAGGGTCCTTGGGCCACTATGAAGATGATGCCAGGCGATGGGTTGCTTTTGGCTTCGACGGCGTGAAGATTGATTGGTGCGGCGGCGACGACAAAGGTCTGGACCCCAGGACCCAGTTTCTACAGTTCGCCGAAGCCATACGAAAGACCCAGCATCCTTTCTGCGTCGAAGTGTGTTGCTGGGGTAAAGGAAAACCCTGGATGTGGGGAAGAAACGCAGGCGCCTTCTGGCGGACAAGCGGCGACATCGATACCGGAGGGATGGGTGGCGTCTGGAAGACACTCATGAGGAACCTCGATGCCAACCGGCATCCCGAGGCTGCCTATGTTGGGCCGGGAAGAGGATGGAATTACCCAGACATGTTAGAGGTTGGACTCCCCGGTGGGCTTAACGAAACGGAGGAACGCACGCAGTTCAGCATGTGGGCTATCGTGGCGTCTCCGCTCTTCCTGGGCAACGATGTTTTCAACATGCCCCCGTATGCCAGAGACATAATCATGAATAAGGAAGTCATCGCAGTGGATCAGGACCCGCTCGGTATCCAGGGCGACGTGGCGAAGGAATACGACGGCGGAAAACTCCAGGTGTGGATCAAAAGACTGAAGGGTGGTTCCAAAGCAGTGGCCGTGTTGAATCGAGACACGACAGCGCGCCGGATCACATTACACTTTGGTGAAATTGGGATTTCAGGAAACTGCCTGGTTCGTGATCTGTGGGAGCACAGGGACACTGGAGGACTCACCGATAGCTATACTGCCGATGTGCCATCGCATGGTGTGGCAATGCTGAGGCTTTCTCCCCGCCCCAAGGATCGGTGACTGGAACCGCAGCTCAATGCGTCATGCACGGGGGCCCATGCTCCGAAACAGTTGGGCCAGATCACCAAATGTGCAAAAAAACAGGGATTGCGCAACGATGGTTCCCGATGCACAACACTCTGGCAAGAAATTGCTAATCCAGCCACCAAACCTGGAAGGGTTTCAGCAGTGTTTTACCACTTACTTTACTGTCGGATAGCCGGTCCGAGGCAGCTCTAGAAAGCTCAATCGCCCTTTCCTTGCCCGTCGTATTAATGATGAACAGGCTATCGTCCGTGTGCGGAACCGCCAGCACGCCCGCGGGTACAGGTGCGCTGAGGAATTCTCCGCCATCCGAAATGAGTTGCCGAATAAGGCGCAGCAAGCTCTCATCTCCCGGCCAGAAACCTAATTTAACGACAACCCCCCGCCCCAGTTTTTTCTGCGTCACGGCAGGCCTGCCACTCAGGATAGCCTGATCGCTCTTGAACGTGGCCAACAACTCTGCTTCCGCATCTACCTCCAGGAATTCGCAGTAGCCGTTCAAACCCACGGGAGAGGTTCCGGTCATTCCTCTGCCCCTCCATTCGACTTCGGGACCTTTTCTTCCGCTCGCCTCCGCTGAACCCATCCACCGGACCGTCCGCACCAAACCTCCCGTCAATTCTTTGAGGTTGGCCGCAAATCCGTCAGCGCGGAATATTCCGTTTTCATCCGTGTAGGCCGTGAAAGGCGTGATCACCACAACTCCCCCGTTCTGCGCGAAATCCCGGAGAGCAGCCGTAACACGCGGGTTGTCCATAGCGGTAGCCGCGGGTATCAGCACCAGCGAGTATTTTTGTAAATTGGACGGGGCCTCTGCCGTAGCCAGATTCATGCTGTTCACGCCGATGCCCAGCCGGTGCAGCCCATCGAAGCTCTGCGGTAATACGGAAAAGCTCGATTTGATGTGCGGGTAAATCTCCAACGCAGCGCGCTGCTCGAAGTCAGTGAGAGCTACCGCCGTAGCCTTCACTGGGCTGTCGAGGAGCCGTTGTCCCCATTTCTGAAATATCTCTCCCAACTCGATGGCCCAGTCAAAGTCCGGCTCAGGATGCCCGGACCAGTCGAGCAACCCACCCCAATGGGGCCAATGCCCACCTCTCCAGCGATTGCCTGTCCAGTAAAACAGGCCTAAGCTCCCGAAAGCAGCCGCTTCCAATCCCCACATATGGAACTGTTCCCGGCTCGGAAACGGATCAGCGATATACGTCCCGCCGGTTACTCCGAAACGGTTTTCGGTGGTAATGAAATGCTTACACCCGTAGGCCGAGCGGTGCATGTCCTGGTGCCAAGCCAGATCTGCCCAATACTCCCGGTTGTCCGCCCAGGGCTGATAGTAATTCAGGCCGGCGATGTCCATGATTTTGCGGGCTTGGGGATCGTCCGCAACCGCATCCCACTCCGTGTTCCAATCCGTCGTAATCCACTGTATCACGCCGGCCTCCCGCAAGGCCTCGGCTTGCATGGCGAAAAAGCCCAGAAGCACGTCCCGGCGGAAGTGCCGGTGCGCCAGCGTGAGCGCGGCAATCTCCTTCCCGCTCTCCTCGACTCCTTCACCTGGTTGAGGCACTTCCTCGAGCGACCGTATTTTCATTCCCCAACTGACTAGATTCAACCGGCGATTGAACTCCTCAGGAGTGCGGTAAATCTTCTTCAACCACTCCGTCCAGGCTTGTTCGCAGGTGGGGTTGTAGCAAATCCTGGTCACACTGCCTTCCATCTCATTCCCCAACTGCCACGCAATGACTGTGGGGTGGTCATTGAATTCCTTCCCCAGAACCAGGATGTACTCGCGCAGAGCCTGACGGTACAACGGATGATTCAAACATGGCGCATGCCGTGCCATTGGATGCGCCTTCACGCCGGGGTGAAGTTGAACCAGTATCTCCGGGTTGCCGGCGGCAAGCCACTGCGGGGGAACGTAAGAGCCTGTCCCTAAGATGGCCTTCATATTCCTCTTCTGCAAGTCATCCAGGAAACTTCGCAGCCAGGCGAAATTATACTTTCCCGCGGCTGTCTCGAGATTTCCCCAGGAAGACTCGGACACGCGCACCCCGTTCATGTGTGCGCGCTGGAACTGATCCAACATCTTGTTCCACTCGTCTTTGGTTTGCAGCTCCGGGTAAACGCTGGCGCCAAAAAGGAATTCCGTGCTTTTCAGTTGGGATTTCGTCACTCGCTTGAGCGCGTCTGATTGGGGCTCAGGGGGAGTTGCGGCTCCTGAATTTGTTGTTAGAGATAGTAGTGCTTCTCCTATTACGAGCTTTCCGCCATGGCTGAGGAACTCTCTTCGCGACGGCTCTGGGTTTTTCGTCATACGACAGAATCTCCATTTCGCTTCAGGGCGTTTATTGAAACCCTTTACTATAAGCTGAGAATTCTCTGAATCATAATGTAGGGCCGTCCCTTGGGGGCGTCTTGGGCCGGGGCAAGCCCCGGGCTTGTCCAAATTACGCGCGGTCCTGTCAACGATGACCTGCGGCTCCGCCGCCTGACTTGCGGAAAGGCTTCGCCTTTCCGAAGGACGTGCATCATGAAGAACCTCCTCCGCGCAAGCTGGAAGGCTCAGCCTTCCAGCTTGCGCGGAGGAGGACGATAGGTGTGGCATCGGCCCTACGCCCTCTGCGCATTGAATCGACACACGATTCAGGCGTAGCATCTAAATAGACGAAGATCGAACCAGGAGATCGATGATGCGATGGTTGCTCGTGGTAGTGATGGTGCTGGCTTGCGTGATGTCGGAATCACGGGCGGTCTGGGCCAGCCAGAAGCTCTTCCTGAAGGATGGGACTTACCAGCTTGTTTCCAGCTACGAGGTGCATGGGGACAGAGTGCGATACTACAGCGTTGAGCGCGCAGCGTGGGAGGAAATCCCCTCATCCCTCGTAGACTTGGAGGCGACGAAACGAGCTCAGGAAGAAGAAAAAGCCATCCAGAAGAAACAACTCGAGGAAGGCCGCGAGATTGAGCACCAACGCTTCGAGAAGCCCGTGGAAGTGGGATTAGAGATTGCCCCCGGCGTTCACCTGCCTCAGGAGGAAGGCGCTTATGCCTACGATGGAGTCCGCGTGATTCGCCTGATTCAATCTTCCGCGGAGGTAGTCACCGACAAGAGGCGGGCGGCGCTTGTCCTGGCCATACCAGCGCCCTTATTGAAAAGCCGCTCGATCGTGGTGTTGACTGGCGCGAAAGCTTTGGTGCGCCTTCAGCAGGCGCAGCCGACTTTCTACGTTCAGGCTCCGGATGGGCTGGGAGCCAAACTGGAACTGATTTCTCTGAAGGTGGTGAAAGGGTCGCGGGTAGTGGAAAAGGTCGTGGCAGGCCGGGCCGGCATTGGGAAACCGTCGGAGCAGCGCGTCGCCGTGCAGTTGGAGCGCACGCAACTGACGCCAGGGCTTTACCGTCTGAAGCCTCTCCACCCCCTCGACCCTGGAGAGTACGCCCTGGGTGATCTGGTCCAGGAGAAACTCGATTTGCAGCTTTGGGATTTCGGAGTCTTTGAGACCGCGAACAAGTAGGTCCTCACCGGCAGTACATACAGTTTCTTAGTGCCTGTTCTTTCGGACCTCGACAAACGTTCCGTAAATGATGTTCTTGGACTCACGATCTGAGTATGGAATCGCATGCCAGCCGTAGGGCACGCTGTCGTACACTACTAGCAGCTTGCCGGGCTCAACCTCAATGAAATCCGTGTAATGTGTGCTCTTGCCGGTGAAGATCGGAGTAACGTGCGACCAGTTGGCCCCGCTACCGTCCACGCTGAACATTACGACCACCGGTCCCGGCCGCCCCGTGGTGCACGCCAGCAGCCCGTTGCTCAACCGCCGCACTCGCAGCGCCACTCCCTTGTAAGGTGTCGATGTGGGTTTCGTCCACGTCTCGCCGTCATCTGAGGACCAAGCTTGGCCAATAAAGCCGTCCCCCCCCGTGCGGTAAATCGCGTACAGGCGCTGGTCAGCCAAACGCACAACGCCCGCCTCACAGGGACCTTCAATCCCCATCCCCGGCCAGGGCTTTTCTCCGGGCTCGACCGCGGCCACGGTGGAGTATTCACTCCAGCTCTTGCCCCCATCACTTGAGCGG
>Ga0181524_10005891_pt1 | contig 10806 bp, 11 predicted proteins | sample PEATcosm2014_Bin_34_FD_119761 | JGI IMG/M metagenome (GOLD analysis project Ga0181524, IMG submission 119761) | Peatland microbial communities from MTU Mesocosm Facility, Houghton, MI, USA - PEATcosm2014_Bin05_60_metaG | ecosystem: Environmental > Terrestrial > Soil > Wetlands > Peat | place...
ACGACCCGCCACCTGCTCAAGACGGGATTTCGGCGGGCGCACTCGGACCCTGCCCCCGCTTGGCCGTGGTGTAAGCCTTTGGGTTGCCGTCGTGCTCCAGGTAAACGTGCAGGAGAATGTCTCGTCGCCTCGACTCCTCTGCTATCATGGCGTGTTCAGCAGAAAGCTCGCCGGCGCGAAGGGCATGAGCTGAATCTCGTGGCGGCCTTCACGCGCGGAGATGGGCTCGCCCTGGGGCCTGCCCCGCAGGTCGCAGGGTTGCGCCGCCGTGTCGCGTAACGGCCCGTGCAAGCGGACGCCGCAAACGCCGCCCTCTCCCGCTTGCTCCCAGAGCCGCAACAGCGTTCCACCGCCGTCCGGCAGGTCAGTTTCGACGGCGTGCCCGCTCCCACGACAGCCGACACCTGGCAGGGGCCGTAGAGCGTCGCCGCCAAGCCACGGTCCGCGGTGGCCATCCACAAATGCATCACGTAGTTCGGCAGCAGACGATTCGCGGCGGCCACGCAGCAGAGGACCGGCGGATAGCCTAGCGGCGTGAAGAGATGGCATCCGACGCCGGGCGAATCGGGCTGATCCGCAGGCAGGAATCCGGCTCCGATGCGATTGGGCGATTGGTAATAGGACATGGTCCGGAAATCGCTTGCCAGAGGGGCCGGCCCGGCGTTGAACATCGCCCAGTCGCGCAGCCAGCCCTCCGGTTCGACTGCACCGGGCGCGGGGGGCACGGAAGCCGCCTCGAGGGGGAACTCACCCGGACGGAGCTCCCGCATGACTTCAGTCATGGCGCCGGGGCTGGCAACCGGCTTGTCCCGGGCGTAAGATGGAACGGTGAAAGCGAGGAACATGAAGGCCGGAACGACTAAGTCTATTTTCACTGGGGTCCTTCTCGCAGAACATGATTGCGTCGATTCGAATACGTGAAGATAAAGCGAACCCGGCGGCAGGCCATGCGCGCCGCCGCCACTTCGCTCATTTACGGAGAACGTGCCTTCCAACGCGCGGCTCGGCACGTTTTGGCTTTGAATGTCTGGTGAAGTGTCATCGGATCGCTCTGGCGCCGTTGGGATAAGAGAGAGGCCCCTTACCGCGGCTCGAACACGACCAAGATCGTTGGGCGTCGCTTCACCTCTTTCGCCTTCGGGGTGAAGATCCTCATGTAATCGGTCGAGTCACCATAGAAGAAGAAGCCGTGGTTCTCGTGGGTTCCATCGGTCCAGAATCTCAGCGCCTCAGTGAAGTCCCAGACGCTGGCCGCGCCGGTTCCCGCAGGACCACAAGCGAGGTAAACTGGGAAATAGTCCGGGTCCTCGCCATAGTAAAGCCCGTTGACCGATTTCCAGAGTTTGCCGGGCGCGTAGGAGCAACAGTTGGCCGACTTCGGGTCCCAGTCGCGATGGCACGGTTCGCAGACCCACAGGTTGGGCTTAAAGGGCGTGCGTTCGCCCTCAGGCTTTGGCGTGTCCGCGCGCGTCACGACAAACTTCGCCGCCAGGATCGTCGCTCCCCGCGGAAGGACCGACAGGTCCGCCTGCATCAACGGGCTGCGGTGGCGCATGAAGGCCTCCGTCGTGTCGCCGAGCGCCGGTGTATTTTCGCGCCCGCCGTTCGGGCCGTCGGGGCCGTGACAACTGATATAGACCATTTTGCACCCGGCATAGACCTTCTCCGGGCTGGTGGCGTCCCAGCCCTTTTCTCCGTCGCGCAGGATCGCCAGCACCGCCCTGGGGTGCGTCTTCTGCAGTTGGTCGTACTGCGTGCGGAACTCCGCCTCGACCTCACAGGGCGCGGATATATAGCGATCGGTCCACGGTCAGGTCGGCCTGGAGCGTTTGGAACTCCTTCCAGCTGCCCGTGACGGCGATCCTCGTGGCCGCGATGACCGGCCAGGTGCCGCCGTCGAAGGTGAGCGACAGAGCGCGCTTTCCTGACGTCGCCCCCTCGGCCGTGATGGCGACCTTCGGAGCGGGCGCCTCGTCCTTGACCTCCGCCAGCTTCGCTGGTCTCCAGTCCGTGGCTGCGTCGGCCATCTCAAAGTTGAAGAGCATCCTGTCCTGGGCCGTGGCCAGCCTCGGCGTGGCCAACAGCGCGAGGCATCCCAGCAGGATTCCCAACGTCCGGTGTGTCCCAAGCGGAAAATCGCGCTTTTGTCGCTGGCGCGGCAACAGAGAACTGGTTCCGGCGTGCTTCACGGGCCAGTGATGCCCGAGGCGAAGCCCAAGGTCAACGCGAAAATGGTGTCGCGAAAATGGTTGAAAAGCATCGGCTGCGGACGCATTTTCCGCTGCGCGAATTAATGAGCCAACCAACCAGGAGAAAGGTAAACGGCCAATGAAAATATGTGCGAAAGTAGTCTGCCATGCGGTCTTTCTGATCGCGGTGTCCTGGAACGGTCGGTTGGCGGCCCAGCCCTTGGACCTGGGTCGGTCCTCGGTGGCTCAAGCCGAGGAACCGTCAATCCACACCCCCGATTCCCACGGTCGCGATCCACTTGCTGCCAACAGCGCCTGGTTTCGGGAATTCAAGCGGGATGTCAGCAACGACTCCGCTGATCCCCATTCTGACCAAATTCTTCAACGGCTTAGGAAAGCCAAGGGCACTATAGATGCGCAATGGAGCGGGCCGTGGACTCCTTCCAATTGGAACTGGTACACCTTTCCCTTCCAGGTGGTGCGCGGTGACGTCCCGCCCCTGACCGTACCGGGCACTTGGGCGTACAATCCCGCCTCCAACGGCCCCTTCCTGCTGCCGCCGGAGCCGATCGTTTACGAGAACAGGCTCCAAACCACTTACGCCACCGCGAAGTGGACCGACGGCGCCGACCACCATCTCTGCATCTACGCCCGTGACGAAGCCACCGGCGGTTATAAGGAACTGTGGGAGTACTATCAACCGTGGGTCACCCTGAATGGCAACCAAATTACTGCCGTGAGCGGGGCCAGTTGGAGGAAGTTCGACCTTCTCAAGGGAGAGGTTCCCGCGGCTGGGGTGCCGGCAACGGATGCCGCCGGGATGATGATCATGCCTTTGGTGGTGCGCTACGATGAAGTGGCGAAAGGCTCAATCAATCATGCCTTGCGATTCTGTGTCAACAACTCTGATATCTCGCCCACGTTCAAATGGCCCGCGAGAACGGCCGCGCACGCGTGGAACCCTGAAACCGGAATGCCCTACGGCACGCGGTTGCGCATCAAGGCGTCCTGGTGGACCGCCAGCGCCGATGCTGTGCTTGGTACCAACACCCAAGCCCGAATTGTCGGAGAGGCGATGCGCCGCTACGGTCTCATTCTGGCCGATGGCTCCGGCGGTTCAACGATTCAGCTTCAAGGGGTGGCGGATATGAGATGGGAAAAGCATCTTGTCAGCCGGCTGAATGTAATCCCGGTGGCGGCGTTCGAGGTGGTCTTGACGCCGCCCCAGCTTCAAATTACCGGCCCGACCAATCTCCAGGTTGGTCAAGTGGGGACCTGGACCATGACCTTTTTGCCCGACGAGTCTCCGGTCGGGGAAGGGAGCACCATCAACATCTGGGATCAGAATAACAAGCAGCTCCATTATAAATGGGCAACCATCAATGAAGCCCATCGCACCGTGACCGCCCAACGCAGCTTCAGTCAGCCGGGCGTTTATTCCATCCGCCCCTATGCAGAATGGAACACGGGGTTTGGACCTTATCGCATCACGGTAGGTTCTGTTCCAACGCTAACGAAGCCAGCGACGTCTTCCGCGCAGCGTCAGTGATTCCACTTCGGCTCGTAGATCACCATCATCGCCGGGCGTTGCCTGATATCTTTCGCCCAGCGGGAATGCACCCAAAGATAGTCAACCATCGTGTAGTCCGCGTTATACAGCGTGAAGCCGTAGTTGGGATGCGTGCCGTCGGTCCACCACTTGACCGCGGGCATGAAATCCCAGACGTTGGCCGTGCCCTGGCTTGGCCCGTAGGCAATGAGGCAACCGATAGCGGGCAGCCAACCCGCCGGATATCAGCATCTGATGGGCAATGCCGGCCAGGCGGGCAAACCGCGTCAGATCCCGAGTTGCTCCGGGTAGCAGAGGCAGTGGTGTAGCGCGCAAACTCTTTCGGTGTTCATTCATACGATTCTGGTTTGGCGAAGATTCATCCCGCCGAAATGCCAGGAACCACCGGGCGGCGAGAACCGGTCTCGAGATTCCTATCGTTGCGCTGAAGAGCCAGATGGACCGCATGGCCCATCCGGCAGCGCCGTCGGTGTGAGCCTTGAGCCGTGATCGACCTGCGAAGCATCTCGCCAGCCCACGACGGATGCATGGCGCGGATGGGTAGGTTGAGGACGCGTCGCTGTTTGCTGTCCCTCCTGGTGGCCGACTTGCCGGCATTCCGTGTGGTGAAGCCTCTTCCTGTGCCGCCCGCGGCTCGATCCTCCCACGATGGATCAGGTTGTACAGCGGCCGGCGGAGATTGATTTCGCCGATGCCGGCGACATCCCGAAGGATTTGCTCGTTTTCTACCATCGCGAGACTCTGGGGGAGATTTGTGCGCTGAAGGAATACCTCCTGGCGCGGCAGGCAAGCTCGCAACTGGTGTTCCGTGAACTGCACCGGGTCCTGCGGCCGGGCGGGCATGTCGCCTTCGAGGTCGGCGGGGTCCGGAAGGGGCGCGTTAAATTGGAGGGAGCGGCGTTGGCGTGCGGCGTGGCGGCCGGACTGGCGCCGTTGCTGGTGATCATAAACGACCAGGAGTTCACGAAAAGGGCAAATTGCTGGGGTGTGGACAACAACACCGCCGGGACAAACACCAATCGCATTGTTCTCTTTCGCAAGGATGCTTAGTCGCCCTTCTTGACCGGCACGAGGTTGCCGGGCAGACCAAGCTCCAAATGCGTGTAGCCGACCGCCTTCAGCTTCGCCAGCGCCGGGTTCTGGCCCAGCTTGCCCTGGCCGAGCGAGTCCACCGCGGACACGCTGAACGCCGGCGCGCTGCGCGACAAACCGACGGCGAGATGCTGGGATTGAAAGTCCGGCATGGCGGCGTGGAGCACAGCCAGCGGAGTCAGCAACAGGGCTGCCAGGGTGGGTATTGTCTTGAAGTGCATCATGGTATTGCCTCTGGAGTTCGGTTTTCGGTTACACTGTGGCGGCCGCTAACGGGGATGCTTACATTTGCCCCGGTTGAGTGTACTCCTGCAAGAGCCGCAGGTAGCAACGATATTCGTCCAAAGAAACGCCCGGGGGCGTCTGGTGGTCCACGCTGGGGATGAATCCCCCGCTTTTCATCAGGGGCACCAGCCGCTCGAACTCGGCCCGCATGGCCGGTTCGCCCCGATTCATGGTCATCTTGTCGAAATGGCCGACCATGCGCAGGCGAGGAAACTGCCGGCGCAGCTTCATGCCATCCACCCCGGCCTGCCGCTCCAGGGGCAGCGCGCCCTCCAGGCCCAGTTCCATCAGCCACGGCGCCAGCAGCGTCACCTCGCCATCGGTGTCCATAAAAGTCAGGATATTCCGTTCCCTCAGACGGGGAATGAGTTGCCGGTAGTAGGGCGCCACAAATTGATCGAAGGTCCGCTTCGAGATCATCGGCCCGTGGTTGTATGACATGTCCTCGGCGATGGTCATGAAGACGGGCACGCAGACTGGCAAGAACTTGTCCAGCAGGCGCAGGTTGAACTCGAGCAGGTCCCGGTTGATGCGGTGGAGCAACTCCGGCTGATCGGTGAATGCAAGCATCAGCTTGGAGAAACCCATCAGGGTGCGCGGGAACCAGAAAAATCCCTCGAGAGTACACCACACCACCGCCTCGCCCCGCCGCTGACGTCCCGCCCAGGGCGCCATGCTGCCGATGGCAGCGCCGTGATCGGGAAACAACAGCGGGCGGATGCGCAGGTAATCGTCCATATTGGACACGACCCCTTCCACATGGTGCTGGGTGGCCAGGATGGTGGGATCCGTAGTGCTGAACCAGAACTGCTGGTAGGGATCCAGGCCGAACCATTGGGCAATCTCAAACACGCGGTTGAACGACAGCTCGCGCGGCAGCCCTTCGTGGTGCCAGCGTTCGATGGTCAGGTCCCACCACATGGCCCATTCCCATCGCGGCAGCCGATCCACGGCCTGAAAGTTCAGAGCCGCGCGGCAGCGTTCAACGTGATTCATCGCGCAGCTCATGGCCTGGAGGATGATGCTCGTGCGACCATGGAATACATGGCTCAGCCTATCGATGGATCGTGGCTATGGATTCCGCCTCGTCTGACGGTCCGTAGAATTCCGACATCCCCATGCAGCCGAGGCCCACGGTTGAAACCACCAAGCCAGTGTGTCCCAATATGCGCGCTTTCATCATACGGCGACATTTCCGATATGGCCTTGCACCTCGCGGCCACGCGGCCCATTCAGTCTCACTGGTCGACATCGTATCATCTTTGACAGTCCCATCAAAGCCCTGTAGTCTTGCCAACCAGAGCCAGTGAAAGCGAAACCGCAGCAGTCGAGAGCGACGGCGTCGGCAGGTTTTTTTTCCGTCCAGGATGGCCGACGGAATACCTCGGTGGTTGCCTTGGGCAAACCTGGGCGGCTGCCATGCCGGGGAACGGGGCCAGGCGCCGCGATCGAAAAACGGACTCCTCCGGCGTGCAGGTCCGCCGCGGCAAATTGGGGCTGCGCCGCGGAAAGGCGTGCATTTGAAGCGGGGAATCTCTAGAGTCTGCTTAAACTCATGCGACCGACCTGGACACACTACGCAATCGGAACGCGCCCGGTCACGGGGACGGGCTTGGGGGTGTCTGGCGAACGGCTAGACGAAGCGCTGTCCGGCCCGGTTGCGGCCATCGCGTTCGACGATGCCGGAACCGAGGAAATAGCTTCTTTGCTTGATGGGGTAGCGGATACTGAATTCACGAGGGAGAACCTAGATTCTCTTCTGAATGCAGCTCACTCCCCCGAGAACTGGCGCGTAGGTGAGGCGCTGGCAGAGAGCTTTTTGACGCAATGCAGGGATTGCCATTTCCCTTGGCCCGATAGCCGCGATGAGCGCAAGCGCGGTTCGAGCCTTCCGGGTGCGGATTTGGTCGGCTTTCACCGCGACGGCGAGGTCGACCGCTTCGCGTTTGGTGAGGTGAAGACGTCCGCCGAGAATGCTTATCCGCCGAGGGCCGCCTATGGGCGTCACGGGTTGAAACTGCAAATGGAGGATCTGCGCGACCGCCGAGAGATTCGGGAAAGCCTGGTCCGCTATCTTGCGCTGCGGGCGGTGCAGGCCTCTTGGCGCGCACGTTTTCGTTCTGCAGCGACAGTTTATTTTCGAAATCCGTGCGAGGTTCGCATCTTCGGCCTTCTGGTCCGGGATGTCCCTCCGCGTGAAGACGACATCAGGGCTCGAGTTGATCGTCTCGGGCTTAACTGTCCCGCGGCCATGTGCATTGAACTGATTGCGATATACCTTCCCTCTGGCCGGATCGCCTCCCTTGGCGCCCAAGTCATGGCATCGCGACAAAACGGAGGTGCCCTATGAGTTTGACTAAGTCGGCTCTTGAGCGGGTGGACGATCACTGGGCCGTTTCAGCAGTGGGGACGCTGGAGCGTGACCGTGGTTTCAAGGTCGCCAAGGCGCGCCTCGTGTCTAAAGCGGTTGGCCGACAGATGCGCCTCGATCTCCAAGAGCAAGCCTCTGATGACGATTTGCTCTGCCGCCTGGCGATGGCTTACGAGACAGCGGCGATTGAGGGCTTGTCTGCGCTCCTCAACATATCCACCGCTGAAGAGCAACTGCGGGAGCAGTGCATGGCCGGCGCATGGCGGACCTTCGAGTTCAGACGCTTGCTGCCCGTGCCGGAAGCGGTGGAGGAACGCATCTTCCACGTGTTGCACTTGTCCGCCCTTGCCTACTGCGGTGATCGCTGGTCCGATATTCGACGGTGGTATCTGGAGAATCCCAGTAGCCTCGAGGAACATTCCGTGGCCGATCGGCCGTGGCATTATCGTCTGCTCTATCGGCTCTACGACTGCTGGGTGCGCCTCTTGCGCAAGAAGGGCTGGAATGATCTCGACCGCATCCGCGAGATCATCGCCGGCTTGCGCGAGGATCAACGTCAATTCGAGCAATCATCCCTCGCCAGCGGGTCAAACGCCCAAGACCGGGCCATGGCGCTGCGTCTGATCGCATTTTACAACTGGGCCAAGGCCACGGAGCTTCTAGCCAAGTATGTTTTGCAGGGCGAGCCAAGAGGCATCAACGCCCTCTTGGACAAACATTTTGAAGCGGCGGTGGACGCCGCGACGGTCGCCGGGGATGCCCAGACGGAGGTTCTCATGCGCTGGCTTCACGCAGCCGCCCGGCAAATGGTTGGCGGCTCACTTTGGTGGGTCGCGCACTCTATCAATTCGCGAGTCACCCGATTTGTTGGCTCGGCAACCAAGCACCAAGCCATGTTTGAACTATTGCCCCCGCAACGGGCAGCCCTGCAGGAGCAGGGGCTCCTCGATCAGGCGGCGACCGCGGTGGTCATTGACCTGCCGACATCAGGGGGCAAGACCCTCCTGGCCCAGTTCCGAATCCTGCAGGCGCTGAACCAATTCGCTGAAGAAGGGGGTTGGGTCGCCTACGTGGTGCCCACTAAGGCACTGAGTGCCCAGATCACTCGCCGCCTACGGCGCGATTTCGCTCCTATCGGAGTGACTGTTGAACAACTCACCGGTGCCGTGGAGATCGATGCGATCGAAGAAGAGCTTCTGAGCGCCCAAGCGGCCAGGGATGAGCGCGCTTTCGATGTACTTATCGCAACCCCGGAAAAGCTGCAACTGGTTATCCGCAACAAGAAGGTGCAACGCCCGCTCGCACTTGTCGTGATCGACGAGGCGCACAACATCGAAAGCGAGTCACGCGGAATGCGGATCGAACTTTTGCTCGCCACGGTGAAACAGGAAAGCACCGGGGCGAACTTTCTCCTGCTGATGCCGTTTGTCGAAAGAGCAGAAACGCTTGCGCGATGGCTCGCCAATGACGCGGGTGGGGGCCGATCGATCAGTCTCGGCACCAGCGCTTGGGTGCCGAATGAGCAGCTTGTCGGGATGTTCCGAGCCGAGGCGGACGCAAGCGTATCGGCAGGCTGGCGGCTTCAGTATCAAACCCTACTCACGACCCGCGAGACGATTCACTTGGCAGGCGCCCACCAGGTTGATGGCGTAAAACCGCTGGACGTGCCCAGATCAAGGCTGATCAAAGCGAACGGCGGCCAACAAGGCTTTGGCCTTCAGGCCGCTGCCATGGCTACAGTCTTTTCAGCTCGGGGCACGAGCATAGCCGTTGGCGAGACCATTCCCACAGCATGGTCGATGGCCAGAGAGGCCGCAAAGAAGCTCTTGATCCTCGATGCTCCCTCGGAGCGCATACAGCTTGTTCAGAAGTTCCTCGGTGCGGAGATCAGTCCTCAGTTTGAGTTGATTCAGATGCTCTCGCGCGGTGTTGCCGTGCATCATGCGGGGCTGTCTGATGAGGTTCGCTCGTTGATTGAGTGGCTGACCGAAGAGGGTGACGTTCGCGTTCTGTGTGCCACCACGACCTTGGCACAGGGAATCAACTTCCCAGTATCCTCCGTTTTTCTTGCGAAAACATCGATGAAATCGCGGCGGCCTCCATTCGAGATCGCGATGGCGACCCGGGAGTTCTGGAACCTCGCGGGTCGGGCTGGACGCATTAATCAGGATAGCGTGGGCGTGGTTGGTATCGCCGAGGCCAATCGCCCCACAGAAATCATCGATTACGTCCGGAAAGCCACCGGCGAACTGGTTTCTCGCCTGGTTACCGTCGTCGCCGAGCTGGATTCTGCGAGCTCTCCCGATGAACTTACCGCTGTGATCCAGCGGGAGCAGTGGGAGGATTTTCGCTGCTACGTTAATCATCTCGTCCATGAGATCGGCAACCTCGACCAAGTGCTCGCGAGCGCCGAGCTATCCTTGCGCAATACGTTCGGATATCGCGTCCTTCAAGAGAGCACCCAAGGGCGCGGGCGTGCGCAGAAACTCCTCGAAGCGACAAAACTTTACGCCCGAAAGATATCGGCCAATCCCGGACAAGTTGCGATGGCTGATATGACCGGTTTTTCTTTCGAGGGGGTCGGGAGGGCCTTAGGAGGCGTTCGATCACTGGAGCACAACCTGTCGGTGGAGGACTTCTCCGCCAGCCGGCTTTTCGGAGCCGCGGGTGGCATGGCTGACCTCTACGGAATCATGCTCAAGATTCCTCAATTGGCACGCAACCTGGACGAACTCACCACCTCTGGCGTCACGCACCGTCAACTCGCGAAGATCACGAATGCCTGGGTCGGAGGTAAGACCATCCAAGAGATCGCCAGCACATACTTCCAATCCGAAGGCGACACCACCGGTGCAATCACTGACGCGTGTCGCGCCATCTATCGGAACCTCGTGAATAACGGAACGTGGGGTTTGTCCGCCCTGAGTCGCCTCTCGGGAATTGATTTCGATAGCCTCACAAGTGAGCAGAGGCGGCGTATCAACCTCCTCCCGGCGATGATCTACCATGGAGTGAGAACCGAGGAAGGAGTGCTCATGCGGATGAACGGGGTTCCGCGCTCAATCGCCGAGCGCATGGGTGCAAATTACAAAGCGAGTCCTGCCGCAGCAGGCGGAAGTTCAGGGATTCAGAAAGCCCGCCAATTTCTGGCTTCTGCGGACATTCAGATATGGAACCGCTCACGTCCCTCTAACGCACCGCTATCCGGCCGCGAATATAAGGAAGTCTGGAAGATCATTTCTGGAGAGGGGCGCTGAGACAACTCGTGCCAATCCGTTTTCCCTTTTCCCGACCTGCGC
>Ga0181524_10005892_pt1 | contig 10804 bp, 10 predicted proteins | sample PEATcosm2014_Bin_34_FD_119761 | JGI IMG/M metagenome (GOLD analysis project Ga0181524, IMG submission 119761) | Peatland microbial communities from MTU Mesocosm Facility, Houghton, MI, USA - PEATcosm2014_Bin05_60_metaG | ecosystem: Environmental > Terrestrial > Soil > Wetlands > Peat | place...
CGAAAGCCTCGGCGTCGGCGACCGTTTCGGGCTTATTCGCTTCGGCTCGCGCGTGGACGTTTATATGCCCACCTATGCGCGGCCCACGGTGGCCATCGGTTCGCGCGCGATCGCCGGCGAAACCGTGCTCGCCGATCTCACGACTCACACGCCGGCGCTGTCCTTCAAGTCCGGTTGACGCAAGGCTTAACCGTAGAGTCCCGCATGAGCGACGAAAAATCATTCCAGCGATCCGACACGACCTTGAGTCCGCTGGAGCGCCGCCGTTTGCGCTTCCGCAACATTCCAATCCGCGTGGTGTTGCCCAATCTCGTCACGCTGCTCGCCCTGTCGATGGGCCTCACCGCCATTCGCTACGCGGTCGAGGGCAAATTCGAGACCGCGGTGCTCGCCGTGATGGCGGCGGCGGTGCTGGACGGCCTCGACGGACGGCTGGCGCGGGCGCTCAAGGGCACGTCGCGCTTTGGCGCCGAGCTCGATTCGCTCGCCGATTTCGTCGATTTCGGGGTCGCGCCGGCTCTGCTGCTGTATTTTTGGTCGCTGCACGAAATCAAGAATTTCGGCTGGTTCGCCGCGCTGGCCTTCGCCATCGCCTGCGCGCTGCGGCTGGCGCGCTTCAACGTGATGTCGGAAGACCCGGCGCGCCCCGCCTGGCATGGCGATTTTTTTGTCGGCATGCCGTCGCCGGCCGGCGCCGTGACGGTGCTGCTGCCGCTCTATCTGCACCTATCGGTGCTGGAGTTGCCGGCGTCTCGCGCCTTCGCGCCGTTCTACATTCTCTATGTGCTGATGATCGCCTTTCTGATGGCGAGCCGCATTCCGCATTTTTCGGGCAAGCGCGTCGGCCGCGTGCCGCGCGACCTCATGATTCCGCTGCTGTTTGGCGGCGGCGTGCTTCTGCTCCTGCTCGCGATCTATCCCATGGAGATATTGATCGCCCTCAGTCTCGTGTATTTGGCGCTGATTCCCTTTGGCTTGCGCCGCTATAAGGCCTTGGCGCTGCAGGAGGAATCCAAGGTCGGCCCCCCCGCGTGATTTCGCCACAGTTGCAAGGCGCGGCGGGCGCCGACATAGTGGACGGAGAACAACAAAAACAAGGGAGGCCCGGCGCGTTGGCGAATAGGCCCGCGCCGAGGACGCGCAAAAAATGCGGATCAGAATTTTGGGCTCCGGGGCCGGCGGCGGCTTCCCGCAATGGAATTGCAACTGCGCCAACTGTCGCGCCGTGCGCGCGGGCGCGCCGGGCTATAGCGCGCGCACGCAATCCTCGCTGGCGGTGAGCGCCAATGGGCGCGACTGGGTTCTGCTCAACGCTTCGCCCGATCTGCGTCAGCAGATCGCCGCGAGCCCGGCGCTCGCGCCAAGCGAACAAGATGGCGTGCGCGCCAGTCCGATCAAGGCCGTCGTGGTCACCAACGGCGACGTCGACCATGTGGCCGGGCTGCTTAATCTGCGCGAGGCGCAGCCCTTTACGGTCTATGGCTCGCGCCGCGTGCTCGACGTCTTGGCCGCCAACAAGATCTTCAATGTGCTCGCCCCCGCTTATGTCGCGCGCGAGGAACTGCCGCTCGGCGCCGCGCTGGCGCTTCGCGGCGCCGACGTCGATCTCGGTCTTTCCGTCGAGGCATTTCCCGTCGCCGGCAAGATCGCGCTGTGGCTGGAGGACGCTTTCGCGGCCAATTACGGCAGCGCCGAGGGCGACACGCTTGGCGTCAAGATCACCGAGACGGCCAGTGGCGAATCCTTCTTTTACATCCCCGGCTGCGCCGCGATCGACGCGCCGCTGGCCGCGCGGCTCACGGGCGCGGCGCTTGTGTTGTTTGACGGCACGCTCTGGCACGAAAACGAAATGATCGACCAGGGACTGCTGGGCAAGACCGGGACGCGCATGGGCCATATCAATTTGAGCGGCGCGGACGGCTCGATCGCCGCATTCGCCGGCCTCAACGTCGCGCGCAAAATTTTCGTGCACATCAACAATTCGAATCCGGTGCTGAACGCCTTCTCGCCAGAGCGAGCGGAAGCAGAGGCTGCGGGTTGGGAAATCGGCGAAGACGGGATGGAGATCGCGCTATGAACGACATTTTGGAATCCCATGCCTATCTCGACGCGCCGCGGCTGTCGCCAGAGGCGTTCGAAGCCGCGATCCGCGCGGTCGGCGCCGAGCAGTACCACGACAAGCATCCGTTTCATAAGCTGCTGCACGGCGGCAAGCTCAACAAGGAGCAAGTGCGCGCCTGGGCGCTCAACCGTTATTGCTATCAAGAGGCGGTGCCGCGCAAGGACGCGGCCTTCATGAGCCGCGCGCATGACCGCGAACTGCGCCGCGAGTGGATTCACCGCGTCCACGATCACGACGGGCTGGGCGATGAAGCGGGCGGCATAGAGCGTTGGCTGGTGCTGACCGACGGTCTGGGGCTGCCGCGCGATTACGTGGTTTCGCGGCGCGGGGCTCTGCCGGGGACCAAATTCGCGGTCGAGGCCTATGTTCGCTATGTCGTCGAGCAGCCGCTGGTCGTCGCCGTTGCGTCGTCGCTGACCGAATTATTCGCGCCGGCGATCCACAGGGAGCGCATCGCGGGAATGCTGGAAAATTACGACTTCATCGACGATAGCGTGATGGCTTATTTCAAGCGCCGCCTCAGCCAGGCGCCGCGAGACGCCGACTTCGCGCTGGAATACATAAAGAAAAACGCGCTGACCCGCGCCGAGCAGGAAGCCTGCATCGAAGCGGTGCGATTCAAGTGTGGAGTCTTGTGGGCGCAGCTCGACGCCTTACATCACGCCTATGTGACGCCCGGCGTGATCCCGCCCGGCGCCTATCAGCCGGGACAGGCGATTACGTGAGCATGACGACGCAGGGCGGGGCGCGATTCACGATCGACACCAATTCGAAACCCGCGTTCACGCGTTTCTCGCGGCTGCACGAAGACCGCGCGCGCGAGCGCTTCGTCATTCTGGCGCCTGAGCGCGCCTATGAGATCGACGCGATTTCGCTCGCCGTGCTGCGCCTGATCGACGGTGAAACGACCGTCGCCGCCATCGCCGCGCGACTGGCGGCGCAATTTAGCGCGCCGCCGCACATCGTAACGCGCGATGTGATCGCGCTGTTGCAAGGGCTCGCGGACAAATGCCTGCTGCGCGACGGTCCAGACGCTTTCGCGCCGCCGCCCTTGTCCTCGAAGGCCCGCGCTTATGGGCCTTTCGCCGGCGGGCCGGCGGGGTTGCTCGCGGAGCTGACCCATCGTTGTCCGCTGCAATGCCCTTATTGCTCCAACCCGCTCGAGCTCGAGCGCGCCAATATAGAACTTTCCGCCGCCGAATGGGGCGAGACTTTTCGAGGCGCGGCGGCGATCGGTGCGTTGCAACTGCATCTCTCCGGCGGCGAGCCGACGCTGCGCCGCGATCTTGAAGAAATCTTGCAACACGCCGTCGACGCCGGCCTCTACACCAATCTCGTCACTTCCGCCGTGACCCTGACGCGCGAGCGGCTGGAGACGCTCGCGAAGATTGGTCTCGACCATGTGCAGGTGTCGATTCAGGATGTCGATCCCGCCACCGCCGACCGCGTTTCAGCCTATGAAGGCGGAGTCGCCAAGAAGCGCGACGTGGCGTTGTGGACACGGCAACTGGGGCTCGGCCTCACCATCAACGCGCCGATCCATCGCCAGAACATCGACCATCTGCCTGAAATCATCGACTTCGCCGTCGAAGTCGGAGCGCAGCGGCTGGAGGTCGCGCATATCCAATATTACGCCTGGGCCGAGAAGAACCGCGCCGCGTTGATTCCGACGCGGGAGAAATTTCTCGAAAGCGCTTCCGTCGTCGACGCGGCGAAGGCGCGGCTGAAGGGCGTGCTGAATTTCGATTTCGTGATCCACGACCATTACGCCACGCGGCCCAAGACCTGCACCGGCGGCTGGGGACGCTCGATCATCGCCGTGACGCCCTCCGGCAAGGCGTTGCCCTGTCATGCCGCTCAGACTTTGCCGGGGCTCGTGTTCGACAATGTGCGAACGCGCGATCTCGGCGACATCTGGCGGAATGGTTCCGCCTTCAACGCTTTTCGCGGCACGGACTGGATGAAGGAGCCCTGCCGCTCCTGCGATCGGCGCGAGATCGACCTTGGCGGCTGTCGTTGTCAGGCCATGGCCGTGACCGGCGACGCCGCCGCGACCGATCCCGCTTGCCATTTGTCGCCGGAGCATGGACGTTTTGCCGATCTGGCCGAGGTCGAGGCGCATGCGCCGCCGCCAGCCTTCGTTTATCGGCGCATAGGCGGCGCCGCAACGGAGGCATCGGGGCGGGAGAGCCTGTAACAACTGTGTCGGAGCGCGCTATTCCACGAAATTGATCGCGCGGGCGCGTTCGATAGCCTGTTTAGCGCGAACATGGTTATCAAATATTAACGCAAAATATTTACAAAAGAAGCTCGGTCCGTCGCCGCGGGAAGCGCAATGACGCGGGCTCGCGCCGAAAAAATGCGCCCGCGGAGGCGTCCGAATTTTTTCCCTCGCGGGTAACCAACAGGAAACCTCCTTCGCTCATAGTAACTCCGTCTCGCGAATTCCTTATCCAATCATGGATGCGGCGCCAGCCGCCGTGCGTATCGGAGTGTCGAGTAATGAAGTCGCGTGATACATTGGTGCGCCTGAAGCAATTTCAGGTGGACGACAAACGACGGCGGATCGCGCAACTGCAGACGATGATCGCCGAATTCACGCGTATGACCAACGACCTCGATCGGGAAATCGGGACGGAGGAACGACGCGCGAACAACACCGATCCCTCGCATTTCGCCTATCCGACATACGCTCGGGCGGCGCGCGCGCGGCGCGACAATCTGAATCTTTCGCTCAACGACCTCCGTGAAAAGCTCGAGGACGCGCAGGAGCGGCTGAAGGAAGCCAGCGAGGAGCTCGCCAAGGCGCAGAGCCACGAGTCGCGCGACCACGCCGCCGAACGCATGATCGATGTCGTCGCCGAGCGGCGCGTCGCCGAACTATCGGGAGCCTTCCGCCGCGCATGAAGGCGCGGCGGTTTCCTATTCGCGCGCGTGTTCACGCCAGGGAATCGTCGCGCTAAACAGCCGATGAAACAGCCTCCGCGCGCCTGGAAGGCGCAGCCAGAGGCCGAGAGCGCGCGTCGGCGCCCCGGGGTCGGCGCCGGACAGGGCCGCCGCGGCGAGTCGCCGGGGCGGCCAGCGGAAGCAGCGCAGGATCAGAACGGCGCCGGGGCTCGCGGCGGCGACGCATGCCATCTCGTAGCGAGCAAGATCGACAATCCACGGCGGAAGCGGCCGCGCGTCGTCGCCTTGCTCGATGCGGGCGACCAGTCTCGCGGCGTCGTCGCGATGGCGTCCCGAGCTTGGCGGCCCATCGAGTTTGGGCCGCAAAAGCCGGTCGAATTCCGCGCCCAGCGCTCGCGCGGTCATGGGCAGCGTCTTGCGCGCGTCGGCAAGCCGCTTCTGGCTTAGCGAATCCACGAATTGCGCGACGGATTTCGCGTCGACCGCTTTGAGCGTCGACGCCTGATCCGGGGGCAATCCAAAATCCAGCGCCGCTTTCTCCGGGTTGGCGAAGAATTCGCGACGAAACGATGCGTTTGTGAAGAGCCCGCCGAGCAGGGCTTGCGTTTGGCCGAGCGATTTTCGCGCGGCCTCCGGCTCCGGCGAACATTTGTCGCCCCATCGCGGCGCAAGCGAAATCGCGTCCTTCGCCTCGGAGTCATGCGCTTGCATGATGGTCCGCGCGCGGTCGAGCTCGGCGAGCAGTTCTTCAAAGGGGGGCAGATTTTCGTCCCGCTCCAGCACCGCGCCCCTGATGGACACGCGCGCCGCGACGCGCTCGAACAGCGCCCAGACTTGCCCAGAGGTCGCGCGGTCGTGGCTGTCGATCAAGGCGCCGTCCCGCCAGCGACCGCCGGCGTAATGGATTTGCGCCACCCGGTCCCAGGGCCAACGCTCGAAGCCCGCGTCGATGTCGACGCCATGATTGACGGCGTTGGCGTAAAGATTGGCCACGTCGCAGAGCCAGCCACAGTCAGTGCGCTCCAACACGCGCGACAAAAACTCCGCTTCGTCCATTTGCGCGCCGGGGACGACGACGACGGTCGTCACGTTTTCGAGCAGCAGCGGAACCTTTATCCGCTTGCGCAGCATGTCGACATTGCGCGCCACCGCGTCGATCGCGGCGAAGGTGTGGGGCAGGGCGGCGAGATGGCCGATAGAAACGCCGCCGCCCCTCGTGAAACAGAGATGCTCGCTGAACCAGGGCGGATTTATTCGCTCGATCAGTCTCGCGAGTTTTTCGACATAGCCGGCGTCGAGCCCTTCCGCGCCGCCGAGCGAGAGATCGAGACCGTGCGGAACCAGCGGAAAATGCGCCGCGAGAAGAGCGAGTTCGGTGAGTTTTTCGGGCGAGGCGTCGAAATAATGATCGGCGATGATTTCGAGAAAATCGATGCGCGCGCGGCTCTCGAACAGTTCGGCGCGAAATTGAGGGCGGTAGCCGAGACCGCTGCCGAGCCAGGGCGCGGCGTTCAATCGCCGCCTCCGCCGCAGCCTCCGCAACCGCCGCCGCCCCCTCCGTCACCGCCGCCGCCGCAGCTGCTCCCGCAACCGCCGCCGCCGTCGGAGCGGGCGAACGCCTTGGCGTAGGCCGCGTCGGGCGTTCCTTTCAAGGCGTCGAAACCATACAGGGCGATCAGCATCAGCGCGCCGTCGCATGCGATGCCGCCTTCGCCGCCGCGCGCGGGGGCGAAACCGACGCGCGCCCATGGCAAGCGGCTCGAATAGGCGAGCCGCATCGCTTCGAGATAGGAGCGACCGCGCCGGCTGGCCGCGCGTCTGGAAAAGAAGAAGACGAGGAAGAAGAGGCAAGCCGAGCTCAATATCGCCAGAAAAATCAAAAACTGGACTTTCGTGATCCCGAGCGACAAAGCGACTTCGATTTTGGCGGCGGCGAGCCCCAACAGAACGAGGAGGCCTAGGCCCAGCGTCCAACCGCGCGTGCGCTTGACCGAGTCCGGTTGCAGCAGATCACTCGCCGCGAGGCGGGCGCGCATCGGGTCCAAAATCGCTTCGAGGCGGGAGCGCAGCGTCTTGTCCCGGAACAAGCTTCCGATTTCCGGCCGAGCCTGAATCTTGTCCAGCACGCATCGCTGCAATCGCGTCGCCGTCGCGGGCGCTGCTCCCGTGGCGACCAGATGCTTCTCCTTCTCCAAGGTCAGGAGACCTTGTTGGCGCAAATCATAGACGATAGTGCGCAAAACCGCGTTCACGCCGCCGGAGAGATAAGCGACCTCGATCGGGTCTGGCGAGACGGGAACGCTCGGGAGATTATCGGTTCTGGTCGTGTCGGCGAAAAACATCAATAGAAAGGCGGCGACCAGCACGACAAGGGCGACGACACCATAGAACGCGAGAAATTGCGGGCCGGGCAGATGCAGAATTCCGGATGGAGGGAAATCGAGCATATCATCCTCGCCGAGCTCGGGCTTTGAAGATTGGAGCTTGCTTCAGCATTTTCATTTGCGCGATTTCCCGTCGCTCGGATGATTCCATCCGAGTGGAAAGCGCGGCTCAGGCGTCGCTCAATCTGCGCGCTTGCAATGTGGCGACGGCCAGCACGGCGATGCCGACCGCCTGGTGCCCCAGAGCCAGCAATATGTGCGGCGTTCCCATCCAGTCGTCGCCGATCATCACCAGAGTCGCGACGCCGAGGGCGGCCTGCAAGACGACATGAGCGAACAGCACGACCGAGCCGCGCGCAATTTTGCCGGTCGCGTTCGTGGCCGCGTCGAGCATGTGCAGCAGCGTTAGCGACAATAGCGCATATGCCGTCAGGCGATGGAAAAACTGCGCGGTGATGGGATTGTCGACGAGATTGCTCCACCAGGGAGTTAGTCGCCAAAGCGTTTCGGCGGACGGCGAAAATCCTCCCTCCATCAGAGGCCAGGTGTTGTCGATGAGTCCGGCGCGAAGCCCCGCTACGATGGCGCCGAGACCGAGCTGAACGAACACCAGGGCCAAGGTCAGTTTCGAGACGAAACGCAGTCGCGCTCCGTTGAAGAGAATCCGCGACGGGGCTTGCGGCCCGAGCCCTCCGGCGACCCAAAGACAGCTCGACATTATGAACGCCGCCAACAAAAGATGAATGGCGAGCCGCTCCTGCGCCACCTCCACGCGGCCAACGAGACCCGATGACACCATCCACCAGCCGACGAAGCCCTGCAGCGCGCCAAGCGCCAGAATGCCAAAGAGCTTGGGCTTCAAGCCGAGGGGGAGGCGATCCCTGATCCAGAACCAGGCGAAACCGCCCGCGAACACCAGGCCCACCAGTCGCGCGAGCAGCCGATGCCCCCACTCCCAGGCGTAAATGACCTTGAACCCTGCAAGGTCCATATCCGGGAATAATTCCGTAAATTGCGGAATTTTTTTATATTCCTCGAAGGCTGCGGTCCATTCGGCCGCGGACAGAGGAGGGATCGCGCCCGTGACGGGCTTCCACTGGGTGATCGACAGGCCCGATTCGGTGAGCCGCGTGGCTCCGCCGACGATCACCATCGCGAACACCAGCGCCGCCACGAGATAAAGCCAGTTGCGCGGGCCGACCGCGTTTTCCGACGTCGGCCAGTGCTCGATCGCGGATGTCTTCGATGGAAAATGGAACCAGTCATCCATGGCGCGTGCTCGGCGGGAAAAATTTTCGAGAGCGAATGTTTAGGGGCGAGGGCCCGGCTTGTCCACAGCCCCGCCCCCGCAAAGCCGCGCCCAAAAGGCGCTTTTGGCTTAAAATGCGCCGTCGTCGGCGTATAAGACGTGATTTGCGGGCGGCCGGAGCCGCGAGGATCACTGGAACGATGGGCGTGACTGGCAAAAGCGAACAGGCTTTTCGCACGATTGGAGAGGTCGCGGAGAGTCTCGACCTGCCGCCGCACGTGCTGCGTTTCTGGGAAACCCGCTTCAAGGAGCTTGAACCCGTGAAGCGGGCGGGCGGGCGGCGCTATTATCGGCCGCGCGACGTGGAGCTGGTGATGGCTTTGCGTCATCTGCTTTACGGGCAGGGCTACACCATCAAGGGCGTGCAGCGCATTCTCAAGGAGCAGGGCGCGCGCGCCGTCGTCGAAAGCCTGCGGGCGGGCCGGTTTCAACCCGGTTTCGCCGCGGCGCCGGACGAAGAGGCGGGGCAAGAAGATGCACAGGGCGAATCGGTCGCTGTTTCGCCCCGCGTGGAGCCGCCGGATTTGCCGCCGCCCGCGCAAGAGCCGGCTTTCGCGCCGGAGGCCGAGGCTCTCGCTCCGCTCGTCGCCCGTCTCGACGCGCCGACGCCGCCGACGCCGCCGATGCAGCTTCCGACCGTCGTCGCGGGCCCGTTGCGCCAAGCCTCCGGTTTCGACGAGGAAGACGCGCGCCGCTTGCGGCTTGCGTTGGCCGATCTCGCCGAGTGCCGTCGCCTTCTGTTGCTCACGTCGAAATGAAAACGCTCCGCCGCCGTTGCCACCGCGCGCGCGGCCCACTATAAGGGCGGCAAGTCGGAGTGTAGCGCAGCCCGGTTAGCGCACTTGTCTGGGGGACAAGGGGTCGTGGGTTCGAATCCCGCCACTCCGACCATCTTTCCAAAGAAAATCATTATGTTGAGAGTTTGCTTTGGCCAGACGGTCTGCAAGTCGCGACCGCCGTCCCGAAAGCAATCCGATCAACGCCCATTTCCCCGGCTTCCTCGCGCGCGCCGTATGAAACATTTTACCATGTGCGTTAACGCACGGCGTTGCGCCTCGCTCTGGGGTCTTATGCCGCCATGCCCAAAACGGGCATGCGCAGAAGGAAATTCCCGATGTTGAGCGCCGCCATGCTCCGCCGCCTGTTGATCGCCGTCGCCGCGCTCTCCATGAGCGCGTTTTTCGCGGCGGAAGGCTTCGCGATGGCGAACACGCACGCCGTAGCTCGCTCCAAGCCGGCCTCGTCCATGTCAGGCGGATGGATTTACGGCTGATATCGCGGACAGTGTGCGCCAACGCACAGCGCTGGGAGAGACTTTCCCCTTTGATGTCGCCATGCCGCCTCGGCAAGCGCCAAAGGAGTGTCCATGTTCCCAGCCGCTGTTATTCCCGCGTGTCCCGTCGATCAAATCGCCACGGTTCCTTCGACCGAGTCGCCAGCCCCGACGCTGCGGCTTTTCAAGGCGAGAACATCTAGCGCGATGCTCGACGAGATCATAAGGAATCATTGGCGATCGCTCGAAGGAAGCCACAAGCCCTCGGCGTGGGACGCGCTCGACGGCGGCTACTCCGAGGCTCACCGCGCCTATCACACTTGGGAACATATCGCGGAACTGCTGGAGAAGCTGGACGAGTTTCGCGCGCTGTCCGCCAGGCCGGCGTTGATCGCGACGGCCGTCTTTTGGCACGACGCCGTCTATGCGACGCAGGCGCCGGATGGCGGAAAGCGTTCGGACTTCGAGAATGTGCGCGACAGCGCGGAACTGTTTCTCCGCCACGCTCTCCTGAACGCGGACGATGCGGCCGCCGTCCATGAGTTGATCATGGCGACGGCGGATCACACGCGCGCCGAGGCGAAGAAAGAGCATTACGATGGCTTCGCGGGCGATCTCGACCTGTTTCTGGATTTGGATTTGAGTCCTCTCGCCGCGCCCTGGAAGATATTCGCGGCGAATCTCGAAAATATTCGTTTCGAATTCGCTTGGGTTCCCGAGCGGGAGTTTTATTCGAGCCAAATCGGCATGCTCGAAGGCTTTCTGAAGGCCGACGCGCGTCTGTTCCGGCGCGCCGAGACCAGGAAGAA
>Ga0181524_10005894_pt1 | contig 10802 bp, 11 predicted proteins | sample PEATcosm2014_Bin_34_FD_119761 | JGI IMG/M metagenome (GOLD analysis project Ga0181524, IMG submission 119761) | Peatland microbial communities from MTU Mesocosm Facility, Houghton, MI, USA - PEATcosm2014_Bin05_60_metaG | ecosystem: Environmental > Terrestrial > Soil > Wetlands > Peat | place...
ATGCAAAATCCTCAAATTCCTTAGGAAAACCACAGTTCGATACTTGCTACCGGTAGGCAATAAAACCACGAAAACCCCTGCTTTATTGGGCTTTTTGAAAAATGGTCGGGGAAGTCAGGTTAGGCTACACCATCGAAGAGACCGCCGCGAAGCTGGATGTCAGCGCCAAAACCGTAACGGGTTTGACGGCCTTGAAGCGGGCCGGCGAACAACGGCTCCTCGAAGCGGCGATCAGCGGCATCGTGCCGCTTTGGGTGGCCATTGACATCGCCAAAGCCGACACGCCGGAAACGCAGCGAGAACTGCTGAAGGCTTTTGAATCGAAGCAACTCAACCGCATCTCCATCCGCGTGGTCAAACGGCTCATCGATCAGCGGCGGTTCCTGGGCAAAGACCACCTCACCGGCGAAAACCCTGGCCGCCGCCAGGGCAGTAGGTCCAGCGAACGGCTGGTAAAGGTCTTCAAACGCGAAAGCCAGCGCCAGAAGATGCTCGTTCGCAAAGCTAAAATTGCCGAAGCCAGACTGGTCTTTGTCATTACGGCGTTTAACAAACTGCTGGCCGATGAACACTTCCGCACCTTGCTACGCGCCGAAGCGCTGACCAGCATCCCACAATCCCTTTGGTCCCAGCTCGAGCACCCAGAGCTGGAGGCGGTCCTATGAGTGACGCCAAAATCGGATTTGAACTGCGGAAAATCCAGGTGCCGATCGAGCACATTCTGCCCGTGCGCCAGATCAAGGACCCAATGAATAGCGTCAGTCGCTACCAGGCGATTCTCGTGTCGGTAAAGGAAGTGGGCCTGATTGAACCGCTCATGGTGTATCCGCAAAAGGATGCACCGGGCAAGTACCTCCTCCTGGACGGCCATCTCCGACTATTCGCGTTGAAGGAATTGGGGCACACCCTGGCCGAGTGCATCATCGCCCGTGACGACGAATGCTTCACCTACAACGCTCGCGTCAGCCGGGTGACCCCGATTCAGGAACACCGGATGATCGTCAAAGCGGTCGAAATGGGGGTGAACCCGGAGCGCATTGCGGCCGCGTTGAACATTCCGGTGCGCGTCGTTAAAGCCTTCATGAACCTGCTGGTGGGCATTCACGCCGAGGTGGCGGATCTGCTCAAGGACAAGAACATTGCACCGGGGACCCTCCGGTTGCTGCGCCGGGTGAATGCCGTGCGCCAGGTCGAAATCGCGGAGTTGATGGTGGGAACCAACAGCTACTCGAAAGCCTACGTGGAAGCGTTGATCCTGGCGACGCCGGAGGATCAGCTCGTGCATTCGGTCAAACCCAAGAAACCGAAAGGGTTGTCGGCCGAGAATCTGGCGAAGATGGAACAGGAAATGGAGATGTTGCAGCGGGATCTAAAGGCCACAGAAAAGAGCTATGGCCAAAACGTGCTCAGCCTGACGGTGGCCCGCAGCTACATTCGCAAACTGCTGGAGAATCCCGAGGTCAAGCAATTCTTGAACGCTCAGTATGCCGATGTGCTGAATGAATTCGCCGCCCTGGTAGAACTTGAATCCTTATGATGGATTCGGAGAGCCGTTTGACCCCACAGCCTCATGTATTGCCTGATCTTGGGGGGGGAACACGGGCTGGTGGGGCTTTGATGGATTCCTTATGCGGCCAAGCGCGCGTCGGATTCCGCGATGTAAGCCGGGACGAATGCCTGACAATTCTGGCAAGGGAAATGCTTCCGAGGAGGACCGACATTCCGGGGTGGGCCTTCATTTTATGTTGAATTTAATCTTTGGCTTTGCTATAAACCAGCGCGTGACGACTGGTTTTGCTCAAAACAACATGACTGAAGTGCCCGGTAAAACTGCTCCAAGCCAGGCCTGGACATGCCTGGAAGCGGAGGTCATCGGCCTGTTCGTTCAACTTTCCAGGATTATCGGCCTGCCGCGTTCTTATGCCGAGATTTATGGGATGCTCTTCATGTCTCCCCAGCCCCTGACGATGGACGAGCTGATCGAGCGGTTGGGAATCAGTAGAGGTTCTGCCTGCCAGGGCCTGATCTTTCTCAGAAAGGCTGGCACCATTAGAAAGGTGCTCATACCCGGTCGCCGCCCGGCGCATTACAACGCGGTCGCCGAACTGCGCCGCCTGGCCCTGGGACTCTTGCAAGACCAGATCCTGCCGCAAGTCGAAGATAGTCAAAACCGGCTCAAGCAGATTGTCGGGATGGTCGCGAGACTGCCGGCGAAGGAGCGTGCGCAGGCGAGCAGTAAGATTACAATGCTCCAGAGCTGGGGGAAGCAGACCGCACAGTTCTTGCCGATAGTCGTGAAGATGATGGAAGCATAAACAATTGCATGTCCTCGATTCTTGCTCAGAATAGATCGTTTGAAGAACATAAGGGCGCCGCTTCCAACGGTCAGTTGAGCCCCCTGGAGGCTGAAGCCATTGGCCTTGTTGTTCAGCTTAATCGCATGGTGGGCCACCCCTGTAAGATCTACAACGTCTTGAATGTGGGCGCCCCCGTGCTTTACATCGGTCCGCGCCTGAGCCACGTCTCCGAAATTGCTTCCGCAACCAACCGTGAAGTGCGTTGCCTTTCAGCCGGCCACGGCGAGGTGGACCTGGTCGTGAAGCATATCCTGCGCGCGCGGGAAGAGGCTCCGCAACTCTCCCGCCACAGCTCGTCCCGCGGGCCGTCTTTTTTCTCCAAGGAGTCCGTTCTCCCCAAATTGATCGCCGAATTGGTGTCGGCTTGATCTAAACCTCTGCCTCGCAAGGGAGGTCTGTTGCTTCTGGTAATCCGCTTCGGCCGGAGGTGTGTCCAGACCCGGCTGCGAAGCTGCGAAGCTGCCAGCGTAATTACTGACCAGTTGCCAGCAAGCTCAGCAGCACGCCATCTTCAGTGCTTGTTTGCACTGTCCGTAAAATCCAGGCACCGCCGCCGGGCCTCAAGAATCGCCTGCGAGCGTATCGCCTTCTCAATGTCAGAATCCCCACGAATCGCCCGGGGAAATGGATTCGTTGAATCTCGTTCTCTCTCCGCAGCGTTCGTGGCCTTCGCCTTTCCAAAATCGAACAAAGCAGTGAATGGATTCGGATCGTCAGGCTTTTCCTCCTCCTTCGGCGGCCCTGGAATCAGGCCTTCAACTTCCTCCACAATCTCGCTCAACGCTCCAGCCGCATCTCCAGCCACCACACCAATAACCTCCCTCAATTCATCCCTCTCCATCTCCTCGCGAACAACAGCTAATTCCTGCTCGTTCAGGGTGTAACTGGTCAGGACCACCTCGATTCGACCGCGATACCCATACGCTCCGCCTGGCGTGCGCTCAGGCGCTGCACGAATCTTCAATTCGACGACGAGCACGGGGTTGCATGGTCGCCGTGAGGCTTTCAGCACGAACTTCGGCAGTATCCCCGCATCAACGTCCTCTTCCACGGAGTAATGCCGTTCAGCCAGCAGGATGATTTCCATGGCCGCGGTGTTGAAAAGGTTAGGCCAGTCCGCCTTGGATTTCGTCTGTTGGCCCATCTGGCGGACCTGTTTCAAATACGGCCCGAGCCAGCGTGAATAGAGCTTTAAGGTTTGGATTTTGGATTGAAGCAGGCTCCGCTCAATTGCCGGGCGGCTACGTTCAGGGGATAAAGTGGAGGTATGCTCCTCTGCCTCGGTGTCATGAACGGCAGCGGTCCGTAGAATGTCCTGGGCCAGTGAGTGCGCTTCTCGCAGCAACTTCATCACCTCCTGCTGCGCCCGGGTTTCGCGCCGGCTCATCTCTGAGAACAGACCCGAACCCGGAGTAGCGGCAAAGTTGTCCACCAGCTTGCTGACGGTCCATTCCTCCGCCGCCAGTTCGTCCACTAACCAGAAATAAAAGGCTTCTAAGCTGTCATCGAAGGAATCATGAACCAGGATGTGCTTCTCGACCGGGCTCTTGAATCCCGGGAGACGGAAAGGGTTTTCTTGTTCCAAGTCTTCCAGGCTGATTTTCCCCGCTTCCACAGGACGAGCCTTGGCCGCTGCCCACAAGTACGCTGAATGGTTCTTGTTTCGCATTTCCTCGCGCAGAACTCGCTTCACTTCCCGCCGTACCGCCGTGTCACAGAACACGTCGGGATTGATGGCAGCGATTATTTGATGAACGTCCATTGGCCCAGTACCTTGGTAGAGAAATGGACCGCGGCTATTTAATTGTTTCGCTGGTCAACGTTGCAGTTGTGCCAAAATGCGTTTGCCTGCCGGAGTCAAAGTATACAGTGTGCAGCGGCGTTTTTGAGTTGCGCCTGCCTGCTGCACCAGCCCCAGCCTCAGCAGGTCTTTTAACGACCGGATGACTGGATTCAGCCCCACTCCATGTTCGGAAATCAGGCGTTTTCTCAGCGCGGTAGCGGTTTGTGGCTCACCAGTTTTTTCCTCCAATTGGCCAAGGCCAATCAGCGTCAGCCGACGAGTTTTCGCCCTGACGACCCAGGAATATTTTTGCCAGTCAATATTCGACGGAGGCTCAGTTATCGAAATGCCAAACGCTTCCTGAACCGCTGAGCGGCCTTTCGTGGTGAGGCAGTAAAGGCGACCAGTGACTAGCCGGGGAGTGAGGCAAAGAACCAGATCGCGTTGCTGCATCTGCTTCAAAAGGTGCCAGACATCCCGCAGTTGCAGGCGCGGGGCCAACGCTCTTGCGGCGGCGCAGATTTCCGTGCCAATCATCGGTTTCTTGAGCGTTTGCGCTGCTGCTGCGCGTTGCCGGCCGCGCTTCAACCATTCCGTGTCGTCCCTTTCGTGTGACATCGCCCCTGTCACCACTTTTGAGTTTATAAAGTTTGTGTACAAAAGACTCGGTCTGAGGTCCCAATGGGGAGGTAGATTATCCGTTAAGGTCCCCATCGCGTCCTCAAACAGGAGCCTGGCCTCAGCGTTTATGTCCCAACCTGCGGCTTGGGTTGCAGGCTTATCGAATGAAAAGCGAGCAATCTGTTGCGCACAATCGTTTAGGCAACCGAAGCCGGGATGTTGCGGGCAAACATACGTTTTCTCCCACACATATAATGTGTAATCGGTCAGACTTCCTGCCCAGCCCTGTGACGCCGGAGAAAAATGCGGTAGGGGCGGTGAGATTTATTCTTGGCAGTGGCGAGCCGGTCGTAGAAAACGGGCGGCATTTCGTGTGAACCGGCCGGAATGGTGTTGGCCAGGTAGCGCAACCCCGCAACCGCCCCCGCGCAGACGCCTGCCCGGGGCGGCCTCAAAAAGGTCCAGCTTGGCGGTATCGCCAAGAAGAAGGATGACACCAGCACCAAATACCCGGTCTATCCCGATGCGGATGGCTCCGCCGCCGAACTGGCCGCCCGCATCGCTGAGCGCCAGGAACAGTTTGACGCCCTCAAATCCGCGCTGGAGACCGACAAAGCCGAATTGGCCCGGGTCAAAATCCGGCCTTGGTATCTGCGCCACTTCCACCGCAAGACCTCCGTGCCCAGTTCCGTGCTGGTCCACTGGCAGGTCCCGGGCGACCCCCAGGCCGGCACTCCCGACCGGACCGGGACCGTTCGCGTCACCGTCAAGGAGCAGTATTATTCCTTCCCCACCGAGGATGCCTTCGTCCCGATCTTCGGCGATCAGGTCGAGAAATACTTCCGCCAGTCCTTCGAGTTGAAGGTGGATGGGGACAAACTGCCGGGCCAGACCCGCGGCGAAGAGTTCCTGGCGAAGCTCCAGGCGCTGTTTGCCGAGTATGATTGCTCGGACGCCCTCGAAGCCAAAGAGTGCGTCGTCCCGGTGGACAACTTCAAGGCGCTGCGCTTGGCCGAGATGGACCTGGCGCAGTCCCTGGCGCTGGAGAACGTCGGCGACAAAGGGCTGACCGAATGCTCCGTCAGCACCAAAGGCACCCGCGGCAAGTAAGCCATCCCCCTCGTGCCCGGCTCCGAAGCCGGAACGGGCACGAGGCTCATTCCATACCTCCAATCGCACTATGGGCATGATGAAAAACTATTTGTTAAACCTCCTCTCCCTCTGCTCCGACGAGCAGTTCGGGCAGGACGCCGTCGAGTGGGCCATCGTCAGTGGCCGCCTCAAGCTGACGTATGACCTGGAAAAAGACCTCTGCCTGATCATGGGCCCGCCCGGCCAACCCGAAACCGGGCAATATCCGGCCCTGGTCGAAGCCTATCAGCGCATCGCGCAGCAGAACCAGGAGTTGCTCCTCGAGAGCTACCAGCCGCTCCTGGAAGAACTCAACCGCACTCTCCCCCTCGCCGTATGAACGGAGAAACCTTCATGCTGCTTTGGTCGGTCGGCTGCATTCTCTTGGCCTTCTGCGTCCATGTCACCGCCGGCCCGCGTAAAATCAAATATGCAACCCATCGTCGTCATCGAAGTTGAAGGCGGCGGCGTGCAGTCCGTCTTATATCTCGCTGGTGGTGATTGGGGGGTGAGGTGGTGCGCGAGCTTCGCAGCAGGCGCCAGGCCCAAACCGAGAGACAGGCGGCGAGCAACGTCAGCAAAATGAAGAACGGATCTTTGGCCAGGCGCGGCCCCTCCGCGAACAGAATATGGGCCAGCGTGATCAACGCAAAGATGATGCCCGTGGTGGTGAGACGAACGCTCGGAGCGCGGAGGTTACGGCAGGGGCTTGCGAAGGCGAAAGAACTGCTGAGGGCCGTTGGTGGTTGGGACCGACCGCCCGAAACAGCCGTTGCTGAGCGGATAGGGTCCGGCGACGGTCTGCCAGACGCCGGCGGGCGGCAGGCCGGTGCAGGTCTCGAGGTTGAAGCCGGCGAAGTTGGTCGGCCAGGAGAGGGCCAAGGCATTGGACCCCAGGATACAGCCCAGCTTCGGGCCGGTCGCCGGCACGCCGACGTACTGCAGCCGATAGAAGTTGGCCGGCTGTGACTGAATCAGCGGCTCGCGATACTCGTAAACGCCGCCGTTGAGCACGTAGGGGCCGCCCAGCGGCGACCAGGCGGCGGACCGGGAGAGGTCGGTCCCGGACAGCAGGATGAAGCCGGCGTTATTGGTGGCCGGCCAGCGCACGGTGAAATCCGCCCCCTCGCGCCAGGCGGCAAGCCGCGGCGCAAACTCCCCGGCTCCAAACAGCTCCAGGTCGAAACTGAGGCTGGCCTGAGAGGGAGAAAACCTGTGGACTTCCGCCGCCACGACGTTGGTGCCGGCAGGGAGACAGGCAATCGGAACGGTGGCCGGAAAGTAGGTGGACATGGAGTCGCCGACCACGGAGTTGGTCGCCTGGGTCAGGAAAGAGATCGGCCCTGAGGGCAGGTTGGTGCGCAAAATCTCCTGGCCGTTGAGCCACACGATGGCGCCGTCAACCCGGTTGAGCCGCAGGTTGAGGTTGGTGTAAAGCACGTTGGCGGGCACGACGAAGGCGCTACGGAAATAGGTGGTGATGTACTTGTTGGCTGAGTTGGCGCCGAAACTGACTGTCGTGATGACGCCGGGGGTGTTGTAACCCAGCCGGGCGGGGCCCTCGGCCCAGGCGAAATCGTCATACTGCGGCTGGGCCCAGTTGGTGCCCAGGTCCACGCCCTGGTCGGAGTATTTCCAGGTCGAACCGCCGGCAATGAACGGCGTGACCACCCGGTCGGTCCGCACGGTCATGGCGGCAATGCGAAAGAGCCATTCGTTGGCCATGGCGCTGAGGCCGCTGGGAAGGGGATGGGTGCCATCGCTCTTCATCATGCTGGGGCTGCTGACCGAGGAAAAAAGGTCCGCCACAAACACATTCTGCCCCTGGGCGCGCCGCGCGTTGACCAGGGATTGGAGAGCGGAGCAGAAGATCGGCATGTTGGTGCCATAGTTGAGATAGGAAAGGATCGAGGCGTAGGTGATGCTGGTCGGCTTTCCGACAATAATGTTAGCCGCCGGATTCTTCGCGAAGATCATGTCCAGCAGCGTGGCCATATCATTCGTCGCCACAAAGTAAGGGTTGCGCCCGCGGCCCATGTCGTTGACGCCCATATCAATCAGGAACAGGTCGGGCGTGACGTTGGTCAAGGCCTGCGCCAAGGTCAGCAGGGTGTAGTTGGACGATGCGGGATAGCCATGTGTAGGGCCGGACACGCCGGGATAAGCGATGACTGCCCCGTCCATCCCTTCATGCCGCGTCAGGGTAAAGGTCGGAGTGGTGGTGGAGAGCCAACGGCCCAGGTTGGTGAACGTGTAGCCGTTGGTTTGCAGCAGCGGCTGCAGGTAGGAGCGCCAGGCGCCGTTGATGGAGCTGTCATCGGTGATCGAGTCGCCCGACGCCATCACCTTGAGGGGACCTGAGGCGGTGTAATTGGTCAGCACCAGGTCCCCTCGCAGCGCCGTGCCGCCCAGCGCGCATACCAGCACGAGCCAGAGATACGGGCGAAAGCGCGGACGGCGAAGGCGACAGGTTGAAATCAGAGGTTCGTATTCTCCGGGCATACCACGTTCTCAAGGAATCTTATAGTGTCGGACACGCCCGATCCTACGCCCGCATAAAGACGGGTGGAAGAGCAAAAGACAGTCCGTCTATATCCAGGGACCGTCCCGCCATTGGCCGCAGGTGTTCGTCAACGACCTGGACCAACAGGCCGTGGATCCTGGGTATTGCCCCCAGGAGCAGGTTCCCGAATCACTCGCCACGGCCAGCGATGGGCTCCGTGAATCCGTCGAGGACCAACTGGCCGTTCATCGTCCGCCAGGTAGGGACGCCTCGCCGAGGCGGCCGCGGCCAATCCGAAATCGCAAATCATAATTATGCACTTCCCCTCCTATCCCGCCCGCCCGCTCAATGGGGGCCGGTTCGGCTTGGTGGCCCAGCGTCCGGTCCACCTGTGGAGCGCCAAGCTCAACGGTTGGCGCGCGCTGGTCCACACCCCCACCGGCACCCTCTTCAACCGCCAGGGCACTGAACTGTCCATCGCCCATGAATTTGCCGGGACCCTCGCAGACTTCCGCCGCTCCAGCATCGAATGGCTGGACGCGGAAGCGCTCGAACGCCGGCACAACATCGGCCGCGGCTCCCTCATCATCCTCGATGCCATTGTGCCCAATCTGACTGCCTCCGACCGATACCGCCTCCTCAGCGAGGAAGTCCTGCGCCTGAACTGGCCCACTCTCCACATCGGCCAGCGCCCCGAGGAAAACCGGGGTTACCTCCTCCATCAGACCGCCCTGAGTGACGCCTCGCCTGCCGGCAAGCTCGCCCTGACCCGCTGGTGGAACCAGATGCAGTGCCTCAACACGGCCTGGGGTGCGGAGTTCTACGAGGGCCTGGTGGCCAAGCGCGCCGATTCCCTCTATCCCATCCAACTCCGCAATCCCGAATCGGGTTGTCCTTTCTGGATCAAACATCGTTGGGCCTGATGACCACGAAATCGAAGGCCAGCTTAGTGGGGCTGCGCAACAATTTAACGCTTGATACATCCAGCGCGCCAGCCAGCCGAAAGTTCTGGATGAGGCTGGTGGTCATGCAGAGGCTCGGAACAGGAAAAACGGAACATGGAAACTGAAAGACGATAAAAAAACTTGCAACAATGCGGAGGGGGGGTCAAAATCCTGAAAAACAGCCCGCGCTAGCCGTGGTCAAACAATCGAATGGGGAATCCCGATTCAATTGACGATCGATCGGACTGATGGCTCGTTAATCTTAAGGCGCTAGAGCAAGACGAACCCTTTTATGAACATCAACACCATCCATTCACTCACACTGGCCTTGGCGGCGCTGGCGCTCAGCTTATCCGTCGCTCAACCGGCGCGAGCCACGGGCTGGGCCAACACCGGCTCACTCAACACCGCGCGCGCGAATCACACGGCAGCGTTGCTGCCCAACGGCAAGGTCCTGCTCACGGGAGGAGCCAATGCCAACAGCGGCGTGGTCGTCTTTCCAGCGAGTAGCGAGTTGTACGACCCGGCCAGCGGATCTTGGACCACGTCCGGCTCGCTCAACACCCCGCGCGATTTTCACACGGTAACGTGCCTGCCCAGTGGCAAAGTGCTCGTCGCGGGCGGACAATATTGGAATGGCAGTGCTTATATCTGTCTATCCAGCGCCGAGTTGTACGATCCGGCCAGCGGCACCTGGACCACGACTGGCTCGCTGAAAGCCGCCCGCTACTCGCACACGGCGACGTTGCTGCCCAGCGGCAAGATCCTGGTCGCCGGGGGCTGGAACGGCCCCAACAACAATCCGACCAACGGCGTCGAGCTCTACGACCCGGCCAGCGGGACCTGGACCACCGCCGGGGCGCTTCACACCGAACGCTATTATCACACGGCCACGTTACTGGCCAACGGCAAGGTCCTGGTCGCGGGGGGCGTGGACGACAGCGGCAACCCCTCGACCAGCGCTGAACTGTATGACCCGGCCAGCGGGACCTGGGCCACGACTGGCTCCCTGACCACCGAACGCCAGTGGCACACGGCGATTTTGCTGCCCAATGGCAAAGTCCTGGTCGTGGGCGGAATGGACGCCAACGGCGACACCTTGGCCAGCGCTGAACTGTATGACCCCGCCACCGGCAACTGGACTACGACCGGTTTGCTAAACACCGAACGCCAGTACCACACCGCGACATTGCTGCCCAACGGCCAGGTTCTGGTCGTGGGGGGCGTGGACGCCAGTGGCAATCCCTCGGGCAGCGCCGAGCTTTACGATCCGGCCAGCGGCACTTGGAGTTTCGCCGACTCGCTGGTCAACATAGGACTTTGTTCTCACACGGCGACGTTGCTGGCCAATGGCCAGGTGCTGGTCGCGGGGGGCTATAGCGGCAGCGATTCCGCCGGCGCTTTTCTATACGATTGGCCCAGCGGGTCGTGGACTCCGACCGGCTCGCTCAACACCGCCCGCG
>Ga0181524_10005897_pt1 | contig 10797 bp, 6 predicted proteins | sample PEATcosm2014_Bin_34_FD_119761 | JGI IMG/M metagenome (GOLD analysis project Ga0181524, IMG submission 119761) | Peatland microbial communities from MTU Mesocosm Facility, Houghton, MI, USA - PEATcosm2014_Bin05_60_metaG | ecosystem: Environmental > Terrestrial > Soil > Wetlands > Peat | place...
ACTTCAAATGCGTCCCCGTTCGTCGGCCGCCACCAGTACACGATTGACGGCCAGAGCAAGCGTAGCGCGGACCTGATGTTTTGATTCCGCGGCTTTTTGTTGTCAATCGGGGACGAGCCGCAGACCAGAACAGGTCTGCGCAACGCGCTTCAATTGCATGGGTCAATTAGGTCATTCGTATCTCAAGGCCACCATGGGATCGACCTTCGTCGCCCGGCGGGCGGGGATGTAGCTCGCCAAGAGGGCGACGGCGGTCAGAATCAGGGACACGGCGATAAACGTCAGGGGGTCCGTCGGCTTGACGCCGTAGAGCAAGCCGGACAGAAAGCGCCGGAGAGCGAGCGCGCCGGCTACCCCTACAACCACGCCAATCAATGTCAGTTTGAATCCCTGACCGACGACGAGATTCAAGATGTCAGCTCGCTGGGCACCGAGCGCCATGCGGATGCCAAGCTCATGGTGCCGCTGCGAAACGGAATAACTAATGACCCCGTAGGTGCCCACTCCAGCCAGTGCAACGGCGAGTGCCGCGAAGACGCCGAGCAGCAAGGTGTAAAACCGCCGCTCTGCGGCGTAGCCGGCAATGCGCTTTTCCATCGGGCGCACGTCCTCGACCGGCTGGTCCTTGTCGATGCTCCAGATCTGCTGGCGAACGGCCCGCGCCAGGCGAGTTGGGTCACTCGAGGTGCGCAGCACCAGGAACATCTCTCCGCTTATTTCCTGTGACTGCGGCCGGTACGTTTCAGGACCCCCCGGTAAATCGAGCCGGAGGTGCCTTGCAGCTCCGACAACCCCCACGATGGTCAACCACTTGTCCGGCCACCCAATACGTTTTCCAATCGGGTTCTCGTTGGGCCAGATCTCGCGAGCCAGCGTCTCGTTGATGATCGCCACCGGTGTCGTCGCGTTGTTATCCTGCTCGGTGAAAAAGCGCCCCGCGCGCAAAGGTATACCCATGGTCTGGAAGTACCCCGAAGTCGCCACGCGGGTATGGGTCGCAAACGTCTCCTGCCCTCTTCCTTCAACGCTTATATCTGTTCCCCAATTCACGCCGCTAAAGGGGAGATCGTCGATCAATGCTGCGGACCGGACACCCGGCAACGCTTTGACACGCTCGAGCACCTGATCGAAAAACGCGCCGGCGCGCACGGCGTCGATGCGCCAGAATTCACCGTACTTATAGACCGGCAGGGTGATGCGCATGGTGAGCAGGTTCTGAGGCTGGAAGCCCAGATCTACCGTGTACAGGTGCGCCATCGTGTTCACCATCAGGCCCGCGCCGGCCAGCAAAACCAAAGCCAGAGCCAATTCGGCTACAACCAGCGCACCCCCCAGCCGCCGGACTGAACCTGAAGCGCCCGAGGCACCCGGGGTCTGTTTCAAAGCTTCGTTCACGTCGGTTCTGGAAGCGCGCAGCGCGGGGACCAGAGCGGAGACTGCCCCGGCGGCGAGCGAGCAGCCGAGTGTAAACAGCAGTACCCACCAATCGGGATGTACGCCTTGGAGTTGGGGGACCGTGGCTGAACCGAGCGCAACGAGCGCCCGAACCGCCCAAATCGCGATCAACAGCCCGGCGGCGCCTCCCAGAACCGCCAGCAGAACGGTTTCCACGATCACTTGGCGGAGCAGCCGGAACCGCCCGGCGCCTAGCGCGGCGCGCATGGCCATTTCCCGCGTGCGAAGCACTCCCCGCGCCAGCAGCATGTTGGCCAGGTTGGAGCAGGCGATCAGGACGACGAAGCCGGTGGCGCCGAAAAGCAGCAGCAGCCGAGCCCGAGTGTCACCCAGCAGGTGCTGGCGCAGCGGAACCACCGCGGCAGTCCAGTTTTTCTGTTCACTGGGGAATCTCTGCTCACTCACCGCGGCCAGCGTTTTGAGTGCCGTTTCAGCGCGCTCCAGGGAGACTCCGGCCTTCAGTCGCGCTATCACTTCCAGGTTCCGTGTTTTACGCGATTGTTTTTTGGGGTCGATCTCCAGCGCGTATGGGATCCAGAATTGCTCGCCGCGCGGAAATTCAAAACCGGGCGGCATGACGCCAACCACGGTATAGGCTCTGCCACTAAGGGCGGCGGATTTCCCCACGATGCCCGGATCGGAATTAAAACGCCGCCGCCAGAAACCGTATCCCAGAAGCACCTTGTCATTTTCGCCGGGCCTATCTTCTCCGGGCAGAAACGACCGCCCAAGTATTGGCTGGACGCCGAGCAGGGTAAAGAGATTGGCGGTCACCTTACCGCCAAAAACCTCCTCGGGTCCCCTTGCGCCGGTGGTGACGAATCGCGAGGGGAACCAGTAATACGCACCAACTTCGTCAAAAACATCGGCCCGGGCCCGCCAGTCAAGCAACCCCGGCACGGAGGTTGACATCAGGCTGTTTCGGTCGGGCTGAAGAATATCGACCTGGAAGGTTTTATCCTTTTCAAAAAGCATCACCAGCCGGCCCGGGTCTTTGTAAGGCAACGGCCGAAGCAGCACCGAGTTGACGACGCTGAAAAGAGCAGTGCTTGCCCCAATGCCGAGCGCAACTGTGATCACGGCCACCGCCGTAAACCCGGGATTCTTCGCCAGCATCCGTAGGCCGTGGCGAACGTCTTGAAAGAAATTCTCGATGTAATTCACTCGGCGCATATCCCGGCACTCCTCTTTGATTTGTTCCACCCCGCCCAGCTCGCGCAGGGCCGCGTAACGGGCTTCCTCCGGCGTCATCCCTTTTCCGACTTTCTCCTCAATCAGTTTTTCCAGGTGGAAGCGGAGTTCGTCGCTCAGTTCCTGTTCGACACGTCCGCGCTTGAACAGCGAGCGGAGTCGCAGCGGCAATTTGTAGAACCAGCGCATGTTTTTAGCTCTCAGCTTTCAGCCGTCAGCCTTCAGCGGTCGCGAGCACGAAAGTCCGCTGAAAGCTGACCGCTGAAGGCTGACAGCTTCTCCTGCTAAGGTTGACATCCTGATGCCTGGGGGGATAGCATCAGGATGTGAGAACAACATTAACCCTCGACGACGATGTGGCGGCCAAGCTGCGGGCCGAAGCACGACAGTCCGGCAAGCCCGTCAAGCAGATCGTGAACGACTGTCTCCGCCGCGGCTTGAGCGCCCGCTCCAAAGCCGCTTCCGTTCCACCTTTCAAGGTCAAAGCACGACCCCTGGGCCTGCGCCCGGGGTTCAGCTTCGACAACGTTTGGGAACTCATCGAGCAGATTGAAGGGCCTCTCCACCGATGATCCTCATCGATGCCAACGTCCTTCTTTATGCCTACGATCCTTCCTCCCCTCATCATCGAGCTGCTCGTGGGTGGCTTGAAACCACTATTTCCAAGCCGGAAAATATCGGGCTGACGTGGATGACACTTCTTGCCTTCGTGCGCATCAGTACAAGCCCACGCCCTCTGGAACATCCGCTTTCGACCACTGAGGCGGTCGCCATCGTTTCGGGCTGGCTCGAACGCCCCATGGTCACCATCCTCAACCCTGGCGAACGGCATTGGGAGATTCTGCGCACCCTGATGACCAAGGGACAAGCCCATGGACCCCTTATCATGGACGCCCATCTGGCTGCGTTAGCCAGAGAACACGGAGCGACACTTGCCACGAGTGACCGAGACTTCACGCGCTTCCCGGGATTGCGCATCTTGAATCCTCTTGCATAGTTGTCAGTTCTCAGTTTTCAGTTCTCAGCCCACCGCGCCCCCAACAGAGTCAAGCACGGGCTGTGTGGCTGGCCAGCGCGGGCTCTGACTGAAAGCTGAGGACTGATGACTGAGAACTTCATTCGTGCCTCAGCGCCACCATAGGCTCGACCTTCGCCGCCCGCAACGCGGGGATATAAGATGCGAGCAGCGCCACGGCGATAAGAAGCAAAGAGACCGCCACGAATGTCAGCGGATCGGTGGGTCTGACCTCGTAAAGCAAGCTCGACAAGAATCGCGTCAGGCCGAGTGCGCCCCCCACGCCGACTGCCACACCGATCAATGTCAGTTTGAATCCTTGCCCAACGACTAGTCTAAGAATATCCTCAGGCTTTGCTCCCAAAGCTATGCGAACCCCGATTTCGAGCGTCCGTTCAGTCACGGCGTATGAAATCACACCGTAGAGTCCAATGGCGCCAAGGAATAAGGCCAACACCGCAAACGATCCGAGCAAGGCCAGTTTGAACCGCCGCGGCGCAACCATTTCTTGCACAATGTCGTCCATGCTCTGAATTCCCGAAACAGGCTGGTTCGCATCCACGCTGCGGACGGCCTCCCTCAAACTCCTCGCCGCCTGCCTCGGATCGCCGGCGATCCGCAGAACCAGCCCCATGAAGAACGACGGCTGCTGCCGGAATGGGATGAAAATTTCAGGCCAGGCTTCCCCCTCCAGGGCGAGATTCCTGGTGTCGGCCACCACGCCCACCACGGCTCTCCACGGACCCTTGGGACCGTCGAGACTGATTTCGTTTCCAACTGCATCCCGGCCTGCGAAGGCGCTTCGCGCCGCTTTTTCGCTGAGGATGACAACTTTGCGAGCGTTGCTCCCGTCCCGATCATCGAAGGAGCGGCCCTCAAGCAGTCGAATTCCCATAGTCCGAAAGTAGTCGGGGCTGATGTAGGCAACCGAAATCGGCTGTTTCGAGTCGGACGATGGTCCATCGGACACTCGCACGTCTGTTGTCAGTTCGTTGAAAACGGATACCGGCCAGTGGGTCGTGGCCGCGGCGCTTTCTACGCCGGGCAGCGCGCGAAGGTGCTCAAGGGCCTCGCGGAAGAAGTTGGCTTGGCGCGGGTGATCATCAAGGAGGGTGACGGGGAGCCATACCTCTCCGAGCAGCACGTGATGTGGGTCGAAGCCCAAGTCTACCTCCGTGAGTCGAAGAAAGCTCCGCGCTAAAAGGCCAGCGCCCGTCAACAGGATCAGCGCCAGCGCCATTTGTGTGATCACCAGTAAGCTACGGAGACCATGCGTGGCACGAGCGGGGCCGGCGCGCATCCCTCCCTCTTTTAGAGCCTCATTCACGTCGACCCGTGAGGAGGCAAGGGCCGGAACCAAGCCAAAGAAGAACACCGCGCATGCCGAGACGCCGATAACGAATGCCAGGACTCTCAGGTTGAGGCTAAACACAGCGGGAAGTTGAGGTGGAACAAGGTCCTTCATGGCGCCCACGGCGCAGAACCCCAGCACTGATCCTAGAAGGCATCCGAAAAACGCAAGGATGGAGCTTTCCGCCAAGAACTGGCGTATTAGCCGGCTTCGCCCTGCGCCAAGCGCCGCCCGCACCACGACCTCCTTCCCGCGCGCTGCGGCCCGCGCCAAAAGCAGGTTGGCCAGGTTCGCGCAGGCGATCAGCAATACAAAGCCCACCGCAGCCAGGAGAATCATCAAAAGTTGCCCTACGTCTCCTGCAAGCAACTGGCGAAGCGGAATAACCCGAACTCGCCAGCGGGAACGCGCCTTCTGCCGCCCCGACGAAAACTGCGCGTCAAGCCGGTGGGCAAGGACTTGCATGTCCACCCGCGCCGGCGTGAGGCTCACTCCTTGCTTGAGACGGCCAATGACGTAGAGCATCGGCCAGTCAGCGTTGCCTGGCAGCGAGTTGGAGGCGTCCAACACTTCCGGCACCCAGAGGTCTCCCGGTGGGTAAAGCAGACCGGCCGGCATGACTCCGACGATCGTATAGGGGGTTCCGTCAAGATAAATGGTTTTGTTCAGGATTCCGCGGCTGCCGCCAAATTGTTGCCGCCAAACCGTCGCGCTCAGTAGCGCGAATCGCTCATGACCTCGCTGCCCCTCGTCATCGCCAAAGCTGCGTCCGAGGATGGGCTGCACCCCAAGCACACGGAAAAGTCCAACCGTGATGGGGACTACGTTCACTCGGATCGGCTCGCCCACCCCGGTAAGGTTCGCTCCCTCGCTGTACCCGTTGAAGCCCGGACAGAATGCGCCGATGGCATCCAACACCCTGTTCTGCTCCTGCCAAAACCTGAAGTCCGGAGCAATAACCATAGGGTTTCCGTTGATTTCTAGATTCGAGATGTTTACAAGTTGCTCGGGTCTCTCGTAAGGCAGCGGACGCAGTAGAGCAGCATCAATCACGCTGAATATCGCTGTGTTGGCCCCGATGCCGAGGGCGAGAGTGACGATGGCGACGGCAGTGAAGCCAGGACTGCGGCGCAACTGACGAAGGCCGTGACGAACATCCTGAATGAGGTTTTCGACCCAGTTCACTCGTCGCATGTCGCGGCACTCCTCTTTGATTTGTTCCACCTCGCCGAGCTCACGAAGGGCTGCGCAGCGGGCCTCCTTCGGCGTCATCCCTCTCGCGACATAGTCTTCAGCGAGCTTCTCAAGGTGGAAGCGGAGTTCGTCACTCAGCTCCTGTTCGACACGCCCGCGCTTGAACAGCGAGCGGAGTCGCAGCGGCAATTTGTAGAACCAGCGCATGTTTTTAGCTCTCAGCTTTTAGCCGTCAGCTATCAGCGAGCGTCAGCACCAGAGTCCGCTGAAAGCTGATTGCTGACGGCTGAAAGCTTCATTCATACCTCAGCGCCACCATAGGATCGACCTTCGTCGCGCGCCGCGCGGGAATGAAACTAGCGAGCACGGCCACGGCTGCGAGAACCAGGGCCGACGCCGCGACGGTCTGCGGGTCGTTTGGACTCAATCCAAACAGCCGGCTTGAGACCAGGCGCGTGGCGCCCAACGCGGCAGGCAGTCCGATTGCGATACCAATAGCCACCATGACCAGCGCTTCGCGCAATACCAGCCAGATTACGTTCCCGTGTTGTGCACCCAGCGCCATGCGAACCCCAATCTCATGCGTTCGGCGTGCTACGGCATACGACATCACACCGTAGAGGCCGATGAAGGCGAGCAGGAGCGCCAGCGCGCCGAACACACTGGAGAGCGCGGCGATCAGACGGTCCCGGATCAGCGAATCATCCACCAACTCATCGATGGTGTTGAGGTCGGTGAGGGTCAGGGTCTTATCCACAGACAGAATCTCATGACGGATTGCTCCTGACATGCTCGCCGGGTTGGCAAAGGTGCGGACGTCGAAATATACCCTCTCGACCGGAATAATCGGATTGAAGGCGGGCACATAGAAGCGGCGCGGCGTCTTTTCGCGCAAGTTGTGGTACTTGGCATCTGCGACGACGCCAACCACCTCGAAGCTCGCGCGGTTGTCGGGATACTCGTCGGTGATTTGCTTGCCGATGGGGTTTTCGTTTGCGAAATAATAACGCGCCATGGTTTGGTTAATCAGCCCCACGCGGGGCGCGCTCGCCGAATCGTTGGGGGAGATGTCACGGCCCATCAAAATTGGTATCCCAACCGTCTTGAAATAATCCGACCCCACTTGATCGAAGCGTGCGTCCATGTCCTGCCCACTTTTTGGGTTGAAACCCTGAATCGAAATCGGGTCGCCGAGATCGGTGTGGCTGATCAGCCCGTTTTCGGAAAGCGTCACGGCGCGCACCCCGGGTACAGCCTGCAAGCGCTCGAGTATCCGACGATGTAGCTGCACGAGCGCGACTCCTTTATAGCCGCTAGGAATAGCATCAACTCGCACCTGCAAGAGCTTGTCCGGGTTATATCCCAAATTCACGCTCATAAGCCTGCGCAGAGTGCGGACGAACAGACCGGCGCCGATCAGCATGAGCAACGACATCGCGACTTGAGCCACCACCAGAGTCTTCCCCAACCCCAAACGCAGCCGGCCGGCGGTGGTGCCGCGAGCGGCGTCTTTGAGCATCGGGGCCAGGTCGATGCGCGTGGCGAGCAATGCCGGCGCAAGTCCAAATAAGATTCCTGTGAGCAAGGAAACCGCCAGGGTAAATCCGAGAATTCTCGCGTCAGGATGGAGGTCGAGGGGAATGGCATTTTGACCGCCTGCAACGAGCCGCAGCAACATGTCGTCTCCCCACTGCTCCAGTAATACGCCGAGCGCGCCGCCAATCAACGCCAATAGCAGGCTCTCAGTGAGCAGTTGACGGACCAATCGAGTGCGTCCAGCGCCGAGCGCCAGCCGGACACCAATCTCCTTCTGCCGCGCCGTCGCCCGTCCCAACAAAAGGTTCGCAACGTTGGCGCACGCGATGAATAGCACCAGTCCGACCAGGGTCATCAATACGAGCAGGGATTCTTGATAGGAACTTCTCAGATCGGATGCTCCTTTACTGCCGCCCGAAATCTTAATTTTCTGGTCCAAGTAATCATGCCGTTGGGCCTCGGTCATCTTCGACCCAACTTCGGAGGAAAGCATTTGCTGAAATGTAACATTCACACCGGCCTGCGCCTGCTGCTCGGTCACGCCGGGCTTCAACCGGCCGAAAACATGCAACCACATCACCTTCTCCATGACGGATTTCGGCTGCACCAGCCATTCCCTTCCCGGCATCACCTGGCTTTGCATCGTCATCGGGAACCAAACGTCCGGCGCGCTTCCCACGGTTTCGCCGAAGAACCCTTGGGGCGTTACGCCGATAATCGTGAAAATCGTGCTGTGCACCCGAAGCGTCTTTCCGATCACCGAAGGGTCGAGCGCGAAACGCCGCTTCCAATAGTTGTAACTGATCACCGCGACAGGACTCGCACCGGGCGCCTTGTCCTCGTCAACCGTGAACATGCGGCCAAGAAGCGTGTGCACTCCCAAAACCGAAAAATATCCGCCGGTAACGAGCCGGGATCGAATTTGTTCGCTGGCATCGGTCGCGCCGTTCACGCTGGCGTTGAGCCGCGATTCATTGCTTTCGGACGCGAACATGCCTGAGAAGACTTGGTTGTGATCGCGGAGATGGACAAATTCAGGATATGAATAAAGCCGCCGCTCGCCCGAGCTTGTACCGATGCCAACACCGCGCGAAGCAGGATCGGAGAGAATGACAAGCTGCTCGGGATGCTCGATGGGAAGTTGCCTGAGCAAGAGGTTGTCAATCAGGCTGAAGATGGCGGTGTTGGCGCCAATGCCAAGAGCCAGCAACAGCGCGGCCACGGCGGCAAAGCCTGGGCTGCGGCGCAACTGGCGCAGGCCAAAACGAACATCCTGAATGCAATTCTCGATGTAGTTCACTCGGCGCATATCCCGGCACTCCTCTTTGATTTGGTCGACGCCACCCAGTTCGCGCAGGGCTGCGCAGCGGGCCTCCTTCGGCGTCATCCCTCTCGCGACATAGTCTTCAGCGAGCTTCTCAAGGTGGAAGCGGAGCTCGTCGCTCAGCTCCTGTTCGACACGTCCACGCTTGAACATCGAGCGGAGTCGCAGCGGGAGTTTGTAAGGCCAGCGCATCGTATTAGCCTTCAGCTCTCAGCCGACAGCTATCAGCAACTTCACCTAACCGTGCCATTCCGATCCCGTAGTCGCGGGAGAGGAATCTTGCTCTGATTTTTTGTTCTGCGATCCGCTCCGAAGCAGAGCGAGATTCCTCGCGGCGCTCGGAATGAAAGCGGCCAAGCGGACGTTCTTGAAGTCCGCTGAAAGCTGATTGCTGACGGCTGACAGCTTCATTCATATCTCCGCGCCACCATGGGATCGACCTTCGTTGCCCGCCGCGCGGGGAGGTAGCCGGCCAGAAGGGCAACGGCAAGCAGGGACACTGCCACGCCGAGAAAAGTCGCCGCGTCGGTGGGCTTCACTTCGAATAGCATACCCGCAAGGAATCGCGTCAGTCCTGCGGCTCCCGCCAACCCAATCCCCACCCCCAGAATGGCGATCGTTGCGATCTTTCCGAGCACCAGGCCGAGGATGTCTTCTCGTGTGGCGCCTAGCGCTATGCGAATACCGAACTCATGCGTTTGTCGGGCAACCGAATAGGAAATGACTCCATAGATCCCCGTTGCTACCAGCACCAGGGCCACCAGGGCAAAGACGGCCATGAGCAGCGTAATGAAGTGGGGTGCGGCGGTTGATTCCGACACGGCCTGTCGCATGGTGGAGACCGCATAAACCGGGATGTTGCTGTCTACGGCACTGACTTGCGCGCGGATGGCGCTTACCAGGCCGCGCGGGTCCGTGGCGGAGCGAACCACGAGCTTCATATGCGAGTCTGGATTCTGCACATAGGTGAAATAGATTTCCGGCATGGGTTCGTCAGAAATCGACCAGCGGCGCGAGTTGCCCACCACTCCCACGACTTCCAGCCACACGGAATCACCGGTGAATCGGAGACGTCTCCCCACCGGGTCCTGGTTCGCCCAGAAATAGCTTGCCAGCGCCGCATTGATCACGACCACCAGCGAGGAGTTGGATGTGTCGGCCCGCGTGAAGGTCCGGCCTCTCAGCAAGGGAATCCCCAGCGCACGAAAGTAATCCAATGTGATTGACGTCGGCTGAACGAGCGGACCTTGGCCCGCGCCGGAAGACTTGTGAGCGCCTTCAATCTCAATTGTACCGTTCGGTCCACCTCCGAGCGGGAGTTGACTCGCAAAAGCTGCCGCCCTCACTCCCGGCAAACTCTGGATGCGCTCCAAGGCGCTTTGGTAGAACGCCACAGCTTGCTCCGCCTTCGTGTAGCGAAACTCCGGCAGATCCGCCTCCATCGTCAACACGTTCGTGGTTTCAAATCCCAGGTGAACCTCGGCCAGCCTTTGCAAGCTGCGGATCATCAGTCCCGCTCCGACCAGCAGGACCAGGGCCAGTGAAATCTCCGCCACCATGAGCGCGCTGCGGGCGCCTCGACTGCCAAGGCCTTCGGTAACACTCCGAGTTCCTTCCTTCAGGGGTTCATTAACATTCTCCCGAAACCCCCGAATGGCCGGGACGAGGCCGAACAATACTCCGCCGAGACTGGAGACACACAGTGTGAAGAGCAAAACCCCCAGGCTGATG
>Ga0181524_10005898_pt1 | contig 10795 bp, 8 predicted proteins | sample PEATcosm2014_Bin_34_FD_119761 | JGI IMG/M metagenome (GOLD analysis project Ga0181524, IMG submission 119761) | Peatland microbial communities from MTU Mesocosm Facility, Houghton, MI, USA - PEATcosm2014_Bin05_60_metaG | ecosystem: Environmental > Terrestrial > Soil > Wetlands > Peat | place...
CGCCACGCTCGAGTTCGTGCCCAATGAAGACCGCGTCTCCCCGCCCATGCCCGCGGCCTTCAGCATGACCATGCTGACCTCTACCGCGGCGGGCGACGCCTATACGCTGAGCGAACTCACGGCCATGTACCACCAGGCAGGCTTCGGAGGTGTCACGGCCCACCCCATTCCGATGAGCCCCCACACCGTGGTCATGGGACGCGCCTGAGAAGGCGATCAACGCTACAATGGCGGTCTGCAAGCGGTTGCGGATAACAGGACCAGCGAATCCTGTTCCGCGAAGCCCAAGACCTCGTTGTGCCAAAGGAAACGTGAGACGCCTATGAAACCGTTAGCGACCGTTGTTCTGATGCTCCTGTCGGCCGGTTGCTCCATCAGGCGGGTGGCCATCGACAAGCTCGGAACCGCGCTGGCCTCGGGAGGCAACACGTTCACCAGCGACGACGACCCCGAACTGGTGGAAGCCGCCATCCCTTTCGGGCTCAAGCTCTATGAAAGCCTGCTCGCGGAATCGCCCAAGCATACCGGCCTGCTGCTCGCCGCGGCCCAGGGCTTCACCGAATACTCCTACGCTTTCGTGGATTCGCGCATCGACGAAGCCCGCGCCGAAAGCCTGGAACGGGCCGATGCCCTCCGCGAGCGCGCGCGCAAGCTCTATATCCGCGCCTATCACTATGGGATGCGCGGCCTCGAGGTGCATCACCCGGGCTTCGCCGCGGCGCTCGATAACGATGCCGACCTCGCCTTGCAGCGCGTCACCAGGCGCGACGTTCCATTGCTTTACTGGACTGCGGCCTCCCGCGGGCTCACGATTTCCCTTTCCAAAACCAGCCCCGAGCTCATCGCCGAGCTGCCGTTGGTGGAGACCATTGTGCGCCGCGTGGCGGAGTTGGATGAGAACTTCGACGCCGGCGCGGTACCCGAGTTCTTGATCACTTTGGAGGCCGCGCACAGCGGCGTCAAGCCGGAGGAGCAACAGAAGCTCATGCGCCGGCACTTCGAGCGCGCACTGAAGATTTCCCAAGGCAAGCGCGCCGGCACCTACGTCTCGTTCGCCGAGAACGCCTGCGTGCCGGCCCAGGACAAGGCCGAGTTCCAATCGCTGCTGGAAAAAGCCCTGGCTGTGGATCCCGATGCGGACCTGGACAACCGCCTGGCCAACCTGGTCGCGCAACGCCGCGCGCGCTGGTTGCTGAAGCATGTCGACGATCTGTTCTTAGAAACAGCGCCGAAACAACAATAAGGAGGAGAGATGCGGAAGACAGTCATTTTCTGCGCCATTACGTGCGCTCTCGCCGGAGCGGCCCGCGCCCAGAAGGTCGAGATCATCATGGCCACGCTGGCGCCCACCGATTCGGAATGGTACAAGGTGATGGAGAACATGGGCGCCGAGTGGAAGAAGATCTCGGGCGGCAATGTCAACTTGTCGATCCGCGCCGGCGGCGTGGTGGGCGACGACCCGGACGCGGTCCGCAGGTTGCGCTCCGGCTCCATCCAGGCCGCGGCCCTGACCAGCGCGGGCCTGGGCGATATCGACTCGGGCGTGTCGGCCCTCCAGATCCCCATGATGTTCGACAACTATGCGGAGCTGGATTTCGTGCGCGACCGTATGGCCCCCAAACTCGAAAAGAGAATCGAAGACAGAGGCTACCTGGTGCTCAATTGGGGCGACGCCGGCTGGGTTCAGTTTTTCTCTACCAAGCCGGTTCACCGGCTGGACGATCTGCGCAGGCTCAAGCTCTTCACCTGGGCCGGCTACCCCACGGAAGAGGATCTCTGGAAGGCTAACGGCTTTCGCGTGGTGCCGCTGGCCTCCACCGATATTGTCCAGCAGCTCGAGACCCACGGCATCGAAGCCGTGCCCACCACGGCCTTGTACGCGGAAACGGCCCAGCTCTTCAAGCTGGCCGGATATATGTGCGACGTCAAATGGGCGCCCTTCATCGGAGCGACCATCGTCTCGAAGGCCACCTGGGAGAGGATCCCGGCCGCACAGCGCGGCCCCATGCTGGCCGCCGCGCACAAATCCGGGGATGCCCTGAAGAACGATATCCGCACGCAGGATACACGCGCCCTCCAGACCATGATGAAGGGCCAACCGGGAAAGCGCTCCAGCACACTCACCATCACCACCCTCGACCCGGCTGCCCTCGCCGAATGGCGTCAGCAGACCGAGGCCAACTACCCCAAGATGAAAGGCAAGATGGTGCCGGCCGACCTGTTTGACGAGGTTCAGCGTCTGCGCGACGAGTACCGGACACAGCATCCGGCCGGGACTCCGGAAAACAAAGGCAAAGCCAAATGAGGCGCGTCTGGCGCATTCTTTCAGCCGGGGAAAAAGGGCTGTCGATTGCCGCCATCTCCTTGATGTCGCTGTTGCCCTGTATCGCCATGGTGACGCGCCTGGCGGGCACCGCCGGAATTTCGGGCTCGGTGGTCTTCGTGCAGCAACTGACGCTGTGTGTGGCCTTCCTCGGAGCCGGCCTGGCCGCTTCCGGCGATCGCCTGCTCTCCATGTCCGCGAATACGTTTCTCCCCGAGAAATGGGTCGGGCCCGTGCGCGTCTTCGCCTGCGGCCTCACCGCGGCCATCGCCGCCGCGCTTTGCTGGGCCAGTTGCCAGTTCGTCGTTTTGGAAAGAAGCGGCGGAAAAGAGCTGGCCCTCGGCATCAAGACCTGGGTCCCCGCCGCTGTCATGCCGTTCGGTCTTCTGCTGGTCACCATCCGCGCCATCCGGGGCGCCGGTCCCCGCGCGCAGCAGCGCCTGGCCGCCGCCGCATTCCTCCTGGTTCCCTTGATTCTCGGATTGGCGGGAAAGCCCGAAGGGAATGCTGCCGTGTGGATCGGCATCCCCGTGGTCCTCGCCGGAGCCGTTTTGGGTCTGCCGATCTTCGCCACTCTGGGCGGAGTCGCCCTGCTGCTGCTCTGGGGCTCCGGACAACCCGCCTCCGACGTGCCGGATAACGCCTACTCCCTGATGGTCTCGGAAGTGTTGCCATCCCTGCCGCTCTATACGCTCGCCGGCTACCTGTTGGTGGAAGGCGGCGCCAGCACGCGCCTGTTGCGCGTCTACAACGCCTTTTTCGGTTGGCTGCCGGGCGGCCTCGCGATCACTACCGCCGTGGGCTGCGCCATCTTCACCTGGGCCGGCTCCGGCGTCACCATCGTTTCCATGGGCGGCCTGCTGCTGCCGATGCTCGTGAAGGCGCGCTACTCCGAGCGCTTCTCCATCGGACTGATCAACGCCTCCGGCTCGCTCGGCCTGCTGTTTCCGCCCAGCCTCCCGGTGATCCTGTACGCCGTCTACGCCAAGAATGTGCACATCGACGCGCTTTTCGTGGGCGGTTTTGTGCCCGGGCTGCTGATGGTCGCGATGGTCTCGGCTTTCGGTGTGGTGGAAGGCATTCGCAGCAGCGCGCCCCGCACCACCTTCTCCTTCGGCGAAGCGTGCCTGGCCCTCTGGGAAGCCAAGTGGGAACTCGCCGTGCCGGTGCTGGTGATCGTCGGCCTGTTCGGCGGATTCGGCACCATGGTGGAAGCCGGCGCCATTACCGTGGTCTATTCCTTCATCGTGGAATGCTTCATCAAGCGCGGGTTTTCCCTGCGCCGCGATTTCCCCCGCATCGCCATCGAGTGCGTCACTGTGATGGGCGGCGTGCTCATGATCATCGGTGTCGCCAAAGGCCTCACCTACTACCTCGCCATCAAAGATGTTCCCGGCATGTTGACCGATTGGGTGGCTGTCCACATCCACTCCAAGTACGTCTTCCTGCTGCTGCTCAACGTGGTGCTGCTCATCAAGGGATCCTTCATGGACGTGTTCTCGGCCATCATCGTAATGGTCCCGTTGATCCGCCCGATTGCCATGAAGTTCGGCATCGACCCAGTGCAAATGGGCGTCATCTTCCTCGCCAACCTCGAACTCGGATACCTTACCCCTCCCATCGGCATGAACCTCTGTCTCGCTGCCTACCGTTTCAGACAACCGATGGTTGCCGTCTATCGCGCGACGCTGCCCTTTTACCTGATCCTGCTGGCCGGCGTGTTACTCATCACCTATGTGCCCGAGCTGACCACGCTGCCCGTGAAGTGGCTGGGCCTGTGAGCGCCGGGTGATCGACAGCCTTATGAAGAACCTTCGTTGGTGGATTCTGGTGGCGGCGTTGCTTGCCGCCGGAGCCGCTGCCCCGGCGGCCGATTCCTTCCGCTTCGCGATTCTGGGCGACCGGACGGGAGAAGCCCAAAGGGGCGTCTACGAGCAGGTGTGGGAGGAGGTGGCAGCGGAAGGCCCGGCGTTCGTGGTCAGTGTGGGGGACACCATCCAGGGGATGAACGAGGGAAGCGCGGAAGCAGAGTGGCGTGAAGCCGGGCGGATTCTCCAGCTTTTCTCGCGCTATCCACTCTATCTCGCGCCCGGCAATCACGACGTCTGGTCTCCGGCATCGGAGCGGCTGTTCCGGCAGTACGCCGGGCACCCCTTGCACTACAGTTTCGATTACGGACGGGCGCATTTCACGATCCTGGACAATAGCCGGTCCGAGGAACTGCCGGCCCAGGAACTGGCTTTCCTGGAAGCGGACTTGAAAGCCCATGCCGGACAGCCGGTGAAGGTGATCGTCATGCACCGGCCATCCTGGATCGTCGACGTGGCGCTCCAGAATCCCAACTTCGCGTTGCACCAACTTGCCCGGCGGTACGGCGTCCAGTACGTGGTCGCCGGACACGTTCACCAACTGCTGCATCTCGAACTCGAAGGCGTGACGTACGTCTCAATGGCGAGTTCGGGCGGGCAGCTCCGGTTGTCCGGGCTCTACCAGGACGGCTGGTTTTTCGGACACGCGCTGGTCGAAGTACGCGCTAAGAGCATCGACTTTCAGATGAAGGAAGCAGGTCCGCCGCGCGGCCAGGGCCGCACGACGAAACTAACGGACTGGGGCATGGCCGGTCTGGTCAAGAGAGACCAACGCGCGCGCTAGCGGTGCGCCCAGTACTGATGGCGGGCTTGCACCACCAGGCCTTTTTGCCTGACCGTCAGTTGGATGGTACGGAACTCGGAGATGGTGATCGGCTTGTCCGACACGTAGCCCAGATTGTACTGGTTGCGCAGTTCCTCTTGCAGAATATCGAACATCCGATCCACGGTTTGCTCCTTCGAAACCTCGAAAAAACTGCCGCCGCTCTCGTTCGACATGCGCTGCAAGACGCGCTTGCCGTCGCGGTCTCCGAAAACTCCATACGCGCCAGGGTCGGAGTACAGAATGGAATAGATGAGTGTGTCGGCGCGCTCGGCAGCCTCCACCGCATCCTGCAGAGTGCCGTAGCTGCCAAGGTCCACGCCATCGGAGAGCACGATCAGGGCTTTCCGGCCGCTCTGCTTCTTCATGACCTCATCGGACGCCTGGGCCACGGCATCGTAAAGCATAGTGCCGCCGCCATGCTGTATACGCAACTGGCGCTGGGTCTCCGTGTCCACGTAGGCCAGCGCATCGTCCAATTTGCCGACCGAGGAAGTGAGTGCCTGGCGCATCCGCACGGCGCTGTCGAACTGCATGATGAAAACCTGGTCCTTTTTCTCCCGGACCACTTCGTCCAGAAAGCGCAGACTGGCGCCGCGCTCAGCGTCCAGCACGCGCCGCTGGCTGCCGCTGGTGTCCACCAGCAGGCCGAGCGTCAGCGGCAAGTCGCTCTCGCGCGCGAAATAGCGGATGGTTTGCGGGCGGCCATCTTCAGTCAGCGAAAAATCGTCCCGGTTGAGATTGCCGGCCAGCGATCCGGTTCTGTTCCGCACCGTCGCCAGAACATTCACCACTTTCACATCCGCGGAAAAAACCGGCGCGTCCTGACCACGGGCAAACCGGGCGCCGCACAGTGCCGCCGCCCACTGGAGAACTTCGCGTCTGGTGCCGGCGATCGCGGCGGCGGTGGTCATTCCGTTGAGATCCCGCTCACTTCTTCTTGTGAAAAATACCCTTCAGGTCGGGCCAGAATTCTCTCGCCAGGTTAGTTCCGGCGCTGACGCCCATGCCCGCGGTGCCCCATTCGAAGATGGACTCCGCGTTGCGGAGCTCGCGCGGGCTCCACAGCGTGGCGATGGCCCAGCTTCCGTAAGCGTTGGCCGGCGTCGATAGCGCCACCGTGCGGCCGCCATCGGGCTGGCGCGCTGTCACCGTATCCGTAATCGCGTGGCCCATGCGCTTGAAAAAGTTGCCCCGGCCCAGCCGGCGATATCGCGTGTCCTCGCGATGGATGGCTTTGACGCCGTCCTCAATCAGTACTCCGATGACGAACTGGCCGTACAGCGAGCCGAGACGCTTTTCAAATCCCAATCGCTTCTTGCCCCACTCGTCGGGCCAATCGTGCACCTGCTGCAGGATGGCGCCCGGAACCGTCGCCGTTAAAGCCTGCATGCTGAAAAGACGCTCGAGGATTGGCTTGTGGGGCGGTATGGACGGCGCGGCTTTCGCTGTCGCATCGGCGGGTTTGGCGTCCGGCGCCCCATCCTGCGCGCGGACCGCCACGGCCCCCGTCAGCAACAGCGCGCCAATCAACGGCAAAGCGGCCAGGTGCATCTCGGCTTTCACTTCCCATCCGCCCAAGTGATGAGTCCGGGCAGGAAGGCCTTGGCCTCGTCGGGGTGGAAGGGCAAAACCCGCACCGTGTAGCCGTGGAGACCACTCCGGCTGCACGGCACCGCGGCCGCCTCGAAGATACAGAGTCCTTCCGGGCTCTGCCCCGCCGGTTGCATGGGAATCGCCACGCCACCCGTGATTTCGCCGCCCGAGTCGAGCCGGCCCAGATAGAGCTCCACCGCGACTTCATCGCGGGGAATCGCCCCCAGCCGGATCCACGCCCGAACCTGGATTTGGCTGCCGACAGCCAGTTCGGTGGCCGCCAACGCGTCAATGCGCTCGACGCGGACCTGGGCCCAATTGGCCCGCATGCGCGAAACCCAGTCCGCCAGCGCCCTGGCGCGCGCCGATTTATCCGCCGTCAACCGTTGGTACCTCTCGTGCGCCGTCACATAGGAGCCGGCGTACTGCTTGACCACGCGCTGCATGTTGAATGACGGACACAAGCGGGAGATGGAACCTTTCATGTTGGCGATCCAGCGCCGCGGCACGCCATCGACCCCGCGCTCGTAGAAAGCAGGAACGATATCGTGTTCCAGCAAATCGTAGAGGGCCGCCGACTCCACCTGGTCCTGATACTCGGCGTTGGCATAGTTCTCGCCGCGTCCGATGGCCCACCCCACGAACTGATTCTGGGCAGCCGCCTCCCGCCAGGCTTCGTCCCACCATCCATCGAGTATGCTCAGATTGATGGCGCCGTTGGGCAGCGCCTTCATGCCACTGGTTCCACTGGCCTCCTCGGGCCGCAGCGGAGTGTTGAGCCAGATGTCCGAGCCCTGGACCAGGGACCGCGCCATGGCCGTATCGTAATCTTCCAGAAACACCAGCCGGCGGCGGAACTCTTTCTGCTGCGCCAGTCTTATGATCTGCTGGATCAACTGCTTGCCGGCATCGTCGCGAGGATGGGCTTTGCCGGCAAACAGAATCTGCACGGGACGCTCCACATTGTTGAGGATGCGCCCCAGGCGCTCGACGTCCCGCAGCACAAGAGTCGCGCGCTTGTAGGTGGCGAAGCGCCGCGCGAAGCCGATAGTCAGCGCATCCGGGTCGAGCACTTCGTCGGCCGCGTCGATCTCCGACTGCGGCGCGCCGCGGCGTTGGAGCTGCAACCGCAGATGCCGCCTGGCGAATGCCACCAGGCGCACCCGCCGGCGCTCGTGCGTTCGCCACAGTTCCTCGGCCGGAATGCCCTCCACCCGCAGCCACAGTTTCGCATCGGCGTCCACCCGCCAGTTCGGCCCCAGGTACCGGTCATACAGTTGGTTCATCTCGAGAGAGATCCAGGAGCGGAAATGCACGCCGTTGGTGACGTGGCCAATCGGAACCTCATCCTCCGGGACACCCGGCCAGATAGACTTCCACATCGCCCGGGAGACCTTCCCGTGGAGCGCGCTGACTCCATTGCTCGAGGCCGCCATACGAAGCGCCAGCACCGTCATGCAGAACTGTTCGGATTCGTTGGCGGCATTCTGCCGGCCTAGCGCCAGGAACTCTCCACGGCCGATCCCCAGCCGGTTGATGTAATCCCCGAAGTAACGGTCCATCAAGGAAGGCGGAAAGTAATCGTGGCCCGCCGGCACCGGTGTGTGGCCCGTGAAGATCAGGCCCGCGGAGGCCTCCTCAAATGCCTCCTGAAACGAGAGTCCATGCTTCTCTTTCAGCCTGTGCACGCGTTCCAGCCCCAGAAATGCGGAGTGCCCCTCGTTCATGTGGTACACCGTCGGCTCCAGTCCCAGCGCTTCCAGGGCGCGATACCCGCCGATGCCGAGGAGGATCTCCTGTTTCAGCCGCATCTCGAGGTCGCCGCCGTAAAGCTGGTCGGTGATGAAGCGGTCCTCCGGACGGTTGGCCGGAAGGTTGGAATCCAGCAGGAAGAGTGAGATGCGGCCGACTTGCGCTCTCCACACCTGCGCCGTCACCGGACGGCCGGGATACGCTACTTCCACCGTCACGGCACTCCCGTCGGCCCGGCGTTCGCGGGTGAGGGGAAGGGTCTGAAAATCGTTGTCTTCGTACGACTCCTGCTGCCATCCCGCGGCATTGAGGTATTGACGAAAGTACCCTTGCTGGTACAGCAGGCCGACGGCCACCAACGGCACACCCAGATTGCTGGCCGACTTCAGATGATCGCCGGCCAGCACGCCGAGCCCGCCCGCAAATATGGACAGGCACTCCGTCAATCCGAATTCGGCCGAGAAGTAAGCCACCAGCAGCCCCTCCGTCTGAGCGTGCGTGCGGCGATACCAGGTGGATTCCGCCGAGAGGTAGGAAGCCATTTCCTTGACCAGGCGATCCAGTTGGGCCAGGAACGACTCATCTTTAGCCGCGGCCTCCAGTTGCGCCTGGTCGATAGTCCCCAACATCAGCACCGGGTTGTGCTTGGTGGATTCCCAGAGGTCGCTATCCAGGCGGCGAAAAAGTTCGATGGTGTCGTGGTTCCACGCCCATCGCAGGTTGTACGCCAGTTGACGGAGGCCTTCGAGCGCGGCTGGCAACGAAGGGATGACATTGAATACGTGGACGGGCTTCATAGTGCCAGTATAAGAGTTTCAGGCTCCGGATACCGGATAACGCCTCCAGAAAACTCGCCCTTCGGAAATTGCGGCCGGCTGATCGACACACCCTACCTCTCGGGGCTTTGGTTCTCCATGCGCTTGCGCTGCTGTTCCTGGAGGACCTTCTTCACCTCGTCGAGGGACTTCGCGAGCTTCTTGGTGCGCGCCACCTCCGCCGCCAGGTCCGACTTGAGTTTGGCGCCTTCCGCGGCCAGCGCGTCCCTCTGCTTGCGGATCTCCGGGTCCTCGGGCGGCGGCTTACGCTCGGGAAGTCTTCCCAGAAAACTGGTCGCTCCGTGGGCCTGTTGCCCACCCGGCAGGTGAATGGCCAGTTTGATGTCAACTCGTTCGGTCTGGCGGCCATAAGTGAAAGTGCCGGCTTTCAAATGTCGCGAGTTCAACTGGATCTCCCAGGGAACAAGACCGTCGTCAATCTCCAGAACTGCGCTGGCTGCCTGGCTCACCGTGGGGGAGTTGCCGTCCCACTGAATCTGCAACTGGCCATCGCGATCAATCGCGCTGAGCGCGATGGAAAGCTCGGGTGTGGGCCGAATCGCAGCCGTCAGGCCGGGCAGCCAGAGGTGCCGGGTCTGGTACGCCGCCAGCGCCATCGCCAGGCCGATGGCGATCGCCAGCACAGCCGCAAGCCAGCGCCGCAACTCCCGCTTGGCGGGCGGTGCGAGGAAGCTCGGAAGCGGCACATGGTCCGGTTGCGCTTCGGATGCCTCCGGAGCCGGCTCCATGGTGCCCCCTGGGCTCGACGCGGGCTCTTGAGCGGCCTGCTCGGCTGCCACCGTGATCACCGGTCCCGTCCGATCTGGCCCGCGCCGGAGGTGCGCGGAAGGCGCGAACTCCGTCGCCGGCGCGACTCCCGCCGGAACGGGACGCACCGGCAATGGCTCCAGCGCGAATTCCTGGTAGCTGGCCATTCCATGAATCGATCCGTCCGTCTCCCGGAAGAAGAAGCCTGCCCTGGTGGGATGAAAGGTGTGCGGCTTCAGCACCAGGGCCACCTGCCATGGTTCGCGGAAATAGCGGTTGTGAAGGTCCTGATCGGCCTCGGTCAAAAAAATCTCGCTCCGCGTGTGGGAGTGGTACCAGCCGACGGGCCTCAGCCGGTCCGGATTCTGCTCCGCCGACGCCAGCAACTCCGCCAATCTGTCCTGGTCCCGCGGGGAAAGCGCGAATGACGGTCCGAACGCGTGCTCGCAATCGAGAGCCACATAATCCGCGATCGCCAACCGCCCGTCCACATGTCTTCCGAGCAGAATTCCGCCGATTTCAGCGCCGCCGCGCGGCAGCGAAAAAAACGCATCCACCACCGCCAGGCGGATATCGTCCAGCACTCTGAGGGAATACTCGATTGTGAAGGGGCACTGTGGCGGCTGCCATGTGGCTACTTCGCTCTCCGCGTCCTTCTCAGTCATTCACTCGCGCCCGTCATATTGATTGTAGACCGGCAGGGCCGCGCGAAGCCAAAGCTATAATGAAGGAGTGCCGAAAGCCAGAGATCTCGAGGGGCGCCTGCAACAGACCGAGCGGCAGTTGCGCCTGTTCCAGAAGATCAGCCGCTTCATGGTCCGGGAAATGAGCCTGACGGAAGTTTTGCAAG
>Ga0181524_10005899_pt1 | contig 10794 bp, 11 predicted proteins | sample PEATcosm2014_Bin_34_FD_119761 | JGI IMG/M metagenome (GOLD analysis project Ga0181524, IMG submission 119761) | Peatland microbial communities from MTU Mesocosm Facility, Houghton, MI, USA - PEATcosm2014_Bin05_60_metaG | ecosystem: Environmental > Terrestrial > Soil > Wetlands > Peat | place...
ATTTTGGAGTAATTCCGGAATGGGTATTGATAAAAATGGCATCTATTCCATTCAGGATCTTTCTTGAGATAATCCGGGTGCCATTGACAACCACGATATCCGGTTTGATTTCCTGCAACATTACCTGACAAGCATCGGAATTGACGGAAGGAACATGCACCAATTTGTCGGCCGTAACCTCTGCACCCGACAATCCACCGGAACGGCAAATTTCTCGAATGCGGTCTTTGGAGAAACGTCGGAGCATTTTTACAATCAAGAGTTGAAAAAGGACCTGTCCAATGACCGTCCAATAACCCAGGCGATTGATTCTTTTTTTCAGAAAGTCCTTTTTGGCAACCGGAGTTTCCATGATAACCCTATCAATATCAAACGAATCTTTCAATCCATTGTAGAAAATCCTGGAGGACTCATTCGACCCGACAAGCATCACTATTTTTTTACCCATTGGCGTTTTCAAGTTGTTCAGCCAGCCCGCCCATGGTGATAGATTGAAATTGATATTGTTTTTTCAGGAATTGATAATGAGCGAGAACCTTCTTCAAAAGAGACAAATTCTCTTTTTGAAATATTCCGAAATTGTGTGGGTGCCACCAGACATGATAAACCAGGTTGTTCCTGGCTGCAAAACTCATTCCGTCCTTTACGCGCATTAAACGAAGGCCTTCCAACGGCTTTAAAATTGGCGAATAGGGTCGTAAAAACCGGCTGGCAGGAATATTGAAAGGGCGGCATTGCGCTATTTCTTCCAGGGTGGCACAATTGTGTCCCGAAAGATTCACATACACATCGGCCATCCGGCAAACCTTTTTTAGAAGTGTTTCACTTTCAGTCTTAGCGGCCTTATAAAACCAAGCCTTTTGGTTTCCGCGATAGGAAGTAATTCCGTTTTCCAGACAAACTCTCAGGTACTCCGGGTTTATTTGATTTTTGGGAAAAGCCAGGCTTTTGATTTCGACATTACGGATTTTAGCAATTTGAACGGCGGCTTCTATATCGCGCTGAAAATCAGCTACTGTCTGGCCTTTTTCTAAACAGTAGTAATGCGAAAAGGTGTGTGTGCCGATTTCATGATGCTTTCGCTTTTGGATCATTTGGATCAACCGACTGGCATAATGATATTTATCTTCAGCTTCCGAAGCTTTTACTAAATCAAAATGCCCATTGTAGGGTGAAAGATTGTGGTCGTCGTAGTTGGGTTTTTCTTTTGGGGAAAATCGAATCAGCTCCTCTTTTGTAGAGGCAAAAAGCAATCCAACCGTAGCAAAAGTGGCATCTACCTGGTAGGAATCAAACAGATCGAGCATGACAGGCATGATTTCCGAAACGCCCAAAATATTGGCTCCATATTCATCGATCGATTTGTCGTCCCTGCATCCCCAATACAATTCAAAATCCAACGAGATTACAAATTTGCCGCCGTTTTTCATTTGCCTAACTTAGTCGATTCAGGTGTGATGAACCGCGTAGCGTCCAAAAAGCAATTTCCTATGTATCCACGCGAGGCTGCCGCCAGTTGTAGCAATCCGTCGTGCTCCCGGCGTTGACCGACAGGTAATAGGTGGCCGCGCCAACGAAAGGAATTTGGATGGCCAAGCAGAGGGCAGCGATTGCCGCAGCCTTCCTGAGCCCCGTTGCCCAGCCTCGGGTGAAATCGGACGCTGGACCATTCACGACGGCGCGCACGGAGTGACGCGCCCTAACTCACGAAGGGAATCCTTGAGGTACTCGTTGGAGGTCATGGCTCCAGCTTTCGCAGCACTCTGGCCGGCGCACCCACAGCGAGGACCCGGGCAGGCAAGTCCGACGCTACCGCCGCGGCGGCGCCGACCGCGGTCCATGCTCCCACGCTAACGCTCGGAATCGCGACACTCCCAATCCCCATTAAAACGCCTTCCGCCAGGGTGACTGACCCGCCGATGTTGCAGCCTGGCGCCAAGTGACAGAAATCGCCAATGACGCAACCGTGGTCCACCGTCGTGCCAGTGTTGATGATGCAATGCGCGCCGATTTGAGCATCCGGTTGAACCACAACCCCAGCAAAGACGACGGTGCCGGGGCCCAACCGGACTGAATCGTGAACGTATGCTTTTGGATGCACAACCGTCAACCAGTGAGCCCAGGACATGCGCCGGGCGAGTTTCTGGCGCGCTGCATTGTCACCGATGGCGAGCACGGACTCACTCACCATGTCTGAGGTAAGGCTGCTGATGGAGCCGAGAACTGGCACGCCCGCGCAGGTCGAGCCCTGCTTCGTTGGATCGTCGTCATACAAACCCGTCACCTCTATGCCAAGAGCGCGAAGCGTGCTGATGACCACCTTGGCATGGCCCCCGGCCCCCAGCACATGGACGCCACGCCCCGCTGGCGGGAGAGGCGATTGCTGTTGGGACAGCCGGGGGCTGGCGAAAGCATCAGAATGGAAACCTGATGTCACCTCTGAGCCTCCCCATCTCGAGCTGGAAGTGGGAATATGCCCCGCTCGGCTAGAAGTTTCTGATACTCGTTGAGCAGGGCTGTCCACGCGGCCTGCCGGTCATATTTCTGGAGAATCCACTCCCGTCCGTTACGTCCATGCTGCTGGCGAACGTCCGGATTCTTCAGGTAGTAGCGAATTGCCTCAGCCAGCGCCTCTGAATCCTGGGGTGGAACCAAGAGTCCAGAGCGCCCATCTTGCACCGCATCAACGCAACCCGGGATGCGAGTGGCAACGACCGGCAATCCCCTGGCGGCGGCTTCCAATGGCGCGGTGGGCAGGCCCTCCCGATAGGAGGGGTGAACGAGGATGTCCATAGCACTCAAAAGGCGCCGCACGTCTTTCTGGAAGCCGGTGCAGCGGATACGTTCGTGGTGATCAATCCGGCGCAAGATGTTCTCGCCCACTGGGTCCTCAACTTCCCGCACGCCAACGATGAGCAGATGGAGGTTGGGGAATTCGGAGGCCAGCTTTTCAAATGCCTCGATCAGCTCATGCACGCCCTTGTCGCGGACCACGCGCCCGACAAAGCCTATGACCACAGCCTGCGACGGCAGGTTCCAATCGGTCCGGGCTGCTGCACGAGTTTGGGGCAGGTCCGAAAGGTCGGTCATTTTCCCGTTGAGGGAGCAGGTGCTCCAGGCGGGCACCACACATACCTTCTCACGAGGGCAGAGGCGACTGGCCACGGCCAACTCAGCAGTCGAGGGGCACTCGATGAAAACCTTGTGTGCCAGGGCGCAAGATACCTTGTTGGCCCAAACTCTCAAACGAGTGCGGGTGTTGATCGCCGTAGGAGCCATCCCCCAGAGCGTAAAAAGGCGAACGGGACAACCCGCCGCGACCGCGGCCAGCATCCCAAGCAAGCCGCCCTTCGGCGTGAAACTGTGAACCACAGTAAATCGAGATTTGTGATACAAACGGACCAGGCGCCACAAGGCCAGCGGATCTCTGAAGGGCGAGAAGCTGCGAGTCATGGGCACGGCGTGCATGCTGACTTGTTCGGCCTCCGCGACCCACTTTAACTCCTCGCCAGGCGCGCTGACGGTGTGGACCTCGAAGTCATGGTTTTTCAGCCACGTTAACTGGCCTCTGAAAAAGGTATGCAGTGATCCAGCCACCGTGGTTTGAAGCGCGATTTTCACCCTCGGGCGCCTTGGTTGCCCTTGAACAGAATTCTCGATTGACTCGTTCATATCCTCGAACAACCGGGCAGCCTCGCAGGGCGTTCCAGACCACAAACACGAGCTATGCCTTCGAAGCGCCGCCTGCTTAGGAGACATCGCAGCCGGCTGATGGTCTTTCCCCTGTTACGATATTGCGCGTACACCTTCCACCGTATTTCAGCAAGCTTCTTTGCCCCAAGGTGACGGCTGAGATAGTCCCGGTCGAGAGATAAGTCAAGCTCGTGGGGGTGCAGGTACACCACAACGGGACGCTGCTCGCGCTCGATCCGGTGCAGGGCCCAGAGATTGTAGGCGAGAGGAAAATGACGGAGGTATCCTCCGCCACAGCAGGGAAGTCTCCAGGGCCCGAGTTTGACAACGGAAAGGGGCACTTCGGTCAGTTCCCCGTGGCAGGTCTGAATCTGGTATGGTCGCAAAGGCGCGCTATTGTCGCCATATCTTCGTGTTCTAGCCGGAAACACGCTGCTGTCGTAACTAAAACCGAGTTCGGCCAGCACATCAAACGCCCAAGGCACTTGGTTGGTAATGCTAAAGGCAGGAGCACGGTGCCCTAGAACGGCCATACCCGCTGCCTGTTCGATGGTGTGTTTTGCACGTCGAATTGAGTCGCGAAAGGTTTTCTCCGACAGAGATGAAACGTACTCATGATGAAAACCATGAACGCCAACCTCTTGACCAGCGTCTGCCAGCTTGCGCACAAGACCCGGGAAAGCTTCAGCAACTTCTCCCAGCATAAACCACGTAGCCCGCGCCTCGTGCTCGAGCACCAGGTCGAGCAAGATCTCCGTGTTTCCAACCACCGCTTGGGTTGGCGGCAGTAATCGGCCGCCCAGGTGGAAAACTACCAGATTGTTCCAATCCTCAACATCGACCGATAAGGCATGTTGCAACGGTGGGTTGCTCACGTCAGGGTGCCGTAAATGGACCTTTTCCCCACCCCGCAACCGCATCAACGCGCAGCGCCACTAGGGCATGGGGGCTGGAGGAGGCCAGAGGCGTGTAACGCACGCCATAGGCCGCGCGAAAATCCATCAGCGCCCGAAACACGCACGTGGGCGATCTCACGCTGGCAAAATCGTCGAGCACCAGGAGGTCACCGGCCTTGAGATGCGGCGCAAAAGACGTCAGCACATAGAGCGTCGAACTGTAGAGGTCCGCGTCCAGGTAAATCACCAGGCGGCGGTGCAGCGGGGCTTGCTTCAGCAAGCCGGGCACCGTCTGCTGAAAGAAACCGACTTCGAAATTGCAACGCGGGTCGCGGATGTCGGGAGGTTGGCCATTATTGCTAAAAGTCCCCGCCCGGGCCCGCCCATAGTCCTCCGGCAAGCCCAGAAAGGTGTCGAAGCCGACAAACCGCGCCTTGGGATCGGTGATTGCGTTTGTCCACCAGCGGAGGTTGCCGCCTTGTGCAACCCCCATTTCCAAGTAGAGGATCGGGCCGTTGAGATGCTCGCTCGCAACCAGATATTTCCAGAATTCTGTCGGTGTCTGGAACAGAGGCGCGCAGGGATTCTTCTTCAGCCAATCGGACAGTTGCGAGAGATAGCCGAGGCGCACGAGTTGCGCGGACAATCCCTGCGGCAGCCACCAGCGGGTGGACTGCTGGAGAGACCGTTTCAAAAACCGACTGATAAGGATACTGATACTCATGGGAATTTGCATTTGGCTCCGTCGCCGACTATTATCGCTGCGCGGGTCAGGGAGAGCATTGGTTTTGGGACGCATGGATTCGCGGCGAATGCCATACCAGAGGCAGGAGACCTGTTAATGGAATATTGTCGAAGTTTTTGCGCTGTCAGCCCCGGTCGGATCGTTGCGATAGTTTGCAGCCTTCTCCGGAAAGGTGCCCCGGCCGGTTCCAGGAGGCTTGGCCCGAAACAATAAATACGAGGGAAGCGCCCTGAAAAGTCACCGGGCTGACGCTGCCGATCAAGGTGTTGGTGGAGGCCCGGACTTTATCACCGGGGCCAACGCCGAGCTCGCGCAGAGCAAAGGGGATGGCGGCGGTGCCACTGGCGAGGGCGAGGCGGTGGGGAATGCCAATGTAGGCAGCGAACTCCTTCTCGAAGGCATCCACCATCGGGCCAATGGGCGCGATGTAGTTGCTGGCGAAGGCCTCGCGGACTAGTTCAAGTTCGTCTCCGTCCAGGTGCGGAGGGGAGAGGAAGAGACGTTTGGGTTTAGTTGTGGCCATTTGTGGTAAGTGTTGGATGCCCACGGCCAAAGTCGGAAAGATTCCTTTCATTGTTTTTGAATGATGAGGTTGAGGTGATCGTCACAAAAGCCCTCATGGATACTGGGATAAATGCTCGTCAATATGGTGCGGAACCTTCGCTCCAGCTTCATTTTCTTCAACTTGTACCTCAGTCCTTGGAACGTCGATAGGCTACTAATCACATGCAAGTCTTTTGCTGGACCTATGGCCAGGTCAAATTCATGGAAACTCACTCCCCTGCCCCATCGTAGAAAGCGTTCCTTAGAGACTGTATTGTAATCGCGGAACAATTCGCGAAAACTCTCCCTTGGACTCAATCTGGAGTACGTGAACGCAAGTTCGTTTGGCAACCAGTTAAAAAACGGCAATAACGAAGTGTGACTGTCAAAATACCAGAGGCGGTTCGGCGTTTCCACAACCGCCAACAGACCGTTACGGGGGAGCATTGCCCATGCCTCTTTCAACGCAGTCAACCGTTCCACAATAGTCATGTGTTCAAGACTGGCGAAAAAAATAACAAGGTCAAAATCGTCAGGTTTGAAGGCGCTTGATATTTGTGAGCAGTTTAACACTTTGAATTCCGCACCTATGCCGTAGACCTTTGAGCGATCCTTTGCTACACGCAGTGCTCCTTCATCAATGTCAATACCAATAATCCTGGCTCCCTGTTCAGCGAGAGCAACCGTTGAACAACCTGTACCACATCCTATCTCCAAGATACGTGTGTTCTTCAACGGTCTCGCACTGTCGATCCAAGGTATGATTTGTCTTCGGTCGCTCTCCAATCGTCCCGTCAGATGTGCATTAAGATCCGCTTGATATTTCTCATTTGAATAATTGTCCTCACTCCGACTACCGACATGGTAGTTATCTTTAATAGATTTCTCGATTGCATCCAGCCCAGCCCCATTGATCAGGATGAAATGCGTCGCTAAACGAGAAGGAATAGGAAAGAGAATTCTCTTCGCAATTGCTTTTAGCGGTTCTGGTATGCTTGGCCTCATAACTTGTCAGGGAACTGCTTTTCGGAGGCGGTTCCGCCCGTGCACCCAGGGCGAGGCCCCTCGGGCGTGAGCGCCTCCGGAAAGGCACCCTGGCGCAGTCGCAACCGTTCACGACGCGTTTGCCTGTCTAACACACCGAGCACGGTCTCGAGCGTATATCCTACAGCGGGGCCCCAATCCGTAGCGCGAAACAGTTGATAGGCCTTGTTACGGCCAACAAAGTGGAACCAACTGGGCCAGGTATTAAATCGCTGTTGATTGCTTACACGTAGAAACCACATGAGGTCACCCGCCATGAACCGCAAAAAGCGGTTAGCTGGATAAGATAATACCGGCTCTACTGGCTCCCCAATAGCGAGGCGATACATCAACAAGGGGAAATTCATACCCACAGAAGGTCCCATATGAAAGCTTTCCGGTGGCCTGGGGTTGATTTCCATGAGCTTCGGCACATTGTCTCGCGGATCCACTACAAAATCGAAGTCGCAGAAACCCACCCATCGCAGCTCACGCAGCATACGAACCGCCAATTCCAGAATATTGGGACGGTGAGCGGAAAAGTTCAGAACGCTGCTGCCTCCGTCGGGAGGGTACATTCGAGTTTTCCCATAGACTATCCCCGCAACGACCTTTTGTTGCTGGTCGCAGAGGACGTCCACCTTGTACTGCATCCCGCCTGGGGGAACAAAATCCTGAACAAAGCTTACCCCATGCGCGGCCGTAATGTCTGAGTACTGTTTTCGCAACTCGGCAGAGGTGTGACATGAGACAATTCCTCGTGCGCCAACACCAACCGACGGTTTGACCAGTACGGGCCACCGCGCAATTTGAGGCAGAATGGACTCGAGCCCGCCTGGAACCTGGCTGGGAAACCACGTTTCCGGAATCGGAACGCGTGCGGTTTGGGCGGTGTGCATCGTTGGGATTTTAGCGTAAGCACGGAGAAAGGTCTGCAGATCAGGCATGAGGAGACGCGAGTGGCGCCGAATTTCGTTCTGAATTTGGCACGCAGCCAGTGCGCCATAATGCCCAACAGGAAAAACGACCGATATAGATCGCTCACGCAGGAATTCGATTAGCCACTTCTGAAATCCAAGGGTATCACCTCGGGGAGAAGGATATAAATGCCGCTTGTGGCAGTGGCGGGAGAAAAAACCACTGTTGATGCGCTTTGAGCAGCCGACTTCGACGCGAATGCCGGCTCTGGCGAGGGACTCGATAAGAGGCAAGGCTGCTCTAGCAAAGCTTTCCATCACGAACACCGTTGGCGTTGTCTCGGCCGGAATCACGAGCAGGCGGTGACATGCGGGGCAGTCTGAACCTCACAATGATACGAAACCGCTTTTCCGGTGGCGAGGCCAGACTGAGGTAGCTGGGGGCGGAATCTACCTGCGCGGGCCGGAGTGTCCCCAATTCGGACACTCTGGCGTGGATTGGCCGGGGCGGGCAAATGGGGGGCGTGTGAAGGGGTGGCACTGATCGGGCCTATGCCTAGCCTGCGCTTCGTACTCGAGCACCAGGTCGAGCAAGCTCTCCGTGTTTCGAACCACCGCTTGGGTTGGCGGCAGTAATCGCCCGCACTGGTGGAAAACTCTACCAGATTGTTCCAGTCCTCGACATCAACCGACAATGCATGTTTTGGTGAGCATTCTCTCATTTCCAGCGCTGATTCGGCCATAAAAGCAGATGCTTGCTCCTTTCAGATGGAGTCCCAGTCTGCGAAGGTTTGGTACCACCCACGGAGGCTGTGCCAAGCTTGGGGCACATCACAGGCTGGATTAAAACGAACAACGGAGTAGAACTTTTTGATCGGCAGCCATGCAGGGACGATCCAAAGGCCCGCACGGACGAGAGCCTTTGCCAGAGGGATTGAACTGACGACGACGCCAACGGCGTGACATTCTTCGGTTGCTGCGTTCTCGCACAGCCGATGGACAATGGCCTGCAAAGCCTGTTCAGTGCTGACCACAAGATCGACCAGGTAAGTAATCTTGTGCCAGCCCCTCGACGCGATGGTGTACACCCCCACGCCCGCCAACGCTCCTTGGTCGGTCCTCGCCTCGAGGATGTGATAACGTCGTGTGGGTGACTCCAGAAAGCGCCAATGCCACCATTCGGCCGAGCGCCCCATGCGAAGGCCCGGGAAGATAGCCGCGTGTTGCAGTGCCAGTTTTGGCACTTCTGGACTGGGACGTTCTGCTACGCGTACGGAGAGGCCTTCCTCAACGGACGTAGGTTTCAAGGCTTTTTGAATGCCGCCGGCGGCGGCCCCGATGAGCCAGCCCAGGCCGGGCACGATTCGCGCACCCGCCTGGGCAGACTGGACCGGGCGAGCTAGCAAATAACGTTGTCCAAGATCGGTATACCCGAGTTTCAAAAATCCAGGCCGTGAGCGTTCATTCGGCATAGTGTTCACGAAAGCGGCGTCCTGCCGCCATGCTTCCTTTTCGCAAGCTTTGACCAAGGCGGAAAAAATCCCGCGGCGGCGGAATTCCGGGTGTACGGCAACACCAGTCAGCAGTCCGCCTTTAAAGTGTTTGCACCCATCGTGGTACGGAAGGATGTTCATTGGCTGCACACCAACAATGGCGTCATTCGTTTCGGCGACCATGAACCCGGAAGTGGCATCAGGGCAACCGAAGGACCACCAATGGTATCCCTCGGCGGGAGGGGCTTCCGACCCGTACGTCGCCTCGAGGACTCGTCGCACGCCGGGCCTATCATCCCGCCGGAAGGGCCGGACTACAATGCCGTTGGTTTGTTTCGTGTCCATCACCGGCAAGGAGAGCTCATTGCTGCTCGCAACGTTCACGAGCAGGGTAGAGGGCGACCCATTTGCCGTTTCAGCCGTCCTCTATGTAACCGACGATATAGCCCACCTGGCAATGCCCACACCAGAATTGGCCTTACCGCCCATAGTCGCTTGTACCAGGGGAAGCCGAGCATCCGGAAGCCTTTCCACCGAACTATGGAGTAGTTGATACGCCGGCGTAGATTGCGGCGACTCCGGGCATTTTCGTCGTCCCGCACGCGGTAAAGCGCTTCCTGGATATTCATGGCCCTGTAGCCGGCGGCATAGAGCCGGAACCAAAGGAAGACGTCCTCGACCTGGAGCGCCCAAGGCTGGGCGCCATAGCCACCAACGGCAAGCACTGGCATCCGGCGCATCAGGCACGGCGCATGGATGATCGGCGACCCGGAAAGAAAATCATTTGCCACTGGAAAGGGTTTGGTTCGAACCATCCCCCAAGTGCCTTTCTCGTCAAAACAACTCACCCAGGAACTGACAACGGCTACTTCCGGGTGGGCGTCCATGGCGGCCACCAGTTTGGCCAGACGGTCGGGCTCGGAAAGATCGTCACCGTCCTGACGCGCGAGGAGTTCCCCACCCGCCTCGGCCATACAACGATCCAGCGTTCGCGCCAATCCCAGGTTTCGCTCGTTCGCGAGCACTTTGGTGCGGCGGTCGCGGCGTGCCCACTCGCGCGCGATCTTGAGAGTATCATCTTTCGAGCCATCGTCGCAAAGGATCATCTCCCAGTCGGTGTAGGTCTGCCGGGCAATCGAGTCGAGGCTCTCCACCAGCGTCGAGGCGCAGTTGTAAATCCCCATGATAATTGACACACGCGGTCGCATCACTGTATTCCCCGCAAAGGATAAACCACAACTTGCATCACGTAGGTGAACAGGTAGTGCGCACAAAGGACCGTTGCGATCAACCCGGTTCGCGGCCGATCAATAATCTTGCCCGGAACGAAAGGATACAGCAGGACCCAGGGCATCATGAACCAGGACAGGTAGGCGAACCTGTTTGACTGGTCCGCATGGATCACGAGGATCCAGAGCGCGTTGGCCAACAAATAGGTGTTCACCAGCCGCGCGTAAAACGGGTCCGTTCGTAGCAGCCGAACC
>Ga0181524_10005902_pt1 | contig 10790 bp, 18 predicted proteins | sample PEATcosm2014_Bin_34_FD_119761 | JGI IMG/M metagenome (GOLD analysis project Ga0181524, IMG submission 119761) | Peatland microbial communities from MTU Mesocosm Facility, Houghton, MI, USA - PEATcosm2014_Bin05_60_metaG | ecosystem: Environmental > Terrestrial > Soil > Wetlands > Peat | place...
ACACCCGGCACGGAACGCCCACAGGCCGGAGCGCCGGCTTCAGCCGGCTTTGGGCCTCCGAACGCCGCAAGACAGGGAAAATGACAACGGCCGGCCCTCTGGGTGTGAAATATCCGGGCTAGCTGGAGCCAGGAGGTCCGCCCCACACCTGAATGCCTGCCGAGGGAGAAGACGTCAACCGCCCCCACGGGCGGCCTGGGCAGTTCCAGGAACGAAGTCTTGCAACTCGTAGTTTAACAAATCACCGATGCGTTCGACGCTTACGTCGGCCGGGGCGTAAGATGCCAAGGCCTTTGGGTCTCGGGCGTAGTGTCCCTGCCGCACGAAGACGGTCGTCACCCGGGCGCCCCAGGCTTGTTTGACGGCGGCAAGGATGCGGAGTTTGTCGTCCACGATTACATAGCCTGCCGAGGGATAGCGGGCTTCCACGTCGGCCAGTTCGTGCTCCTTATGCACGTAGATCAACGCGCGGCCATCAACCGCCTCATCAAGCCCGGAGCAGTCCACTTTGCGCGGTTGGAAAACAACGTCGCCGTCGGTAAGGAGGACGGGGATCCCCCATTGTTTGACGCGATCGAGAACGTCCAGCGAATTAGGGAAAAGGCGGTTGGCAAAGGGATAGTTTATGAGGAAACGCGAAACCGCAAGGAGCCCCAAGTCGTGCGGGTACTGGCTTCGGTAACGCTGCAAGGCGCCCAAATAATCTGCGTAACCCAGCCGGGTTCGCAGGCGCTCGAAAAGGGTCCAGTAACACCGCGCCCGCTCGGGGCCGACCTCGCGCTTGAGATATTTGGTGAGGTCGGCGATGACGTGGTCGTTGTCGAGCAGCGTGTTGTCCACGTCGAACAGGAAAACGAGCTTGACGGCAGCGGAACGTCCGGGAGTTTTCATTGCGTCAAGTTCGGCAAAAGAATGCGCCCCATGACGCCCAAACCCGCCATGCCGATCTCATGCCGTTGTTGCGGTTGCGTGTTTCTCATAGCATTGCCTTCAGCATGATTATCTTTGCCACACAATGTCACAGTTTTCCACAGGCACCTCGAAGTGAACGCAACCCGGGGATGATTCTCTCGCGACTGTTCTATGGGGCAGACCTCCGGTCTGCCACTGGAGTTTGGACATTTCCTCTCCTTGTCACAGCGCCAACGGCGCGGCCTCATGCCGGCCTGGGCCAATGGCCCAGGTCGTGTTCGCAACGGTGCAAAAGGGCTGAAAGCCCGCTTTTGACGTTCGAGTCTTTTCGTGAAAACGACATGAAAACCGCATGAATACTGGGTCTTCTTTCGCTTCGGCAGTTTTTCCCACATGCCGTTTTCACGAAGCTAAGCGAATCCAGTTTGTCAGGAATTGTGTGGAAACTCCAGCCAGTGGCTCTTTTCGACCCCCGGCCGCCGGAATCCTTGCTCATCCTCCTTTTCGCGCGTTCCCCGCGCGCCCCTGATGTCTCTCCGTAAGCTTCGAGAATAGTCGGCATTTGTGTATTCCATAGATTCTCCGACAGGTGGGCGGTTGAGCACGTCTTCACACCATTGAGGTTCTCTGGCTCATGCCGCCGTGAAATCAGCCGATACCTGGGGTGAATCGGTTGGTCGAGCCCAGTTAGCCTGGCTCACCAACTTGAGCATACGGTTGCATGAAACCGTCCAGCCGCCGGGAGTGGTGGTTTCTCCTGGCGGCTCCTTTTCTTGGGGGTCATCGAGGCAAACTGATGTCCGAACTCGATTCCCATCCCCCAGCCGCCATAGCTGAAAATCAGCCAACCGCTCCTGCGCCGGGGTTTCTTCGTTGGGCAGCGTGACTGGGTGGGTCCATTGCTGCATTTCGACGGCTCTGAACATCAACGGGTGCCGGACAAATTCTCGGGGTGCGATGGGGAAGGACGGACTTTCCTGCGCATTTTCGAGATCAATTGTATGGGCTTGCATACAAGACGCTCGCCAGAACCCGAGGAATATAGGCTTTTCCTGAAATCCGCACGAGAATTTGTCCGGCACCCAACATCAACGAACAGTGGTGAATGTCCTTGAATTTGTTATGCGATAATGTTATGCCAAGGGAGTGCTGCTTCTGTAAGTCGTTGATTATGAAGGTGGCGGAGAGAGGGGGATTCGAACCCCCGATACGGCTTTTGACCGTATAACGGTTTAGCAAACCGCCGCCTTCAGCCACTCGGCCATCTCTCCAAACCATTGACTTGCAATAACTTACGCCAGCGTTGTGCTGTGCTCCGGGCGGGCATTTGCACCCGCGTTTTGCCCTGCACCGGTTTCCCAAACGAGCCCGCTTCAGCCAACAGGAGCCAATCGCAGCAGGGTGCCGTCCAACGGATACCCGGCACGACTTTCTGCATCGTTGCGGCGGGACCAATGTGAACGATTTACGGCTCGAGTGCAAAGGAAAAAGACGCGAGGAAACCGACGCGGGCCCATTCGCCAGTGCTTGGCGCCCAGGCGGAGCGCCGACTTGCAGTCGGCTTAGGCCGAACCAAGAGCAACGAATTCGAAGACGGGGTCCGCGCAAAGCCGACTGCAAGTCGGCGCTCCACCAAGCACTCGCGAATGCGCTCAACCGACGCCGCCCTGCGCTCTTGCCCCAGGCCGGACTGTGGTGGTAGATTGTCACCATGAAACGAGCCGAAGTCCAATTGCCTGAAGCGCTCTACCGACAGGTTGAAGGACTGGCGGTGCGCCTCGGAGTGAGTGTGTCCGAACTGCTCTCCACGGCCGCTGAACAAATGGTCCTGCGCCAAACCAAACCCCAGCCGAAGCCGGGTGGCGGTTGGCGATTCCCGGAGGGCTACCACCTCGGGGCCTTTTGTGCCCCGGTGGAAGATTGGCGATTGCTGGCCAACGAAGCGCCAGACTGAGGCGCGATGATTTCCTTCGACACCAACCTGCTGCTCTACTCGCTTAACAGGACTGCGCGGAATACAATGGCGCCCACGCCTTCTTCGCCTCGCTCCCCACCGCGCCCGGCACCGTCGCCATTTGCGAACTCGTGCTCGTCGAGCTGTATGTCCTGCTCCGTAACCCGGCCGTCCTGAAAGGTCCCCTGGCCCCGGCGGTTGCCGTCTCCGTTATCCAGACTTTCCGCCAGCATCCGACCTGGACACTGGTGGATTACCCCGGCGACACCGGCACCGTGATGGATGAGACTTGGCGTTGGGCGGCCAGGCCGGAGATCGGACGCCGCGTGGTCTTCGACGCCCGGCTTGCCATGACATTACGGCACCATGGCGTAACCGAGTTCGCCACCCGCAACGAAGGCCACTTCGCCGGCTTTGGCTTTTCCCGCGTGTGGAATCCACTGCCGGGCTGAGAGACAGCTTGTGGACCGGGGAAGCGGACCGGTGCTGGCCCAACGGTCGAGCGGCTCACTAGCCGCGACCGGACCGGTGGGCATCAGGTCCACGCCGGGCTTTTCCGCTGGGTTTGCAGGAACGGCCTAATGGTTGCCGACTCGCTCATCCCGAGCGTGCATGTCCGACACACCGGGCACGAGCTGCCCGAGATCATCCGGGCCAGCTTTCAGATCCTTGAGCAGCTCCCCAGGCTGGCCGACAGGGTTGCCGACTTCCGGGCGTTCAACCTGGCCGGCGCAGTAGCCCAGGACTTCGCACAGAAGGCCCTTGCGTTGCGCTACAGCGACCCCGCCCTCGCGCCGATCCGAGCCGAGCAACTCCTCGACGTCCGCAGGGGCGAGGACACGGGCAACAGCCTTTGGGCCGTGACCAACAGAGTGCAGGAGAATTTGCTCCGGGGCGGGATGCGGGACACCAGCCGAGTGAATCGGGCGGGCAAGCCCTTCCGGCCCATGCGGGCCATCCGGGGCCTGGGCGCCAACGTGGCGATCAACCTTGGCATCTGGGCGCTGGCGGAGAGCTTCCGCTCCAATTGAGCGGCCTTGAACCGGGGCAGGCTGGAGACGGCCTGCCCTCTTCTTTCACCTTATGAAAACTCGCACCAAGCGACCCGCCCCCAGTACCCTGCATTTCCGCGACGGCACCAAGGAACAGTGGCCCGCCCAGCTCGCATACGCGATCTGGCTTGCCGTGCCCGCCGTGGCGCTCCGGACGGCAGGCGACAGGCGGCCCGTCCAGCCATGGGATTTCCAGGCCGGCCGAAAATAGCGACCAGAGGGGCCTTGCCCCTCTGGACTCCCCGCTGGCATTGTCGCTGCGCTCGCCTCAACGCTCCGCGCCCTTTCCGGCTGGCGGAAAGGAAAGTGGGCGGCCCGCCAACGCAACCCCAGCGACCCGGCGATACTGCCTCGATGCCCAGGCCTAGCCCTGGCGCCGTCCCGGTGAGCAAGCGCCCGCCTCAACGCGCATGGCCCGAAGACCCCGCCTTTTCGATTCTCGACCTCGCGGCCGGGACTACCGCCGTCGCTCTAAAGTCCTCGCCGGCAACAGCCGATAAACGTTGGATGACTAAGCAAGAGCGAGAGGCAGATGCCGCCCGCAAGGCGGCTGGCGACGCCAGGCACGCCGAATTTCTACGCGAATTTGCGCGGCAACTAGAATTCAACGTCAACTTGCGGGCGTTACCGGAGGACCAGCAGTGGTGCGTCGAAAGCGCGGCCGCGGGCGGCGCTAATTGCGTGTGTTGTCAGCGCATCGACGCACCCGTGGAACAGCTAGTCGATCTGGTCCAAACGGCAATCACCAATTTCGTCATAGCGGCGGAGTCAAAAGGCATACTGAGGATGCCGGAGGTGCATGACAAGCCGGAGCCCGAGCGGGAGCCGGAGGACCGCCAAGCTACGCTGGGTTTATGAGCGACGCAGGGGACCAACGCGAGTTACCGGACCACCTCACCGCCGAAATGGCCGACGAGGAGGCCACTGCTACGGGTTTGTCCGAGCGTTCATCGACGCCGCACTTCTCCCCCACGAGTACGACACGAGGGTAGAGCGTCTCGGGTTCCAGCTATGGGACGTATTGCGGGACGCCATCCTGGCTCGCCATCAAGGAGACCACCGTGGCCGACCCCCTGGCCTGACATCGCCGGGCGCCCCCCACCGCCTCGACGGCCAGGCCCATGGCGGCTTCGCGACCTCCTGGTGACTACCTGCTCGATGCTGAGGCCCTGGGGAACCAGCCTAGCCTCGGGCACCGTGTCCGTGGCGTCCCTGGCACAGCGGGCCTCCCAGGTGAGTCTCTACGGCTTGGTCGCGGCGCCGGGCCGGCCATGACGGCGTTCAACTGGCCGGCGATTTCTGGGGTGCGAACTTCACTGTGTTCCAGCGTGCCGATTATACGGTTGGGGTTTTATGTCGCGTGATAAATAAAGAGGATGGTGCGGCTCGCCCGACTTGTTGACCTTGAGGCAGTGCAAACGTGGCAACAGCCGACAGACAGCGCCACTGCGCTCAAAACGCAACCCATCGTCTCCCCACGCAGCGACCACCAACGATGACTTGGATGCCAGATCGACAAGCCATTTGTCATTCTCCGGGCCAATGGGGTCTGGCACATTCCAAATCTGCGTTTGGCACGTGTCTCTAAACGCAAACAGGTTGGCAACGAACAATCCGCCTTTCCCCCATTGTTTCGCATACGCCATACAGGTAGTGATGGTCCGGTCGTCCGCTTTCTCGTCGGCAGTGGATGGATTCAGGCCGATGAAAGTGACAGTTGGCAAAGTGTCATCCCAAATCCGGCTAAGAAAGTAGCGGAACTTGCGGTCCTGAGAAAAATGAGCGTCACGCTTCATGCTCCACACTGTCAGCATGGATTCAGTCAGCAGCAGCTACTTCGTGAACGCCGACCGCTGAATAACCAGCCCTGCGAAATCGAACCCGACGCGGAAATAGTATGTTTGGCCGTTTTTCACCGTCACACTGGTCTCGCGGACACTAACGCCGAAAGGATTCGCGTTGGGGGCAACACCCAATAGATGGTCCCCTTCCTTGAGCAGGACCTCGTATCTCTCGTAGCGACTCAACTTCGCAACTGGGGTGCCGTCAACAAATACTTTCAGCAGTCCGGCTGATCCAGAAGATCCCTTGTCGCGTGTAACAACGATTTTACCGCCTTGCTCCGTTGACGCGGCGACATCAGCCGGCTGACCAAGCACATGCCTCGGTATCACCTGGCGCGAGTCGTTAAGCGAAACCGGTTGAGTCTCGCAGCTTGTGATGCCAAATGAAAGCAGAATGAGGACCGGGATGGAAATGACGCCAGAGTGAATTACATTTCTTTTCATAGCGAGGCTTGCTTTACTTTGGAGCATGTGCCAGGCGGCTATCCACCAGAGGGCAAGCCTATAACTTGGCAACGGCCAGGTTCAGTGGTCGGAAAGTCTTGGAAATGGTCTTCTTGAGCATCTGCGAGAGGTTTTTGGCATCGCGCCCGTTCAAGTCCTCAAGCTCGTAGGTATCCCCTTCCCAAATTATCTCCCAGCCAGCCCAGCTTCTGAAATTGTGGGACAGTTGTTCCGGCAGTCGGACGGCCAAGCTCTTGACCCGCCTCCTGGCGGCGGCACTTTGACACCAGGCGGCAATCAACATGGTGAAGCTGTCTCCAATGAAAGGATGGTGCGCCTTGGAACGAAACATGTAGCTGATGCCGAACCCTGCTTTCTCAAGTGACTCAGGCCGGACTCTGATCTCCTGCGGGTTGGCCGCCTTGGTAGGCCATTGATCGCAAACACACTTGGCGTCTGCTTTCATCCGTGCAAGGCTGTCCAGAGCCGTTTTTTCCAGATGAAGTCGCACGGCCTCCAGAGTCGGGCGATTTTCAAAGATGGCCTCCAAAACGTCGCGATGTCCCTTGTTCAGGTAGAGGTTGCGAACCATTTGTTCAACTTTGGTCTTCATAATGCCGTCGCTCAGAATGTTCCTGTCAACGAAGTCACGAAGGGTGGCCAGCAACAGCCTCGTCTGCCTCGAAGCGGATGAAATCAGGCTGTCGCACATCGACACGATGGTCTTGTAGGAGCACGGGCGGCACGGGCACGATCTGCTAGGAACGCTACTGCGCGGCTCCCGCTCCCCCGGTGTCAGAAAGAGCAGAATTTTGGGAACGCGAGGAAATGATTTACAGAGCGCGTTCTGGTAATCCGATAGTTGCTCGCTCTGTTCGGCGCTCCAAACCTTGTTCTCAATGCCCACGACCCCAATGAGGTGTCCGCGCCTATCGAGCAGCTTTATGAGGATGTCCAGCCTTCTTCGCTCCATTGTGACCCACTCACAAAGAGCCGAACTCGCAGCGACCTGCCTCGCCAGCGCCTTGAATCGGCTATCCCCGGCCACCGACAGCCAGGTTTTCAACGGGAGAATGTCCAGATTGTGGTTGCCGCTCGAAGTGAACAGGGCGGCGAGAATCCTGGACCAGGAGTTTTCGCATACCGCCTCGTTCAATACGTCGAAGACGTTGAAAGCGCCCATCACCATCGGCACCTTCGCCAGTTGTCGCCAGTCCGCCGAGCGAACGAGTTGGCCAAATTCGGCTTCCCAATCAGCCGCCAGAGTGGACCCAAGCTTCATGTCCGCCATGATATGCTTCCCTGCTGCGGACGCAAGCGCAAACTTGGCCAGGTTCACCCGCGCTGTGGTCACTGGCATCGGCTGGCCTTCAGGGTCCTGGCCTGATGCCGCCTCGCCCACCGCAGCGCCGCTGTTCTGGCCGAGTTGCCTGGACTTGCCGCCGCCGCCCATCGGACGGCGCAGGCGCACGGCGCAGACGGCAGCAGCCGTGCCTTCGGGCTTTGTTCCCTCGCGCCACCAGCGCCATGCTGAACGCCCTGCGCGGCGTGTCGCGTTGTCAGGCCAGGTTGAAATGTCAAGAAACGAGGAAGTTGGAGCGCTGGACCCTGCCAGCGGGAATGATCAACGGTCGGAAACCCCGTTGAGATCTGAGTGCTGTTACGGTCAGGATGCTGGTTGCCCCACCAAACCCAGTGCCAAGAACCTGCTTCTCGCCAAATCCAGCTTCAGTTCGACTCAGGGCTAAACCCAAAGCGCCACAACTCGTCCGATGGCACGATCCTTTCGAGAACTTTTTGGTAGCGTTTCAAGTCCCGCTCGGTTTGCGCCAGGACAGCATCGCGGTTGTGGGGCAGGATGATTGACTGCCCATCGACCCCTCGCTTTCTGAACTCCTCAATCTGGAGCAGTCCTGCCTTCGCGTAAAGCATCGCCCTGACCACTTCAATCTCCACCAGCCCAGTCATTCCACCACGGGCTAACGGCTCGTCAAGTCCTGCCACTTCCCGCCAGTATTTCTCAGCCGGTCCGAGTTCACCTATCTGCGCGTGATAATTTGCCAATGCGTCGAGCAGGGCTGCCGCCGACGCTGTGTCGATCCGTTGGTTGAGCATCCGCAGGCACTTTCGTTGAATCGACTTGGCGGCAGTCATTTTTCTCAGGTTGAGCAGAGTCTCCATCGCGAACAATAAATCGAGCGCCGTCCTTGGCCGGGCGGGCAAGAACCGGTATGCCGACTCCCAGTCGCGTAGCGAGTAATACAAAGCAAGCATTCGAGATTTGACCTCGCGGTGGCCTTGTTTCGAGAGCCTGCCATAGGCTTCCTCGACCATGTGCTTCCAGGGCTTTACGCTGTCTGCCTGAATCAGGATGGCTTCCAAAGCGGCGTCGAATTCGCTGGCGTTGATCCCACTCCCCTTCAGGAGTTGACGCGCCAAGCGCACGGCGTCGCGTTTCATGCCAAGATCGACGTGTCCAGCGAGCTCATCGAGGCGGTGGTTGCCGCCCCCTGGCCCGAAGCGCCCAAAGCTCGGTCGCAACCGTTTTTTCATGGTGCCAAGTTCGCAGATCGGGCGATACAAATACAGTCTAACCCCTGAATACAAGTCGGACAGGCCAACCTCGCTCAGGTCGGCCCCACGCCGCCCACGGGGAACCCTTGCGCCTTCTTTAGCCTGCGACTCTTTTGGGGCACTGGTGCGGGTCCTTGGCCGTGTATGGCATGGACGGCAGTTTCAGGCGCGGCGGCGGTGAAAGGCCCGGCCGGGGGGCTGGCGTAAGAGCAGCCCTGAAAGCGCCCCCCATGCGGCTCCGAGGAACCCCACCGGACCAAGGACCCTCACCAGCAACCGGAGCGGGGACCGTGTCCTGCCCGTGGCAGCGGTTTTCCACACCGCCGCCAGTCCGCCACGGCAAAGCGTCGGCCCAGCAGGTCCCAAGAGGCGGAAATGTTGACCCCTTTGTTGCACCCCGGAAGGGCCAAAACCGCGTTGTTGCACCCCTGTCGGACCCCTCCCCGACGGGCATCTTTTTGGGGCTGGACCATCAAAATACCCTTATTTTACCGTGCTTCCGCTGGAGTGCGCCCTGTCGTTCTGGGTGATCCGACCCCCGCATTTTTCGGTTTAGCAAACCGCCGCCTTCAGCCACTCGGCCATCTCTCCAACCTGTTTACCTGTAAGAGCTTACGCACGCACTGTGCTTTGCTTCGGGCAGGCATTTGCACCCGCATTCTGCCCCCCCATCGGCGCGCCAGTGAAATCCCCACAAACTAGCCCGGCCCCATCGTGGCAAGTGCGATGAGCCACACGCGACACGGAGTTCCGCGCCGCTATAGCGACAACAATGTGCATGATTTGTCGTTCGGGTGCAACGGAAAAAGGTACGCCCTCCGCCTGGTCCGTCCCGTTATCCGAGCCGCCCTGCAGTCTGCACAGGCCAGTGCGGGCAACCTGGAGATGCCCGCATGGCTCCCGCCTCAAGCACGGGCCTCCATTCCGTCGAGCCCTCAACGTCCGCTTGCATGCGGCCGGGATAGGGAGTAGCCTTTTTCCAATGACGGACAAACAGGCCGTGGTTGACGCCCTTCAGAGGCTTCCAGAGAACGCTTCTCTGGAGGAGATTACCGAGGAACTGCGCATCATGGCGGCGGTCAGGCGCGGACGCGCTGATATCGCTGCCGGGCGCGCCAAGACCCACGAGGAAGCTCAGGACCTTCTTGAGTCTTGGGCAACAGCATGGACTTCAAGGTAATCTGGTCCGACGGGGCGATCTCGGATCTCCGCGATATTTGTTCCTACATCGCCCGTCACGATCCGGGTGCCGCCCTGCGGATCGGCAATGGCATCCTCGAACACGTTCGGATTCTGGCCCGTCATCCATTCATCGGGCCGACATATCCGAGAGGGGCTCGGGGACCTCTGCGGGAGATTGTCTTCCGCTCATACCGCATTTTCTATGACGTGTCCGAGGAGTCGCGACGTGTGGACATCCTCCACGTTTGGCACGGTGCCCGCGAGGAACCCAAGTTCTGAGTAGCCTCCATTCCGGTCCCTGGGCGCGGGCGGAAAGGATAGCCAGTTGCTCGGTGCCCCGCTCCGGGGCGGAATGCGGGACGCCAGCCGGGTGAACAGGGCAGGCAAGCCCTTCCGGCCCATGCGGGCCATCCGGGGGCTGGGCGCCAATGTGGCGATCAACATCGGCATCTGGACGCTGGCCGAAACCTTCCGCTCCAATTGAGCGGCTTGAAGCACGGGCAGGCTGGAAACGGACTGCCCTCTTTTCACACCCTATGAAAGCTCGCACCAAGCGACCCGCCCCCAGTACCCTGCATTTGCGGGACGGCACCAAGGAACAGTGGCCCGCCCAACTCGCATACGCCATCTGGCTTGCCGTCCCCGCCGTGGAGCTCCGAACGGCAGGCGACAAGCGACCACTTCAGCCGTGGGATTTCCAGACCAGCCGGAGATAGCGGCGACCAGTGGGGCCTTGCCCCTGTGGACTCCGCGCTGGCCTTGTCGCTGCGCTCGGCCTCGACGCTCCGCGCCCTTTCCGGCTGGCGGAAAGGAGAGTGAACGTAAAAT
>Ga0181524_10005904_pt1 | contig 10784 bp, 8 predicted proteins | sample PEATcosm2014_Bin_34_FD_119761 | JGI IMG/M metagenome (GOLD analysis project Ga0181524, IMG submission 119761) | Peatland microbial communities from MTU Mesocosm Facility, Houghton, MI, USA - PEATcosm2014_Bin05_60_metaG | ecosystem: Environmental > Terrestrial > Soil > Wetlands > Peat | place...
CCTGACTATTTCGGTGATGGAATCCGCACCAGCAGGATGTCGTGGCTTGAGATTTCGAGCGGCATGTTGTCGATGAGCGTGACCTCCTTGCCGGTCCAGAGATCCTTGCCCTTTTGGGGGCCTTGCAGGCCGAGTTTGGCCAGGTTCAGGTGAAACGGATGCGTGGAGTAGCGGTCGGAGCCGGCGTTGACGACCGCAATGGCCAAGGCTCCGCCGGATAGATGGCGCGTCCAAACGTCAACCTCGCCTTCGGAGTAAGCGCGCGTGGCTTCGCGGCCCAGTCGATCCTGGTCGATGGCAATCACGTCGCGATTGGTGAGAATGGCGCGAACCTCGGGCGTCATGTTGGGCAGGTCGTTGCCGGCCAAGAGAGGCGCGGCGAGCATGGCCCACATGGAAAAATGCGTGCGATTCTCGGCCAGCGAGAGTTTGCCGTTGCCCACTTCGAGCATGTCGGGATCGTTCCAGTGGCCGGGGCCCGCGTATGGGGCCAGGCCCGCCTGCTCGTTGAGGAGGGTATACATGCTGTTCCAATTGGGCTGGATGTCGTCGGTGGTGCGCCAGAGATTTGCGCCGACCTGCGGACCCCACTCCCACACGGCGTCCCACCCGTACTGGCAGAGCGAATAGACGATGGGCCGGCCGGTGGCTTTGAGCGCTTTGTCCATCTTGCCGTAAGCCGCGATCATCAGGCGCATCTGCGCAGCACTGTCGTTGGGCGCCTGTTTCATCATCACTTCGGGTATGTAGCTGCACAGGTCGTACTTCAGATAGTCGATGCCCCACGATGCATAGAGCTGCGCGTCCTGCGCTTCGTGATCGAGCGAGCCTGCGTAGCCGGCGCAGGTCTGCGGTCCCGGCGAGGAGTAGATGCCGAGCTTGAGCCCCTTTGAGTGGACGTAGTCGGCCAGCGCCTTCATGTCGGGGAACTTCGAGTTGGAGTGCAGCACGCCGTTCGAGTCGCGCTCACCCTCCCAGGTGTCGTCGATATTGATGTAGATGTAACCTGCATCTTTCATGCCGGTGGCGACGAGCTGATCTGCGGCGTTGCGAATGTCTTGATCGGTGACGCGGCCGGCGAAAAAATTCCAACTGTTCCAGCCCATGGGCGGGGTTTGGGCCACCTGCGGCGCGGCGGTCGTTTGCGAGGCAGCGGTAAGGGAGCAAAGCGCGAGAAGGGCAGCGGGCAGAGCGGCGGCAAGACGCATGACGGGAATCTCCTGAAAACTTTTTCAGTGGAATCCTACGCTGCAATTCCGGGGTTGGGCAATGGCCCGGAACGCTGTTTACGCCCATTCGCCCTGGCGCATGAGGGGTTCAGCAGATCCGGAAGCGGTGATGCCATCGATATCGAGCCGGTCAGAGCCGATCATCCAGTCGACATGGATCAGGCTTTGGTTCGCGCCCTTGGCTGCGAGCTCGTCCGGGGTGAGCTTCTCGCCGCCTCGCAGGCAGGATGCGTAGGCCTGACCCAAGGCGATGTGCGACGCGGCGTTCTCGTCAAACAGCGTGTTGGAAAAGACAATGCCGCTGCGCGCGATGGGCGACGAATGCGGCACCAGGGCCACTTCGCCTAAATGCCGCGCGCCCTCGTCGGTTTCGATGAGCTTTTGAAGGACTTCCTTGCCGCGGGTTGCACGCGCCTCGACGATGCGGCCGCGCTCAAAGCGAACCTGGATGCCTTCGATCATGGTTCCCTGATGCGAGAGGGGCTTGGTTGCAGTAACCGTGCCATCGGCGCGGTCTTTGTGGGGCATGGAGAAAACTTCTTCGGTGGGCAGATTGGGGACGCAGTAAAAGCCGTTTTGCGCGTGCGATCCGCCGCCGAGCCAGAGATGGTCATCGGGAAGGCCGAGGCGAAAATCGGTGCCGGGACCGCGATATTGCAGAGCCGCATAGCGTTTTTCATTGAGGCGTGCAGCGCGGCGGCGGAGGTCAGCGTCGTGGGCCTTCCATGCGTTGACGGGATCGGCGGTATGAATACGCGATGCTTCGAAGATCGCGTTCCATAGCTTAGCGAGGGCCGCATCGGGAGCATCATCGGGGAATACGGCGGCCGCCCACGCGGGCGTGGCGCTGGCGACGATGGTCCAGTTGATCTCATGGCGGGTGATGAGTTCGAGGGCCGGGCGATAGGCCTGCGAGAGGGCGCGATTGGCGCGGCTCACCTTGTCGGGGTCCTGCTGCGACAGCAGCATGGGATCGCCGCCGGCGATGGCCAGCCGCGCCGTGCCGCTTTTGAACGCCGCGGCCATTCCGTCGTAGAGCCAGGCAGCGGCGCGATCGAAGCTCTCTCCGGGGGCGAAGCGATAGCGCATGAGCGCGGACTCTTCGTCGGCGAAGAGCGTGGTGACCAGCGCGGCTCCGGCGCGGTAGGCGTGCTCCGTAATGCGGCGCGCGAGCGGCAGCGCGTCGATCGACGCGGTTATCAGGAGCTCCTGACCGGGCTGTAGGCCGAGGCCGACCTTGACGGCGACTTCGGCTAGCTGGTCCAGCTTTTGCTCATGCGTACGCTGTTGGGCAATGGCGGCCTTCTCAGGTATGGGATCGGTGCGCGGCATAGGTCTATTCTGCCACGCGCTGCGCTACGGCTCAGATACCCGAGGCAAGCCGGCGCGACGGCGCGTAAGCAGGAAGTACACGAGCGGAGTGACGACGAGCGAGAGGACCATGGAGATGGTGAGGCCGCCAATGACGGCAATGGCCAGCGGTTGCAACATCTCTGAGCCGGCGCCGAGGGCGAAGGCCAATGGCAACATGCCACAGACCGCGGCCAGAGCCGTCATCACGATGGGACGCAAGCGGCGTTGCGCAGCGTGGAGCATGGCATCGCGGGCCGAGGCGCCCTGCGCGCGGAATCGCTCGTCGGCGTCGAGCAGCAGAATGCCGTTCTTGGCCACAATGCCGATGACCATGATGAGGCCCATGAACGAAGCGACGTTGAACGTGGAGCCGGTAACAAGGAGGGCCAGAATGACGCCGGAGATGGAGAGCACCGACGAGCTGAGGATGGCAACCGGCGCGGGGAAGTTGCGGAACTCCGCAAGAAGCACGCCGAAGACCAGCGCCAGCGCCAGGACGAGCACGCGGAGCAAATCACTGAAGGATTGCTGCTGTTGCTGGTAAGTGCCTCCGTACTCGACGCGCACCGATGCGGGAAGATGGAGGGCTGCGACCGCCTGCTGCACCTTCTGCATGACTCCACCCAGGTTCGAGCCCTCGAGATCGGCGGTGACTTCGACAAGCTGCTGAAGGTCTTCGCGCTGGATTTCGTTTTGCGGCGGCAACTGCTGGACGTTGGCGAGCGAGGCAAGGGTAGCCGTGTGGCCCGAGGCGCTGTTGAACACGGTGTTTTCGATGGCTTCGAGCGAGCCGCCGTGCTCATCCGACAGGCGCACGCGAATGTTATAAGCACGCCCGTTGGTGATGAGCGGGTTGGTGGTGATTCCGTCGAGGATGGACGTTGCATCGTCAGAGACTTCGGCGGGAGTAAAGCCCAGCCGGGAGGCGACGATGGGATCGACCTGAAAGTCGGTGGCGGGTCCGCTGATGGTGTTGTCGATGCCATTCTCGACATCGACGACGCCGGGGATGTTGCCGATAGCATCGGCCACGCGCGGGCCTAACTGGTTGAGGAGCGCGGCATCGCCGGAAAAAATCTTAACCTGGATCGGCTCCGGCGCGTTGGACAGGTCGTTGATGTTGTCCTGCAGGACCTGCGTGAGCTCGACGTCGAGCTCGGGATGGCTTGCCTTGATGCGTGCGCGGGCCTCATCCATTACGTCCCAGACGGAGCGGCTGCGTTTTTCTTTGAGCTTGACGGTGAAGTCGCCGGTGTTGGCTTCAGTGACCGCGGCCAGGCCCAACTGGAGGCCGGTGCGCCGCGAGGTGTTTTCGACTTCGGGAATGGAGTGGAGGATGCGCGTGACGTCTTCGAGCACGCGGTTGGTCTCGGCGAGCGAGCTGCCGGCGGGCATGATGTAGTCGAGAATGAAACCGCCCTCGTCCATATCCGGCAGCAGGTTAGTGCCCAGCAACTGGTAGCCGCCCCAGGTAGCGAAGACGAGCAGAAGGCAGATTCCTCCGGCCCAAACGGGCTTGGCGAGGGCGCGTTCCAGAACTCGCCGATGGACATCGAGAACACGCGTGAGGATCGGGCCAGCGCCGGCGTGGCGCGCGGCACGGTTGGGGTCTTCCGACCCCAGCGACGAAGACCTGTCGCCGGGGACTCCTGCTTTACGCAGCAGGACGTAACTCAGGCCGGGTGTCCAGGTGAGCGCCAGCGCCAGCGAGGTGAGCAGAGCAGCGGTCATGGTGATGGCGAGGGCGCGGAAGAAGACGCCGGTGACGCCGCTGACTGAGACAAGCGGCAGAAAGACGACGACGGGAGTAATGGTGGAAAAGACCAGCGGCGTGACGATCTCTTTGAGCGCATTGCGCACCGCTTGGCCGCGATGCTCTCCGGAGTCACGATGGAGCACGATGTTTTCAACAACGACGATGGCGTCGTCAATCACCAGGCCGATGGCCGCGGCCATGCCGCCCAGCGTCATCAGGTTGAAGCTTTCGCCGATCAGCCACAGCGCCACGATAGTGACGGCGACCGTAACGGGAATCACGAGACCGGCGATGAGCGACGAGGTCCAGTCGCGCAGAAAGAGGAAGAGAATGACGCAGGCCAGCGCAAGACCGATAAAGATGGCGTCGCGCACGCTGGAGATAGCGTCGCGCACCAGTTGCGACTGATCGTAAAAGAGCTCGAGCTTGACGCCCGGCGGCAGCTTTTGCTGGAGCGCGGCAACTTCGCCGGCCACGGCATCGGCCACGGCGACGGTATTCGAGGAAGGCTGCCGCGTGATGCTCAGGAGCACCGCATTTTTGCCGTTCGCTGTCACGGCCGTGTAGACGGGCATGGTGGACGGCTCGACGGCGGCCACGTCACTGAGGTGAACGGGAGCGCCGGCGGGAGTGGTTTTTACGACGAGCTGGCGCAGGCCATCGAGCGATTGCACCTGCGCACCCACGAGGCCGAGGATCAATTGGTGATTGGCCGTGTAAAGACCGGGCGATTGGACGATGTTGGACGCGTTGATGGCGTTGACGATGTCCGTGATGGTGACGCCGGTGGCCTGGAGCAGGGCGGGGTTGGGCGCGACGGCAAATTCCGGCACCTGGCCGCCCTGGACGACGACGGTGCTTACGCCTTCGACACGGTTGAGCGGCGGCTTCAAATCGTAGGTGGCGAGCTCCCAGAGCTGGGTCTGGGGAACCGTGCCGGAGGTGAGGCTGTAGCCGAGGATGGGAAAGGTGGCGAAGGTGAGGCGGTTGGTGGAGATGCGGGCCGTGGGGGGCAGAGTCTGCTGTACTTCGGCGATCGCAGAATCGACCAGTTGCTGCGAGAGGACCATGTCCACGTTCCAGTTGAAGAACAGGTCGATCTCGGCCGAGCCGCGGCTGGTGGTGGAGCGCACGGAGGTGAGCCCGGGAACGGAGTTGACCGCATTTTCGATGGGCTGCGTGATGGTGACTTCCATCTGCTCGACCGGCATTACGCCGTTGTCGATACCGATGATGACGCGGGGAAAGTTGGTGTCGGGGAAGACGGAAATCGGCACCTGAAAAGCGAGGTACATGCCGGCCAGCGTGAGAATAGCTGCAAAGAAAAAGATGGCGCGAGTGGACCGTTCCAGCCAGAAGGGCTTCTCGCCACCCCAACGCCCAGAACCCGGCGTTGGGGACCCCGGTAGCTTCTGTCCGTCACCGGCAGATTCGGCGGGCATCAGTCGTTGCCTCCGCCAGCGGCTGCCGGACCTATTCGTACTTTTGTGCCTTCGTCCAGCGCGTAGGCTCCGCCGGTGATGACGAGATCCGTGGGCGCAAGGCCGCCTAAGACCTGCACGTTCGCGCCGTCGTCGATGCCCAGCGTGACCGGCTTGCGATGCGCCGCGCCGTCACTGCCCACCACCATCACCGACTTCGAGCCATCGTCCGCCGTCACGATGGCGGAGTCGGGCACTTTCCATGCCTGGGCGACGGTCCTGCCGGCGATCGACGCCTTCACCGGCGCTCCCACTTTGAGCTTGCCGGACTTGTTGTCGATCTTCAGCCACACCTCGACTGTAGTGCTGCCGGGGTCGAGCGCGGGGCTGACCATGGAGACCCTGGCCGGCACCGGATCGGCCAGTCCCGGAACATGCACCTGGGCCACGTCTCCCAACTTCAATTGCACCGCGAGGCTATGCGCGATGTGCGTCTTGGCCAGCAGCACGGTGGTATCCATCACGGTGATCAACGGCGTGCCTGCGGGAGCGGTTTCGCCTGCGAATAAAGGCCGATCGGTGACGACTCCGTCGATGGGGCTGCGAATCTCGGAATAGCCGACCTGCGCCTCGGCGCCCTGGTACTTGCCTTCGGCCGAAGTGAGCTGCCCCTTCGCCGCCTTGAGCGCGGCTTCACGGCTGACGCTACGCACCGACTGCAGGTGCTTCGAAGCTGCGTCATAGGCCGCTTGCGCCTGCACCAGCGCGACCTTCGCGGTGTCCAGGTCGCGGCCCGGAATGGCGCCCTCGGCGAACAACTGCTCGCGGCTTTTTACGATGCTCTTGTTCAAATCGAGATTGGCCTTGGCCTGCGCGAAGTCCGACTCCGCCTTTTGCTCGTCTTCCGGCACCTGGGCCTTGGTTGCGGTGGCGTAGGCAGCTTGCGCGGCCTCGAGCGATCCTTTGTTGTCCATGGCTACGGCCGACAGGTCGGCGTTTTCGAGCGTGACAAGCAGCTCGCCGGCACGCACCCGCTGCCCGCGCTGGACATAGAACTTGCGCACGGGAGCGCTGATTCTGGGCGCGATTGCGGCCTGGGCAATGGGGGCCAGAATGGCGTCGGCGGCGATCTGCTCGGAGATAGGCCCCTGCACCGGATGCTGGGCCTGCACGGTGACCAGCACCGGCGGCGCGGCAGCATTCTTGCAGCCGGGCAAAAACACAATTGGCAGCGCCATGGCGGCCGCCAGCACCCTGCTCGGCCGCACAAGGCATGTACTTCGGGTTGTGCTCTGCTTCGTCGTTCTGCTCATGGCTAGTTCACATTGTTCCCGTGACCGTCTGCAATGCGGCCCGCGCGGCCTCGTAGCGCACGCGCCCGTCTTCGCGCGCGTTTTCCGCGCTCACGTAGGTATTTTCCGCGTCCACGACTTCGAGCACCGTGGCCTCGCCGCCCGTGTAGCGCAGTTTGGTGAGGCTCAGGCTCTCGGCCGCGTCGACGGCGCTCTGGTCGAGAGACGCAAGCTGGTCGCGCGCCGCTTGGGCCTCGGAGTATGCCTCTTCCAGTTGCGCGATGAGCCGCCTCTGCGTGTTGGTGAGGGCCACCCGCGCGGCATCGCGGCGAATCTGGCTCTGCTTGACTTTGTTCTCGCCGGCAAGCCAATCCCAGACGGGGAGGTTCACCGTAATGCTCGTAGAGTAGCCGAGGTTACGCGCCTTCAAACCGCCTGGGGTAAGGGGGCCATTGACGGCAAATTGATTGGCGTCGATGCCGTAGGTGACGTTGAGACCGACATTGGGAAGCAGGGCGCCCCATGCGGCCTGCACATCGGCGTTGTTCGCGGCTAGCGCGGCGAGCGCGCTCTTCAGTTCGGGGTTGTTTTTCGCGGCGGCCTGCTCTACGTCTTCCTTCGAGGCCAGCGCGGGCGCGGACTCCGGCGCACTGAGCGTGCAGGGCGTGCGAGGATCGGAGAACAGCAGCACGCCCAGATCCAAATGCGCTTTTTCCGCGGCCACTTGCGCGTCTTCGAGGTCGCGGCCGCGCTGCTGCTCGAGGAGTTGCGCCTTTACAACGTCAGCGTGCGCGGCTTCGCGCGCCTGCTCGCGCTCGGTGGTCAGCCGGGTGAAATCGGCGGCCTCCTGGCGCGCCTGCCCGGCCACAGTGAGCTTGTGGTCCGCCGCCAGAGACGCATAGAAGAGGCCGGTGACGGCAGCGACCAGCCCGCGGCGCGCAATCTCCTGCTCGGCGCGGGCCATGGCCGCCAGGGCGTCGGCACGGCGCAAGGCCGCCGTCCCCGCCAGGCTTAGCGTTTCGTCAACAATCCCCTGGGCCATGTACTCGTGGGGACGCGAGTCGTTGGCGACGAATCTAGGCAAAGGCGCCGAAGGCTCGCCTGCATCGCCCTCGGTGTAGATCCCATTGGGCTGCGTGTAGATGTCCAGGCTCAAAAAGCGCGCATTGGGCAGCAGGCCTGCGCGGGCGACGGATCGGTCGAGATCGGCGGACTGGCTGGCGGCAGCGGCGGCGGCATAGGCAGGCTCGCTGGCCTCCGCAAGGCGGATCGCGTCGTCGAGCGTGACGACCACCGGCTTGCCGGCTGTGGAGGCGTCCGCCGAGGCGGCGCCAGGTTGCGCCTGGGCAGATGCGGCTAGGGCGGGAAGCAGAAGGAAAAGAAAGACCGCAGCCGAGGCCAGGAGTGCGGGGCCGCACTGTCTTACGACGCGACGAGTACCGTCTTTCCCAGTCACACTAGAAGCATACAAGGCAAAACCGGATTTTATCTGAAATGAAATGCCGAAGAACGCCGCCGCAGAAGCGGACGAGCGTGCGTGAATGAGTTCCGAGAAGAAACGGGGGCGGCGCGACAGGGTTCGCCGAAGAGGGGTGGATTTCAGGAAATCGGTCCCCATCCTTGCCCGGCTCTGCGATACTTATTTGTTATGCCGATTGACGACCTGCAGCAGGCTGCCCAGAAAATTGCCGGATTCCTGAATACCCTGAACAAGCTGGGCGGGCTGCGCCTGAAGTACCGCATTACGGCGGGAGATGGAGCGCACGATCCGCAGGGAATCGAAGCGCGCCAGATCTACGTGGAGCTGGGCGGGCCGGATGTGCCGCTCGTGGTCCAGCACAACGGCGAGATGTTGCGGGCGCTGGAAACGCTGGCCGTGCAAATGCTGCGCCTGGACCACCACGAGCACGATCTGGTGAGCTTCGACGCCGCCAACTTCAAGGCGCTCCGCGCGCAGGAGCTACACATGGCCGCCGAAACCGCCGCGGAAAAGGTGCGCCAGACGGGAATGCCCTATAGTTTTCCGCCGATGAACAGCCGCGAGCGGCGCCTGCTGCACCTGGCCTGCCGGTCGCTGCAGGGAGTGGAGACAGCCAGCGTGGGCGAGGGGCAGGAACGCTTTCTCGTGGTCTACCCCGAGGGCAAAACGAACCTGCCCGTGACGCCGCAGTTCAAGCCAAGAGGGTTTGGACGGCGGTAAAACAGTGGTCAGTAGTCAGTGATCAGTGGTCAGGACGGTGGACGACGCGTCCACGCGCAGATGGAACTGGATTTGCCGCGCTTTCCGCGATGAAGCTGCGGAAGAGGCGGGGCAACCCACGGCGGTCAATTCAGCGGAATCAGCATTTGGAAAGGGCGATTTCGACGCCACCGATAGCGTGCAAAATCGCTGTCGAGGGTGAGAATCTCTCCCGTATCCAATTCGTCGGCCAGATGGATCAGACACGCGTCGGCAAGGTCCGCCGGAACATCGCGGTATTTGCGCAGAACTGAGCGGATGGAGGCTGCGGCGCGGCTGAGTTGAAACGGAACCTGGAAGATACCCTGCTCCACGTTGGCCAGAACCGTTTCCGGCGCTCCGGGAATTCGGCGCAGCAGATAGCAACTCTCCGCGATGACCGCTTCGCAGGTGGCGAGAGGCTGCTCCAGGCTTTCGAGGGCTGCGACGCAGCGCGGATGATGCCGTTCATGACGGTCCAGCAACGCGACGATGACTCCGGTATCGAGCAGGACGGGCTTCACCGCCCGAAGCCTTCCATATGCCGTTTGTTCGAGCCAAGATCGGAAAGGCCTGAGTCGAATTCACCGATGCCGATGACCCGCCTGCGCGGGGCAGCGCCGTGATAGCGGTACATCAGGCGCAAACTCTCACGCACGACCCTGGACGGGCTCCATCCCAAACGGCGCACGAGCCTGCTCAGTGCCCGCTCAGCCTCGGAATCCAACCGCGCCTGGACGACCGCCTTCACGATATTCATTGTACCACAAACGAACTTTTGTAATACACGGGGCGCTTGCCGTCAAAACAAATCGGGAATGCTGGTGAAGGCGATGCGCGTGGGCGCGGCTTTGTAGGCGGCGAGCATGGCGGCGGGTGCGAGCGTGCTCATGCCGTATTTGTCGTTGATCTGATCCATGGTTGCGAGCAGCCGGGTGCGGCTCTGTTCGTCTTCGAGTCCGTCGAAGAGCGCCAGCGTGTGCAGGCTGCCGGGGACGAGGTTGTGTAGCCGTACGCCGATGAAGTAGGGGTGCTGGTACGGCGCGCCGGAGGGGCGCGAATTCCAGAGACGGCGCAGCGCGGCGATGAGCGTCTGATTGTCCTGGCACTCGCTCAGCTTGAGTTCGCTGTGCCAGCCGCGCGCGGGCACGCCGAAGCGGGAGACTGGAGTGTTCTGGGAGCGCGGCACGGCGAAACCAATCGCCAAGCCGATGTGGCTGGCCCACAGATCCGCCGCGCGCAGCCGCATGGCCGCCTTGTGGAGCAGTTTGTGCGCCACGGCCCAGGCTTTTTCCGCGGTGCGCATCTCCGGCGCCAGCACGTGCGAGTGGCCGATGGATTTCTGATGCTCTGTTTCGGACGTGTCGAAGTCTTCGCCGCGCAGCCAGTAAAAGAACCGCTCGCCCCACACCGATCCCCAGATCTCGCCGGCCTGCTCGCGGTCGAGCGCAAGCAGATCGTCCATGGTGTAGATGCCTTTTTCGTTCAGCCGCTTCCCGGTGCGCGCGCCGATGC
>Ga0181524_10005905_pt1 | contig 10783 bp, 8 predicted proteins | sample PEATcosm2014_Bin_34_FD_119761 | JGI IMG/M metagenome (GOLD analysis project Ga0181524, IMG submission 119761) | Peatland microbial communities from MTU Mesocosm Facility, Houghton, MI, USA - PEATcosm2014_Bin05_60_metaG | ecosystem: Environmental > Terrestrial > Soil > Wetlands > Peat | place...
GACCGGGAAGCCGGCGGCAGCGGAGCTAGCCGCGGCCGGTCCGGCTCCGGCAGAGCCGGATCCGGAACTGCCGCATGCTGCACAGGCGACGGCTAGCGCGGCAGCGGCGGCCAGTGCTGGCAGCCGCCGGGCAGGAACTCGCATGATCATCCTCCGTTGGATCGTGGAGGACGAAGTGCGTCCGCTGCGATACCAACGGGGCATCGGAACGAGCCGCCCTTCCTCCGAGGACAGGTCGCGGACGCTGGCCAGGCGTCCGGGCTCGTCCTCAGGAGGAGGCATGACCGTTGCGGGACAGCGCCGGGATCTCACCGGCTTCGCTGGGCACAGCGCCGCCCCGGACTGCGCCCGGGACACCGGTACCATACCGCACCCGGCAGCTGAGCAGGGCCCGGGCGCTCGCGACACTCATGCCTGCCGCCGGATACCTGCCGCACGTGCCCCTGCCCGGGTACTCGCGGGCGGCTCGCCGGCGCCGCAGCGCGCCTGCCGGGGCGCACGCGAAGCCCGCCGAGGGCTCGCTAGCGCCCCCGGCGCGGATCCGGTGGGAGCGTGAGGAGTCGAACCTCGCCGGGCGCTGGGCCTGGTCCGCGCTGCGAGCCCGAGTCAACCGGCTCGCTTGCGCTCCCTCGGCTGTGCTGTACCTCCAGGCTGGCCCATCGGCGGGCGCGGCGCGAGAGGCCAAGGGCCCGGCTCGGCAGGGCACTAGGTCAGGGCCTCGGCCCTGGTCCGGAAGAATGCCGGGGCCCTTCCATCCCATACCTGGAAGGGCCGAGCTCAATCTGGCGTATGGCGCGGCGTGAATCCAGGACCGACACGCGCGGTGCTGCTGCCCGGATGGCGGCTGCCGCACGCCGTCAAGAGCGTGAGAATAACTAATTGCGTTCAACGGGTAACGCCACGTGCAATGGCAGCCGATAATGAGACAGACGCTGGCGGCGTGGGTACCCCCGAGCTCACGCCGCCGCGTCTTCCTGGCCTCCCCGGCCAGCCCCTGGCTCCGGGTCCCGGCGCCGCTTCCGGCCGGCCGGAAGCTCGGTAGGCCCGCGCCGGCGCTACACCTGCGGGGCCCGGGCCGGTAGCGTTCGGTATATGAGAGCTACCGGATTGCCAGCGGGCGACGGCGGAGCCCGCAGCCCTGATGCCCCGTTCGGGCGCATGCTCACGGCCATGATCACGCCGATGACCGGCGACGGGACAGTCGATGACGAGGGAGCTGCCCGGCTGGCCGATTACCTGGTCACCGACATGCGAAACGACGGCCTGGTGATCAGCGGGACCACAGGCGAGTCACCGACGACCTCGGACGCGGAGAAGGACCGGCTGCTGCGCTCGGTGATCGAGTCGGTCGGCGACCGGGCCGTGGTCGTGGCCGGGGTCGGGACCAACGACACCGCTCACACCTGCGAGCTCGCCCGGCAGGCCGAGCGCGCGGGCGCGCACGCCCTGCTCGTCGTCACGCCGTATTACAGCAAGCCGCCGCAGGCGGGCCTGGTGGCCCACTTCACGGCGGTGGCGGACGCCACCGGGCTGCCGGTGATGCTGTACGACATCCCGGGCCGGACCGGCACGCCGATCGCGACCGAGACGCTGATCCGGCTGGCCCGGCATCCGCGGATCGTGGCCGTCAAGGACGCCAAGGGCGACCTCGGCGCCAGCTCGGTCGTCATGGCCACCACTGACCTGGTCTACTACTGCGGCGATGATCCGCTGAACCTGCCGTTCCTGGCGATCGGCGCGGCCGGTTTCGTCAGCGTGCACGGTCACGTGGCCGGCGACCGGCTGCACGAGATGATCGACGCCTACCGGGCCGGTGACGTGGCGACGGCGCTGGCCATCCACCGTGAGCTGCAGCCGGTCTACACCGGCATGACCCGCACCCAGGGCGTGATCACGACGAAGGCCGCCCTGGGGCTGCTGGGCCTGCCCGGCGGACCGGTGCGGCCGCCGCTGGTCGACGCGACCCCGGCCCAGATCGAGCAGCTACGCGCCGACCTGGTGGCAGGCGGTGTGAAGCTCCGGTGAGTCACCCGCATCCGGGGCTGGGCCTGCCGCCGCCCCTGCCCGCAGACGGCCTGCGCATCGTCGCCCTCGGCGGCCTCGGCGAGATCGGCCGGAACATGACTGTGTTCGAGCACGCCGGCCGGCTGCTCATCGTGGACTGCGGCGTGCTGTTCCCCGAGGACGACTAGCCGGGCGTGGACCTGATCCTGCCGGATTTCTCCAGCCTGGAGGGCAGGCTCGGCGACGTCGAGGCACTGGTGCTCACGCACGCGCACGAGGATCACATCGGCGGGGTGCCCTACCTGCTCCGGCAGCGCCGCGACATGCCCCTGGTCGGCTCCCGGCTCACGCTCGCGCTGGTGCAGAGCAAGCTGACCGAGCACCGCATCACGCCCGAGGTTGTCGAGGTCAGCGAGGGCCAGCGGCTCACGTTCGGTCCCTTCGGCCTGGAGTTCCTCTCCGTCAACCACTCCATTCCGGACGCGCTGGCCGTGGCGATCCGGACGAACGCGGGCGTGGTCCTGCACACCGGCGACTTCAAGATGGATCAGCTGCCGCTGGACGGGCGGCTGACCGACCTCGGCGGGTTTGCCCGGCTCGGTGCCGACGGCGTCGACCTGCTCATGGCGGATTCCACGAATGCCGAGGTCCCCGGCATCGTCACCAGCGAGCGCGTGATCGGCCCGGTGCTCTCCGAGGTCTTCGCCGCGGCCGGGCAGCGGATCATCGTGTCCTGCTTCGCCAGCCACATGCACCGGGTGCAGCAGGTGATGGACGCGGCTGCCGAGCACGGCCGGAAGGTGGCCCTGGTCGGGCGCTCGATGGTGCGCAACATGGGCGTGGCCCGCGAGCTCGGCTACCTGCGGGTGCCGTCGGTTCCCGGCGGGCTGCTGGTGGATCTGCGCGAGGCTGAGGAGATGGCGCCGGATGAGATCGTGCTGATCTCGACCGGATCGCAGGGCGAGCCGATGTCCGCGCTGTCACGGATGGCCGGCCGGGATCACCCGATCCGGATCGCCGAGGGCGACACGGTCATCCTGGCCTCCTCGCTGGTGCCCGGCAACGAGACCGCGGTATCGCGCATCATCAACGACCTGACCAGGCTCGGCGCGCGCGTCGTGCACAAGGGCAACGCCATGGTGCACGTGTCCGGGCATGCCCCGGCCGGCGAGCTGCTCTACGTGCTGAACCTGGTCCGGCCGAGCAACTTCATCCCGGTGCACGGCGAGTGGCGGCACCTGCAGGCGCACGCCGATCTCGCGGAGCTGACCGGGGTGCCGCCGGGCAACATCGTGATCGCCGAGGACGGCGTCGTCGTGGATCTCGTCGGCGGCAAGATCGCGGTCACCGGGACGGTGCCCTGCGGCTACGTCTACGTGGACGGCCTGTCCGTCGGCGAGGTCACCGAGTCCTCGCTGAAGGACCGGCTGATCCTCGGCGAGGAAGGCTTCGTCTCGGTGGTCGTGGTCGTGGACTCCACCTCCGGCAAGGTCGTGGCCGGCCCGGAGATCCATGCCCGCGGCTCCGGCATCGACGACGCCGCCTTCGGCGAGGTGCGGCCGCGGCTTGAGGAGGCCCTGGCCAGGGCCGCTGCCGAGGGGATCAACGACGTGCACCAGCTGCGCCAGCTGGTCCGGCGGACCGTCGGCAAGTGGGTCAGCGATAACTACCGGCGCCGGCCGATGATCATCCCGGTGCTGGTGGAGGTCTGAGCGGGCTCAGCCCGGCGGGCTGCCGCGCAGCAGGAACCGCTGCAGCTTGCCGGTGCTGGTCCGCGGCAGGGCGGTGCGGAACTCGATGGCCCGCGGGTACTTGTAGGGCGCGATGCGCTGCTTGACGAAGCCCTGCAGCTCGCTGACCTTGGCGTCGCCTCCGGCGGCCGGGTCCCGCAGGACCACGAAGGCCTTGACGATCTGGCCGCGTGCCTCGTCCGGCACGCCGACGACGCCGCACTCGGTCACGTCGGGATGGCTGAGCAGGACCTCCTCGATCTCCGGGCCGGCGATGTTGTAGCCGGAGGAGACGATGATGTCGTCCGAGCGCGCCTGGTACCAGAAGTAGCCGCCGGCGTCCCTGACGTAGGTGTCGCCGGTGAGGTTCCAGCCATCCCGGACATAGCTCAGCTGCCGGCTGTCGGCCAGGTAGCGGCAGCCGGTCGGGCCCCGGACGGCCAGGCTGCCCGGCTCCCCGTCCGGCACCGGCTTGCCCTCGCCGTCGAGGACCACGGCGCGGTAGCCGGGCACCGCCCGGCCGGTCGCGCCGGGCCGGATCTCGCCGTCGGCCGCGGAGATGAAGATGTGCAGCAGCTCGGTGCTGCCGATCCCGTCGATGATGGCCGCGCCGGTCGCGTCGCGGAACGCCTGCCAGGTCGAAGCAGGCAGGTGCTCGCCGGCCGAGACCGGCCGGCGCAGGCCGCGCAGCTGCTCGGCCCGCCCGGCCGCGATCATCGCGCGGTAGGCGGTCGGCGCGGTGAAGCACACGGTCACGCCGCGGTCCGCGATCTGGTCGGCCAGCTCGGCGGGCGTCGCCTTCTCCAGCAGCAGGGTGGCCGCGCCGGCCCGCATCGGGAAGATCACCAGGCCGCCCAGGCCGAAGGTGAAGGCCAGCGGCGGCGTACCGGTGAACAGGTCATCGGCCGATGGCCTGAGCACGTGCCCGGAGAAGGTGTCGGCGACGGCCAGGACGTCCCGGTGAAAGTGCATCGTGGCCTTGGGGCGGCCGGTCGTGCCGGAGGTAAACGCGATCATCGCCACGTCGTCGGCGGCCGTGCGAACGCTGGCGAAGCTGTCCGGCTGCCGGCCGGCCAGCACCGTCAGGTCGGAGGGGCCGGTGCCGCCGTAGCTGATGATCCGCAGGCCCTCCGCCCCGGCCGCGGCGAGCTCATCGGTCAGCCGGTGGTCGCAGAGGGCCAGGCTGACCCGGGCGATGTCACAGATCTTGGCGAGTTCGGCGGCGCGCAGCAGCGGCATGGTCGTGACCGGCACGCCGCCCGCCTTGAGCACCCCGAACCAGCAGGCCACCAGCCACGGGTTGTTCGGCCCGCGCAGCAGCACCCGGTTGCCCGGCAGCAATCCGAGCTGGTCCGCCAGCACCCGCGCTACCTGCGCGGAGCGGCGGGCCAGGTCGCCGTAGCTCCAGGCCTCGTCCGGGGACAGCAGGCACGGCCGGGCGGGTCCGCGGGCCGCGATCGTGGCGTCCAGCAGCTCGTCAGCGCAGTTGAGGCGGCTCGGGTAGCGCAGTCCCGGCAGGGTGAATTCCAGCTCCGGCCAGTGCGCGGCTGGCGGCAGGCTGTCCCGGCAGAACGAGTCGGCGTGAGCGGATGGCGACAGCTGCATGGCCGGACCTTCCTCGGGTCTCACCAGGACGCACCCAAGTATTCCGTTCCGGTGACGATAGTCAATGAACCGGAGCAACACCGCTCTGACCGGCGGTTAGCTAGGGTTCGCAGGGTGACAGGCAATCCGGCGGAGGCCGCGCCCGACGGCCGCAGCGCGCAGCCCCGCGCGCTGATCGTGACGATCTGCGGCCTGTATGCCCGTGAGGCCGGCGGATGGCTGAGCGTCGCGGCGCTGATCAGGATGATGGCCGAGCTTGGCGTCGACGAGGCCGCCGTCCGGTCGGCGATCTCCCGGCTCAAGCGGCGCGGGGTGCTCGAGCCGCGCCGCCGCGGCGGCGCGGCCGGTTACGCCCTCTCCGAGCGCGGCCGGGAGATCCTGGCCGAGGGAGACCGGCGGATCTTCGGCCGGCCGCGCGCCCGGCTGGCCGACGGCTGGCTGGTCGCCGTCTTCAGCGTGCCGGAATCGGAGCGCGGCCGGCGGCACGCGCTGCGCTCGCGGCTGGCCTGGCTCGGGTTCGGCATCGTGTCGGCCGGCGTCTGGATCGCCCCGGCGCACCTGGCCGCCGAGACCACGGACGTGCTGGCACGGTACGGGCTGTCCGGCTATGTCGACCTGTTCCGCGCTGATTACCTGGCGTTCGGGGAGGTGCGCGAGCAGCTGCGGCGCTGGTGGGACCTGGACCGGCTGGAGCAGCTGTACCAGGCCTTCCTGGATGACGCTGCCCCGGTGCGGGAACGCTGGCTCGCCCGGCCCGCCCCCGAGCCCGCCGCCCCCGAGCCCGCCGCCCCCGAGCCCGCCGCCCCCGAGCCCGCCGCCCCCGAGCCCGCCGCCCCCGAGCCCGCCGCCGCCGGAGCGGGCAGCCAGGCTAGGGGAGCCCAGGGCAGCGAGGCGGATGGCAGCGAGGCGGATGGCAGCGAGGCGGATGGCAGCGCCGCGGATGGCAGCGCCGCGGACGCGGGCCGGCCCGGCGAGGCGTTCGCTGACTACGTGCGCGTGCTGACGGCATGGCGGCGGCTGCCGTATCTCGATCCGGGCCTGCCGCCCGAGCTGCTGCCGGCAGGCTGGCACGGCTTGCGGGCGGCCGGGGCCTTCGCCGAGCTGCGCGGCCTGCTGGCCGGGCCGGCCCGCGCGCATGTCCGCGCCCTGACGGGTCAGCCGGCGGACGGAACCTGACGTGATCCCGGCCCGGCCGGGGGCAGGCCACGCAACGGTTCGGTACGCCTTGGGGATAAGCCCTGGGCAGAGCACGGCGGCGTGGGCTACGGTCCGTGGGGGGCTGCATCAATACCCGGGAGGAGCAGTCATGTACCAGTACCCGTCGGGCGGCCAGGAGCCAGTAGCACCGCAGCGCCCGTCGGCGCCGCCATCCGTGCTGACCGCCGTGAAGTTCATGTACGCCGGGGCCGCGCTGAGCGCCGTCGGGCTGATTATCGGCCTGCTGACGGTGCACAGCGTGCGGGCCGCCGTGCTGAAGAAATACCCGCATTACACCAGCGCCCAGGTGCACAGCGTGGAAGTCGCCGTCGTCGGCGGCGTGGTCCTCGTCGCCCTGATCGGCATCGGCCTGTGGCTCTGGATGGCCTGGGCAAACGGCCGGGGGAAGAACTGGGCCAGGATCGTCGCCACCGTGCTGTTCGGCATCAACACGCTGGACCTGCTGCTGTCGGTCAGCCGACCGCACGCGGTGCTGAGCCTGCTGCTCTCGCTCCTGACCTGGCTGGCCGGCCTGGGCGCGATCGTGTTCCTGTGGCGCAGCGAGTCGTCCGCCTACTTCTCGGCCGGGAGGACGGCGTAGCCCTGGATCTCGACCAGCGCGGCGAGGTCCCAGAGCCTGGACACGCCGACGGCGGCCATCGCGGGATACTGCGGACCGGCCAGCCGCCGCCAGATCGCGCCGATCTCGCGGCCGTGCGCCCGGTAGTCGGCCAGGTCGACCGCGTAGATCGTCAGGCTGGCCAGGTGCTCTGGTGACCCGCCCGCGCCGCGCAGCGCCGTCAGCAGGTTGCCCAGTGCCCGCTCGAACTGGTCCGCGACCGTCTGGCCGGCGATCGTGCCGTCTGCCGTCAGCGCGGTCTGCCCGGCCAGGAAGACCAGCGTGCCGCCGGTCGCGCGGACGGCATGGGCGAAGCCGGACGGGCCCGCCAGCGCGGGCGGATTGACTCGCTCGATCATCCCTGCACCTCCTGGGCCCTGGCGGGCCTCCCACGGTAGAGCACCGGATCCCGCCCGGCTGCCGCGTCCGGGCGCCCCGGCCGGGTCAGGTCCGGCCGGGGCGCCAGCGGGCGTGCCGGGTGGCGGGCTCGCCCTCCCTGATCAGCGCGAGCCGCGGCCGGGGACCGTCGGTCCGGCCGGCCTGCGGCGGCGCGCTGCCTGGCCGCCACTGCACGGGCCAGTCAGCGCCGGGCCCGCTGTATCCCTGTGCGGCGGCCGCGTGCAGCGTCCAGTTCGGGTCGTGCAGGTGCGCGCGGCCGAGCGCGCACAGGTCCGCCCGCCCGGCCAGGATGATGGAGTTCACGTCGTCATAGGAGGAGATGACGCCGACCGCGATGGTGGCGATCCCGGCCTGGTTGCGGATCGCGTCGGCGAACGGCGTCTGGTAGGACCGGCCGAAGGCGGGCTGCTCCTCGGGCACTACCTGCCCGGTCGAGGTGTCGATGGCATCGGCCCCGGCGGCTGCGAACGCGCGCGCGATCTCGACGGCGTCCTCGCCGCGGATGCCGCCATCGGACCAGTCGGTAGCGGAGATCCGGACCGTCATCGGCTTGGCCGCGGGCCAGATCGCGCGCATGGCGGCGAAGACCTCCAGCGGATAGCGGAGCCGCCCGGCCAGCGAGCCGCCGTAGCCGTCCGTGCGCCGGTTGGTCAGCGGGGAGATGAAGGAGGACAGCAGGTAGCCGTGCGCGCAGTGCAGCTCGATCAGGTCGAACCCGCAGCGCTGCGCGGCCGCGGTGGCCGCGGTGAACTGCTGCTTGATCTGCTCCATCTCGGTCAGGGTGAGCTCGCGCGGCACCTGGCTGACGCCGCGGCGGTAGGGCAGCGGGGACGGCGCGCAGACTTCCCAGTTGCCCTCGGCCAGCGGCTGGTCGATGCCCTCCCACATCAGCCGGGTCGAGCCCTTGCGGCCGGAATGGCCGAGCTGCAGGCCGATCCGGGCGGTGGACGAGTCGTGCACGAAATCGGTGATCCGCCGCCAGGCCCGCTCATGCGCCGGCGCGTACATCCCGGCGCAGCCGGGCGTGATCCGGCCCTCCGCGCTGACGCAGACCATCTCGGTCATCACCAGGCCCGCCCCGCCGAGCGCCTTGCCGCCCAGGTGCACCAGGTGGAAGTCCGAGGGGGTCCCGCCGGCGGCCGAGTACATGTCCATGGCGGACACCGCCACGCGGTTCTTCAGCTCGAGCCCGCGCAGCCGCAGTGGCTGGAACATCGGCGGGATGATCTCGCCGGAGCCCATCCCGCGCCGCTTCTCGTGCCCGGCGAACCAGGCATCGATCCGCTCAGTGAACTCAGGATCGCGCAGCCGCAGGTTGTCGTGGGTGACCCGGCGGCTGCGAGTGATGATGTTGAACGCGAACTGCTCGGGCTCCTGGTCCAGGTACTGCCCGAGGTTCTCGAACCACTCCAGGCTGGCCTGCGCGGCCCGCTGGGTGGACGCGACGACCGGCCGGCGCTCTGCCTCGTAGGCCGCCAGCGCGGCATCGAGGCCGGCGTTCTCGTTCAGGCACGCAGCCAGGGCCAGCGCGTCCTCCATGGCCAGCTTCGTGCCGGAACCGATGGAGAAGTGCGCCGTGTGCGCGGCGTCGCCGAGCAGCACGATGCTGCCATCACGCCAGCGGGCGCAGCGCACCGTGGCGAAGCTGATCCAGCGCGAGTTGTTGGCGTGCACCTGGTGGCCGCCCAGCAGGCGGCCGAAGATCTCCCGGATCCGGGCGATCGACTCGTGGTCGGACTCGCCCGGCGCGAGCTTGCGTCCGGCCAGCTGACCGAACCCGGCCGCGCGCCAGACGGCATCGTTCATCTCCACGATGAACGTGCTGCCGGCCGCGTCGTAGGGGTAGCCGTGCACCTGCATGACCCCGTGCGGGGTCTGCTCGATGCAGAACTTGAAGGCGTCGAAGACCAGGTCGGTGCCGAGCCACATGTACTGGCAGCGCCGGACATCCCGATCAGGCCGGAACGATCCCGCCATGCTGGCCCGGATCACCGAGTTGGCCCCGTCGGCGGCGACGACGAGGTCATGGCCAGCCGCCAGCTCGGCGGCCGGCGGCGCCTCGGCCCGGTAGCAGACGGTGACCCCCAGCTCCGCGCAGCGGCGCTGCAGGATCGCCAGCAGCCGGCGCCGGTTCATCGCAGCGAAGCCATGCCCGCCGCTGGTGATCACCTGGCCCTTGACCTGAACGTCGATGTCATCCCAGCGGGCGAACTCGCGCTCCATCTGCCGGTAGATCACCGGGTCGGCGTTCTCGATGCCGCCCAGGGTCTCGTCCGAGAACACCACGCCGAAGCCGAACGTGTCGTCCGGTGCGTTGCGCTCCCAGACGGTGATCTCGGCATCGGGGGACAGCTGGCGGGCCAGCGCGGCGAAATACAGGCCGCCGGGGCCGCCGCCGGCAACGGCGATGCGCACTCGGGCCTCCACGGGACGGGCGGCTGCCCGCGGGAGCGGACAGACGCGACAGTATGCCGGGCAGCGGACGATCGTCAACGCAACGCTATGCCAGCTGACCTGCGCCGCGGCGCCGGCATGGCCAGCCTGACGGCCGCCGGGCGGCCGCCGGGCGGGCGGCGGCCGGCCGGAGTGGTAAATTTCGCTGTCGGCGACACGCCCGGCAAGATCCTTTCTTGACCGAGAAATGCTCGCTACCGTGAGAAACATGGCGACTCGTGCGCCCAGGAGCGCAGCACGCCCGGGTAACGGCACGGCCGGCCGCCCGCGGCAGCCGGGCGGCCGCACCGGGCGGACCAGGCAGCGCAGCGCGCCGTCGCCGAGCCGGCCACGGGCATCAAAGGCTGGTCGCCGCCGGCCGCGGTCCGGCGGCCGCCGCATCACCCGGCAGCCGCAGCCGCCGGCCAACCCGATTGTCATCCTGGCGGGCTGGATAGCCGCCGCGGTCAGCGCGGCCTGGATGGCACTGGCGCATGCGACCGGCGTGGTGGCCCGCGCCTTCGGCCGCAGCGCGCGGGACCTCGATCCGGCTCATCGCCGGGACGGCGCCGGACTGGCCGTGCTCTGCGCCGCCATCGTTGCCGCGGTCGCGACCTGGTGGCATGTCGGCGGCGTGGTCGGCCGGCCGGTGACGTCCGTGCTGTCCGGCGGTTTCGGCGCCGCCGCCTGGACCGTCCCGCTGCTGCTGGTCCTGCTGGCCTGGCGGCTGCTGCGGCACCCGGACCGTAATGCGGATACGGCGCGCATGGTCATCGGCTGGACCGCGCTGATCATC
>Ga0181524_10005906_pt1 | contig 10783 bp, 9 predicted proteins | sample PEATcosm2014_Bin_34_FD_119761 | JGI IMG/M metagenome (GOLD analysis project Ga0181524, IMG submission 119761) | Peatland microbial communities from MTU Mesocosm Facility, Houghton, MI, USA - PEATcosm2014_Bin05_60_metaG | ecosystem: Environmental > Terrestrial > Soil > Wetlands > Peat | place...
CGGCCTGAGCGACCGTGACCAACAGTTCGCGAATCTCATTGCCGTTTGGACAACCGCCGGCACATGGAGGCGCCTTCGCCACATAACGGGGTCGCAGCGGGCTGAGTCCACCTCCGCCCGCCGGACCCTTCATGACCGGTTTCTTAACTTCCTTGAATAAGGCCATCGGCCTCCCTCACGCGTACCCGGTTCAGTACCTGATCTGCGCCGACCGCGCATAGCTCAAGCCGGCGTGTTTGAAGTCGTCAATGTGATAGCGGGTGAATTCAAATCCGGTCAGTTGGAAGAACTTCGGCCACCCGACCCTTTCGATCCATTCGCCCATGCGCTCATACTTGCGCGCATGTTTCGCGTAAACATCGACGATCGTCGTCACTGCCTTGACCACTTCGGGCCAGCGCGGAGGATTGTTCGGCAGATACGGTATCGCCAGCTTGGTGAACTTCGGCTGGCTGCGGGCATTGCTGACCTTGCCGCCGACCCAGATGGAAAGACCGTCGTGTTCCGGGTCATTCATCGTCATCGCCGGGCACACGGTATAGCAGTTGCCGCAGTACATACACTGCTCCGGGATCACCTCGACCGAATTCTTGCCGTCCACCGTGGCCGGACGGATGGCGCCGGTTGGACAGGAGGCGATCAGCGTTGGGACCTCGCATGATTTGGACAGAAGAGCGTGTTGAATCTTCGGCGGCACGCGATGGACGCCCAGAATGGCAATATCAGAGCAATGCACTGCGCCGCACATGTTGAGGCAGCAGGCGACGGCAATCCGCAACTTCGCGGGAAGATTCTCTTGCGTGAAGCGGTCGCAGAGCGCATCCATCACGCTCTTCACCAAGCCAGAGGCATCGGTTGCGGCCGAATGACAATGCACCCAGCCCTGGGTGTGCACAATGTTGCTGATCGAGTTATTGGTGCCCCCGACCGGGAACCCCAACTTACCCAAATCCGCCTTGAGGGGCGCAATGTTAGCGGGATCCGTCAGCAGGAACTCGACATTATTGCGGCTAGTGAAGCGCAGATACCCGCCGCAGTACTTGTCGGCCAATGCGCAGAATTTGCGTATTGTCTGAACGGCCAGTATCCGAGGTGAAGCGGCACGAACCGTGTACAGCTTGTCGCCCGATTCCGCCACGTGGCAAAGAACTCCGGGCGCTACGTTCTCGTGGTACTTCCACAGGCCATAGTTCTTCTTCACGATCGGCGGCAGAAACTTGTCGTAAGCCGGCGGTCCGATATCGGTGATCCTTGGTGGTTGCGGTGTAGTAGTCATTATTTGTCACCTCCCTGGGCTGGCTGGAAGAAGATGAATGGGTTATCCCTGGGGGCAGAAACCATCTCGGGCGCCGGCTCCAGGCCGATGCCATCGAGAAATGCGGGCATGCCAATGCGCTGGATCAGTTCTCCGATGCGTTCCCGGGCCTTGCCGTACTCATCCCAGAACTCCCACAGACGGCTCAGGAGTTCCTTAATTGTCTCCATAAGCTCTGCCGCTGGAATGAATGGAACCAGGACGGAGGAAAGCAGAGCACCCTGAACGATGGGCGCCTTGGAACCGATGAGAATCGCCGCGCCACGTTCCTTGCCCGGACGCAACGCCTTGGGCATCACGTTGATGCAATGCATGCAGCGCGTGCATTCCGCGTTGCTGATCGTCAGCTTCTTGCCGTCCCACTCCATGCAACGCGTAGGACAAAGTCCGCAAACGTCGCGCTGGATATTGACTCCGGCGGCGGCGTACTTGGCAACCTCGGCATCATCCTGCTGAATGTCGTCCTTCCACGTGCCGATAATGGAAAGGTCGGCGCGTGCGATGGAAGCGACGCAGTCATTCGGGCAGCCCGCGGCCTTGATCTTGAACTTGTAGGGGAATGCCGGACGGTGCAACTCGTCCTGGTAATCCATCGTCAAGTCGTAGCAGATCTTCATCGTGTCGTAGCACGCCCACTCGCAGCGCGCCATTCCCACGCAACAGGAGGGCGTCCGCATGTCGGAACCTGAGCCACCCAGGTCGAAACCGGCTCGCGCCAGTTCCTGGAAAGCGGGTTCCAGTTGGTCGGTCGTCGTGCCCAGCAAAACCAGGTCGCCGGTCGAGCCGTGCATGTTCGTGAGCCCGGAACCGCGCTTCTCCCAGATATCGCAGACCGTGCGCAGAGCCTCGCTCGTGTAGAACCATCCCGCGGGTTGGTTAACACGAATGGTGTGGAAGTGAGCAACTTTCGGGAACTGCTCCGGAACGTCGCTGTAGCGGCCAATCACGCCACCGCCATAGCCCAACACTCCAACCAGTCCGCCATGTTTCCAGTGGCCTTTTTTCTCCTGATAAGACAGCTCCAGTTGTCCCAGCAGGTCTTTGGGACTGTCGCTGCCTGCGCAGGCTGACTTGATTTCTTTGACGAAACTGGGCCAAGGACCTTTTTCCAACTCGTCCAGCAACTCTGTTTTCGGCTTTCCGTTGCCGTTCTTTGATTCCGCCATAAGCTGTTTTTCTCCTCCCAGCTTCGTGAGCGGCCAGCGTTCGACATGCTGGCGGGTGCGCCCACGAGAACCGCGGACGTGTCGCGCGTCTTTGAGATTTGGAGCGCTTTCGTCGCTCATCACACTATTCGCATACCACGGTTGGAACCGTGACCGGTAACGCGTCACAGGGTGATGAATATGACTGAAAGACGGTGACTTAGGGGCTATTTTCGCTAATCGGCGATAAGTGGTTCGAATCACCCGCGCCAACGACGCGAACTGCGGCCTGGAGCCGGGAATTACTCTGGATGCGGCAAGCTCTACCGTTTGCGCATGAAATCGGCTCTTCGACCAACAACGGTTCCCGAATATGGCGTTCCAGTGTATCGTAGTGATACTTTTACAGTTTGCGCCGTGCCTCGACTCGAGCATATTGACTCACTCATAACTGGCTGAGTCAATCGATGGGGGTTATGGAGAATCCACGCCTGAAGGTATTCCGCGCGGTTGCCGAACTGCTCAGCTTTCACCGTGCGGCGGAGCAACTCGGCCTCACCCAGCCGGCCGTTACCTTGCACATCAAGGCCCTGGAGAACGAGCTCTCCGTGCGTCTGCTCGACCGCACGGGCAACAAGGTATCGCTGACGCCTGCCGGCCGAATCCTCCACCGGCACGCGATGGCGATTGCCGAAATCATCTCCAAAGCCGAAAAAGAGATTGCCGAGGCCGCCGGAGAGCACGCCGGCGAGCTTCACGTTGGCGCTTCAACCTCGATTGCTCAGTACGTGCTCCCAAAACTTCTGGGGCTCTTCCATCAAAAGTTCCCGCGGGTTCGCCTGTCCGTGGTCAGCGGCAACACCGAGGAGATCGTCGACCACCTGCTGGCGCAAAAAATCGATATCGGACTGATCGAAGGACCAGCCTTGCGGCGTGACGTGAAGACCGAGCCTTTTCTGGCCGACGAACTAGTGCTTATCGTGCCGGCAAAACACGCGTGGACCAATGGACCCGACGTTACTGTCGAAGACCTCAAGAATGCGCCTCTGCTGCTTCGCGAACACGGCTCCGGCACCCGGCGCGTGCTGGAGATGGCGTTGGAAAAAGTGGGACTGAAGAAGCCCTTTCCCCACGTGATTATGCAATTGGATTCAACCGAGGCAATCATCTCCAGCGTCGAGGCCGGCCTGGGAATCGGCTTTGTCTCCCGCTGGGCGGTGGACCGCCGTCTCCCGCTTGGCCGCATCAAGAAGGCGCGCGTCACCGGGCTCCGCATTCCGCGCAACTTCTGCCTCGTCTATCCCACCGGACCGGGGCCGCGCGGCACCCCGGGAGCCTTCCGCCAGTTCGTTCTGGAATACGGCAACGCCGTCTCCGTCGAGGACGAATCCGCCGAACAACTGGTCCGCAAGTAGCGGCGGACGAGGTTGGGCGCATCGCCATCAATTTCGCTGGGGATCGCGTGAAGAGCCGCTTTTCCGCGGCCTGTTAGGGGCGGATCTCTACTGGAGTTCGGTCTGGAACAAGCCGCCAGATCTCCTCGATTTCCGAATCGGTTACGGCTATGCAACCGGCGGTCCAATCGTAAAGGTAATGCTTTGTTCCCAATGACCTGAACTCACCGCCAAGGCCGTGAATCATGATGTCGCCGCCGGGGCTCACGCCCCGCTTCCGGGCCTGCTCTTTATCGTTTTCGGCGGGATAGGAGATATGTAAAGCCAGATGAAACCTGCTTGCGGGATTGCGATAATCGATCCGATAAAGCCCTTCCGGTGTCTTATCGTCGCCCTGTCGCTGTTTTGGCGCCAAGCCACCACTCCCAAGCGCCACCGAATAGGCTTTTACTATCCGATCTCCACTTAGCAGAAGCAGTTTATGTTCCTTCTTGAGTACCAAGATGTGGTCAACGTTGGGCTGCGGAGCCGCCAGTGCGGATAGCGCCAAGACTAACGGCAACCCGTAGATCTTCCAATGCCACATCATCGCTTGGAGGATAAATTCTTCTGAAACGTTGTAAATGAGGTGTTTATCTTACCAGGCATTTACTCCAGGACTAAGCCTTCCGTCTGCTACCGCGGATATGGATAGCCTTTGGCCAAAGCGTCCTGTAACTCGGCATCATAACCGTAAATGTCGCGATAGAAATAGATATCTCCGTCTTCGCGGACTGCGGCGGTCATGTAAAGCATCAGCACCGGCACCGGTTTGGTGAGGTTCACCCTCAGATTGTCCTGCCCGCCTTGCATCGCCTGCTGTATCCGTTCGAGAGTCCATTTCGGCTGGTCCCGCAGTACCCAGGCCGCTAATTTAGCCGGTTCTTTCACATGAACGCAGCCGTGACTGATGTTACGGTCCGGGTCGGCAAAATAGTGCCCCCACGACGGAGTGTCGTGCAGATACACGTCGTACCGGTTGGGAAATATGAACTTCACTAATCCCAGGGAATTGTCCGGGCCGGGCTTCTGGCGCACCCGAAGCCTGCCGGAGCGGATCTGCTGCAGCACTCTGTCCGACACCTTCCCGTCGGTGACAACACTCCCATTCTGATCTATGACTTCGAAGTTGACCTCTGATAGGTAGTCCGGGTCCTCCGTTATATTAGGAATAATCTCGTCCTTCTCGATGCCGGACGGAACGTCCCAATAAGGGCGGAAAACCAGATATTCAATCCTGGCCTCAAGCACCGGAGTACGTGTGTACTCATCCCCCACATCCACGGTCATTGTCAGGGCGATCTTGCCGTCTTTATCCAGCGCGTACAGACGAAATCCCGGAATGTTGACGATGATCGGCGGTTGCGAAAAGTCATAACGCAGCCAGCGGTAGCGCTCCAATGTAAGCCGTATTTGCTCGACGCGGTCGCTCAGCGGGACATTGAGCTGATCGAGCGTGTCTACGGTGATGTATCCGTCAGGACGCAAGCCATGACGTTCTTGGAATCGCTTCACCGCCTCCACCAGAGGTCCATCGTAGAGTCGAGAGTCGGCGGGAATTACCGCACTCTCCGGCAGATCACCAACCAGGCGAAGCAATCTGGCAAGTCTAGGGACGCCGTCATAGAGCGCCCCGGAAAACACTATGCCGTGCGGATCGGGTAATTTCTCCCCATCGTCTTCCTTGGCCAGCCGCATGTACTTCACCAGCGCCTTTTTCAGTTCGTCGTACCTGGCAAATGGCGGTTCGATATTCGCCAGGGCCGATTTCAGATTCGTCCCTTTCAGCAGACGCTTTTCGACCAGCGTGGGAAGATCCAGCTTCTTAGGACCAACGTCAAGTCCAAACTCGAAGTGCCGGGGATTTATTCTCCCCATCCGAAGGTCGGAGACGTAGCGCATCGTGCAAACGGTCAGAGCCGCGTCAAAGCGGGCCTCATCCGCTGGCGTATGGCTCGTCTGGAGACGTGCCAGGCGTCCGGGCCAACTTGAAGAGTCATAATCTTCAGCAAGCAGCCCCTTGCTATCGGCTTGCTGCAGTACGGAGATCATCTCCAGGCCCTGTGGCGTGGGCTGTCCGTTATGGAACCAGACCGTAGCGTAACCCGAGCGCCGATAGAGGGTTTCCATCTGGGCCCGGTAGTCGGGGAAATTAGGCCAACGGAGATCCTCAAGCCGGCCGCTGGCGACAATCGCGCGCACTGTAGCCCTCGGAGTTTCAAGGTTCTCACGAGCACTCGCCGTGGCCCGGATTCCGAACGCCAGCGCGAGGATCAAAAACAATGCCGTGACAGCGTCTACCCCAACACGCGCAACTACGGCGCGTGCCGGGGACCCCGAGCCGCCGGTCGAATTCGACCGGTACATACACACGCACGCCTGAGGACTTCGCGCGTCCTTCACTGAATTACGAAGACAATGAATTGAGTTCTTCTCCTTGAGGAGCAGATAGCCAAGATTCTACCCTGAATGCACTCCTGGCACGTAGTTGGAAGATACAGCAATTCTTTTCAGATGTATCGGATCAAGCGCGTAGCATCCTGCAATCGTTGATTGACAAGGCGTTTCACTCCGCTCATTATGTACCGATTCACGACGGTTGGCGGCTACCGTCGCCGAGTACGGCTGCCCGACGTGTCACTGCGCCGTTCAGTGGCGCCTAAGCGCCGAGACTCCAGCACAACGGAGGTGCCGTTTGTTCAATGTATTGAACAGCCAAACGAAGATCACTGGTAACCAGAAACGCATCATCGCCGCCGCGATTATCGGCGACATGCTCGAGTTCTTCGATTTCTTTCTGATGGGCTTTGTGCTCGCGTTCATCGTCGGCCCATGGCACCTCACCTTTGGGAAGTCAGCCGTCATTCTGCTCTCAGCCGGCATTGGGGCCATCTTCGGAGCCATCTTTTACGGCCGGATGGCCGATGCTATCGGACGGCGCAAAGTCTTCATGGCGACGGTGATCAATTTCTCCGTTGCCACCGGCATTTTGGCGCTCACCCCCGAGGGGGCCTGGCTCTTCCTCGCCTTCTTTCGCTTTCTCGTCGGCTTCGGCGTTGGCGGGCTTTATTGCGTCGATCTGCCGTTGGTGCAGGAATTCGTTCCCGCCTCGAAGCGCGGAAGAATCGGTGGCTTGGTCACCGCGGCAATTCCGGTTGGCCTCCTGCTGGGTTCCGTGCTTGGAGCTTACTTGGCGCCGGTTCTGGGGTGGCGAGGCCTGTTTGCGACGGGCCTGATCCCCGGTCTGCTGACGTTGCTGATCCGGATGTGGGTTCCCGAATCGCCGCGCTGGCTGGTTGATCAAGGCCGGCCGGAGGAGGCTCGCAAGTCCCTGGCCTGGGCGTTGGAGAGGACCCCTGAGTCCCTGCCCCTTCCGGTGCGCATTACCGAGACCTCTAGTAAACCAGGGTTCCGGGCGCTCTTCCGTCATCCACGGAGCTTGCTCGCCTCCTGGGTCACCAACATCGGCGTGCAGACGGGCTACTACGGTTTGACTCTCTGGGCGCCTACGCTGCTCGTGCTGGTACTAGGAGTGCCTGCCAAGCGGGCTTCGTTCCTGATGATCTGGGTCGGGCTCGGCGGGTTTTGCGGCCGCCTGCTGATTTCCGCGCTCTCCGATATGATCGGCCGCAAGCTTACAGGAGGGTTCGCGGCTATAGCGGCGGCAATTCTCCTCTTCGTAATGGCCACTCAGCACAGCGGAACTATTGCCGGCATCCCGCTGTTTTGGCTGCTGATGGTTATCGGCTACGTTTTTGCCGATGGCATTTTCGCCGTCCTTGGACCTTATTCGGCGGAAGTGTGGCCCACTTCGCTGCGCGCCACGGGCATGGGTTCGGCCTATGGCTTCGGCGGCATTGGCAAGGTCATTGGCCCCTGGGGTCTGGCTGTCATTGTCGGTTCCAGCAACCCTGTCACGCCGGCGGCTTCAATTCAAAAGCTGGTCCCGTCGTTCACCTATCTTGCCGCCTGGTATCTGCTGGCTGCTGTGTTCTATCTGTTCGTCGGCGCCGAAACCAAGGGCCGCGATCTGGAAGAAATCGATCAGGAATTGATGGCTTCGGCGGCGGAGCGCTCGGCCGTGGCTGAAAAAACGTAGAGCCATACCAGAGATACTGTATCTTTCGCTGCGGGTGTCATCGTGAGGAGGTTCGCCGCTTTCTTTGAAGGGGCGCGGCTTCAGCTTTAGCCGCGCCGTCCGGAGCCAGTAGTTGCGCGGGCTTTAGCCCCTGAGGGAATTGCCGGTTCTTCCAAAAGGCATTTATGCACCAGTTCTAGACCCGATTCGCGGATCGCCGCGTGAACTCTACTGGGCGGTCCAGCCGCCATCGATCACCAGGCTGGTGCCGGTGATGAGCGAAGCCGCGGGCGAAGCCAGGAAGACGATGGCCCCCGTGACCTCCTCCAATTGACCTATGCGGCCCAGCGGAATGCGTTGCAACACCCAATCCTTAAACTTGGGGTCCTTGAAGAACGGCACGGTGAACGGAGTGTCCAGGAACGTCGGCGCCACCGAGTTGACGCGGATATTTTGCGGCGCAAGTTCCACCCCCATTGCCTTCGTGAGCCCTTCAATGGCGTGCTTCGTCATGCAATAGACGGTCCGGCGCGCCGCCCCGACGTGTCCCATTTGCGACGTGATGTTCACCACCGCGCCGCCCACCTCGCGGCGCTGGGGAAATTCCAGCATCTTGCGAACCGCCGCCTGAGCCACTACGAACATGGCCCGAACATTGAGATTGATAATCGCGTCCAGATGTTCCAGCGTGACCTCGACAAACGCCTCGGGAATGTTGATCCCGGCATTGTTGATGAGGATATCCAGACGCGGCAGCGCTGCAATGGTTTCGCGCGTGCGGGCGCTGTCGGTCACATCGCAGACGAGGGCGGATGCCTTTCCACCGCTCGCCTCAACGCTCGCCACCACCTGATCGAGATCCGAACGAGTCCGGCTCATGACCAGGACTTGCGCTCCGGCGCACGCCAACGCGCTGGCAGTCGCCGCACCGATGCCGCGGCCGCCGCCGGTAACCAGCGCGGTCAGGCCGTCAAGCCGCAGGTTGCTGGGGAACCCATCCCGTCCACTCACGACTGTCATTTCCCTTCTCCACCGCGCCGGGCGCCAGCCCTCCGGCGGTCAGCGACGGCGGGCTCCCCAGCATGCGCTTTAGTTGCGCATGTTGGGGTGCGCCGGAAACTCTCATTTCGATTTTCCGCGCGTCGCCAGTGCTCCGTAGCGTTCAACTCTTACGCGCGCCGTGATCCCATGCGCCAGCATGTGCTCCAGGATGCACTGCCGCTCGGTGACTTCGCCGGTCTCGACGCTGGCTTCTGGAGTCATCCGCTGGTAGGTGCAGGTCTTGAGGAACTTGCCCACCCACACGCCACCCGTATAGCGCGCCGCACGGCTTGTGGGGAGAATATGATTCGTGCCGATTGTCTTGTCGCCGTAGGCAACAGTGGTTTCCTCGCCTATAAACAATGATCCGTAGTTCGTCAGGCGGGAGAAATAGAAATCGACATCGCGAACATGCAGTTCAAGGTGTTCCGGTGCGTAGTTATCGCTCAAGCGGATCGCCTCCTCGGGATTGCTGGCGACATAGACGATTCCTTGATCGCGCCAGGAGAGGCTTGCGACTTCGCGAGTTGGCAATACTGCGAGCTGCTTCTCCAACTCCTTGATCGCCCGCGCCGCAAAATCCTCGCTTAAACAGATGAGGCAGACGCCGCTGTTGGGATCGTGCTCGGCTTGCCCGAGCAGATCGCAGGCCACCAGTGCGGGATCGGCGTGATCGTCCGCGAGAACCAGGATCTCGGTCGGCCCCGCCAGCAGATCGATACCGCAACGCCCGAAAAGTTGACGCTTGGCTTCGGCCACGAAGCGGTTGCCCGCGCCGCACAACACGTCCACCGGCTGCAGCCCGTCCAGTCCGAAGGCCATCAGCGCCAGGGCCGGAACCCCGCCCAGAATATAGATCGCATCCGCCCCAGCCTTCTTAATGGCGTTGATAGTAGCCGGATAATAGCCCTGCCCCTTTACCGGCGGAGTGCAGGCGGCAATGCGCTTGACGCCCGCAACCTTGGCCGGAATGATGCTCATCTGCGCCGACCCGAACATCGGATAACGACCGCCGGGGATATAGCTGCCGACCGAGTTCACCGGGATGTGCTTGTGCCCCAGGATCACACCGGGACGAATTTCAACCTCCAACGGGAGCATCGTCTTGAATTGCTCCTGGGCGAACTTGCGGACATTGCCCTGGCAGTAGTCGGTGTCGCGAATTCCCTGCTCCGGCACCTTCGCAATGGCTTCCTTAATCTGTGCCTCTGTGAGAAGGAACGAGGGCGGATCCCAATCGTCGAACTTACGGCTGTACTGGCGGACGGCGTCCATGCCGTTCTTCTCCAGATCAACCAGCATACGGGTCACGACGGCAGCAGTTTCGGCATCCGTCTCGAAGAGTCGTTGCTGACCTTGCTTCATTACCTTCATGGCACTCTCTCCTCGGCTTAGGGAAGATTGGGGAATGATTTGGGAACGAGCGGCGCTGGCCAACGGGGTCCCCGCCACGCGCGTTTTTACGCGTAGCGGGGTAGAACGTCGCCGGAACGCCAAGTGCGCTTCCCTCTTTTTTAGTTCTTAAATTAGTTCTTAACGCAGAAATCTCAACGCAGAAGGTTCTATCGCCGCGCCGGATTTGTCAAGCGCGTAAGCGGCGGGCGGACAACGGCGGGTGACCGTGCAAGATGCGCGCGAGGGTGCCCAGTGGGGCGGTTCCCTAGTTGGTGTTTCCAAATCCCAAGAGGATGTCATGGCGACCGGAGCGCTGAGCGCCTGTGGCCGGAGCAGCCAAGCTGCGTACCCGACGTTGCGTTCGATAAGCAAGAAG
>Ga0181524_10005908_pt1 | contig 10779 bp, 9 predicted proteins | sample PEATcosm2014_Bin_34_FD_119761 | JGI IMG/M metagenome (GOLD analysis project Ga0181524, IMG submission 119761) | Peatland microbial communities from MTU Mesocosm Facility, Houghton, MI, USA - PEATcosm2014_Bin05_60_metaG | ecosystem: Environmental > Terrestrial > Soil > Wetlands > Peat | place...
CGGGATGCCGTAACCGATTTGATGTCGGGTGAGCAGCGCGGACTGCCCGTTGTCCAATGTTAGAAACGAACCGGCCGGGGCGCAAGCGCGGAGGCGGTGGCGGGGCGCGTCGATGGCCTCATCGCCGAGCTGGAAGGTGCCGTGATGAATGGCGATGCTGGTGACAGCGCCGAGGATGCGGTGAGCTTCGACGGCCTCCTCGGGATTCATGTGAACGGGAGACATGAACCAACGGGGTTCGTATGCGCCGATGGGCAGCAGCGCGAGGCGGGGCGGACCGAACCGGTCGCGGACCCAGGCGAAGTGTGGACCGAAGCCGGTATCGGCGGCGAAATAAACCATGCCGAAGGAGGATTCGATGACGTAGCCGCACCAGAGGGTTCGGTCGCGGTCGAAGGGACCGCGGCCGGAAAAATGGAATGCCGGGATGGCATGGATGGTGGCGCCTGGGACGGCGATGGAATCGCCCCAATCGAGCTGGTGTACGGGCGCGATGCCGCGGGACTCGAGGAAGCTGGCGACGCCTAGTGGGGCGACAAAAGTGGCGCCTCCGCGGGCGGCCAGCCGGCGCAGGGTTGGCAGGTCGAGGTGATCGTAGTGGTTGTGGCTGACCAGGACCGTGTGGATGGGCGGGAGCCGGTCGAACTCAACGCCGGGCAAGCGATGGCGGCGCGGGCCGAGGGACGAGAACGGACTGCATCGCGCGGACCAGATGGGGTCGGTGAGAATGTTGGAGCCGGGCTGCTGAACGAGAACGGTGGAATGGTTGACGAAGGTGGCCAGGAGCGAGGGCGAGTCGACAGATTTCGGCGGGATGGATGGCGTGACCGGAATGAGGTCTGGGGATGGTTCGCGATGGCGGGTGACTATCCACTTGATGACGCTGGCGAGGCCGCGCGGCCCAGGGCCGGAGGGATTGAAGAACCGGCGGCCGTGCTGGTGCGGAGGGAAGGGCAATTCTCATTATGAGGGAGCGTGCACGTTATTTTCTATTTGATTCCGTACTTCGCGAGGGCCTCTTTCAGCCGTTCCACGGGTATCGCATACGCCGTTCCGGATCTGGATTGGATCGTCGTCGCCTGCAGGAGCGAGTTATAGACCGCCTCTTCGGTCGCCTCCAGCGCCATCTCGAATAGCGGCGACAGCGCATCGGCGCCAAGCGCCTCATACGCCGCCGGGCGATTCCCTGTTTGCTTCAACCGCACGGATGGCGCCGTGGAAAACGCCACCGCGAAATCCCCGCTGCCATTGCTATAAGAGGACCCGGTGCGCGCGAGTCCGAACACAGCCCGCGCTGCCAGCCGCTTGAGGTCCCTGGCCAGTAGCGGCGCGTCCGTCGCCACTACGATCATGCACGAGCCGTCCCCGTTCCCCGCTGTTCCTGGATTCAACTCTCGCCACACCGGCGCGCCACCCATCGTGAGGTGACCACCGAAATTTGACTGCACCAGCACCCCCAAGGTGTAACCGCCCTGCTGTCGCGACGAGGTTCCGATCCCGCCTTTCCATCCGAAACAGACCGTCCCCGTGCCCGCGCCCACGCTGCCCTCCGCTACCGGACCGCCTTTGGCGCCACGAATCGCCTCCGCCACGTGCTCGCGCCGCACGTGCATGCCGCGAATATCGTTCAGCCCGCCGTCGTTGGTCTCTCCCACGACCGCGTTGACGGACTTCACTCTCTCATTGCCCGGCTGCGCCAAGGTATACGCGATCACGCCTTCCATGGCGGCGCCTACGTTCAAAGTATTGGTCAGGACGATGGGCGTCTCGATGGCGCCCAATTCCTCCACCTGTGTAGACCCCGCCAGCTTGCCGAAAGCGTTGCCCACGAAGACCGCGCCCGGCACTTTGTTCTGGAACAGGTTGCCCTCAGCCGGCACGACCGCGGTCACGCCGGTGCGAACGTCGTCGCCCTCGATCAGGGTCACGTGTCCCACGCGCACGCCTGCCACGTCGGTAATGGAATTGAGCGGCCCCGGCGGATACACGCCTGGGGCCAGCCCCAGATCTCTCGCCCTTGGGCGATTCGTCTGGGCGCACGCGAGCACCACAATGACGAACGCCGCGGACAAGAGTTTCATAGTCCGACAATACCAGAGGCCGGGAATGGGCGCCCGCTTCTCCAGCAGAGATTTGGGGCCGGCGACCGTAAGAAAAGCCGAGACGACTCTCGGAACTCCTGATATCCCCGGCCAAATCCCGGACAGTGAGGAAAATAAGCCGACCCAACTCACGGGGACCGGCGCGGGAAACCAGGTGGGACAGACGATCGTTTTTTGTCGTCTGTCGAGGGTTGCGGCACGGGGAGAGCCTGACAGACCACCAAAAACGATGGTCTGTCCCACCTCTGGGTCACCCGAACATGGATCAACCTGAATTCCACGACATCAGGAGTTCGGACTCTCGGCTCAGCAGGCTTGACAGCCGGCTTGACAGCCCGCGCCACGAGTCAGCCCAGCCACGGCGATAGTGAAGGGGATCTGCGGGCCGGCCCGGAACGGCGCGGCGGCGGTACCCACCCGCTAGAAGCCCGACAAGCAGCACGACTTGCGAAACTGCCAGGCCGATGGTGACCACCGCCAGGGCAAAAACGATGCAGGCAGGGGCCAGGGTAACGGAATCGAGGTTCCCGGCCAATCCGCTGAAGCCGTGGGCATAGAGCCTTGCTACCGCGAGGAGGGACGCGCGGCCGCGGAATCCGGAGTAGAGCGGGATCAATTTGGCGGCGTAGGTCGCGCTCAGCACATAGCCGAAGAGCGCGGCCATGCAAGCGCCAACGAGCCGGCCGAAGCCTCCGAGCCTCGATGCGCCGAGGAAAGCGAGTCCCAACACGGGCGCCGCCAGAACCTGTGCATACCACGGGCTGGGCGTGGTGGAGAGCCCGTGGCTGTAAACACTGCTGGCCGCTGCCGCATACCCAAGGGCTATCGCAAAACATCCGCAGTATGACAAGGTGATCCATTCCGCGCTCCGGTGCCGCGTCGCGGCCCAAGCGAGCAACGCGACCAGTCCAACCCCGAGCAGCAGGTTCTCGGTGCTGGCGGAGAACGCCGCAAAGGTATTGTTGCCGGTCCAGAGCGCGGAGTGGACGCTCGACCGCAGCACCACAGGCCAGCGCAGGGTCGCCGCGGCGCTTAGAACAGCGCGCACACCCACGCCGGCGCGCGATTCCTGGGTTGCCGTCAGGACGCCATAACGCAGCCAGTTTCGCAGATACCATGGGCCGGCCAGCACGCAGAGCTCGGCCGTGGCGATGGCAAGTTCGCGCCAGCGTTTGTGCCGGACACACAACACCACCGGCAAGGGCAGCAGGGCAAGGAAATATGCTTTTGTCAGCAGTCCGGCCGAGAGCAGCGCGGCCGCAAGAGCAGCGGACCGAAGACTGGGAGAGTTGCGGTAGCGGATGAGTGCATGCAAAACCCAGACCGCCAGCGGGACCGCCAGCCAGTCGTTTCCGATATGCGCCAGCGTGGCCCACGTCATTTGCGAAGAGAAGACGCAGAAGAGCGCGGCCGCGCGGAACACCTCCGGGATGCGCAACTGCGAAAACAGCCGATCCGCACCCCAAAGCAAAAGGATGCCGGCCGACGCCGCAGCCGCGAACCTCAAAATCGCGACCCGCGATGGCATCGGTTCCCGGGCAAGCAGGCGTTCGAAAGGGGCTAGGAGCAAGTGTGCCAGTGGGGCCTGGTGCGCCTCATAGTTTAGAAACTGCGATTGCCGCCATCTTTCCGCCGTTGGGATGCCGTACAATTTGCGGCGCGCCTCCGTCCGTTTGGAAGCTTGGCATGAGAAGTACTCTTCGTACGAGGTAACCTGTGGCAGGTTTCGCTTCACCGCGTCGCTGGCGGGCGCCAGAAGAAGCGAAGCCGCGACCTCGCCCGACAGCCGCGCCGTACGTGGATCCGGGAAGCCACCGCCGTTTGCGATCTGCTGCACATAACCGAAGTGGAACGGTTCATCGAAGCCTTCCCAAAGCGGCAGCAGAACGCTGTAGAGGACCGAGTTCAAGAGCACATAGGCGACAAGCAGGCGACGGTGAGTCACTGCGTTTTTCGAGCCAGACGGCCCGGGACAAATGGCGGTCAAACGGGCAAGGGCGAGGAGGCAGAGCTACAGCGGGCGCTTCTTCGGCAAGCCTAACGATTGGCAGCTCCGGGCGCTTCGAATATTTGCGAATCGGCCGCCTACTACCAAAGATCCCGTGGGGCGGTTTTCCACTACGGGAGCGAAGAAATAAATCCCGATAGGAGGGAGCGGAACGACATGGGCGCGAATCGGCTGCGCGGCCAAGTGTGCCGATGCCGCTGGCCGCTCCCCTCAGGCTCCCGACTTCCTTCCCGGTTATAATCAAGCTTGTGACATTACGCTGCACACTAGCACTGGTCCTTTGCCTGGCCGCCTGCAATCGCGGCAACAACGACAGGGAAGCGGTCCGGCAGGGAATCATCGACCACGTCAGTAAAGCGGGTCTCAACATGGGGGGCATGGACGTGACCATCCGCTCCGTGGAATTCAACGGCAACAAGGCCAACGCCGACGTAAGTTTCTCGCCCAAAGGCGGACCCGCCACGGCGGGGATGTCGATTCAGTACCAGCTCGAACAGCAGGGCGGCAAATGGGTGGTGACGGGCCGCAAGGATGCGGGCGGATCGCCTCACGGCGGCGGCGCGATGCCGGGTGGCGCGAATCCGCACGGCGCAAATCCCCACGGGGCTATGGGCGCTCCCGGCGGCGGACCGGCTTCCATGCCCTCGCCGCAAGACCTGCCCCCTACCGGGAAGAAGAAATGATCCGGAGCGTCGCCGTCCTCGGTGGGGGCCCGGCGGGCTGTTTCGCAGCCACGCAACTGGCTTCGGCCGGTTTGGCGGTGCAACTGTTCGACGAGAAGTTGGCCTGGGAGAAGCCTTGCGGCGGCGGCCTCACCTTCAAGGCTTACCGCCAGTACCCGTTTCTGCTCCACAACGCCACTCCCAAGCGCCTGGTCACGGAGACCACGCTGGGCGCGGACGGCGCGGGCGAAGCACGGCTCAAGCTGCACGATCCGTTGCTGATTTATTCCCGGCTCGACCTGAACGGTATGTTGCTCGATCGTGCCGAGCAGGCTGGAGTCCAAATCGAAAAAGCCCGCGTGCTCGAAATGTCCCGCGCGGGGTCGCGTTGGCGGCTGCGCACCAGCGCGGGCGTGGCGGAGGCCGACTACTCGATTCTCGCCACCGGGGCGCGCAATTCGTTGCGCAATTTCGGCACTCAACTCCATCCCCAGGACACCATGGCCGCGCTGGGCTATTACGTCGACGGCGAGCAGGAGAATATCGACGTTCAGTTCCTCGAGGGCCTCGAAGGCTACATCTGGGTTTTCCCGCGGTGCGGGCATCTCTCGGTCGGCATTTGCGGCAAAGGCGTGCCGGCAGTCGAGTTGCGAGGGCGGCTGGATTTCTACATGAGGGAACGCGGCATTTCCTCCGCCGGCGCGCGCTTCTATTCGCACCTGTTGCCGTGCCTCGATAAGGGCTCGTGGCGCCATAACCGCGTCGCCGGCGACGGCTGGATGGCGGTGGGCGACGCCGCCGGCCTGGTGGATCCCATCACCGGGGAAGGCATTTACTACGCGATGCGCTCGGGCGATCTGGCGGCACAGGCGTTGCTTGCCGAAATGCGCGAGGCCGAACCTGCCGCCGCTTACCGGCGCCTACTGCGCCGGGATTTCGCCATCGACCTGGAATTCGGTTCGCGGCTGGCTAAGCGCGTGTTTCTCGGCCGCTTCCTCTGCGCGCCGCTGCCGCGGCGGATGGTGGAGTTCACCCGGCACAGTCCGCGCTTCGCCGCCGTGATGGAAGACTTGTTCGCGGGCCGCCAGCCTTATACCGGCCTGAAGCGGCGGTTGCTGAGCAACCTCAACGGCAGTCTGTACGAAATGGGCATGAGCCTGGGCTTCAGCCGCGTGGTGCCGTGGCGCTTCTCGCAACCGCGGCCATGACATTCATCCATAATGTCTAGAGAAACAGTGCTTGGGAAGAAAAGCCGAGATGAATCCCGGCTCAGCAGGCTTGACAGCCCGCGCCACGGCCTCAGTTAGGTGTCTCGCGTGAATCATTCTCGATCGGAAAGCTTGATGCGCCGCGCGGAGGCTCTCATTCCCGGCGGCGTCAATTCGCCGGTGCGGGCGTTTCGCAGCGTAGGCGGGAACCCGGTCTTCATCGAGCGCGGTGAAGGCGCGTACCTGTTCGATGTGGACGGCAACCGCTACATCGATTACGTCTGTTCGTGGGGACCGCTGCTGCTGGGACATCGCCATCCGGCCATTATTCAAGCTCTGGAAGAGGCGCTCGAGATCGGCACCAGTTTCGGGGCGCCTACCGAGCGCGAGATCGAGCTGGCCGAGGCGATTTCGGCCGCCGTTCCTTCCATCGAAATGGTGCGCCTGGTGAATTCCGGCACCGAAGCCACCATGTCGGCCATTCGCCTGGCGCGCGGATTTACCGGCCGCGATTTGATCGTCAAATTCGAGGGCTGCTATCACGGTCACGTCGATTCGTTGCTGGTGAAGGCGGGTTCGGGGGTGGCGACGCTGGGCATCGCCGATACGCAGGGCGTGCCCAAGGCTTTTTGCGATACCACGATTGCCCTGCCTTACAACTCGCTCGATGCGGTGGAAGCCGCTTTCCGCATGCATGGCCACGCCATCGCCGCCGTGATCGTGGAACCGGTGGTGGGCAACATGGGCTGCGTGCCGCCGCGGCCCGGTTACCTGGAGGGTCTGCGCGCGATCACCGAGCGGCACGGCGCCCTGCTGATTTTCGACGAAGTCATGACCGGTTTCCGGGTCGCGTTCGGGGGCGCCCAGCAACGCTACGGAATCCGCCCCGACCTCACCACCCTCGGAAAGGTGATCGGCGGCGGGCTGCCGGTTGGCGCCTATGGCGGCCGCAGGGACATCATGAGCAGGATCGCGCCCTCCGGCCCCGTATACCAGGCCGGCACGCTTTCGGGGAACCCGCTGGCAGTGGCCGCCGGCCTGGCTATGCTGCGCGAGTTGAAAGCGCATCCGGAGATTTACGACCGGCTCGAAACCCGCGCCGCGCGCTTGTGCTCCGCCGCCCCGGCCGGCATCACCGTCAATCGCGTCGGCTCCATGTTCACCTTCTTCTTCAGCAGCGAGGCCGTGACCGATTGGGACTCCGCCAAACGCAGCGACACCGCCCGCTTCGGCCGTTTCTTCCGGGCTATGTTAGACCGCGGCATCTATCTGGCGCCCTCGCAATTTGAAGCCGCGTTTCTCTCTGCCGCACATTCGGACGAAGATATCGACCGCACGATTGCGGCGGCGAAGGAAGCGCTGGCGGAAGCGTAGCGGCGGACATTTTACGGTTTTCGACCGATTCTGCAGTTTAGGGGCGTTTTTCGACGGCCGTGAACGTTTTTCGACTCTTGGACCGTTATAATGGTTTTCGACCGCGAAGCCAATTATTGGGCGAATTTCGACGGCCGCGAACGTTTTTCGACATGAAACGCAAAATTCCCCGGACCGACATTTTCCAGGAGAAGGTCGTACCACACGATACTAAACCAGCCGGTTGGGCGTTCTTGTCGCGCACTTTGGGCATCGCGGCGCCGGTTCGGCGGCCAAGCTGCGTCTCGGACCAACACGTCGGCGGCAGCCGCCGTGAAGAGGGCCGTTGGAGCGTTTTCGACAAGCGCTACTGGCCCGGCGATACGGTTGTCGACCACCTCGGCTTTGCGCTCCGGCACGAGAATCTCGATCTTCTGATCCTGAAGCGGGTTTTCAAAGCCGTCCCGCGGAGCAGGATCGAGGCCATGGTTCGGACAGCTCCCGCCGGCATTCCAGCGCGGCGGGCATGGTATCTCTACGAAATCCTGACCGGCCGCACGCTCGATGTGGACGACGCGCCCACCGCAGCCGCTATCGATCTTCTCGATCCGGAAGCGTATTTCGTAGGCAAGCCGCGCCTCTCCAAACGCCATCGCGTGCGCGACAATCTGCTGGGCACCGGACGGTTCTGCCCCATCATCCGGCGCACCGAAGTGCTCACCGGGTTCCTGGGGCTCGACCTTGCCGCCAAGGCGCGGGAAACCGTGGGCCGCACGGGCGCCCATTTGGTGGCGCGCGCCGCCAGCTTCATGCTGCTGGCCGATAGCCGGGCTAGTTTCGAGATCGAGGGCGAGCGCCCGCCGCGCACCCGCCTGGAGCGTTGGGGCCGCGCCGTCCTCGAAGCCGGCAGGAATCCCCTCACCCTCGACGAAATCCTTCGCCTGCAGCGCATCTTGATCGAGGACACCCGTTTCGTCGATGCCGGTCTCCGTCCCGACGGCGTTTTCCTGGGAGAGCGGGACCACCAGGGCGACCCACTCCCGGAATTCATCGGCGCCCGGCCCGCGGATCTCGGCGATCTCATGGCCGGTTTGCTGGAAGCCAACGACCGCATGCGCGACGATGGCGTCGACCCGGTATTGAAAGCCGCGGCCACGGCTTTCGGTTTCGTTTACATCCACCCGTTCCAGGATGGCAACGGCCGCATGCACCGCTGCCTGATCCACCACGTGCTGGCCGAACGGAAATTCTCGCCGCCGGGGATGGTGTTTCCCGTCTCGTCCGTCATGCTCGACCGCATCGACGATTACCGCGCCACCTTGCAAGCCCACTCCGGCCCGTTGGTGCCGTTCATCGAATGGCGGACCACCCCCGACCGCAACGTGGACGTGCTCAACGACACCGCGGATCTCTATCGCTATTCCGATTGCACCGATGCTGCCGAATTTCTTTATGCCTGCGTCGAGCGCACGGTGGAACACGACCTGCCGCACGAAATCGATTACCTCCGCCGCCACGACGAAGCCATTCGCCGCATCATGGATGCGGTCGAAATGCCGGACCGGCTGGCCGAAGACCTGGTAACGTTCATTCGGCGGAACAATGGCACGCTATCCAAGAAGCGCCGCCAGGGAGAGTTTCGGAAATTGCGTGTCAACGAGGTGGCCTCGATCGAGAGAATCGTAGGGGAAGCGTTTGAAGGATTCTGAAGCGGCGAAAAGCCGGGGGCTGACAGGTCTTGGCCGGCGACAGCATAAGTCAAGTGTCCTCGTGAGTCGTCTTAGCCTGGACGGAGCTATAATCTAGGCGTGCGGGTCGATCACGATCCGGAGTTCCTGCAAGGCTGGATAAACTTTCATCTCGACGTCCCAAGCTGGTTGCATCACTACACGACCGCTGGCGGCGTGCTCGGGATTGTGAGCGACAGATCGATATTCGGCACGCACCATAGATTTCTGAACGACTCCCTGGAAATCCTCTGGGGCCAGCAAGTCATCGCTGGGCACATCGACCAATACATTCAGGCCGCGGAGGAACCCGCCAGGACTACCTTGCAGAGGTTCCGAAATCTGCAAGTCGAACAGTATTGTGATATATACGTCGCCTGCTTCTGCGCAAAGGACAACCTCCTAAGCCAATGGCGGGCGTATGGCAGGGGCGGGGGATATGCCCTCGCGTTCAGGGGCCTTGACCTTTACGAATGTCAGAGGCGGCAGAACAGGTCGCTTCGAAGGGTGATCTATAATTCCTCTGAACAGGACCGGTGGGTGCGGCTCGTGCTGGACTGGTTCGTCGACACGATTGCTGCTGCGGATCTAACCGATGATACTGCGCAGGCCATCGCGGCACGCAAATGGGCCGCCAATCTAACGTGGGACATTCTGTGCGAGATGTGTGCTTTGTTCAAGCTTGAGGTTTTCGAAGAAGAGGCCGAATGGCGGATTGTTGAACTTGTCCGGAAGAAGGAGAGGCTGAGCGACGTTGGTAACCTGCAGTTTCGACCTAACGCTGGAACCCTGATACCGTACAGGGCCTTCCCGATCGAGTGCGAGCAGCCACCATCGATTCATCCGCTGGACCACATCACGTGCGGGCCAACGCTTTCCCGAGAGGAGGTGGAACAATCCCTAGTCATGTTCCTTCGGGCGAAGGGCTGTTCGGGTGTGTGGGTCAACAGTTCCATGATTCCTCTCAAAGTGGGCATTGATTGAAGATGTCGGCGCCGCCCATGAGCTCCCTTTTAGAACGCGGAACGGGCACGTTTGCCTTAAGCGGCGCGCGCCTTCAATTCGCGGACGATTTGGTAATTCTCCCCGGATGGTGCGCCCGGCAGCCAGCGAATTTCGAACCTTCGGCCATCGGCTTGCTCCATCACATTGAGGCCGTCACTGTCGAGATAGAACACCGGCAAGCCGGCGGCAAGCGCTTCGGCGAAAGCTTTGCGGCCCGCCTCCCTCGCGGCGTCGTCGAACTCCTTGCTGCCGAAATCGCAGGCGACAGGCATGCCTAATTATATACGCCGGCAGCGCAGTCCTGCTTGCCCGGGACGACCACTCGCTCGGTGTCCAGATTTCAGGTTCTTGACCGCAGGCGTAGAATAAGAGCTAAGGATGGCAAGGCTCAACTTCAGCCCGAAACCGCACGCTGACGTACTGCTAAGGGTGTTCGACTTGTCCAAAGGTGGGATGTCTCCGGCGCTCGCCGAAGGCATCTTGGCACTCGACTTCCCCGAGGAAGATGCAACTCGCATTGAAGAGTTGAACGTCAGGGCCAATGAAGGTGAATTGACCGACGAGGAAGAAGCCGAGTTGGAAGCGTACGCCAACATCAATGATCTCCTCGCCTACTGGCAGTCGAAAGCCCGTCAGAAGTTACAGCATTCGGCATGAGCGTGCCGTCCGAGGAGGTACGGCAACGCGCCCGCAATCGTTGCGAGTACTGCCACC
>Ga0181524_10005909_pt1 | contig 10776 bp, 8 predicted proteins | sample PEATcosm2014_Bin_34_FD_119761 | JGI IMG/M metagenome (GOLD analysis project Ga0181524, IMG submission 119761) | Peatland microbial communities from MTU Mesocosm Facility, Houghton, MI, USA - PEATcosm2014_Bin05_60_metaG | ecosystem: Environmental > Terrestrial > Soil > Wetlands > Peat | place...
AACCGCATCACCAACGGCACCGTCTCCAGGATTTCACGAGCGCATTGTTCGCGGGGGCTGCGCATAAATAATTGTTGAATGCAACAGTTGCATGTGCTAAACATAACGGCATGGCAATGCATGTCAAGACGCCGTCAGGCCGGGCTTGGAGCGCGGGTGGTTTTGCCATTGACGTTCCGGTTTTATCCCAGCGGCGGGTGCAGGCGGATTTCGCTGTCCGTTCAGGGTTCGCATAGGGGTTTTGCCCGTGACACAGCCGGACAGCGACCCCAAAAGCTGCGTCACCCTTCTGAGCGCCTGGGTGAAGGCGTGTAAACCTCATCACCAACAGGGCCGGACGAAAGTCCGGCCCCTGCTTTTGGTGAAATTGTCCCGATTGATGGTCAGGAAAACCCAAGCGGTGCCAGCGGTGGAACATTCACTAATCGGGTGGATTTCCATGCGTTGCGCATGATCTGCATCACGCGCCTGCAATGAGCGGGCGTTTCGCCCCGTGAAGCGATGGAATTGGCCCGCCACAGTGATATGCGTCTGACGATGAAAACTTATACAGACGCGGCTGCGCTGCCGTCGATGGCAACTGTCCGGCGACTGCCCGCGTTTGACGCGAAGTTCGATGACACACGAAGAGACATACAAACTTTAGTCGCTGGCGGTCAATTCGTGTCACCGCCGGTCATCGGTAATGAAGTCCATCAAAGTAGGAAAAATCGTTGGAAACATTGATAAAAATCACGTAGAGTCACCTGCTGTCATTGCCGGTCTCGAAGAATCAAACTGGCGGAGAGAGAGGGATTCGAACCCTCGATGCCCTTTTGGAGCATGCACGCTTTCCAGGCGTGTGCCTTCAGCCACTCGGCCATCTCTCCACCAAACCTGAAATTTGACCAGCTGCCCCGCTCCGCGCAACCTTTTTTGGTGGTCACACGCTTAGGATTCCGTCTCCGCTCGCGTTGGTGACAAGCGTTGCAACAGTGCCGTCACCGGTCCTACAAATTGTCCCGTAAATTATACTTGTCTGAACAAACACTCGGATGCTTCCATACTCTTATGCCGTCCCGAAAGTTCAAAATTCCGAGCCGCAGCGAGGTAATGAGGAATTCACTCCGCGGTTCGATATTTATGCTTGTCGTCGCTGTGGGGATGATTCTTTATGCAACTACATCTCTTCGCCGCGACCGGCCTTCCCTCCATTGGCCTATCGTTCCGGGTGTCATGATGCAGGTGGAATTGCATCATCATCCCCGTCTTCATGATTACGTTCAGGTGACCTATTCCTACATCGTCAACGGGACCCGGTACGTTTCACACCAAATCCGGCTTTGGAACCCCGATCTCAGCCGGGACTACGACGCCAAACCCTTCGCCGAAGCTCATCCTGCCAATTCTTCCATTGATGTGTACTATGACCCCCGGAATCCGGAGAACGCAGTCCTTATTCCCGGCGCCGACGAATCTGGCTGCAAAGCCCTCATTCGAGGGGGCAGCATCGGGGGCTTTCTTGTCATATTGCTGGTCATCTGGCATCGTAAAGATTTCATCAGGCTCTTCGCTCAACGCCGGGATGACGCGGCCAAAATGCGCGGATCTGCGCCAGCCAGAAAAATCAAGCCGCTCAAATCTGATATATCGTCTCAATCTTTTCTCAGCTACGAACCCGCCCGCAAACGCAAACTCAACTGTTTCCCCGACAAGGAATGCCTGCTGGAAGTGCTCGGGCATAAAGGCGACAAGCTCCAGGACTGGGAGCCGGACGACCGCGTTGTTGACACCTCCGGGCACGTTTACCGTTTGGTTTATCGTCCCCAAAACAAGTGGTATGACATCGAACCCACCGATGAAACCTGGGATTACGCAAAACTCCTCGAATTGGCGATCGAAGATGCCCAGACCATCAAGAAAGATACGAAGGCCATGCGCGACCGTGTTGATCTTGCGACGGATGCCGAAAAAATCACGGTCATCATGCAATGCGTGGACGATCCGCCCGCAGCAGCACGCTGGGTAATGATCGGCTTTTTTCTTTTTCTGATCTTATTCGCCCTGGCAGTCTTTTTCGGTACCGCTTTCCTCTCCGTTTGGCTGCTGAATCGGTTTTAATTCTCGCTTTTCTAAAAGACCAAGCCTCACACGCCCAGAATTCCGCCGCGGCTCGCGTTCGTGACCATCTTTTGATAACGCGCCAGCCAGCCGCCCAAATCATGTTTCACCGGCTGCCACGTCTTCTTGCGCTCGGCCAGCTCGGCTTCGGAAACGAGGATGTCCATCCGGCGGTTCGGGAAATCTATCCGGACGCGGTCACCGGCCTTGAGCAAACCAATCGGGCCACCTTCCGCTGCTTCGGGCGAGACGTGTCCAACGCACGCGCCCGCCGTGCCGCCGCTGAACCGACCATCAGTGATGAGCGCGACTTTGTCGCCCAAGCCCATGCCGGCGATGTAGCTGGTGGGCGAAAGCATTTCTTGCATGCCGGGCCCGCCGCGCGGTCCTTCATTGCGAATGATGACCACGTCGCCGGCCTTGACCTTGCCGGCCAGAATGCCGGCGCAGGCGTCGTCCTGACTTTCGAAAATCACGCACGGCCCTTCGAAGACGAAGCCGGGACCGCAGCTCTTTTTGAATTCGTCGCTGATGCCGGCGGTTTTCACCACGCTGCCTTCCGGCGCAAGTTGGCCGTAGAGAATCGCAAGCCCGCCGTCGGGCGAGTAGGCGGTCGCCTTGGTGCGGATGCAATCGTTCGCATCGAACATGAATGCGGAGTCATAAGGCATGAGGCCGCTGGACTGGACCTTGGCCAGATGCTTCGGGTCGGTGTCGAATTCGGCGCGGGCGATGACCCAGTTTTTTACCTTCCTGGCGCGCACCATGGCGAACGGTGTGCGGGTGCCACCCTTCTCGTAACGCCACATGAGCAGGACCGGCAACTTGCGGAACTCGCCGAGTTCGGCGCGGACGAGGCCCTTTGATTCCTGGAGATGCTGTTCGATGGCTTGACGAAGTTGCTCGTGGCCTTTCAACACAACACCGCCGGGCATTTTCACCACCACCTTTTTGTCGTGCAACGTCAGCAGCACCTCGATGTCGCCGACGTTCCACGCGGCGGCAGCGCGCCAGAATGTGATAGCCAGCGGATCGGCGGCAAAAAAGAGCATCGGTTTGGGAGCTAAATTGCCGCTCGCGGTGCGGGCGGCGGGCCCCATTTTGTCGTTCGGGTCCACCACAATCGCTGATGCGCCGGAAACGCGGGCGGTTTTCGCCCACGCGGTGCATTTCTCGGAGCGGATGTCCCATTCGTCAATGTTTTCACCGATGGTTTTGCCAGTGACGGTCTTGCACGAGGTATTGAGCGCGCCCATGCGCTTGAGTTCACCGAGAATCGTATGGATACCGCCGGCGCGATGCACGTCCTGCACGTGGTAGGCCGATGACGGCGACACCTTGCACAGGCACGGAATGCGGCGCGAAATGTCGTCAATGCGCTTGATGTCGTAGGCAATGCCCGCTTCGCGCGCGATGGCAAGCGTGTGGAGAACCGTGTTCGTCGAGCCGCCCATGGCGACGTCGAGCATGATGGAATTGTCAAACGCTTCCAGCGTGGCAATGTCGCGCGGTTTGATGTCATGCGCGATGAGTTGGAGAATGGCGCGGGCGGCGCGGTCGTAGAGCGCTTCGCGTTCCTTGGACACGGCGAGGACAGTGCCGTTGCCGGGCAACGCCATGCCGAGCGCTTCGCAGAGGCAGTTCATCGAGTTGGCGGTGAACATTCCGGAGCACGAACCGCAGGTCGGGCAGGCGGTCTGTTCAAGTTTTTTCAACTGTTCCTCGGTGATTTTGCCGGCCTTGAGTTCGCCGACGCCTTTGAAAACGGAAATCAAATCCGACTTGCCGGTGGCGGGCTGCAAATAAGCCGCGAGATCGTCGTGCGTGGCCTTTTGTTCCGCGATGCCCGCAGCCATCGGCCCGCCGCTGACGAACACCGTCGGGATATTCACGCGCATGGCGGCCATCAACATACCGGGGACAATCTTGTCGCAGTTCGGAATGCAAATCATGCCGTCGAAGCAATGCGCCTTGAGCATGGACTCGACACAGTCGGCGATGAGTTCGCGTGACGGGAGCGAATACAACATGCCGGAGTGGCCCATGGCGATGCCGTCGTCAATGCCGATGGTGTTGAAGATGAAGGGCACGCCGCCGGCCTGGCGGACGAGGCGTTTGACGAGCATGCCGACCTCGTTGAGGTGGGCGTGGCCGGGGATGCAATCGGTGTATGAGTTGCAGATGGCGATGAACGGCTTGTCCCAGTCGGCTTCGGACTCGATGGAACCGGTGGCGCGGAGCAGCGAGCGGTGCGGCGCGCGTTCAAATCCTTTTTTGATGATGTCAGAGCGCATGGCGAAATATTTTTACGATTTATGATATACGATTGACGATTTACGAAATCAACAACGTCCGCAATGTAACCGCGAAGCGCCGAAGTGTCACGCAATTGCAAACTTGACGGTGGTTTTTTATTTGTGGAATCTTCGTAGAAAGCGCCGAAACTGTGTTATACCCGCGGTGTACTGCTGTTGTTCGGAGATTTATCGTTTGGGTCAGGGCCGCGACGCATCCGGCAGCTACTGCAAGGAACATATACCTGCTACGCTAATTTCCTTCCTTCCCCTGCGCGCTTCTGGTTTTCTGTTCCCGAGCCAATTCAAATTAAAACCAATCTATGAAAATTACCAAGGCACTCATACTCGCGGCATGCGCGCTGGCTGTTGTTGGAGCTGCACGCGCCCAAGACACTGTTACCGGGAAATGGAAGGGGGAGTTTGATTCGCAAATCGGGCTGCAAAAATACACCTTCGACTTCAAGGTTGCCGGAACCAACCTCACCGGCAAGGCCATCGGGGAACGGGAAATGGGAACGAACGAGGTGGTCATCACCGAAGGCACGGTCAGCACGAACGGCATTTTCTTCGTTGAACCGCTCAAGTTTGACGACAACGAACTCCGCATCGAATACACCGGCAAGGTTTCCGGCGATGAAATCAAGTTCCACCGCAAGGTCGGTGATGTGGCCGAAGAAGACTTCGTCGCCAAACGGGTCAAAGCCAGCGACGCGAAACCCGAAGCCAAACCCGAGACCAAGACGGATACAAATTCGCCACCGGCCAAGCCGTAGTTACGCCGCCACGCCGCCGGCGATGTATTGTTCCATCTGCGCAATCGTCGCGCGCTGGGCAAAGATCGTCCAGTTCACCAGGTCGCCGATGGAAACGATGCCGAGGACCTTGCCGTTTTCCACGACCGGCAGGTGCCGCACACGATGTTCCGTCATCAACCGCATGCCTTCCTCCACCGTCTGGTTGGGTTCGATGATGATGACTTCGGGCGAGAGCACTTCCCGGACGCGCGTTTCCTTGGAAGTCCTGCCTTGCAGCGCCACTTTGCGCGTGTAATCACGTTCGGTGAAGACGCCGAGCAACCGGTCACCGGACATGACGAGCAACGCGCCGATGTTTTTCTCGGCCATGAGCTTGATGGCGTCAAAGATGAGGGCATCCGGTGAAATCGTCCAAAGCGCCGGGGCCTTGGAGTTCACGACCGCGCTGACGGGACCGCTGATTCTCATAGGTTTGACTCTTTTATCGGCCGCATCGGTCAATAATTCAAGAAAATAATTCACCTTATTAAAATGAATTGGCAACAGGCGGTTTTCGATTTGCGTGTCCTTCAACATTGCCGCGCTCCGCGTCAATCGTATATCGTCAATCAAAGGTCATTCAAACTGTTTACAAATTATGGATTCATTACCGACTGTTTTACTGAAACCGGGCAAGGCCGACCGCATCGTGGCCGGCCATCCGTGGATTTATGACGGCGAAATTCTCCGGCTCACGCAGCAGACCACCGATGGCGAGCTGGTCCAGGTGAAGGACCATCGCCAGCGGTTTCTCGGCGTGGGACTCTTCAATTCCAAATCAAAAATTCATGTCCGCGTCCTTTCACCGGAGCGCGTGGAGGTGAACGAATCCTTTTTTGAAGAGCGCATCCGTGCCGCGCTCGCAATCCGGCAAAAGCATCTGCCGGATGCAACCTCGTTCCGCGTTGTCAACGCCGAGAGCGATTTCTTGAGCGGCCTAATCGTGGACAAATACGAGGACGTGCTGGCGGTGCAGATTTCGTCGCTCGGCATGGACCAGCGGAAAGCTCAAATCGTGGGCGCGCTGCAAAAGATTTTCGCGCCGCGGGCGATTCTGGAGCGCGGCGACATGGCGTCGCGCAAGTTCGAGGGGCTGGCGGAGGCGAGTGGAATTCTAGCCGGTGAATTGAGCGGACCGGTTTCAGTGAACTTGAACGGGCTGAAGTTTGAAACCGATTTGGCCGGTGGCCACAAGACTGGTCTGTATCTGGACCAGCAGGTGAATTATCTGGCGGTGTCACAGTTCGCGAAGGGAGCGCAGGTATTGGATTGTTTCAGTTTTCTGGGCGGATTTGGTTTGCACGCGGCGCGAGCCGGGGCGGCGCACGTCCATTTCCTCGATCAAAGCGCCGAGGCCATTGAAGCGTCCAAACGCAACACCGCGGCGAATGGGCTGGCGGAAAAATGTTCGTTTGAGGCCGTGAACGTGTTCGACTGGCTCAAGGCGCAAACGGCGGTCAAACCCCACGAAAAGGTCATTCCCAAATTCGACTTGATTGTGCTCGACCCGCCGTCGTTCACGCGCAACCGGGCATCGGTGCCGGATGCGTTACGCGGCTACAAGGAAATTCATTTGCGCGCGTTGAAGTTGCTCAAAACCGGCGGCACGCTGGCGACGTTCTGCTGTTCGCATCACGTGGACGCGGCGACGTTTCAGGACGTGATTCTCTCCGCTGCCTACGACACGCGCCATGTGTTGCGCCGGGTGGCAACGTATTCGCAAAGCCCGGACCATCCGATTATCCCGATGATTCCGGAGACGGAGTATCTGAAGGGCTTCGCGTTTGAGATGGTGCGATGACAAAGTTCTATGGAGTGCTGTGACACTGACACGTCACCGCTTTTAAAGCGCCGACATGTCGGCGCACTCCAAATACAACCCGCGTTTCGCGTTGCGGGGCAAATGGTCGGACCGTTACCCTGACCGCATGAGCGCGTTCCCCGTCAGCCCGGAAAAGGAGACCCAACTCATGCAGCGCATGGCCGCGCTGGGTGTGCGCGAGGCCGACATCGAGGAAACCTTTGTCCGTTCCGGTGGCCACGGCGGACAGAACGTCAACAAAACCTCCACCTGCGTGATGCTGTTACATCGCCCCACCGGCCTGCAGGTGAAATGCCAGGCCACGCGACAGCAGGGGCTCAACCGCTTCCTCGCCCGCCGTCTGCTGCTCGACAAGATTGAAGCGCTGAAACGCGGCTACGTGGACGCCGAGCGCGCCCGCATTGAGAAAATCCGGCGGCAGAAACGGCGCCGCAGCCGCCGGGCCAAGGCACGGATGCTCGCCGACAAATCGCATCACGCCGACAAGAAGGCGTTACGGAGGCCGGTGGGAATGGAATAGAAAATCTTTCAACCGCTCATCTCCGCTCATCAGCGCTAATTCGCGAAGATTGGCGGTTCTCCTGCATGTTCGCTTTGGTGGGGCGAGCGTTCCCGCGAGCCGTCGTGAAAATAAGATGCCGGATTTTTCAGTTTGTATGCTTGTCATTCGAGAGAGTGTGGTAACATCCCCGTTTATGAACATCCTGATCGAAGACGCCGAGAAGCTGGAATATCTGACGAGCGACAACCGCTGGACAAAAAATGCCACCGAAGGCAGAAGCTTCGGGGCAACCGAAACCGCATTTGACGTTGCGAAAAAAGAACCGATTGGCAGGTTTAACATCGTCTTTTACATCACCCAAACGAAACAATTCGTCAATCTGGACCACGGACGGGGCAAGGGCCTGGTTGAAACCAGCCCGGCTTAGCGAACGCCTTCGGATCACTCGCGGGGGTGTTTCGGTTTCTCAACTTCGAATTCGGCAACGCGTTGGTTGCCGGCGGCAACGTCCTCGTAGGACATGTTGAGAGTGAGGGTGGCGTAAGCCCTTTCCGAATCCTTGTAGCCTTGCGCGGCGGCGAGCCGATACCACTTGTAGGCTTCAATCCTTGATTCGGACATATCCTTCCGTTCTCCCCGTGTGCCTGCACGGAGACAACTTTCCCCCAAATTAAATTGGGCTCCGGCATCTCCCTGCCGCGCGGCCCGGCCAAACCACAACACGGATTGGGCGGTATCCCGGGTGACACCCTGCCCGCGGGCATACATCATCCCGAGATTGAACTGCGCCAGCGAATGACTTTGCTCCGCCGCCTTGTGGTACCATTCCGCCGCCTGCGCGTAATCCTGCGCCGCTCCTTCACCGTTGGCGAATTTCAATCCCATTCCAAATTGCACATTCGCATTCCCGTAATCAGCGTTGGGAGGAGTCAGTTTCGGCGCGGGTGGTTGCGAGCGCGAAAACATTTTGCGATACCAGGATTTTTCCATGCTCACGAGCATGGACTGATTAACGTGAAACACAAGAACCATTTCTCCGCCAGTCACCGATAACTGAAGAACGTTCCGTTTGCGATGGCAAGGTGGCGCAGGCGTCCCGCCTGCAAAATCGGCTTGGCAATTAGCGGCTGGCAGGCGGGACGCCTGCACTACTTTGTTATTGCACGCCCACGCGATAGAAATACGGGCCGCCGTTTGTGGCGGTGGTGTCGGTGTAACTCGTTGTGCCTGCCTGGCCAACGATGTTGCTTTGGACGGTTGAAAACGCCGGTTGCGCGGTAAGATTGGTGCTGCTTTGCAGGAAATAGGTGATGCCGCTCACGCTTTGCCAGCTTACCACCAACCCCGCTGGATTGTTTGTAGAAGCTGGAGGCAACATGGCCAGAACGGACGCGGGGTTGGTAGGATTTAAACCGGCAATCCAATCCTGGTAAACGTTCATTCCGTTGCCATCCAGATCGGCAGAATCCACCGAACCGTCGGTGGGCAGACCGTATTGCTGGAGCCAAGCATAGGAAATGATTGAAGTCGGTGTTTGATATTCGTAAGCGCCCATGTCCACCGTGCCGCCGACAATGCGCGGGTTGCCGTCAAGATCGGGCCCGGCGGGCGCGGCGGCATTGTTTCCAGAGTTGATGCAAGGCGAGTTGGATTGCAGATGGAAATCACTGTTCACCAAATCCACAAAAGCTGGCTCGTTAGTGATGTTGGCGACGCCGTTGGTAGCCAATGGTGTCGTGTCACAATAGCTGATGACGGCGGCAAAGTCGTCATCAAAATTGTCGCCCCATTCGGAAGTATTGTAATAAACGATGCAATTGGTCAAAGCGCCGCCATAAACGCCGCCACCCGCGGCCCCACCCGGGGCGCTCTGAGTTGTGTTGCTGACTACCGTGCAACCGATCAAGACGCTTCTATAGGCACCACCACCATGGGCACCGTCAACATAACCATCATAGACTGCCGTATTGTTGTTCAACACGCAATTAATCAAGGTGTTCGAGCAGGCACCACCGCCGGTGCCTGCGAGATTGCTTGAAGTGAGGGAGTTGTTGGCCACGCCAAAACACATGCCGCCGCCGTATCTCGCGGAGTTGTTGCTGATGCAGCAACTGTTCAACATGCCCCCATACGCCCCGCCACCATATTGAGCCCAATTGTTTCGCAATACGCAGTTGTTCAATATGTTCGAGAAAGCGCCGCCACCATAAAGACCGGACGCCCTGGTGCTGTTGCTGGAGATGAGACAGTTATTGACGACGCCATAGCACACACCCCCGCCGAATTGCGCGGAATTGTTGCTGACGACGCAACCGGTCAGGGTTGAGTAATAAGTTCCACCACCGTAGCCGGGCGCGAAATTGGCGACGACCAAACAGTTACTAAGCATACCATAAGCAGCGCCGCCACCGCCGCTGCCCTGGATCAATTTGTTTCCTGTGACGACACAATTGTTCAAATTGGCCAGATAAGTTCCGCCGCCACTAATAAAAGCCGTATCGCCGGTAATCGTGCAGTTGTTGAATGTGCCTTGATAGGCTCCGCCACCATACTGATTGGCATAGCTGTGCATCAACGTACAATTGGATATAATCGCATTGGTAGATTCACACCAGACCGCCGCTCCGCTTTGCTCGCGCACGATGTCCCCGGAAAGGCGGGTCGCTCCATTCGTCAGGGTGAATCCAATCAACGTCGCACCATTCGTCAGATAGACGCAGCGGATGCCTGAAGAAAGGTAACCGCCGGTGCCGGGCAAACCGGCTACAATGGTTGAATCCGATCCGTTGACGCTTTGCACCGTCACTGCTTTGTCGATCACCACGCGATTGGTCATTGTGCCGGACACAACGCGCCCACCCGCATTGTAAGTGCCGTTGCTGACCACGATGAAATCGCCGGCATTGGCCACATCCACCGCATCCTGAATGTTCGTCGCAGCGGTAAGCCAATTTGTAAACGGCGACACCGGCGCCGTGTTGCTCACGCTGACATAACGGACGAGCGCTTGGAATTCATAGGCCCCGAGGTCCACGATGCCGCCGACGATGCGCGGGTTGCCGTCCAAGTCCGTGCTGTTGGTGATGAAAGAATTATTTCCCGCGTTGATGCAAGGCGAAGCGGCGCTCAAATGGAAATCGCCCGTGGCGAGATTTGCGAACAGCGGCGGATTGGTGAAATTGTTCACACCAAACAAACCATTTGTTGAAAATGACATGCAACAGTTCGTAAAGTATAAGCTATCGGTGATATCGGCGTTGG
>Ga0181524_10005919_pt1 | contig 10770 bp, 6 predicted proteins | sample PEATcosm2014_Bin_34_FD_119761 | JGI IMG/M metagenome (GOLD analysis project Ga0181524, IMG submission 119761) | Peatland microbial communities from MTU Mesocosm Facility, Houghton, MI, USA - PEATcosm2014_Bin05_60_metaG | ecosystem: Environmental > Terrestrial > Soil > Wetlands > Peat | place...
GTGGGTTTGGGTTGGCCTTCCAGCCAGAACGGCAGTTCGGAATCGTTGGTCATGGGCACAGACCCGGCCAAGAGGGAGGAAGCCTCGATGCCGGGTACGGCATTGAGGTCGTCATGAATCTGGCGCCAATGGGTTCGAACCGCCACCGGGGAGTTGTCCACGGTGGGGTACGACAAGTAAAAGGTCATCACATTGTGGGCGTCGAACCCCGGGTCGACGCTCCAGAGTTTGGAGAGGCTGCGAATCATCAATCCGGCGCCGGCGAGCAGCACGACGGCAAGCGCTAACTCCGCAACGACAAAGATTCTCTGGACCCGATGCCGGGCGCCGCTTGATCCCCGGCCTCCTTCCTTGAGCGTTTCCTGTAACTCGTAATGCGCACTCTTGATTGCCGGCGCCAAGCCGAACAAAATGCCCGCCAGAACGGACACAATGACCATGACCAACAGCACGCGCCCGTCGAGTTGGACCTCTTCCGCGCGCGGCAATGCCTCCGGCAGAACTTTGAGCGCCCCCTGCAACCCCCAGACAGCAAGGAGGATACCCAGGCCACCGCCGGCCAGTGCGAGCAGAAGGCTCTCGGTCAAAAGCTGCCGGATCACGCGGCTGCGGCTGGCGCCCAGCGCGGAGCGGATGGCCATCTCCCGGGTGCGAGCCGTCGAGCGCGCCAGCAGCAGATTCGCCACATTGACGCAGGCGATGAGGAGAACGAAACCCACGGCGGCCAACAGCACCAGCAGAAACGGCTTAATGTCCCCCACCATGTCCTGCTTGAGCGGAACCAGGGTAATACGTGTGCCTTTGTCGACCTCGGGGTATTCCTCGGCCAGATGCTTCCCGAGCGCTTCCATGTCGGCTTTCGCCTGCGCGAAGGTAACCCCGGGTTTGAGCCTCCCGACTGCGTCCATGCCCATGGAGGCCCTGCGGTCGCGAAAGGTGGGTTCATTCCACTGACCGATTGGAACATACAGATCGCTTGGCTGGTAGTTATTCTCCGTATAGTGGAAGCTCACCGGGATGACCCCAACGATGGTGTATGCCGTGCCGTTCAGCGTGAGCGACTTTCCCAGCGCCTCCGGGGAAGAGCCAAACCGGCGCTTCCACAAGCCTTCACTGATCATCACCACGGGCCCCGCTCCTACCTGATCCTCCTCGGGAAGGAACGTCCGGCCCATGATAGGTTTGACGCCGAGGACCGGGAAAAAGCTCGCAGAAATCATCTCTCCGGGCACGCGTTCGGGCTCGCCCATGCCAGTTAGGTTAAAATCCTCTGACCGGTATGCCGCCAAGGCGGAAAATGAGCGGTTGTCGCGCACCCAGTCCAGGAAGTTGGGATAAGAAATGGACGATCTGGAGAATTGCGCAGTGCGCGAGTAGAGTGCCACCAGCCGGTCCGGTTCCCAGCAGCGCAGGGGGTTGAGGAGCACCCCGTTGATCACGGAAAACAACGCAGTATTCGCGCCGATCCCAAGCGCCAGCGTCAATACCGCCACCGCCGTGAAGCCGGGGTTCTTCGCCAGCATGCGCAGCCCGTACTTCAGGTCTTGAGTCGTTGTATTCATTCGTATCCTCGGGCGGAGGTATCAGCTATTAGCTCTCAGCTTTCAGCTATCAGCTCTCAGCTTTCAGCCACTGTCCAACCACCCGGCTCTTCGGGCTCCCTGTTCACTAACCACTCTGCACTGGCCACCAACCACTGCTGCTTGACATCATGATGTCCCAGGTGTAGCATCAAGATGTGAGAACAACATTAACCCTCGACGACGATGTGGCCGCCAAGCTCCGGGAGGAAGCCCGCCGGTCCGGCGAACCCTTCAAGCAGATCGTAAACCGCGTTCTCCGTACCGGTTTGAACGTTAGAGCGCAGGCCGCTTCCATTCCCCCTTACAAGATTAAGGCGCGGTCCCTCGGCAGCGAGGGCTTCAACTACGACAAGGTTTGGGAACTCCTTGAAGAGGCTGAAGGTCCCTACCACCGATGATTGTCGTTGACGCCAACCTCCTCCTCTACGCTTCCGACACCTCTTCGGGTCATCATCAGGCATCCCGCCGCTGGCTTGAAGCCACTTTTTCCGAGCCCGAACCCGTGGGGCTTGCGTGGGTGGCTCTGCTTGCCTTCCTCCGGGTGGGTACGAACCCGCGGATTCGTAAAGATGCTTTTACGGTTGAAGAAGCCGCAGCCATCGTTGCCGGCTGGCTCGACCGTCCCATGGTTACCCTCGTGAATCCTGGCGAAAGGCATTGGCAGATTCTCCGCGACATGATGACCAAGGGACAGGCGCGCGGGCCTCTCATCACGGACGCCCACTTGGCGGCGTTAGCCATCGAGCACGGCGCGACCCTCGCCACCACGGACCGCGATTTTGCGCGCTTCCCCGGCCTGAAATTCTTCAATCCACTCGACGAGCTCTGATTCTCCTCGGGCCACTGACCACTCCCAATTGACTTCTTGTTGCAGCTAACGCATGCTTTTCCACATGGCACGAATCACTTTGACGATCGACGACCAGCTTCTCCGCGAACTGAAGAGAAAGGCCGCCGCAGAAGGCCGTACTCTCCAGTCGGTGGCCAATGACCTTCTTCGTCGCTCCTTGCTTGCCCCGCCCCAGAAGTCCTACCAGTTGCGGCTGCACGGCTGGAAAGCTACCGAACTGCCCGGAGTTGACGTGCTTGACCGGGACGCCATGTTCAATCTCATGGAGGGGCCTTAGTCGATGCAAGCCGAGCTCATCACCGGTGACCGGGACTTCAGCCGGTTTGCTGGGCTCAAGGCTATCAACCCCTTTGCCGGTCCTTAGGATTGACGATGGTCGAGGGCCCTTCGAACGGTGCGTGCTTAAGGGCCGCCCCGATCTATAGCGCACAATCACAGGCCGTTCCTCGCCACTAACCCCTGTACACTTTCCACTGCCTTACTCATACCTCAGTGCCTCCATGGGATCGACCTTCGTCGCCCGCCGCGCGGGGATGTAGCTGGCTAGGAACGCGGCAATAGCAACGAGGGACGGGGCGAGGACAAAGATCCAGGAGGGATGAACGCTGAATCCTTCAAACGCGGCGCTGAACAGGCGTGGAAGGGGGCAGGCGAAGGCAAACCCAATCAGCAACCCGAAGACGGCAAGCCTCATTCCTTCTCCCACCACCACCTTCAAGACGCGGCCCCTCTGCGCGCCAAGCGCCATGCGGATTCCAAGCTCGTGGGTGCGCTGGTTTACGCCCTGAGCAATGAGCCCATAGATTCCCACCGTCGCCAGAATCAGCGCCAAGCCAGCGAAGATGCCAAGCAGTTCACCCATCAAGCGGTGCCCGGCCTCTCCTCCGGCTTCGATGGACTGACTCATGGTCATGACGTTGTCCAACGGCTGATCTTTGTCCACGGACCATACCGCGGCACGTACGGCAGAAGCCAGAGCTACCGGATCATCCTTCGTTCGCACCACGAGTGTCATGTCTGCGGTAGGCGCCTGGGCATACGGGACGTAAAGCTGCGGATGATAGCCCGGCTGACCGAACCATTCCTTCACATTCCCGACGACACCCACGACCTCAAGCCCGGGGGAGGAAACCCCATTCTCGGTATCGAGGATGATATGCTGACCGATCGCGCTTTCCTTTGGGAAAAACCGAAGGGCAAAGGCCTCGTTGACCAGAACTACTGGAGGAGTGCTTTGGTTATCAAGGTCCGTCAACGCGCGCCCGCTGAGCAGCGGGATTTCCATTGTTTGCAGGTAATCTCGGCCGACGACGTAGTATGAGGCTTGTGGGCGCTCGAGAGGCGGCAACGTGGGCTGACCCTCGACGTTGAAGGGGACCGATCTCGGTTCCCCGCTAAGAGGCAAACTCCCCGTAGCCGCGGCGGACACAGCCCCCGGAAGGTTCTGGAGCTTATCCGTCACCTGCTGGAAGAAGGCGGCCCGTTGGCTTGGAGCCCCGTATTTGGAAGTGGGCAGGGAAACTTCCGTCGTCAATAGTCCTCGCGGATTAAAGCCGGGATTGGCGCTTATCGTTTCGAAAAAGCTCTTAATCACCAGCCCCCCTCCCGTGAGCAACACCAAAGCCAGCGCGACTTCTGCGACGACGAAGACGCGCCGGGCTTTCACGCGAGTGGCGCCGGCACCCCCCGTTCGGCCGCCTTCTTTCAAGGTCGCGTGAAGGTCGGACCTGGAAACGTGAAGGGCGGGCGCCAGGCCGAATAGTGAGACGGTGAGCAGAGAAAGGCTGAACGTGAAGGTAAGGACCTGTGCGTCTAGGCCGAAATCCAGAGAAGTAACCCACTCATTGAAACTGAGGCCAGCGTGCAGAATGTTGATTCCCCACCAGGCGAGGAGCAAGCCCGCGGCGGCGCCGGCTATCGCAATGAGGACGTTTTCGGAAAGGAATTGCCGGACCAAACGCCAGCGCCCTGCCCCCAGTGCTGAGCGAACGGCGATTTCGTGCTGGCGCCCGGCGCCGCGCGCGAGCAGTAATCCGGCGATGTTGGCGCACGCAATCAACAACACCAGGCCCGCGGTTCCCGTGAGCAGCAGGAGTGCTGGGCGAATGTGAAAGTCCTGGATCTGGAATTCCTGAAGCGAAATAAGACTCGCATCCCAACCCTTGTCCGCCTCGGGATAGATCTGCTCAAGACGGTGCGCGATGGCGGCCATCTCCGCCTGTGCCTGCTCGGCCTTCGCTTCGGGCTTGAGGCGTCCGACAACATAGAACGAGCGTGATTGGCGCCCTGCCGGACTCAGGTGCTTCGAACCAAACGCGAGGGGAATCCAAATCTGGGACGCAAAGGTTGGGCTAAAGAGCTTGTAGCTGGCGGGGATCACACCAACCACCGTGTACGGCTCCCCGTTCAGTCTGATGATCTTCCCCACCACGGTTGGGTCCGAGGCGAAGTGCGTCTGCCAGAGTCCATAGCCGAGGATCGCTACGTGGTCACGGCCGCGCTGGTCTTCCCCCACAGTAAAGGCACGTCCTAAAGAGAGATTAACCCCCAAGAGATGGAAGAAGTTGGCGGAGACCTGCGTCGCCGCGACGCGTTGCGGCTCGCCCTGCCCGGTCAGACTGAAGTCAGACCGCGGCGCAATCGCTGCCATTTCTTCAAAAGCGTGGCTCTCCCGGCGCCAATCGAGAAAATCCAGCGCGGAAGTGGGATGTTCGGGTCCATAGCCCCAACCCTTAGCCCGATTGATTGAGAGAACCATCACCACCCGGTCGGGCTCCCTCACGGGAGGCTTCCTTAGCAGGACGCCGCTGACTACACTGAAAATCGCCGTGTTGGCCCCGATACCGAGCGCCAGGGTTAGCACAGCCACAGCCGTGAAGCCAGGATTCTTCGCCAGCATGCGGAAGCCGTACTTCAGGTCTTGAATCAAGGTGCTCATTCGTATCCTCCGGGTTGAGCTATCAGCTCTCAGCTATCAGCTTTCAGCTACTAGCCCTACCGTCCCGCCCTGCGGGTTCCCCCTCCTTAGCAAGGAGGGGACTGAGGGGTGGTGCTGAGCGCTGATAGCTGACCGCTGACAGCTTCATTCATACCTCAACGCCACCATGGGATCGACTCTCGTGGCTCGCCATGCGGGGACCCCAGAGGCCAGCAGGGCAATTCCCGCGAGCAGTATTGCAGCGGCCACCAGCGTAGCTGGGTCCTCCGGCCGGACACCGTAGAGCAAGCCGGCCAGGAAGCGGGTCAGCGCCAGCGCCGCGGCCAATCCAATCCCCATTCCGATCGCCGCCAGCGCCATCCCTTCGCGGAGTACGAGCCGCAGAACGTTCCGGCGTGATGCCCCCAGCGCGATGCGCACACCCAGTTCATGGGTGCGCCGGGTCACCGCATAGGACATGACTCCATAGATTCCCACGGCGGCCAACACCAGCGCGGTGGAAGCGAAGATGCTGAGCAGCAGCATGGTGAAGCGCCGCTCCGCGAGCGATCCCGCGATGACTTGCTCCATGGTCCTGACGCCGTAGAGGGGCTGGTCCTCGGTTGGCCCGGCCACTTGTGCCCGCACGGCAGAGACTACGCTCAAGGGAGCGGGCGAGGTGCGCACGACAAGCGGTATGCCCGCGACGGCCTCCGACATAAACTTGTCGGGTATCTGCATGAAGGGAAAGTACATTTGGTCCCGGATCTTGGACGTGTCATCGGAATCAAGACCCCATTGCTTGACGTGCCCAACCACCCCGACCACCTGGGGCGCTCCCAGCATGATCAGATTGATTTGCTTGCCGACTGCTTCCTGACCGGGGAAGACGTGTTTGGCCATGACATCATCGATCACCACAACAGGGGGCGAGGTGGTGGTATCGCGATTCGTAAAGAATCGTCCCGATAACAAGGGGATGCCCATCACCTGGAGGTAGTCGGGAGTCGTAATGTTGAACACGGCCATGGACATCTGATCTTCTGGGGGCTGCGCCGGCCCGCCCAGCCAGTAGCTATTCTCGCTGTCCGACTCGCCGAGCGGAAGCAGCGAGCAAATGGCAGCCGACCGGACGCCCGGGATGCCCCCCACACGGTCAAGCATCTGCTGGTAAGCAAGCCGGATGGCTGCGGGGCTGGCCACGACGCTGGGCGAAAGCGCCACCTGCGCGGTCAACACGTTGTGGGGATTGAATTTGGGGTCTACTTGCCAAAGCCTCCAGATGCTTTGCATCATCAGTCCGGCGCCTGCCAGCAAGACGACGGCGAGCCCCACCTCGACAACCACAAAAACTCCCTCTGCGCGGTGACGCCCTCCCCCACTGCCGCGAGCGCCTTCCTTCAGGGACTGCTGGGGATCAACATTCGAAATGTGGAAGGCCGGGGCGAGGCCGAAGACGATGCCGGTAAGAATCGAAATCCCCAGCGTAAAGACCAGCACGTAGGGATCGAGCCCGATCTCCTGGGCGCGCGGCAAGGCGCCCGGCGCCGCGGCCAGGACGAGGCGAGTTCCGGCATGGGCGAGCAGCAAACCCAACACCGAGGCGCCCAGCGCCAGCATGACGCTCTCCGTCAGAAGCTGGCGGATCACGCGTCTGCGGTCTGCACCGAGCGCCGCGCGAATGGCAAACTCGCGGCCGCGAGCCGTGGCGCGTGCCAGTAACAGGTTCGCGACGTTGGCGCAGGCCATGATCAGCACAAATCCCACCGCGCCCAGCAACAACAGCAGGGTGGGCCGGATGTAACCCACCTGGTCGCCTTTCATCTCGATCACCGTGACCCCATGCCCCGCATTCGATTTCGGGTACTGCTGGGCAAGCGCTTTGCCCAGGGAATCCATTTCCGCTTGCGCCGCTGCCAGGGTTACCCCCGGTTTCAACCGACCCACCACGCGCAAGCCCGGGTGCGATTCCCGGCTGCGCAGATCAGCGGAGCTCCATTGCTCGATGGGAACATAAAGAGCGGCCTCCGCGCGCAATCCCAAGTCCGCGGGCAAAACCCCCACGACGGTGCAGCTTTTGGCATTCAGGGTAATCGCCTTGCCGAGGATGGCCGGGTCGCCCCCGAATCGCCTCTTCCACAGGCCGTAACTCAGCATCACGGCGCCGCCCGCGCCCTCCCGGTCTTCCTGCGGCAAAAAGTTGCGCCCCAGGAAGGGGTTCACACCGATCACCAGCAAGAGGTTCGCACTGATCTCCACGCCGTCGAGATGCTCCGGCTGGCCTGAACCCGTGAAGTTAAAATCATCACCGCGGAAGGCCGCAATGTCTGTGAAAGAGCGCTGGTCGCGGCGCCAATCGAGGAAATTCGGGTAGGCCACAGAGTTTTCGTTGAATTCTTTCGTACGCTCATAAATCATCATTAGCCGCTCGGGCTCCGGGTAAGGCAGCGGCCGCAGAAGCACGCCGTTCACTACGCTGAAAATGGCAGTGTTCGCGCCAATGCCCAGCGCCAGCGCGAAGATGGCGACGGCAGTGAAACCAGGGTCCTTTGCCAGCATGCGGAGGCCGTACTTCAGATCTTGAATCAATGTGCTCATCGTTTTCCTCAAATCGGTTCATCGGATCATCGGTTCATCGAAGGCAGAAACTCGGAATCCGGCAGCCAGCCCGCAGTTTGCTCTTTCGAGTTTCGATTTTCGATCTTCGAGTTTCTCTCGCCATCACGAGACCACCCGTTTACTCAATTCTGCTTTCACCTACTGCCCCAACCAACCCGCCCTGCGAGCTCCCCTCCTTAACTAAGGAGGGGAGTTGTGCTGCCTGCCCGGGTTCTTCGGGCCAGCGAAGGGGGCGGGGACTGCCGCCCGCTACTGTCCACTAACCACTGTCCACTCCACTGCTCTACTCATGTCTCAGCGCGGCCAGGGGATCAACCTTGGTCGCCCGCCGAGCGGGAAAATAGCTCGCGACGAGGGCGACAGCGGTCAGAATCAGCGACACGCCGATAAACGTCGGGGGATCGGTGGGCTTGACACCGTAGAGCAGGCTCGACAAGAACCGTGCCAGAGCCAACGCGCCGACGATGCCGATGCCCACGCCGATGAACGTCAGCTTGAACACTTGGCCAACCACCAGCTTGAGCACATCATCCTTCTCCGCGCCCAGCACCATGCGAATTCCCATCTCCTTCGAGCGTTGACTTACCCAGTAGGCCATGATGCCGTAAGTGCCGACGGCGGCCAGCAGAAGTGCAGCGCCGGCAAAGATGGAAAGCAGCAACGTGGCAAGACGTCGCCCTTCCAGCGACCCTTCCACGATCTCGTCCATGGTCCGGATCTGATACGCCGGCTGCTCCGGATCGACCGCCGCAACCTCCTTCTGCACGGCCGCTGCAAGTTGGAGCGGATCCTGGGATGTCCGAATCGCCAGGCTCATACTCTGCGCCGGATTCTGTGTCTCCGGCCAATAAACTTCGACGCGCGATTGTGCCTCGAGGGTGCGATAGCGGACGTGCCGCACCACTCCGACCACCGTCACCCAGTGTGCGGTCGGACCGACGCCACCGCGATGCAGGCGCTTGCCGACTGCATCTTCTCTTGGCCAATATGTCCTCGCCAGGGTTTCGTCCACGACGGCGACCGGGGGAGATTGATCGGAATCGCGCTCGTCGATGTAACGCCCGCTGACCAGGGCGATGCCTATGGCTTGAAAGTACCCCGGTGTGACCGTGCGCCAGTCCGCCTCCGGTGTGGCCGCCTCAGGGGGCACCTCTCGGGTATCAATCGTGGTGGTTCCCGACGAACCGGAGCCACTGAGCGGCAGCAAACTTACTGCTCCGGTGGCCTGGACGCCCGGAAGTTTGGAAACCCGATCCAGGACGTCGCGGTAGAAGGCTCGAATCTGCTCCGGCTTCGAGTACTTCTCCACCGGCAGCGAGATGCCCATGGTCAAGACGTGGTCAGGCCGGAAGCCGCCGTTCACTTCCTGCAAGCACAGGAAGCTTCTAACCAGCAGCCCTGCCCCATTCAGGAGAGCGAGAGAAACCGCGATTTCAGCGACGATGAGCGCATGACGTAGGCGTTGCGAAATCGAGGCTGCCGTGGAAGTGCGGCATCCGTCCTTGAGCGATGCGTGTTTGACGCCGCCCGAGGTGTGGAGGGCCGGCGCCAGGCCGAAAAGCATGCCGGTACCCAAAGATATGAGCATCGTGAACGCGAGCACCGCACCGCTCAGGCTGGCGGCGACGACCCGCGGGAGAATGGAGGCAGTGAGTGCGATCAGAGCGCGGAGACCCCAATGGGCGATCAGGAGTCCTGCGGCTCCGCCCAGCAGAGACAGCAGAACGCTTTCGGTAAGCATCTGGCGGATGAGGCGGGGGCGGCTGGCGCCCATCGCCATGCGCACCGCCATCTCTCGCTCGCGCGCCGAGGCGCGAACCAGCAGCAGACTCGCAACATTGGCGCAGGCAATAAGCAGCACCAGCGCCACGGCGCCGGTCAGGATCCACAGCGCCCCCTGGACGTCGTTCACCATCTCGTCGAGCAAAGGCGTGAGCGTGAAAGCAAATTGGAATCGCACGTAAGGATAATCCTTGTTCTGATCCTCCACCGCTTTCGTGACTGCTTTCATGTCCTCACGCGCCTGCTGGAGCGAGAGATCAGGCTTGATGCGCGCCAGCACTTCGAGGCCATGATTCCCTCGGCTTGCCGGCTTCAAGTCACTGGGCTCGAAGGCCAGCGGCGCCCAGATCTCCGCCTCGTCCGGGTATTGGAACCCGGCAGGCATCACCCCGACGACGGCATAGCTCACGCCATTGATCTTAAGCCGGCTCCCCACAACTTCCGGTTCCCCGCCGAATCCCCGCTTCCAAAGGCCGTAACTCAGGAGCACAACCTTATCGTGCCCGGCTTCCCCCTCCTCCGGCAGGAAGGTACGACCCAATGCCGCTTTTGCGCCCAGGATCCGGAAAAGGCTGGGAGAAACCACCGCGGCCTGTACCCGTTGGGGAGTCCCGCCGACACCAAGATTGGCGCTCGCACCCGAGATCGCGGCAATATCCGTGAAACTCTTGTTTAGCGACTCCAGGTCCTTGAACTCTGGAGCCGAGATTGAATTTTGGTTGTTCGGTAGGCCGATACCGGCAAAGTTGCCCCAGATCTTCACGAGATGGTCGGGTTGAGGGTAAGGGAGAGGTCGCAACAGTACAGCGTCCACCACACTGAAAATAGCGGTGTTCGCCCCGATGCCGAGGCCGAGCGTCAGCACTGCCACCGCCGTGAAGCCGGGATTCTTGGCCAGCATGCGCAGGCCGTACTTCAGGTCTTGAATCAAGGTATTCATTCGTATCCTCAGTGTCGAGCTTTCAGCTTTCAGCTTCCAGCTATCAGCCGTCAGCTCTCAGCGTTCAGCTAATGCCCCA
>Ga0181524_10005930_pt1 | contig 10758 bp, 13 predicted proteins | sample PEATcosm2014_Bin_34_FD_119761 | JGI IMG/M metagenome (GOLD analysis project Ga0181524, IMG submission 119761) | Peatland microbial communities from MTU Mesocosm Facility, Houghton, MI, USA - PEATcosm2014_Bin05_60_metaG | ecosystem: Environmental > Terrestrial > Soil > Wetlands > Peat | place...
ATCGCACTGCCGCGCCAGATTGAGCGCAAACCCGCCCGCATAGCTAAAGCAGTCGAGCGCGCGGCCCCGCGCGTATTGGCGGGCCGCCAGGCGATTCTCGCGCTGGTCGAGAAAGCCGCCGGTCTTCTGGCCGCCCATCAGGTCGAAGAAAAATCTCAACCCATTCTCTTCCACCTCAGCTTCGCTAATGCTTTCACCGGCCAGTGTGCCCTTCTGCTCCGCAAGTCCCTCCAATTCCCGAACCGCCACGTCGTTGCGCTCCAAAATCGAGTGTGGCGAAAAGGCCTCCTGGAGAATCTCGACAATCTGCGGCTTTAGCCGGTCCATGCCCTGGCTGAGAGTCTGGATGACGAAGCATGAGCCATAACGGTCAACAATGAGAGAAGGAAGCAGATCGCCTTCCCCAGAGACAAGGCGGTAAGCTTGAGCGCCGTCCACCACTTGCTGCCGAAAACTCGCCGCCGCGGCTACGCGCTCAGCAAGAAAGGCGCGGTCGAATGGGCGCTCTTCAAGTGTAAGCAGGCGCAACGCGATCAGAGACTTGCTGCTGTAAAGCGCCTGCCCCCAAGAATGCCGCCTTCGGTCCTGCAGACGAACCACGGCCCCGGGACCTGCCTCACCCGCGTCCAGGACGTCGGCGCGGTAAATCCACAAGTGACCTGAGAGGACTCGGTCCACGCCCCGCTGTGAAATAGTGACCGCTTGAGAAGGCATACTGAAACTCTACCACAACGGAGGTATTGTCCGTGGTCTGTGATCCGTTGCGTGACCCCCCGGCCTCGGGTCCTTTCAACAAACCGGCTGCCAAGTAATAACTATTCCATCTTCGAGCGGAACCCCCTCACCCCCGGCCCCTCTCCCCCAAGTGGGAGAGGGGAGAATGTAGAAACTCGAGGCCCTCTCCCCCTTGGGGGAGAGGGTGGACCGCCGCCGGGGTTCTCTGCAGCCGGGGCGGGCCGGGCCTTCGCCCGCCGAAGGGTCATGGACGCTCAGGGGGCACAGCCCGCTACGGCCCGCAGGCGGGTGAGGGGGTTGCTTGACAGACGATGGAATGGTTATTTCATGACGAACCTTCGTAACTGACTGCGGACAACGGACCTCTCTCACTGATACAATTCCTGATCGATGCTTGTCGAGGAATTCGATTATCAGCTTCCGCCGGAGTTAATCGCCCAGCGGCCTCTGGTCCCCCGTGACACATCGCGGATGATGGTGCTCGACGGCGAAGCGGGGACCTTTAGGGACCAGGTGTTTCAAGATCTCCCTCAAGTCCTGGAGCCCGGCGATCTTTTGGTTTTTAACAACACTAAAGTTTTTCCGGCGCGCTTGCTCGGCCGGCGGCGGGGCCTCCGTTCACAATCCATTGGAAAGCGCAATCCCGCGGCGCGGGAGTTTCTGAAGGGGGAAGTCGAGTTGTTACTGACTCGGCAGGAGAGCGGGGATGTCTGGGAGGGGCTTGTCCACCCGGGCCGAAAGGTGAGAACGGGCGAGGTACTTCTCTTCGGCGAGGGAGAATTGCAGGCAGAAGTTATCGGCCGAGGCGATTACGGCGTGCGCCGCGTGCGTTTGAGGGCGCACGAAGGTACGATCGAAGACGCGATCGACCGCCTGGGCCATGTTCCTTTGCCACCCTACATCCGGCGCGCCGACGAGGCGCAGGATCGCGAGACCTACCAGACCATCTACGCCAAAGTCCGTGGCGCAGTAGCCGCCCCCACGGCTGGCTTTCACTTCACGGAAAGAGTTCTCGAGGCGTTGCGTCAGCGCAAGATTGAAACTTGCGAGATCACACTCCACGTGGGCCTGGGGACGTTTCAGCCGGTGCGGGTGGACCGAGTGGAAGAACATAAGATGGAAGCCGAACGCTATGAAATTTCCCAGGCCGCCGCAGCCGCTTTGAATGGGGCGCTCGAGCAAGGCCGGCGCATCATTGGCGTAGGCACCACCAGCGTCCGCACCCTCGAACACGTGGCGCTCAAGCGCGGCGGAAGAATCGAGCCGGGGAGAGGAGAAACGAGCTTGTTCATATATCCCGGATTCACATTTCGCATGGTCCGGGGGCTGCTCACCAATTTTCACCTTCCTAAGTCCACCCTGCTCATGCTGGTGTGCGCCTTGGCAGGCCGCGACCTCACACTCCGCGCCTACGCGCACGCGGTTCGAGAGCGCTACCGCTTTTACAGCTATGGTGACTGCATGCTGGTACTGTGAAATCGTGCAAGCACTAATGCCAGGCAGTGTGCTACTGGGACTCCTTGCCCTCGTCAAGGAACATGATGTGCTTTATAGCCAGATTGCGTGTGATGAGGATTCCGGGGCCGTTGATGGGCACCAGTTGATTGTCTGACGTTATCCAAGCAGCTTTTTCCAAGAACACGCTAGCATCTTCCGGCTCATCAGAATAGTAACTAATCCAGCCCATCACGCTACGGCCGTCCTCCAGTTCAATTTGCGCAATGCCGCGCACCTCGTGAAAAACGTCGCTCCAGACCGAACTCCTGCTGGTCCTCTGGGTAAGCCTGAGTTTGCGGAAGATGCTGCCCGAGAAATCGTTCGTACTATCCCACCCAATCAGAAGGGCGAGTGCGACAGGTAAGATGATAAGGAGAACGAGTTTCTTTGGTTCCGTTTGAAGTGCGTACGACTGTCTGCCGTTCAATGTCTCCACGGTCAGGGAAACCGGAATCTTGTTACCTGTCAGTAACACAACGAAAGCATAGACCAAGAGAGTGTAAAGCAGTGCCTCGATCACCTTATCAAGTTCGGTTTGTTTCGGCCGGACGCACAGGCTTTGGACGATTCGCGCGCAGAGGAAGCCTGGTAGCAATATCAAAAGGACGGCAAACGCTTCAACCCCAATTTGCGGCATCTACTGACCACCTTGGGCCTACTTCTTAGGCGCGGTTTGGTTGTTCTGTGTTGGCGGGGTCGGCACGCGTACTGGCTTGGGAAGAACGAGGTTGTCTGGCGCCTTAGGTTTAAAAGTGCCACGATGCTCGACCGCCCCCTTCTCGACCTTACCCTCCATTAATCGGGTGACTCGGTTCTTGTCCACATTGCACCTCCATTGGTAACCAAAGCAAGTATATCCGCTGCCCTCACCAAGGTCAAATGGGCGTCGGCGCACCCCACAGCGTTCCGTGCTGGCGGTAGTAGACGGGTCAGGCTATCTGACTGGTCTCCAGCACCAGGCACGGTATCATCAGATGGGCTACTTGCCTTTCTGCTTCTTTTGCTCTTCGTGCCCGGCTGCGGCAATCTCGGCGTTAATTCGGCGCATGCTCGGCTTGTGGGTGCCCCGCCGCTTCGAGGCGGTCTGGATATCCTTCAGCCACTGCGGGGGAGGAGCAAAGGCATCAACGTAATCTTTGATGCTCATAAAGTGGACTCACTCATGCCTTGCGCGCAACCCGTCCAGTGGGCCGACCATCTAACCAACTTAAAGCACTTGGGGCTTTCCGGTATTGGTGACTAAAACTTGCGTGAAGCGTCTAATCCCTTAACCACTGGATTTGGAAGGGAGCTATTCAGAAGGGAAAAAGTTGCCTTTGGAGGGAGGTATCGCTTTATGAAGAAAGCCAAGCTGCCATTGCCGCTGTTGATCCTGATTTTGGCCATCTTCTTCGCGCTCGCCAGCACTTTCGGGGAGTGGATTGGGCGTCCCGCATCCGCCTCGCGCACCCATCCGAGCGATACAGTGGAGCAGCAACAAGCCGCCATCGTCTATGTCCGGGTCATGTCCTGGCTCTCGCGAGTGATCACTCATCCCGCCGCTCACGCAGAGGACAACGGTGAATCCGCGCGACCTACCCAACCCATCAAGGCGCCAACTCATGGAGTGTCTGCTCACAGGCTCCGGTTGTGCGCCTTAAACAAGTCCTCCCGCCCCTCAACCAGCCTGTGCAAATCTTCCCGTAGCACTTTATCGCCCAGCCAACAATCGGAAAGTTCAAGGGCAGTCCCCTCGGCTGCCGACGTGCTGCGGAATTCGAGCACAACCGCCGGCGGTTCCTGACGAGCAGGGCTCAAAAATCAGGAGACGCAAACCGAGAGTAGGCAGTAAGCAGTAAGCAGTGGGCGGCAAGGAAACGGACAACTGACCACTGACTGCCTTCCGTCGCGGAGTTACCACTGCACCCGCACGCGATACTTCAGCACGGATTCCGCGTTGGCCGCCACCGGCACAGTGAATTGCGCGGCGAAAGCAGCCGTCTTTTCGTACTTGTAGTTTGAGTCCAGCATCGTCCAATCGCCGCCAATGGGTTCATTCACAACCACGGTAATGGGCTCCGGCTTGTGATTGCGAAGTGAAATCTCGAAGGCGAACTCGAAAGCCCGGCCATAAGCCTTAAAATCCGTCTGCTTTCTTTCTGCGACCACATCGAACGCGTTGCCGATGTGTAGATCGAGTGTTTCATCCTTGGGAGTATGGCCGATGCGGTCTTCGCCGATGAACTGCACCCGCCCCTTCGAGTCGCCTTGATATACGCGCACCGTTCCGGCGGGCAGCGGGGTGCCGAGAGAGTTTTCCTGTGAGTTTTTGAACTTAATGTGCACTTGGACCGGTCCCTTAATGGGCTCTCCGGGGCGCTGGGCGTTGTGGTAGTAGTATTGCTGTCCGTCCACCTCGAAAATCTTGTCGAAGCTGACCCCCGTGGCATCGAGCAAGCTGATCTGCTTGGTTTCATTGTCCTGGAGGTTGGTGCGGCGCTCGAGCGTATAGAGGTGGTACTCGGAGATCGGTTCCTGGACAAATTGAGGCGCCGGTGCGGCCATCGCCTTCATAAGCCTGTTTCCGCCAACGCCACCGCCCTCTCCTGCTCCTGCCACGCGGTGTACTTCTCCCGCCACAAGCTGGAGCTGGGCATTCCGAAATGCCGTTCCGCTATTGTTGATGACCGTCACCCAACCGTTCAAATCCGCCACCTTCTGATCCGAGCGAATCGTGAGAACGTAGTCTGCGTTCCAATTGACCTGGTTGGTCAGGTAGGATGCTTCCACCGTCTGCTCGCCAGCCCTGTTGTTGTCCAGCAGCCACACCAGCGTCGGCTTGCTGTACAGGTTTTCGGGCAGGTCAGGGAAAACGTAGCGGTCCGCGCCCATGCCGGTGATGATTTCGTTTCCGACTTTCCACACCGGCGCTTCGTTAAGGGCAAGCAGGGTGGCTTTAACGGCAACTTCCTTGGTGGAATTGTTCTCGGTAACCAACCGCACCAGGGTCAGTTCTTTGCCCAGGTATTTTTGCAGAAGCTTCTGCGGGCTCAGCAGGTCGTACTCATAGTTCTGCTCCAAGACGCTCAGCTCCTTCGGGGTAGTGAGCGAGACGATGTGGACCGTGGCCGGATTCACCTGAGCCGCAATATCCATATAACGCAAGTCCAGTGTCCCCGCGGGAAGCCGCAGCCTGCGCACATCCCGCACCAGTGCGACGTTGGAGTTGTAAACGGTCACCGCCAGGTCTTTCTGATCCTGTTGCGTGGAAGTCACCGTGGTTTGGGGGAAAGATTGCGCGCCCATCAGGAGCGTAATTGCTACGGCGCAGACGAGCTGGCGCGGCGTGAGTTGCTTCAGCATAAGTCACCTTCCGGTTCGTGGGATGTCATTACATGCTTTTGGAAGCATCCAGCCTACCGCGTGTTGCCTCGGAATGAAAGGCGAAATCCGCTCCTCTTGACTTTCAGCTCAGGCGGTGGCTTAATGAGTAATGTAGGGTTGCGGGGCGGTCCGCGTAACATTTCGGAAGCAAATCGTCGAAGAGCACACAAGTCGCTGAATTCGAAGCGCGCGCGAGCTTGTGCGTCCAGGGCGGTTTGGTCTTTTGCCCACCGGGCGGGATTTTGTGCGGGGCCGATACGAAACAAGAGTTTCCCAGACCAATTTAATCTCGATTGAAAGAGGTGACACATGCGAATGCTTCTCCATGTCAAGTTTCCGCACGAGCCATTTAACGCTGCGGTGAAGAACGGCACGGCAGGAAAGAAGATACGGCGCATTCTCGACGAGCAGAAGCCAGAAGCGGTCTACTTCGGGGATTTTCAAGGCCACCGCGGAGGGATCATGATCATTAATTTGGATGATCCGTCAAAGATTCCGGCGATCGCAGAGCCATGGTTCCTTACGTTCAACGCGGATTGCGAGCTCCATGTTGTGATGACCCCGGAAGATCTGGCAAAGGCTGGCCTGGACGAGCTGGGCAAGAAGTGGTCCTGACGCCCAGGGCTGGCTGAGCACCCGCTGCGCCGGGCGGTGGTGGCGCGACATCTTCGAGCGTTAATTGAGGGGCGCCGCCGAGGGGTAGGTGTGTGGCCGCTAGTGTAGTGTTTCGCAATTGGCTTTGCATGGTAGCGCCGCCATCCTGGCGGCTTTGGCCGGCAAGATGCCAGCGCTACGGGGCGACTGATTGTCAAGCCATTTATGAAACACTACACTAGCCGTGGAACATTGCCTTTCCAATTTAGCAGGGAGGATTGTATGGCTGAAAAGAGGATCATTGCAGTAGTAGGTGCAACCGGTGCGCAGGGTGGTGGCTTGGTCCGCGCCATCTTGAGCGACCAGAGGGGTGGCTTCCGCGCGCGCGCGCTCACGCGAGACGCCAACTCTGACAAGGCAAAAGCACTGGCCAAGCTGGGCGCCGAGGTGGTCGCCGCCGACGTCGACGACGTGGAGAGCCTGAAGAGGGCGTTTGAAGGCGCCTACGGGGCGTACTGCGTCACGTTTTTCTGGGCGCACTTCTCGCCTGAGAAGGAGTTAGCCGAGGCCACCAACATGGCCCAGGCGGCGAAGCACGCCGGGATCGAACACGTGATCTGGTCGACCCTCGAGGACACGCGCAAGTGGGTGCCTCTCAGCGACAACCGCATGCCCACCCTTATGGGCAAATACAAAGTGCCGCACCTGGACGCCAAGGGCGAGGCCAACCAAGTGTTCACCGACCTCGGCCTGCCGGTGACGTTCCTTCAGACGTCGTTCTACTGGGACAACTTCATCTACTTCGGCATGGGCCCCAAGAAGGGCCCGGATGGCAAGCTGGCTCTCACCATGCCCATGGGCGACAAGAAGCTCCCGGGCATCGCCGCTGAGGACATCGGCCGCTGCGCTTACGGCATCTTCAAGAGGGGCCGCGAATTCATTGGCAAGACGGTCAGTATTGCCGGCGAGCATTTGACGGGCGCGCAGATGGCCGCCGCGCTCACCAAGGCGCTGGGTCAAGAGGTGCGCTACAACGACGTGCCACCCGAGGTCTACCGCAGCTTCGGTTTCCCGGGCGCCGAGGACCTCGGCAACATGTTCCAGTTCAAGCGTGACTTCAACGAATACTTCTGTGGCGTGCGTAACCTCGCAGTCGCCCGGGGTCTCAACCCCGCGCTGCAAAGCTTCGACGCGTGGCTCGCCCAAAACAAGACCCGTATCCCGCTTGGGTAACCCAAAACCAGCGCCTATTCGCGCCCTAACCGCACCGCCCGCCTGCCGCCTGGGGGCGCTGGTGTCATTTGGGATGGGGATCCACTCGGGCCCCCGATCACCGCAGAGACGCTTATCGCTTGATCCCCTCCTGATTCAGGAGGGGATCAAGGGGTGGCGCCTTGGCCCAGGCAGACAACGGGGGCAGAGTTCCCGAAGCCTGGGAAGCGATGCGCCATCTTGCTCCCGAGAGGGCGCCCAGAGGCACTTGGGCCGGAGACGGTCTGCGCCAACAGTTTGAACATCCGCCAGCCCCGAAGGGGCGATCCATCCCAGCCCTGGGCGGCCCGCCGACGGTCGTCGAAGAACGTCATGAGGGCGCTCGCATCCAGAACGTAGGTTTTCATAGGGTCCGCTCGCGCTTGCGCTCCTCAAGGAGGGCGGCGAGCACTGAGGGTTCGCCTTTGGGCGACCCGCGCAGTCGGCGGGGGCGAGCCCTTAGGAAAGGGATCGGACGTGTTCGCGAAGCCAGGCGGCAACTTCGTCGCGGCTCAAGCGACCGGCGGCGATGTCGAGCATCAGACGTTCCTGCTCATCGATCGACGCCTCGATCTCGCTGCCGTTGAGGACGAGGAACGTTTCCATCGCGGCGTGCCCGACGCGCTTGTTGCCATCCAGAAACGGGTGGTCACGCACGAGGGAGAAACATAGCGCGGCAGCTTTGTCCACCAGCGAGAGTTGGAGGTCGACGCCGTCGAAGGTCGCTCCCGGTTGTGCCAGCGCGGAATCGAGAGCACCCAGATCGCGTATACCCGCCATGCCGCCGGTCTTCTCGATGACCGCCCGGTGCAGTTCGACGACCTCTCCCAGCGTGAGGTATCGCATCAGGCCAGGCGCCGATACAGTGCCTCGTTCTTGCGCAAGACTCGTTCTGCGGCAACCTGGAAGGCTTCGTCCTGGCTGGCTAGCAGATCCGACAAGGCGGCACGGGCCAATTCGTCAGGTGCAACTCCCAAACGTTCGGCTTCCCGACGGAGTTTCTCGGCTTGGGCGGGCGCGAGCTCGAAAGCAACTTTCATACGTTAACTATAACGAAGAGAGCCGCCCCCTGACAAGCGATTGCAGCCCACGGTGTCCGGTATCATTTGGAATGAGGATCTGCTCGCGCCGTACCTGGGAGCGCCCGCGTCTCGCAAAATGACACCAGTACCCCTGCGTACACAAAATCCGCAATTGAAGCTTTCAGGCGCTGGCGGGCCTGAAGAAAAAATGTTCCACGATTGCCAGTGTCGTGCGAACATAGGAATATGGTCCACCAACAGCAGTTTTCACTTCGCACCGCTGGGCAAGGCGACATGCACGACATCACTCCTCAGGTCGCTGCCGCCGTCGCCGAGTCGAGCATCAAGACCGGAACCGCCAACGTTTTCAATATCGGCAGCACGGCGGCAATTGGCACGATCGAGTTTGAGCCCGGGCTACAGCATGACCTGCCGGCTATCCTCAACAAGCTCATCCCCCCTAGTCGCAACTACGGCCACGAGCAGGCGTGGCACGACGGCAACGGCCACTCGCATTTGCAGGCAACCCTGCTCGGCCCCTCACTGACCGTACCCATTGCTCAAGGCGAACTGCTGCTCGGAACATGGCAGCAAATCTTCCATCTCGAGTGCGATGTGCGCGGACGTCAACGCACGGTGATGGTTACCGTGATGGGCGAAACGTAGGTATCCGGTACAGTTAACGATTACTGGCCTCGGGGTTTTCCCAGCTCGAGAGCACCTGTTCGATTTTGTCTTCTACTGCCGCTCGGGCCTCACATCGGTCCAACCCCCGCATCAACAGCTTGTCGTAATGGGTATGCTTGTGCCGGATGGAGGCGATGACGGCCCAGCGCAGGGCGCCCTCATCGAGTGCGCGGCCTGAGGCTGAGCGGCCACGCGCCCCCTGCCGCGCTCGGCGGTGTGCCGGGGGCAATGGCCAGGGCTCAGAAACTTGACAAGCTATTCTCAATATGATAGCCTAGAAACGTAAGTGGGGCTGGGTTAATGCTGAATGCTGAATGCTGAATTGTGAATTATGGACTGTGAGTTGCCTTCTTACTTTTCGCTTCCGCCGAATGCCGACCGCAGACTGCCTTTGAAGGGCCGCCGGTCCGGGGAGCCCACCCCATTCTCATTGGCGGGCGCTACGCTTGCCCTCTCCCTACTGCTTGCTGTCTAGTGCCTACTGCACTTGAGGGAGGCGGGATGGACTGGGCACTTCGGAGGCATGGCATCCCTGGACAAGATGTCGCCGCCGACAGGGAAAGAAAGAACTAGTAACGTTGAAAATCGAACGAGCAATGCAAGAATGTCTATGAAAACAAAGGGTCGGCTTTCCTCGGGCGAGGGTGGAGCTGGAATGTCTATGAAAAAAAGGCGTTTAGCCCTTTGAAGCGGGAATGTTATTGAAATCAAAGGTAGTTAGTAGATGGTATGTGGTAGGTGGGAAATTGAGAACAGGGACTTGGGGCTGGGGACTGGGGGACGAAGGCCTGCTCCCCGCCGATGCGTGCCAGCATCACTCGCTGGACCTGTCCTGCGGCTCAAGAAAGCCTACCAACCTTGAAAAAGAATTATTTTTTTGACCGATCGATGCCGGAATGTTATTGAAAACAAAGGACCGCTGTGGAAAAAATGGCGGCGAAGCGTGAATGTCTATGAAAACAAAGGTACTTAGCCAATAATAGCGGGAATGTTGTTGAAAAGACAGGTAGTTATCAGGTTGTCGACGGGCCTGCCCCTACAAACCCCTTTCGCCGATTTGGAAAGCTTTGAGGATGGCTTTGGCTTTATCGAGGCATTCCTGGTGCTCACGGGCGGGAACGGAGTCCGCAACGATTCCGGCCCCAGCCTGTAGGTATGCGCGCTTACCCTTGATGAGCACCGTGCGGATGACGATGCAGGAGTTGAGATTGCCGGAAAAGTCGAGGTAGAGCACCGCGCCGCCGTAGAGGCCGCGGCGCGTGGGTTCGAGCTCGTCGATGATTTCCATGGCGCGGACCTTGGGCGCGCCGGTGAGCGTGCCAGCAGGAAAACAGGCTGCCAGCGCGGCGTAGCTATCCGCATCCGGGCGGAGCCGGCCGCGAATGGATGAGACCAGGTGCATCACGTGGGAATAGCGCTCGACGAACATGACTTCCTGCGGGCGCACGGTGGAGAACTCGCACACGCGCCCGATGTCGTTGCGGCCAAGGTCCACAAGCATGATGTGCTCGGCGCGCTCCTTTTGGTCGCCGCGCAGTTCTTCCTCCAGCCGCTTGTCCTCATCCTCCGTCTTTCCCCTGGGGCGCGTTCCGGCGATGGGCCGGTATTC
>Ga0181524_10005932_pt1 | contig 10757 bp, 10 predicted proteins | sample PEATcosm2014_Bin_34_FD_119761 | JGI IMG/M metagenome (GOLD analysis project Ga0181524, IMG submission 119761) | Peatland microbial communities from MTU Mesocosm Facility, Houghton, MI, USA - PEATcosm2014_Bin05_60_metaG | ecosystem: Environmental > Terrestrial > Soil > Wetlands > Peat | place...
CCACGGGCAGATGGCGGCGAGCGAACTGGAGAACCGGATCGGCGCCTTCTACGACGGCAAGTACGACATCCTATTGTCGACCTCGATCGTCGAATCCGGGCTCGACATCCCGCGCGCCAACACGCTGATCGTGCATCGCGCCGACATGTTCGGCCTGGCGCAGCTCTATCAATTGCGCGGCCGGGTCGGGCGCGCCAAGACGCGCGCCTACGCCATCTTCACCACGCCCCTCAACAAGCCGGTGACGCCGCAGGCCGAGAAGCGGCTCGAGGTGTTGCAGTCGCTCGACACGCTCGGCGCCGGGTTCCAGCTGGCGAGCCACGATCTCGATCTGCGCGGCGCCGGCAACCTGCTCGGCGAGGAACAGTCGGGGCACATCCGCGAAGTCGGCTACGAGCTCTACCAGCAGATGGTGCAGGACGCGATCGAGCGGCTCAAGGCGGGCGTCGAGGAGCCGGCGCAGGAGATGTGGTCGCCGACGATTGCGCTCGGCGCGCCGGTGACGATTCCCGAAGGCTACATCCCCGACCTGCCGACGCGCCTCATGCTCTACCGCCGGCTTTCGGCCCTCGAGGAGGATGCCGACATCGACGCGATGGGCGCCGAGATCGTCGACCGCTTCGGCCCGCCGCCGCCCGAGGTGGCGCTGCTCCTAAAATTGGTGACGATCAAGGCGCTGTGCCGGCGCGCCCACGTCGAGAAGCTCGACGCCGGCGCCAAGGGGCTGACCCTCGCCTTCCGCGACAATTCCTTCGCCAACCCGGCGGCCCTGGTCAAATGGGTGACGAACCAGGGCTCGCTCGCCCGCGTCCGCCCGGACATGCGCATCGTCGTCGCCGGCGACTTCGAGGAGTTGCCGCAGCGCCTCGAAGGCACGCTGGCGATCATGCGCGAGATCGCCAAGATCGCGGCGAAGAAGGGGTAGGCGAGGCCGCGGCGAGCGCGGCCAAATTTTTCCAAGCCTTTCCAACGAAAATCCAAGCTTTTCCAAGGAAATTCCAAACTTTTCCAAGCTTTTTCCAAGGAATTCCAAACATTTTCCTTGGCGGTTTCCAACGAAATCAAAGGCTTGGCGGCGGCGCCGACGATTTTGCCCTTTTTGCAGCCGGCGCGGCCGAAATTCCCTTCGAACCCAAACCGCGCCCGGCGAGCGCCGAGCGATCGCGGAGCGACCGGCCGCCACGGCCGACGCGGAAGCCCTTGCCGACCTTCGATTTCAAGCTACCACCAATTCTGTTTTTCCGGAAGGAAATGTCGCGGGCATTACGGTCGCAGCGCGCGTATCACGCTTCTGCTCGGCGACCGCCATGCGGAGTTCATGCGGCGATAGTTAAGCGCACTGTCACCGTAACTGCAGAAGAACGGCGTCGTGCGGCAATGGGTGCGGCGAGGAACGCGACCGCGCCAGCCCGCCGACCAACGCTACGAAAACGCCTACCTGTTCGGCGCCATCTGTCCCGCCCGCGGAACCGGCGCTGCGCTGGCGTTGCCCTTCGCCGACACCGAGGCGATGCAACTCCACCTCGAAGAAATCGCCGCCAACGTCGCCGCTGGCGCCCATGCCGTGCTGATCTTCGACCGGGCCGGCTGGCACACCACGCCCAATCTCGTTTTCCCGCCCAACCTCACGCCGATCTGGCTGCCCTCGCGCGCCCCGGAGCTCAATCCAGTCGAGAACGTCTGGCAGTATCTGCGCGGCAATTGGCTGTCGAACTCCGTCTTCGAAACCTTCGACGACATCATCGACGCTGCTTGCCACGCTTGGCGCAACCTCACAGCCAGGCCCGAGGTCATCACATCCATCGGCATGCGCCGCTGGGCCCACGTCGGAGTCGGTCAGTCCCTATGACCCTTGGTATTAGACGGTCGCGGGCTTGCGACTGCGCTTGGCCGCCGTCGGTAGGAGCGGCTCGATGAGCGGCCATTCCTCGTCCGTCAGATCCGTCGGGTAACGCGTCGATCGTTTCTAAAATCCAGCCATTCAGCCGCGGCTCGCCTGGGTCAACATCCCGAGCTTGAATGACGCATCCGACAATTGCTCAACCTATTCTCAAAAGGTCATTTTGGCTCAATCACCCGGAATGCGCGGCTGCCGATTTCGGCGCCTGTCTCCATATCCACGACCTTCGCTCGGATATCCTTTCCCGTCTCGGCGTCCACATATCGCGCGATCCGACCCCCACCGCGATATTTCTGTCCCCAAGCGCCGATCATCACCAGGACGGGCATGAAATCCCGCCCGGCATCCGTCAGGACATACTCGTCCCGCGGCGGCCGCTCGGAGTAGCGGCGCTTTTCGAGCAGGCCATCGTCCGTCAAGGCGGCGAGACGCTTGGTCAAAATGGTCGGCGCAATCCCGAGCCTTTTGCGAAATTCGTCAAATCGACTGACGCCCAGCGCGGCCTCCCGAAGGATCAAAATGCTCCAGGCATCGCCGACGCAAGCGACGCCTCGGGCGATCGGGCAAGTGGGCTGAGAGAAGTTCTTTTTGTTCATATCATTTCGATATTGACTTCATATCGAAACGATAGTATCACGCTTTCCGAACCAGTTCCACCCTTTCATGGAAGGAAAAGAGAATGAGCACGGTCAATCGCGGCGTCGCCCTCGTCACGGGCGCATCCACAGGCATCGGGCGCGCAACCGCGACCGCGTTGGCGAGGGCCGGTCTTCGCGTCTTCGGCACCAGCCGGAAGCTCACGTCCGGCGGACCCGCCGGCGTGACGATGATGGTCTGTGACGTGAGCGACGACGCCTCGGTGTCCAAGCTGGTCGCGGACATCGTCGCCGAGGCCGGTCGCGTCGACCTGCTGGTCAACAACGCCGGCATCGGCCTGTTGGGCGGCGCTGAGGAATCCTCGATCGCCCAGGCCCAGCGCCTTTTTGACATCAACGTCTTCGGCACGATGCGCGTGACCAACGCCGTGTTGCCGATCATGCGACGGCAAAAGAGCGGGCGCATCGTCAACATGAGCTCCGTTCTGGGTTTGATACCGGCGCCGTTCAACGCCCTTTACGCCGCGACCAAGCACGCCATCGAAGGCTATTCGGAATCGCTCGACCACGAGCTGCGCACGCAGGGCATTCGCGTCGTCCTGGTCGAGCCCGCCTTCACCCGGACTTCGTTCGAGGACAATTTGGTCAAGCCGGATCAAGTGCTTGATGTCTATAATTCCGGCCGCGCGAGCCTGAGCGTTGCGATGCGCAAGGCCATGGAAACGGGCGACATTCCGGAAGTCGTCGCCGGCACCGTGCTCAAGGCCGCGACGGACGTTCGTCCGAGGCGCCGTTACCCCGCTGGCAAGACGGCGCGGCAGGTCAGCTTTCTGCGCCGCTTCGTACCTGAATCGGCGTTCGACAAGAGCCTGAGGAAGCAGAACGGCCTCCCCGCTTAAGGGAGCGGGGAAAGGCGGACACTCTGGGGTCGCCCGCTCAACCATCGCCTCACAGCCGCGCCCGAATCGACGCCAAAGATCATCTATTCCGACACCCAGCCCTCATGTGGAGTTTCAAAATGACAGGAGTCGCCTCGCACAGTTCAGCGCGTTTGGCCGCGACGCAGTTCATCGAGATCAACGGCCGCACGCTCGCCTATCGGTCCGTGGGCGAAGGAAAGCCCCTCGTCTTGTTCAATCGCTTCCGCGGAGTGCTTGACACCTGGGATCCCGCTTTCATCGATGCGCTGGCCGCCGAAGGTCTTCTGGTCATCACCTTCGACTATTCGGGTCTTGGCCTGTCCACCGGGGAACGAAGCTACAATCCGCCGTCTCTAGTGACTGACGGCCGTGAATTGATCACCGCGCTTGGACTGCAAGACGTGGCCGTCGGCGGCTGGTCGATCGGCGGCATCGCGGCGCAGATCTACCTTGCGATGTTCGGCGCCGACATCACGCACGCCGTTCTGCTGGCGACAACCCCTCCGGGCCAACTCGTAAAACCGGCGGAACAGCTCTTCTATGATACCGCCGCGATTCCGGGCATCGCCGTCGAGCAGTTCACAACGATCTTTTTCGAGCCGGCCGACGAAAAAAGCCGCGCGGCCTCCACGCGCTCCTTCGATCGCATCATGCAACGCACCCAAGACCGCAGCCCCGACGTTCCCGCAGACTGGGCCATCGCGCAGATCGGCAATACGCCGAGGAATCCGGTCTTTCCGTCAGCAGAAGTTCTGCACGTCCTGAAAAACACCAACGTGCCGATCCTGCATCTCGGCGCCGACCACGACATTATCTTCCCGGTCGAAAACTGGTATGCTCTCAACGGCGCCTTTCCGACAACGCATCTGATTACCTATCCGCGAGCCGGGCACGGCCCTCATCACCAATATCCAGAGGCCGCCGCCGCTCAGATTTCTGCCTTCATCAAGGCGACGCGCAAAGGATGATCCAACTCCCGAACCGATCTCCTCCCGCGCGAAAAACCGCAGAGTAAGCGGTTGATGAGCAGAAGAATGACGTCAAGAATGTCCAGTTCGCCTGCGGCGAGCGAGCCCGTTTCCGCCGTGCGTCCCGAACCCGCCAGCGTCGCGAGAGCCTTTCTGACACCGCGGCGACCTTCCCGTCCCCGGGCGCTCACGCTTGATGGCGGCGAGACGCTCCGGATCGCCACGCCCGAAGGCGAAATCGCGTTGCTGCGCGCCGGCGCCGCGCCGCTGGTCTTGCTGCTCCATGGCTGGGAGGGCCAGGCCTCGGACCTCGCCGCTTTTGCGGCCGCCCTCCTCGAGGCTGGCTTTGGCGTCCTCGCCATGGACCTCCCCGCCCACGGCGCATCGGCGGGCGCCCAGTCGTCGATTCCGCAGGCGGCCCGGGCCCTCCGGGCGGTGAGCGACGCATTGGGGCCGCTCTACGGCGCGATCGCCCACTCGCTCGGGGCGCCCGTCCTCGTCGAGGCGCTGCATGCTGGAATGGCGGTGTCGCGCGTCGTGCTGATCGCCGCCCCTGCGCACTATGAGCGGTATGCGCGCGCCTTCGCCGCCGCGGCCGGGTTGGACGCGCACCGCGCGGACGCGATGCTGGCGTCGCTGCGCGACGTGATGGGCGTCGACGTGCGCGAGGTCTCGCTCCCGGCGCGCGCGCTGCACCTTCGCCAACCTGCGCTCTTCATTCACTCGGGCGACGACCGCGTCGTCCCGATCGAAGACTGCCTTACCAACGCCGCGGCCTGGTCGGGCGCCCGTCATATGCGCGTCGAAGGCCTCGGCCACGGGCGCATCCTGACCGATCCGGTGGTCGTCGCCTCGGTCATCCGTTTCATCACGACCAACACCGACTGAAAGGAAAACCCATGAAGATCAGAGGTTCTGTCGCGCTCGTCACTGGCGCCAATCGTGGCCTCGGCGCCGCCTTCGCGCGCGGTCTGCTCGCCGCCGGCGCGGCCAAGGTGTATGCGGCGGCGCGTGACCCGTCGACGGTCACCGTGCCCGGTGTCGTGCCGGTGCGCCTGGACGTGACGCAGCCTGAACACGTCGCGGCGCTGGCTCGCGATCTCAAGGATGTGTCGCTTCTCGTCAACAACGCCGGCATCTTCGAGGCAGGTCCGGTGCTGGCGCCCGGATCCGTCGACGCGCTGCGACGCCAGCTGGAGACCAACGCGGTGGGGCCGCTGCGCATGGTGCAGGCTTTCGCGCCGGTGCTGGCAGGCAACGGCGGCGGCGCCGTCGTCAATATGCTGTCCGTGTTGAGCTGGCTGACGCTGGCGAACGTGACCGGCGCCTACAGCGCTTCAAAGGCCGCTGCCTGGGCTCTGAGCAATGCGTTGCGGCAGGAGTTGAACGCGCAGAAGACGGAGCTGCTGTCTGTGCACGCGGCCTTCATCGATACCGATATGGCGCGCGGCGTGCCGGGGCAGAAGCTATCTCCGGAAGAGGTCGTGCAGCAGGCGCTTGCCGCGCTCGAAGCGGGACAGCCGGAGGTGCTGGTCGACCCGACGACGCGCCACGTGCACGCCGGGTTGACGGCGCAGCCGCCGGTGTACGTCGGGACCGGTGCGTGAACGGATCGTCGCGGAACACACCAAGGCCCGGCGTGCATTACAGTGATGGGGTGGACGGCGCCCCGAGCGGCATCGATGTGCCATGATGGTCGTTGTCACTATCCATCAGAGGGAAGCCGTCCATGGGCAAGTCTATCAAGAATCTGTCGTCTGTCACGACCGTCGGGCTCGATATCGCCAAGAATGTTTTTCAGGTTCATGGCGTCGACGCGAAAGGCGCGGCGATTGTCGCGCGTTCGGTTCGACGCGGTCAGTTGCTGAAATTCTTCGCTTCGCTGCCGCCATGCCTGGTGGGAATCGAAGCGTGCAGTTCGTCGCACCATTGGGCGCGTTCGCTGATCGAACTCGGTCATCAGGTGAAGCTGATCCCGCCCGCTTACGTGAAGCCCTACGTTCGGCGCAACAAGAACGACGCCGTCGACGCGGCGGCGATCTCTAGGCGAATGCGCAGCATTCGTCCGGGCGAGGCGGTCGGGCGGCCGAGCATGCGCTTCGTGCCGGTTCGCAGCGTCGACAACCAGGCCGAGCTGATGCGCCACCGCGTGCGCGAACTTCTGGCGGGCAACCGCACGCGGATGCTCAACGCGCTGCGCGGTCATCTGGCGGAGGTCGGGATCGTGGCGGCGCAGGGGGCGCAACACGCCTATGCGCTCAAGCGCCTGCTCGCCGACGGCTTCGACCAGAACGGCGAAATCGTCGTCGCCGATTGCGTGCGCCGAGCCCTGGCGCCGCTGGTTCATCAGATCGACGCGATCGACGCCGAGATCGCGGCCATCGACGAAGAGATCGAGACGCTCGTAAAGGCCGACGAGACCGCGCGCCGGCTGATGACCATCCCCGGCGTCGGGCCGATCACAGCCTCGGCTATCGTCGCCACCGTGCGGGAGACGAGCGCTTTTGCTTCCGGCAGAGAGTTCGCGGCCTTCCTCGGCTTGACGCCGCGCCAGAGCTCGAGCGGCGGCAAGGAACGGCTCGGGCGCATCACCAAGATGGGCGACCGCTACTTGCGCAAGCTGCTGGTGGTGGGGGCCTGCGCCACGCTCAGCCATCGCAAGGGCCACAACGACGCCTTGCGGGTTTGGGCCTCTTCGCTGCTGGCGCGCAAGGCCGTCAAATACAAGTTCAAGCTGACGGCGGTGGCGCTGGCCAACAAGGTCGCGCGCATCGTCTTCGCGATTCTGACGCGAGGCGGCGAATATGACGAGCGGCCGGTCGCCGCTTGAAAGACGGCTGTCGATAAAGGAGTTTCGCCGCGAGGCGACACGGGATCGAGGGTGACCACGGGGTGATGTGAACCAACGGATAAGGCTCGGAAGCCTGTTGTACTGTCTGCGCCATCACAAGCGCGATACGGTGATTGAGGCAAAGAGCTCAGCGGACGAACCATCAGGGCCAGCGGGTCTCAACCCCCCCGCGAGAAACAGGCCGAAGACATGACCGCACCCGAGACGTTCGCAAAACCGCAAAGAAACCCTTGACAAGGGGCGCCGTCCAGACATGACAGTGCACGTACTGCTGGTCGTCAGCGGCAGGTGCCCGTGTGCATTCCCGTCTCCCCGCTCGCGGCAAGAAGCGACTCGATTTCCCCGCTTGGCCTCGGCCGCGAACCGGGTAAACTCGCGCCGCGATCCGAACCGCGAGGCGTCATGGGAACCTTCGATCTTCGCCTGGTCGCGACGGGGTTGGCGTTCGCGCTCGCCGCCGCCGCGCCGTGCTCGGCGGCGAACATGGACAAGCGTCCGCCGCCGCTCGACCTCAAGCCGGGGACGGAGCTGACCATCCCGATCGCGATCGTCGACGGCAAGGCCGTCGCGGGCGTCCCGCGCGCGTCGAAACTCGGCGCGGGCCAGCCGCAGGACGGCGAGATCACCGTCGGGCTCGAGCGCCAGCAGGGGACGCTCTACAATGAGATCACCGTCACCGAGAAGACCGCGCAGCCGATCGATTTCCTCGTCACCGGGCTCAACGGCGGCACCAAGATCGACGAAACGGAGATCTGCGGCCGGCTCGACGCGCCGCTCAAAGCCCACATCGGCTCGGTGCCGTGGCGGTTCTGGCTCAACGGCTTCGAAGTCGGCAAGGGCGCCGGGAGCTGCGGGTAGGGCGCGGCGCTTCGTCGGCTCGGCGGCGCAGGCGGCGGCGCAAGGCTTAAGTTGCATCCGTCATCGGCAGAGAGGCGCCATGAGAACCTTCGGTCTTCGCTTTTCCGCCGCGGCGCTCGCGCTCGCGCTCGCCCTCGCCGCGCCTTGCGCGGGCAAGGACCTGCCGCAGAAGCCGACCCCGTTCGATCTCAAGCCCGGCCAGGAGCTGACGATTCCGATCGCGATCGTCGACGGCCATGTCGTCGCCGGGACGCCCCGCCTGTCGAAGCTCGGGACTTCGAAGCCGAACGACGGCGAGATCGTCGTCGGGCTGACGCCGGCGCCGCTCGGGTCGTGGTTGGAAACGGTGACGGCGACGGAGAAGACCGCTCAGCCGATCGATTTTCTCGCCACCGGCGTCAACGCCTACGTCAAGATCGACGAGGCGGAGATCTGCGGCCGGCTCGACGCGCCGACCTCGGCGCCCATCACCGCCGCCTCGTGGCGCGTGTGGCTCAACGGGTTCGAGATCGGCAAGGGCGGACCGAACTGTCCGTGAGGGCAGGCCGCCCTCGCTCGGCCGGCGCCGCTCAGCCGCCGAAAACCGACCAGCCCATGCGCTTGGCGAGCTTTTCCAGCGCGATGGCGCCGAGATGCGAGTTGCCGTTGGCGTCGAGGCCCGGCGACCAGACGGCGATCGAGGCCTTGCCCGGCGCGATGGCGAGCACGCCGCCGCCGACGCCGCTCTTGCCCGGCAGGCCGACGCGGAAGGCGAAATCGCCAGAGCCGTCGTAATGGCCGCACGTCAGCATCAGCGCATTGATGCGCCGCGCCCGCTCCGGCGAGACCACCGACATGCCGGTGGCCGGATGGCGTCCCGAGGCCGCCAGATATCGCCCGGCCATGGCGAGCTGGCGACAGGACATGGCGATCGCGCAATGATGGAAGTAGACGCCGAGGACGAAGTCCACGGGGTTGTCGAGCCGCGCGAAGGACTTCATGTAGTTGGCGAGCGCGGCGTTGACGAACGGATTGCGCGGCACGCCCTGCTCGTGTTCGAGCTGGACGATCGAGTTGAACGGATTGCCGGAGGGTTCGCGACCGACGCGCCGCCACAGCCGGTCGCCGACCAGACCGAGCGCCAGCGTCAGCGTGAACACCTTCGAGACGCTCTGGATCGAGAAGGGCGCATCCGCGTCGCCGGCGACGACGACCCGACCGTCGACTTCGGCGACCGCGACGCCGAACGCGCCGGGGTCGATGCGGGCGAGTTCGGGAATGTAACGCGCCACCGCGCCGCGCTCCGCGCGCGCCTTCATTTCGGCGGCGACCTCGGTCACGGCGGCGTCGAGGTCGGGCAAGGGGCGCCTCCGGGTTCGAGAGGGCGCGCCTTTTACGCCGAAACCCAAGAAACGCAAAAGGCGGCGCTTCCCAATCGAGCGCGCGCCAGACGCGAGGCGGGCGGCGACGGGCGTAAACGAATTGTTTAACAAATCGTTTCGCCAGGACCGATGCGCCGGCTCGTCGGCTCGACGCCGGCGTCGATCCGCGAACATTATGGCGCCGCTGCGACAGAATGACGCATGCCCGCCGCGTTCGGCCCGAGATTCCAGGCGCCGTAGAGGTCGCCGCGTATCCTCTTAAGCGATTGTCGCGGCGTCGCAATCCTATGAATCGCGATCCGCCGGACGCTCCAAGCCGCTTCCCGGCGCCAACCAAAGTCGCGCCTGCTTAGACTTGGAATTGGAAAAATCAACGTTAACGCACGGTCAATGGGTTTCCGTTAGGCAGAGTCGGCGGCCCGCTCGCCTTTCGGGCGGCAGCGGCGCGATGGGTGCATCATGACGATCGGTTGGAAGAATCTCGGCGTCCAGGCGCGCTTCATGGCGATCGCCGCGGTCGGCATACTGGCGCTCGCCGCCGTCACCATCGCCGTCGTCACGTGGTTCCAGTTCGCGTCCCTGGAAGGCAAGTTGCGCGGCCTTTCGGAGGACGAGTTGAGTTCGCTCAACGCGTTGGTCGAGGCGGCGATGCAGCAGCGCGCCGAAGACCCGCAGAATGTCGCCATCAAGGTGTTCAACGGCTGGTTCGAGAGCCGCAACAAAGAGTATCCGGGAAAACTTTGGAGCGTCTGGAGCCCGAAGGTCACAGCCTACATGGCACAGGCGTATCCGGACCACGCCGCCAAGCCGTCGCTCGACGAGGTCGACAAGGAGGCGCTGAGCACGGCTCGCCCGGTCGCGCGCTTCGTCGACGGCGCCTTTCGCTACAGCCTGCCGATCATCCTCGGCCGGACCCTGGCGGCGCCGAAGGAGAATTGCGAAAGCTGCCACTCGGCCGGGGACGGTCTGAACGACGGCGAGGTGATCGCCGTGTTCTCGAGCAGCTTGTCGACCGACAAGGACATGGCCGCCCTGCGTGGACTGATGGGGCTCATGGCGACCGGCGCGGTCATCGGAGCCCTGTTCTCGATCTTGGTGGTCTGGCTGGTTCTCGGTCGGGTGGTGACGCGGCCGTTGACCGGCATGACGCAGGCGATGCGGCGCCTGGCGGAAGGCGACGCGACGATCGAGGTTCCCGCCCAGGATCGAACCGACGAGATCGGCCAGATGGCCGGGGCCGTGCTGGTGTTTCGCGACGCCGCGGTCGAGAACGCGCGGCTCGAGCGCGAGGCGGGCGAGCACC
>Ga0181524_10005942_pt1 | contig 10744 bp, 7 predicted proteins | sample PEATcosm2014_Bin_34_FD_119761 | JGI IMG/M metagenome (GOLD analysis project Ga0181524, IMG submission 119761) | Peatland microbial communities from MTU Mesocosm Facility, Houghton, MI, USA - PEATcosm2014_Bin05_60_metaG | ecosystem: Environmental > Terrestrial > Soil > Wetlands > Peat | place...
CCGCTCTACCGCGTGAACACCATCGGTTACGGAAAGGCCAGCCCGGCCGCCGACAACAAGACCCGCGATGGCCGCAAACAGAACCGCCGCGTGGAAGTGAAATTGTTCACTCCCGACCTCGGCACCTAGCCTGCCGCTCGCCCCAGCCCCTGCGGCGCCATGGGCAGCGAGCGCACCCGCTGCCCCGTGGCGTCGAAAATGGCGTTCCCCACCGCCGGAGCAATCCCGACGATGGGGCACTCGCCCGCGCCGGCGGAGGTCCCGCCCACGCGGTCAGGAGGAGAGATCCTTGACCGCCATTCCGAGCATAAAGGCGAGGGTTGAGGACGTCTGGACAGTTTCGTCCGCGAGCAGTTTGTAGCTCCAGGGCTTGCCCAGGTCTTTCTTGTTGGCAAGTTCGCACCACTGGATGGCAGCCCGCGCCTTTTCCGCGACTTCTGGAGAGTTCAGCTCGTTCCTGGCTTTGATTTCGATGAGATAGCGGTCCGACTCTGTTTCGGCGACGAAATCGATGTTGTAAACCTCGCCGCGGCAATGGATAGGCAACTGACCTTGCGGCGGCCGAATCCATCTCAGCACCCTGTCGTCGTCTTCCAGCGCGATGGCGAATTCCCTTTCTGGGTCGGAGTCGAAGCCGGTGCGGTTAATCACCGATTTCTTAATGCCGCCGAACAGGTAGCGGCGGATGTCGCTCTTGCGGTCGGGCGGTTCACGCAGGTCGAGTTCACCGTCCTTCTGGCGAATTGATTTGGAGAATGACTTGAAAACGACGAACCCGGCGCGGACCTCGCTGGTGATGACGGTTTCGTCGTAGAGGTGGTCGCGGAGCTGGCGGGCCAGGTCATTTGCCATCGCATCGCCATACTGATAGACCAGCGTCGGAAGCTCGGATTCGGCCTTTCCGGTGGCTCCGAGGTAAGCCGACACCAGCCTGAGGATCATCTCCTTGTCCTCGGCGGCGTCGAGTTCCTCCATTCCATCGAACAGCAGGCCGGCCAGATAGGCTACCGGCCGGTCGATCTCCTCGGGAGTCAAAACCGCGCCGGTTTCCTGTTCGCCGGTCTGGAGATCCGCCGAACGGACGCGCTGCTCCACCGCCGAAAAGTCGCTGGACGGTCGTGGCGAGAACTCCCGCAGTCCAAGTTTGGGCTCGGCGTAGATGCGGATGTCGGGAACGTCGATCTGGAAAACAAGGGCTTCGACCTCCTTCTCGATGCGATCGCGCAGCTCTCTCGCGATCTTGTCTGCATCAATGGGCTGCGCCAGTTCCTGGGCCGTTGGGAACATGCTCTGCTGCGCTGGCGCTGGCGCGACCTGCTCGGAAGCAGCGGCTGCGGCGCCGCCCGCGCGGGCGACGATTTCTTCGATAAGCCTGGCCTTCCGCTCCGGGCTCAACAGTTGGACGCTGGTGGATACCTGCCCTTGCTGTGTCAGACCCTCTAGAACGGCAATGGTCTCCGCCGAGAAGAGAGTGGAAACGTGGATCGACATCAGCAGTTCGGGTTCTTCCTTATCGAGGTCCCGGATCGGGTCGCGGAACAGGTCCGCGCGCGCGGCTTTCGCCGCCAGGATCTGCTCGTACTTGTCGTGGGACACAATGGAGAGGCGCAGGATCTCAGGATCATCGCGCATCAACGTGCGAACCTGCGTTTCGGTCAGCGGCAGCGGCAGACGGAGGCCGCGGCCAATGGTCTGCTCCGTGAGGATTTCGGACACCGAGGCGCGCAACGGAATGATGGTGTACAGGTTGCTTACGTCCCAGCCCTCTTTGAGCATGGTGACGTGAACGACAACCTCCACATTGCTGCTGGGGCTTTCCACCTCCAGCAGGCGAGCGACGTTCTCGTCGCTCTCTTCCTTGCTGTTCGGCTTCGAATGGATCTCGATCACCTTGCCGCGGTAGGCGCCGTCCTCGAATTCGGCGGATTCGAGATACTCGCGGACTTCCTTGGCGTGCGCGATGTCGCGCGTCGAGATCAACACGAAAGGCTTCACGCGCGGAAAGCCATTGGAGTCGCAAAACTCAACCAGCCGCGCCCTTTTCTCTTCGTGCAGGTGAATGCCGTCTTTGAGCTTGATCTTGTCGATGACGGCCTGGTCGGAGGCCGTGAGGTTCGTGCGCGTCACCACGCGCGGCGACTTGACGAAGCGGCCAATGGCTTCGCCCAAACTGAAGGAATACAGGATGTTGCCCGTGAACTTGGGCGTGGCCGTGAACTCAAGCCCGAGAACCGGCTTCAGATTGTGGATCGCTTTGAGGGAAGCCGGGGCGCGGTAGCGGTGGCTTTCGTCCATGAGGACGACCAGATCGCCCATCCGCTGAAGCATGGCGGAGAAGCTATCTCCGAGCGTTTCCCTGAAGCGGTGGAACTTGAACTGTTGCCGGCCGGCTTCGTCTTTCTCCTGCGGGCTGAAGATCTTGCCGATATTGAAAACGAATACGTTGGCGCGGTTGGCGTCATCGCCGAGCAGCAGTTGCCGGAACTGGAGGTAGTTGTCGCCGTCCCAAACGGCCGGAGGCGGGAAACCAGACAGGCCCGTGAACATGTATTTGAGGTGGGACGGCTGGAGTTCCGCGCGGAGTTTGTCGTAGATGGTGCTGCCGGGCGCCAGGATGAAGAAGTTGCGGTAGCCGCGCGTCTTCCACAAGTCGTAAATGCAGGCGCCCATCAGCCGCGTTTTCCCGACGCCGGTGGCCAGGGCAAAGCAGAACGACGGGAACTCCGTGTCGAATTCCATCCTTTCGACGCCGGCGCGGTCCCGCGCGGCTTGGGCGACGGTGTCGAGCGTGGCGGCGGCAAAATCGGTGAGCTCGGCAATGCTGTGCAGACGGGCGAGCGACTCGCGCTGCGGTTCGCGAAGCGACATCCAACGGCTGATCTGTTCGGGCAGGCTCATGGCGATTCTATTTGTCCTCCTCGAAAGTGCACTTGGCGAGCAGGTCGCGCGGGATTCTCTTCACTTCCACGTTGTCCGGGATTTTCAGACGCGGCGAACGGCGAGTGGAATAGATGAGCAACGCTTCTTCCGGCCCCAATGTGACGGTGAGCGTGTCGAGGTGCTGCTGGCTCAGGAGTTTCGTGGTGACGTAAAGGAAATGGTGCTCGCTGGAGAAGCCGTGCCACTGCGATTTCGGGGAGTAACGAAAGTTCTCGATCTTGCAGATGGCGCGGACGAGCATGGCGGCGTTGTACTTGGGGTTGATAACGTAGACGGGGCGCCTCGCGGCCGAGAGGTCTTTGTCCCTGACGAGCAGCGTCTCGGCCAGCCGGTAGAACTTGAAACCGCCCCCGCCGCGCCAGTCGATTGGCCCGGTGACGCTTAGACCATCGGTGCCATCGACGACGCGTCTCAATCGAGGGATTATCAGGGTGCGACAGTGCTCGCCCAACTCCACCAGTATCCATCTCCGCAGCATCTTGTGGGCGACCGCACCTGTAGTGCCAGAGCCGGCGAATGAGTCAAGCACAAGATCCCCCGGATTGCTGGCAATCTCAAGAATCCGCTTCACGAGACCCTCGGGTTTTGGGGTGTCGAAGACCGCTCTGCCGTCGAAGAGCGCGATTAGATCCTTTTTAGCACCGTCGTTCGTTCCAACTTCTTCCGCCCGCCAGAGCGTTTCGGGGGTTAATCCTTTTTCTTCAGGTCCTTTCAGAAAACGCTTGACGCGGGGGACGCTCTTCCCGCTCTTCCCGAACCAGATGTTCCCTTTAGCGATCTCTTCCTCCATCCGTGGCTGCGTGTAGACCCAGCATCGCCCGGGAGGAGGATCAAGCAGAACCCCGGCTGGTGTCCTTAGCTGATAGAACTGGCTTTCGGTTCCGTGCCCGGCCATCGCGTTAGCAGAGATAGACTGCCAAGGGCCACGGAGATCGTTATCGGGGTTCCTGTAACGTCCTTTCACTTCATCGCTCAACGGCAAGAGATTCCTGGTTTCTTCGAAGCGATCACGATCTGCCGCGAAAACAAGGATATAGTCGTGGTTAAAAGAGAAGACTCTCCTGTTCTCACGCGAGGTGCGCTTCTCCCAAATGACCGTCGCGACGAAGTTCCGTCGCCCAAAGATCTCATCGCAGAGTACCTTTAGATAATGGGCTTCGTTGTCGTCGATTGCGATCCAGATTGAACCGCTGCGAGCAAGCAACCGGTGAAGGATCTCCAGCCGGTCGCGCATCATGGTGAGCCAAATGGAGTGTTCCAGGCCGTCGTCGTAGTGGGTGAAAGCCGAACCGGTGTTATAGGGCGGGTCGATGTAGATGCATTTGACCGTGCCGGCGAAATCCTGTTCGAGGGCTTTAAGGGCGAGAAGGTTGTCGCCGTGGATGAGCATGTTCTCGGCGGCTGGGTCGCCATAGGACAGGGCCGGGTCTTCGACCAGGATTCGCGGTTCCAGTCTGGGGCGGTTCTCCTTCCCCACCCACGTCAGTTCTAGCTTTCCTTTTGTGGTCATGCGATGCTAATTGCTCGCTACTTCAACGGATCCGCCGGGGTTGGCGAGCGGAGATAACCACCGGGTGTCGCAGCCGCACCACCAGAGGGAGCCGTCGCTCTTCCGGGGCAAGTCGCCGCATTTTGGGCATACTAGCGATTCGAGGAGATCCAGGGTTGCCTGGCCAAACTCGATCACCTCCTTGTCGGAAACTTCCATTCCGGTGTAGTTGTAATGCGCGCCGACCTGACTCCGAACCCATTTCGATGAGGCGAGCCTGTCGAATGCGGCTTCGAGGCGGACGGCATCCCGATGCGGTTCGGCGCCCGTTTGGAGCGCCTTCTTCAGCCTCTTGTCAATTCCGCCGAACAAATCGCCGAGGTCGTAATCATTACCTGCTTGTCTCCGGACACGACAATGATAGAGGAGAGTCAGTTTGTCGAGTGTGGCTTCAAGAAGGATTCCAGCCCTGCTGGCGAGAGCCTGCCGGTCGAGCGGTTCGACCGTCAGCAGACGCCGTAGCTCGTCGATCTCCGGTTTGGTGTTTGTATGGCTCACCCCGCGCGCGCGGGTCCATCGCTTGAGTTCGATTAACTGGACGTTTGCCACAGGTCCCTGCGCGTAGCGGTACCGGTCCCGCAGAGGCCGGTAGTGGGTGGTCAAAACCACCTGCCGTCGGACGGCGCACTCGTCATGGATCATTTCGATGAAGCGGTCCAAATGTGCCTGGTCGGTCGAAGTCAGCACGTCGTCCAAGACGATGAACGTGTCGTCCGATGCACGTCGTTCGGCCAGGGCGAGGAAGATGCAGATGCCCAGGGTGTCGAGGTGTGACTCGCTGTAGTAGGCTTGTGGCGGGATGTCAGTCTGCGTCTCGAAGCTGCCGCGGACGCTGAGGGACGCCCGCTTATCTGGATCGAGAAGAAACTTGATATTTCCCACCTTCTCATCCGGATGTAGGCGTGAGTAGAGGGCCTCGATGCGGTCTGTCACCAAGTCCAGGATACCCTCGACGTATCCCCGCCGCTCCCCCTCCATGATCTGAAGTGCCCGGTCCAGTCGTTGGCGCTGCGGCTCCAACCCATCGAGTAGCTCGGCTTGCCTAGCGAGATTCCGGGACAAAGTCTGGATGTTTCTGAGATTGGCGACGTCATTGCCCACCGAATTACGGGCCCCCTCAAAGGACGCCTCTAGCGGTCCGAGTCTCTCCAGCATCAACCCGACTTCTTCTACAGCCGGCTTCCGGAGGTTTAGGTCGAGATCCCCGAACACCAGCGGATAGGCCGACCAGATGACCGATTGAGCTTGAGGTACGGCCACTTCGCTTGTTCGCACCAATTCGGCAAGGCTGCGCCCCCACCGAATGACGCCCTCTTCCCGACTATCGAGAACTCTCCTATGTTCGTCCAAAGTGCTCTGCGCCTGCAAAACGTTCGCCAAGGCCTCCTCGACGGCGCGACCCGCCTCCCGGCGGGCAATAATGCGGCTTCTGAGCTGGGCTGCGTCTATCGGCTGCTCGCACACGGGGCACACGGTTAGATCCGGATGGGTTTCGACGTAACTCTGAGCTTGTCGCAAGAGTTGCAGAAGTTGACTTTCGGTCGCCGCGGATTCGATCTCGGCAGCGTGCAGTTCTTGGCGAGCGGATTCGAGGGTGGCCTCGGCGGCGGTGCACTCGGCCTCCGACCTGTGCCGCTCGTCTTGAGCCAGGCGGGTTTGTTCGAAGGCGGTAAGGACAGCCGCGATCTTGTTCTGGGTTGCGAGGAGCCTCTCCAGGTCTTCGTCGGCTTTGTCCTCCGCCCACCGAACCGCGTCGGGGGCCGGACAGCCTTCCGCTTGCCAGGCAAGCTCCATGTCCCTGATGGCGTCTACCTTGGCTTGGCTGGCGACGTCGATCTTGTCCCTGATGTTATTCCGTGCGTCACGCAGGCTCTGTTCAGACTTCTCAACCCTCGAAACGTCGATGAAGGCAGCGAGAGCTTTGTACCGGCCGGCAGGCGCCTCATCAATGAACTCCAGCAGCTTCGACCGGCGGAGAATGGCGGCGTCCGGGCAGGCAGTTGACCCTTTGACGACGGGCTTGGACGAATCGAGAGAGGCAGACCACTCGGATCCGCCACACTCCAATACTACGGAAAGGCCCGTAGCGGGAGCGCCAAGCGACGGCAAGTGCTTTTTCAGATTCGTCTCCTGCCGCCCCGCCAAGGATCCCCCACTCTGGTTGCAAACGAAGTCGATGGCGTCAACAATCGTCGACTTCCCCGTGCCGTTTTCTCCAAAGATCAGAATCACGGGCTTCTCCGAGTCGAACGAAAAATCAACCTGCGATGTCGCGCCGCGAAAGCCCTTTATCCGTAGGCTTTCGAGTTTCTTAGCCATGGTCCACTCCTGGATTCCTCAGAGGGCGCTGAATCTCAAAGAGGAGACGCCAGTCTCCCTCCCGCATGGCTCCCGAGGCGATCCTCTCTTCCAGTTTCACGGCTCTGGCCTCGTCGACGAGCTGCGCATCGACGAAAGCCTTCGTGATCACCGCGGCCAACTCTTGGTCGGGGGATTTAGGTGGCTGTCCGCTCATGGCCTGTCCTTTTCATTTAGCGTACCTGCCAACGAATCGTGAGCAACGCCTCCTCTTGGACGCTTTGCTGTAGACGTGCCTCCACTTCGCTGATGAGCGACTCCTTGCGGTGGTCGATGTCATCCTGGGCGTCGTAAAGTGCGCGGCGCTTCTGGGAGCGCTGGGCTTCGAGGTCCTTGGCTTGCCGGTGCAAGGCCAACTTGGCTTCGAGGTCCGGCTGCATTTTGGCCTGTTTTTTCAGCGTCTTGATGCCAGTGTCCAGTTCCTTCAGTTCCTGCTCCAGGCCATCCTTCAAGTCTTCCGCCCAATGTTCGAGCTTGTCGATTTCGTCCTCAAAGAAGTGACTGTTGCGGTCACCGATCTCGGCCAATACGGCGGCGCGCCCGGCCTGGAAGCGTTCCTCTAGTGTCTGCGTCACCGATAGTGGTGGCGCGGGTGATTTGGCCGCCGAGCCTTCCACGTCGAAGAGTTTCTCGCAGGTCTCCTGATCCAGAGGTACCCCGTTGTCGTCAACAGCAGCGAAGAGGAGATGATCTTCACTTTCGAGTGCCCGGACAACCAGGCGCTTCAGTGTAAGCCAGCCCGCTTTGCCCACTAGTTGCTCCACGACGGAGATCTTCCCGGGGTGCGCGGAGTATTCGAAGCTGACACAGGCCGGCTCGACCGCTCGATTCGCGGCGCGCCTGAGTAGGAATTCCGCAAGGGGGTGGCCGGTCCGGTAGGCGTGGCAGCCGTCCTGGGCGCCGGTCCTCGCGACGAGTTGGTATCGGCCCGACGGGACCGGTTGACAGCCGAGCGGGATGGTTTTCAACGTGAACTGGTATTCGTCTTCGTCGAAGACGGCATTTGCGGCAAGTTCGTGGCGAGTCGCCTTCCAGAGCCACTTGCTCCACCGGTCAAGACGCGCCGCGGCGTCCTGGTGGTGGGTGCGAAGCCTGGCGTGCACGTCTTCGTCGAAGTTCTCCAGCAAGGAAGCCCGCGTAGCGCTCATGCGCGTCGCTATCTGCTCCTCGAGTTCGCTCTGGAGTTGGTTAAAGGCCGCGTCAATCTCGGACGGCGTCCGGCAATTCTGATAGATCTCCGCGATTCGCTTTTCAAAATCGACCCCGGATTCAAGTGCACCCAGAACCTCGTCGGAGGCCCCAAAAACGCCGTTGAAGAGCCGAAACTTCTCCGACAAAAGCTGAAATACCCGCTGGTCCGCCGCGTTGCTCCGGTTCAGGAAGTTGATCACCACCACGTCGTGCCGCTGGCCGTAGCGGTGGCAGCGGCCAATCCGTTGCTCAATCCGTTGCGGATTCCACGGCAGGTCGTAATTGATTACGAGCGAGCAGAACTGGAGGTTGACCCCTTCCGCGGCGGCCTCGGTGGCGATCATGATGGGGGCGTACTCGCGGAAATGCTCGACGAGAGCCCCGCGCAAGTCGATGTTCTTCGAATTCGTCACGACATCTTCGCCGGCGTGGCGGACGCGCCACTCCTGATAAATCCCGGCGGATCGGGCGTCGGTGTTTGTGCCGTTGAACAACATTACCTGTCCGGCGTATCCGTTCGATTCCAGCAGAGACAGCAGATACTCCTGGGTCCGCCGGGACTCCGTGAAAATGATCGCTTTTCGATTCGCCCCAAGCGATTCCAGCTTCCGAAATCCCAGGCTGAGGGCTTTGAGTAGAGCGTGGCCTTTTGCGTTGCTCGTGATCGAGGTGGCGAGGTCGTGAAACGATTGGAGGTCCGCGATTTCCGCCTCGATCTCCGCCAGCGGGGCTTTGGCCGCCGCGCCAGGTTCCTGAGCCTCTTCGCCGTCCTCTTCCCACTCTTCCTTCAATTCCTCCAACGCTTCGAAGTCGATCAGCGTCGGCTGTGCCGGGGAATCCCGCTGCGCGCGCATCTGCTGCAATCGCCCAATCAGGGACTTGAGCGTTCCGGCAATGGCGAATGACGAGGATGCGAGGAGCTTTCTGAGAACCAGCGTCATCAACTTGCGCTGGCCGGGCGGCAGCGCAAGAAGCTCATCGCGACGCAGGTATTCGCTCACCTCCTGGTAGAGACGGTCTTCTTCGTCGGTGGGCGTGAAGTCCTGGGTCACTGAGATCCGATTCGTAAAGCGGATGTACTCCGTCACCTGACGGCGGAGTGTGCGCTGGCAGACGGGACGGAGCCGGCGCTTGAGGTCCTCGAATTGATGGCCCGTTAGAGCGCCACGAAGGTACTGGTTTCTGAATGAGGCAACGTCGCCGAAGACGTGATCGTCCAGAAAGCTGACCAGTCCATAGAGTTCCAAAAGGCTGTTTTGGAGCGGGGTCGCCGTGAGTAGGAGTTTCGGGAAACCATGGATGGCGGCGTGAATAGCCTTGGCGATCTTGTTGCCGCTCCTGATGACGTTACGTAGGCGATGGGCTTCGTCGATCACCACCAGATCCCAAGGTGTGGCGCGAACGGAGTCCTCGTTTGCTCTTGCGAAGTAGTATGAGCAGATGATGATTTGGCCGGAGCCATCGAATGGATTGACTTGCCCGGCCTTTTGCCGGGCCGCGGCCACGCGGGAGTCGAAGATCTCGGAGGGCAGGAAGAACTTGTCCGCTAACTCTTGTGACCACTGCTTGCACAGCGTCGGCGGAGTGATGATGAGGATCTTCCTGCGACGTTCCGCCCAGAGCTGGCTGATGATAAGGCCGGCCTCAATGGTCTTCCCCAGGCCGACTTCGTCGGCTAGAATCGCGCCCCTTGAAAGCGGCGAGCGAAACGCGAATAGTGCAGCTTCAATTTGATGCGGATTCAGGTCGACCGTGGCATCGAGGATCGAGCGGCTGAGTTTGTCGACGCTGCTGGATGAACTTCGGCGCAGAATTGCGTGGGCATAGTACTTCGCGTGGAAATCGGTCGTGTGCATCCGAAAGGTCCAGTGTACTCCCGATGGGGGTGGGGCGGACTAAATTAAGGATCCCCCGCGCCAGCGATGCAACGGGGACTATTTCTTGGGGTGGGGGATAACCTTGAGGATGCGGTAGGTGTCGCCGATGATCTTGAAGTAGAACCGCCAGTTCTTGTTGACCCGCGCCTGCCAGCGGTCGTTGGATTCATCGTACTTCTTGGCGTGCAGGGAAGGGTGGTGAAGATTCTGAACCAGGAGACCTACCTGCTTAAAAAACGCCTTGCGAACAGCCGCTGGCGCATCTTCCAAGGCCTCACTGGCAGCATTGCTGTATTCGGCCTTCATCGGGAGCGCTTTGTTCTTCTCAGAGCTGCCCGCTTCCGCAATTGGCTCTTCATGTCGGCGATCATTTCTTCAGCGGTGTTGAACGGACCGCGAAAAGGGCCTTTCTCGGCCTCATTCAGTTGGGCGTCTATGCTGCGGCGCTGCTCCGGCGTGTACTCGTCATCGGCCTTGAGAAACTTCGGAATAATGGTGATCGCGCCTCCGGACACCTTGAACTCCACCACGTCGCCCGCCTTAAAGCCGGCTTGGTGCTGTATTGACGGCGGCACGGTGAGGCCAATTCTGTTTCTGACGGTGGCGGTCATAAGGCAAGCCCTCAAAGATCCATCATACCGCTCCGCCCGCCGCGCGCCCCAGCCCCTGCGCCGCCATGGGCAGCGAGCGCATCCGCTGCCCCGTGGCGTCGAAAATGGCGTTTCCCACCGCCGGAGCAATCCCTATGATGGGGCACTCGCCGGCGCCAGCCGACACCAAATCCTTGCGGTCCACGAGCACGCTCTCGATCACCGGCATATCGGCGAAA
>Ga0181524_10005944_pt1 | contig 10741 bp, 9 predicted proteins | sample PEATcosm2014_Bin_34_FD_119761 | JGI IMG/M metagenome (GOLD analysis project Ga0181524, IMG submission 119761) | Peatland microbial communities from MTU Mesocosm Facility, Houghton, MI, USA - PEATcosm2014_Bin05_60_metaG | ecosystem: Environmental > Terrestrial > Soil > Wetlands > Peat | place...
CGGCGCCGACGTTCTTCTCGCGCAGCGCCTCCTGCAGTTGCTTGACCCGCTCGGGCGAATCCGTGTTGCGCCACAGCCGCAGATAGACATTGTCGATCGCGTGCAGTCCGGCGGCCTTCGCCGCGACCACCACCGCCTGCTTGGAGTAGTGAAAATTCTGATTCTGGTTCTCGACGATCTCGCGGATGCCGAGATTGGCGGCGTAGTCCGCGATTCCGAACACCAGCCCGCACATCCGATCCGACGCGGTCGCGATTTCGTACGCCTCGATCAGCGCGTGCGGGGTCTCGATCAGCGACTCGATCTGAATCCGGTACTTCCATCCGCCGCGCTTTTCGAGATCGTCGAGCAGCTTCGATAGTTCGTGAATATCCTCGGGCCCGCGCGTCTTGGGCATGATGATGCCGTGGAAACGATTGGGCGCGCCAAGCACGATCGCCTCCATGTCGCCCTTGAAGAACTTGGAATGGATATTGTTGGGCCGCACGGTGACGATCTTCTTGCCGAAGTCGAGCGTGTTGAGCGCCTCGACCATCACCTTGCGGCTCTTCTCGCCCTTGAACTCATAGGGGCACGCGTCTTCGAAGTCCGCCATCACGTGATCGACCGGCGCTTTCACCGCGTCGGCTGCGGTGACGTGCAGCTTCATGTTGTGACCCGGATAGGTCAGTTCGGTGCGCGGAATTACGAAACGTGCGCCATTGTCCAATACGTACATCGATTGATTCTCTCCCGCTGATTTTTCCGGCGCCGCGCCGCGCGCTCAGACCGCCAGGTAATGAGTCTTGCGTTTGACCAAAACCGTCCGCTCGATTTCGACGACCACGGTGCCGTCGGCTTTCTTGCCGATCAGTTTGAACTTCACCAGTCCCGCGTCGGGGCGCTGGGCGTCGCGCTTTTCGAGCACGGTCGATTCGGCGTAAATCGTGTCGCCGTGAAAGACCGGGTTGGTATGCCTGCCGTTGTCCATCTCGACTTCGGCGATCGCGTTCTCGCTGGTGTCCTCCGACGCCAGGCCGACCGTGAACGCCAGCACCACGCCGCCGTACACCAGCAGCTTGCCGCCGACGTAGGCGCCCGGATTCCTGTCGATCAAGTCCTGGTTGAAGTGCAGCTCGGCGGTGTTCATCACCAGCGAAGTGAAGATGTGGTTGTCAGCCTCCGTGATCGTGCGGCCGCGCGGATGGACGAGCGTGTCGCCGACCGCAAAATCCTCGAAGTAGCTGCCGTCGCTGGTGATGCTCATTGCGCGCGATGCCTCCCGCTCAGTTCTGCTCCATGATCCGCCGGCCGATGACCTCGTACTGGATTTCGCTGGTGCCCTCGAAGATCGACAGCACCCGCGCGTCGCGCCAGAAGCGCTGCGCCTCGAACTCCATCGAGTAGCCGTAGCCGCCGTGCACCTGCATCGCCTCGCGCGTGACCCGCTCGGCCATCTCGGCGGCGAACGCCTTGGCCAGTCCGGCCTCGTAGTCGCATCGCTTGCCCGTGTCTTTTTCGGCAGCGGCGAAGTAGCAAAGCTGGCGCGCGGCCTCGATCTCGACCGCCATGTGCGCGAGCTTGTGGCGGATCACCTGGAAGTCGCCTATAGCCTGGCCGAACTGCTTGCGGTCTTTCGCGTACTTGACGGCGCATTCGAACGCCGCCTGCGCCACGCCGACGCCGCGCGCCGCGGTCTGAATTCGCGCCGCCTCGTAGCTCGCCATCAGTTGGTAGAACCCCTGCCCTTCCTTCTCCCCGATCAGGTTTGCCGCCGGGGCGTAGGCGTCGTCGAATTGCAGCCCGTAGCTGCGCATCCCATGGTAGCCGATCGTGGGAATTGGCGAGCCGGTCAAAGTCGGCGGCATGAAGTCGTCGCCCGGCGGCTTCTCGAACAGGATCAGCGACAGTCCCTTGTGCCGCTTCGAGATGTCCGGGTCGGTGCGGGTCATCACGGTCAGCATGTGCGCGCGATTGGCGAACGTGCACCACATCTTCGCGCCCTTGATCAGATAGCCATCGCCGTGTTTGACCGCGCGCGTTTTGAACGACGCCGTGTCGCTGCCCGAGTCGGGCTCGGTGAATGCGGCCGCGGTCATCAGCTCGCCGCGCGCGATCGGCGGCAGGAATTTCTTTTTCTGCTCGGGCGTGCCGTGGGCGCTGATCAGGGTGCCGGTGATGATGTTGCGGGTCATCACCGAGCCCACGCTGAGCCATCCGCGCGACAACTCCTCGGTGACGATCGCCATCGAGATGTAATCAAGCCCCATGCCGCCCTCTTCGGCGGGAAAAATCACGCCGAAGTAACCGAGCTCGGCCATCTGCTTGAGGATATGCTCGGGAATTTCCTGGTTATTGCGATCGAGGTCGTTGGCGATCGGCTTGACCTCGGCCTCGACGAACTCGCGGACCGAGCGCCGGATAATTTCATGCTCAGGCGTGATCACTGGCATCTTGTGTATTGCCCCTAGGCCGGATTGCGTTTGCGAATCAGCACCGGCCGCTCGTACTCGAGCACTTTTTCGCCGCGCTGGTTGTAGCCGGTGGTGCGGAACTTAACCACGCCGCGATCGGGCCGCGAAGTGTCGCGCTTGGAGAGCACGAGCGACTCCGACGTGATCGTGTCTCCGGGATAAACCGTCTCGTGCCACTTCATTTTTTCGTAGCCGAGGTGGGCTATCGCGCGTTCGCTCAGGTCCTCGACCGAAAGCCCGAACACCACGTTCATCACCAGCATGTGATTGACGACCACGTTCTTGTAGCCGAGGCTCTGCGCGTACTCGCGATTGAAGTAGCTCGGGTTGAAGTTCATCGTGACGCTGGAAAAAAAGCTGTTGTCGCCCTCGGTGATGGTGCGCCCCCAATGATGCTTGAACAGATGGCCGGGCTCGAAGTCCTCGAAGTAATGGCCACGCTCGATTTTGCGCACTGCCATATGGGTCAGGCTGCCTGCTTCATGTGATCGTTGAATCGCGAAAACTACGGAGGCCGAACCAATTTTTTATGGAATTAACGCTTGTGGGTCAACCAACCCCCGTCGCGTGGTGGTGTCTTAATTCGGGTCGATTGTCCTAAATCCAAGCCGCGCATGTCCTAATTTCCCTTGGGGCGCGGACCATCGGCTTCCTCGATGCACCGAGAGAGAACATAAACCTCAGACATTGTGACGTCATTGGCACTGGCTTCCAAATTGATCTTTACCCTAAAGGCCTCGCAGTCCGACTCGGAGTCAAATGATTTCATTTTATCCCATTTTGCTAATGGAGCGTCTCCGCGCACTCTTATGTGACCCATCCCCCTGAAGAGTTGAAGCTCGATCGGCGGGGTAATCAGATACCAGGTCACAAGCGCGAGCGCGGCGGCGTGGCGGGACTCCATAATCGCCATGTAACCAAAGCATGCGAGAAAGCGAAAGCCGCTCTGCGACACACTTCCGGAGCATTACGCCCCGCCCGCCGCAGCGGCCCCGTTCCCCAACCCGTGAAAGATTAGTATTGTCATATCTGACGCAAACGGGTAGCTAATTCCCCCACGCGTTTTGACCGAGAGCTTTAACCAGGATTTGCCGCCAGCCGGGACCGCCGCTCGTCGCGGAATATCGCCCCCGCTGGTGACCGATTAACAGATTGAAATGAGCCGTAAGGAAATTTACGAGATCGGCGAGGTGCCCCCAATCGGGCACGTGCCCAAACAGATGTACGCGCAGGTAATCCGCGCGGAGAGATTCGGCGACCCCAGGCACGCGTTCAAGATCGAGAAGATCGCGGTGCCCGAAATCCGCGCCGATGAAGTGCTGGTTTACGTGATGGCGGCGGGGGTGAATTTCAACAACGTGTGGGCGGCGCTCGGCTCGCCGGTGGACGTAATCGGCACGCGCCAGAAAGCCAAGTACGATAATTCGGATTTTCATATCGGCGGCAGCGACGCGTCGGGAATCGTCTACGCGGTCGGCGACGAGGTGAGCAGGGTCAAGGTCGGCGACCGCGTGGTGATTCATTGCGGCGTATGGGACCGCAACTCACCCGCGGTGCTGAGCGGCAGCGATCCGATGTTCGACCCGTCGTTCAAGATTTGGGGTTACGAGACCAACTGGGGCAGCTTCGCCCAGTTCGCGCGCGTGCAGGCGCATCAGTGCATGCCCAAGGCCCCGCATCTCACCTGGGAAGAAGCGGCAGGGCCGACGCTGGTGGGCGCCACCGCGTACCGGATGCTGATGGGATGGCCGCCGCACGTGGTGCACCGCGGCGACGTAGTCCTGATTTGGGGGGCGTCGGGCGGGCTCGGATGCATGGCGATTCAGATCGTCAGGGCCGAAGGCGGAATCCCGGTCGGCATCGTCGGCGACGATCGCAAGATCGATTACTGCGTCAGGCTCGGCGCCAAGGGCTGCGTCAACCGGAAAAAACATCCGCATTGGGGCATGATGCCCCATTGGAAAGAAACCGCGGCGTACAACAAGTGGGCGGCGGAATGCCGCGCGTTCGGCAAAGCGATCTGGGACGTCGTCGGCGAACGGAAAAATCCGCGCATCGTCTTCGAGCATCCCGGCGAAGACACCATTTCAACTTCCATCTTCGTGTGCGACACCGGGGGAATGGTCGTGATCTGCGCCGGCACCACCGGTTACAACGCGGTGGTTGACCTGCGCTACTTGTGGATGCGGCAGAAGCGCCTCCAGGGCTCGCACTTCGCCAACGACGAACAGGCTTACGCCTTCAATCAACTGGTGCTCGAAGGCAAGATCGATCCGTGCCTCGCCAAGACGTACCGGTTCGACGAGATTCCGGAATGTCACCAGGTGATGCATGAAAATCGCGCGCCCGAGGGCAAGATGGTGGCGATTGTCGGCGCGCCGCAGCCGGGCCTGAAGGACATCCTGCTGTAGGGAAAGCTGTGCATAACCGGATGCTGCTGCTGAAGTGATACGCGCTGGCGCGCGAGATCCTTCGCTGCGCTCAGGATGACACAAAAAAGCAAGGCGCCGCTCGTGTCATTCTGAGCGAAAGCTGCTGGAGCGAAGAATCTCGCCGGACGCTCCGGCGACCGGCGTTAGTTACGCACGTCTCTCCCCGTATCGGCAGGGGCCGCGCGCGACAACGGAGCGCGGGCTTAACACTGGGTGCAGGGGTCACCCCTGCCGCGCTATTCCGCGCGTCCGATCCTCTACTACAATCGGGCCACCACGATGGTATCGCTCGATTCACTAAAGCTAGAACTTGCCCGCCGGGTCGAAGGCGAAGTCCGCTTCGACGCCGGCACTCGCGCGGCATACGCGACCGACGCCTCGAACTATCGCCAGGCGCCGGTGGGCGTGGTGATTCCGCGCCACGAAGGCGACGTGATTGCGGCGTTTGCGATCGCGCGGGAAAACTCGATGCCGATTCTCGCCCGCGGCGCCGGCACCAGCCTCGCCGGCCAGGCGTGCAACGCCGCGCTAGTGCTCGATTTCTCCAAGTACATGAACCGGGTCATCGCGATCGATCCCGGCGCGCGCACAGCCCTGGTCGAACCCGGCGTGATCCAGAGCCATCTCAACGCCGCGCTCGCGCCGCACGGCCTTTTCTTCGCGCCCGATCCATCGACGAAAGATCGATGCACCGTCGGCGGGATGATCGGCAACAACTCATGCGGCGCGCATTCGGCGGCCTACGGCAAGACCGTCGATAACGTCGAGGCGCTCGAAGTCATCCTTTACGACGGAACCCGGCTTTCGCTGACCGGCCCGATGGCAGACGCGGAAATCGGCGCCGCAATCGCGCGCGGCGGCCGCAATGGCGAGCTTTACTCGGCCGTCCGCGAGCTTCGCGACCGATCCGCCGAATCCGTGCGCGCCCATTTCCCCAAGCTGCCGCGCCGCGTCTCGGGCTACAACATCGACGAGCTGACGCCGGAGCGCGGCTTCAACCTTGCCCGCGCAATTGTCGGCTCGGAGGGTACGCTCGCCGCAGTCATCCGCGCGACCATACGAGCCGTGCCGCGCCCGCGCGAAGTTGGGCTGGCCGTGCTCGGATTCGACGACGTATTCATCGCGGCGGATCAAACGCCGTGGATACTCGAGCATCGCCCCGAAGCGCTGGAAGGCTTCGATCAGAATCTCCCCGAGTTCGCACGGATCAAGGCGATGCCGGGCGTGCGATTTCTCCCCACCGGGCGCGCTTTTCTGCTGGCCGAGCTGGGGGGAGCGTCGGCAGACGAAGCGCGCGAGCGCGCCCATCGCGTGATCGATCAGGCGCGCCGGATTCGCGAATGCACGGGGGCCGCCTACCTTGCCGACGCGCGCGAGCAGGCCGCGGTCTGGCAGATTCGCGAGTCGGGGCTCGGCTCGAGCGCGTTCATCCCGGGCCGCCCGCGCACCTGGCCGGGCGCCGAAGACTCGGCGGTGCCTCCGGCCAAGCTCGGTGCGTTTCTGCGCGGCTTCGATCGGATCCTCACCCGCCACAGCCTCGCCGTGGCGACCTACTACGGGCATTTCGGCGAAGGATGCGTTCACGCGCGCGTCAATTTCGATTTGGCCAGCGCGCCCGGAATCGCGACCTTCCGTGCGGCGATGATCGATCTCGGCGAACTGGTTACGAATCTGGGCGGTTCGCTCTCGGGCGAGCACGGCGACGGGCTGGCCCGCTCCGAGTTGCTGCCGATGATGTTCCGGCCCGAGCTGATCGGCGCGTTCCGCGATTTCAAGCGAATCTTCGATCCCGATTCGATGATGAATCCGGGCGTGATCGTCGATCCGCATCCGCTCGACTCGCACCTGAAGCTCGGCGCGAACTATCGGCCGCGCGAAGTCGCCACGCACTTCAACTTCAGCGCCGAAGGCGGACTGGCGGGTGCGGCGCTCAAATGCGTCGGGATCGGAAAATGCCGAAAGACCGGGGCGGGCACGATGTGCCCGTCGTACATGGCGACGGGCGAGGAAATCCATTCGACCCGCGGACGCGCGCGGATCCTGTTCGAGGCTTTGACCACCGACCTGTTGCCCGCGGGTTTCGCCGATCCGGCGTTGAAAGATGCGCTGGACTTGTGCCTGTCGTGCAAGGGATGCAAGAGCGAGTGCCCGTCGTCGGTGGATATGGCGGCGTACCGCGCGGAATTTTTCTTCAACTACTATCGCAGCCATCGCCGTCCGCTTTCATCGGCGTTCTTCGGCAGGATGAACCAGGTGGCGCGGCTCGCGTCGTACGCGCCGTCGCTCGCCAACGCGATTGCGCGCGCGCCGATCGTAGGCGGCGGCGCGAAAAAGGCGCTCGGGATTCATCCGGAGCGTGAATTGCCGCGTTTTGCGCGGCGGACCTTCCGCTCGTGGTTCGAGCGCAGGACGGCTCCTGGAGCAGGCGGGCGCGACGTGGTGTTGTTTCCCGACACCTTCAACAACTTTTTCGAGCCGCACGTCGCGGTCGCCGCGGTCGAAGTCCTGGAGCGGGCCGGATTTCGCGTGATCGTTCCGCGCGCTGAGCTATGCTGCGGCCGCCCGCTCTACGATCAGGGGATGCTCGAGCAGGCGAAGGCGCGGCTGAAAGAAGTGATGGAAGCGCTCGGCCCATTCGTCGCCGCGGGCATTCCGATCGTCGGCTTGGAGCCGAGTTGTATCCTGACTTTTCGCGACGAGCTGCCGTCGTTGTTCCCCGCCGACGCGCGGGCCACCGCGCTCGCGTCGAATTCATTTCTGCTCGACGAGTTGCTCGTCCGCGAGGCGAAGAATTTCGCGCCTCCCGATTTGCGCCGGCCAGCAATCGTGCAGGGGCATTGCCAGCAGAAGGCGATAGCGGGAATCGGCGATGAGGTCATGATTCTGTCACGCGCGGCCGGCGCGCAGCTCGAGGTGCTCGACGCGGGATGCTGCGGGATGGCGGGACCGTTCGGCTACAACCGCGAGCATTTCGAGATATCGAAAGCGATCGGCGCGAGAGTTTTGATTCCGGCGATCGAGAACGCGCCGCCAGACGCGATCATCGTCGCCGACGGGTTCTCGTGCCGCTCGCAGATTCGCCATTTCTGTCCGTCGCGGCGCCCACTGCATCTGGCGGAGGTGCTGAACCTGGCCGATGGCGGATGACGGAGCGGGGATTGAAAGAAAGGCCGCGCCCCGCCGGGGGAGAGGCGGGGCGCGGCGTATCGTCAGGAACGCATAAAATGGTCGGTTACCGGACGAATTGCTGAATCAGCGGCGCGAGCCCCGAGGTTGAGCCGTAAGGCTGGCCGTATCCACCGTTGTTGTACGCGGGCATTCCACCGAGTCCGCGGAACAGTCCGCCAGCGTTAGCCGCCGCGCCGCCACAACCGCTGCGGAACGCCCATTGATTGCGTGCAAGCAAATCCGCGGCGGCCGCGGGATGGCCGGTGTTCCGGTCGCGATAATAGTTGTACATGATGCTCTGCGCTTGTCTGCACGACTGTGCGCCCGCGTAACCCGGCGCGCCATAATACGGGGCCACTGCGGGATAAGCAGGAGCCGGGTAATAGCCGCGGTTGCCGTAATTGCGGTAGGCGTTGGCGTCGCGCCAGGCGCGATCTGCGCGCCAGTCGCGAACCGCAGGGAGCGCGTTGTTGTGGAGTTCATGGCGCGCCACGACTGCCGGGCCGACGACATTGCGCGGCGCAACGAAGCCACGCACCGGCGCATTGGAAGAACGTGACACGTGCGCCGCACGCGAATTGTTATGGGCGTAGCCGTTGTGGTCGTAGGCAGCCGCGGTGATCGGCGTAGCGAGCATCGCCAGACCAACCAGCACCGTCATCAGACTTCGTTTGGATTTCATTGTCGGTTACCTCTACCTGACTGAGAGAGCATTAAAGGTGCCATCGAGCGGTTTCGGGAAAGTTCCTGCAGTGCACTTGATCTTCACACAGGGAGATACGCAACCAGGAGAATTCGGTTGCACCAAATCGAAAATGAAAAAACGAAAAACGTCAACGGAGAGAGCAGGTTAACGCATGTTCAGGTTTGAGCCGCGTGAGATGAACAAACGTTCAGACGCGAGCCGGTGAAGAGTGAAGAATCAGAGGAAGGTGCGGCGCGCGAGGTAGTACATAACGGCGCCGGCGATCGCGTAGGCGGCTATGCCCTCGAGCAGCGTCGCGCCGCTGGTCACGACGACCAGGCCGACGACGAGGACGGTGGCGATCACGGCTACGACCTGCTCGATGCGCTTCTCGCGCGCGCGGACCCGGGCGACATGGCCGGTGATGCTCGCGCCGCAGTTCGGGCATACGCCGCCGCGCTTGACGACGATGTCGGCCTCGCAGCCGGGGCATTCGATTTTCGTTCGCAGCGGCATCGCGGGCAAAAGCGCGGGCGTAGCAGGGTGCTTCAAAAAAAAGCGGCGCGCGTGCCGGTGACACGCGCGCCGCCTTATGCTTGTCGAGTGAGGGCAGCCCCGGTTGCGGCCGCCGTCGCTTTTATCCTGTCTTAGGCGCGCGCTTTGCGCAGTTTGCGCGCCGAGCGCTTGGCGATCCGCACGCGCTCTGGGCGGCGCTTGGCGCGGGCGGGTTTGACCGCGACCTTGGCGGGCTTTTGAATTGCGGCCACGACTGCGGGCGCGGGTGACGCAGCGGGCGCCGCTGGCGCAGGCGCAGGCTGCATCGCAGCCTCGGCGGCGGCGCGCTCGGCCTCGAGCGCGAGCGTGGCGCGCCGGCGCGCGATCGCGTCAAGGCGTTTTTCCTTCCACTTGCGCAGCCCCATCCGCATGTACTCGGGATTGATGTCGAGCATGTCGCAGACGTTGTCGAACGAAAAGACCCAGCGCTTGTCTTCGTGCGCGATCCATTCGTCGGCGTCGCGGAACAACCGCTGGCCCTTGCTGGTGGACGCGTCGATGCATTTCATGAAGCATTCGATCGCGTCTTCGAGCACGCTCAGGATGAGCCGCTTTTCGCCCTCGAGCAGATGCTTCTTGCGCATCGCCTCGAAGTATTGAATGGGCAAGAGAGTGTCGGGCTCGAACAGCCCCGGCAATCTTTCGTCCAGTGTTTCCTTTTCCTGCATCTTCTCTCCGTTACCTGCCTTCAATGTCGTACGTACATCCACCGCCCCACCCTCCTCGTAGTTATGACGCTGTCACGCCAACGCCTATTCAGAGTCGTCTTCGATCTGTTCCTGGTATATTTCGTGCCACGCCATCTGGATGGCTTCCAATTTCGCCTCGGTAGAACCCTCGCGGCTGTCGTCGAATTCGTCGAGATCGATCACCCATTGACGCAGGTCAGTGAAGCGCGCGTCGAGCGGGTTGAGTCCCGGATGATTCTCGGCGAGCACTTCGGCAATTTCCTCGGCCTGATCCCACTTGAGTCCCATCGTAAATACGTCCCTCGCCCGGCTTGGGTTGCAGCTTGCCTTGCTTAGGAAAGCTCCTCCACTGATTTCTTCTCGAGCGCCAGCTTGATAGCGACGTCCATAATCCGCTTCGCGAACGGAGTGGTAACCTCGTTCAACTCCTCGACGAGTTTTGCGATTAGCTCGCGATCGGTTCCCGCTCGGGCCGCCTCCAGCCGCTCCGCCACCTCATCCATGCGCGCGCGCTCGCCAGCTTCGACCAGGGAGCCGAATTCGCCGAGCTGCTTACGAAGTGCGCCCAAGATTTGCTCGGCGTCGTTGCGGTACGAAATCAGCAGGCGCTCTTCGAGATCCTGCTCCCCGAGATCGATGGCCTCTTCGAGCATTCGCTCGATTTCATCGTCCGTCAGTCCATAGCTTGGCTTGACGTCGACCGAATGCTCGCGGCCCGTGCGCTCATCGCGCGCATTGACATTTAGTATCCCGTTTGCA
>Ga0181524_10005951_pt1 | contig 10730 bp, 13 predicted proteins | sample PEATcosm2014_Bin_34_FD_119761 | JGI IMG/M metagenome (GOLD analysis project Ga0181524, IMG submission 119761) | Peatland microbial communities from MTU Mesocosm Facility, Houghton, MI, USA - PEATcosm2014_Bin05_60_metaG | ecosystem: Environmental > Terrestrial > Soil > Wetlands > Peat | place...
AGGCGGAGAAAACCAAGCGCTTTGAGACTGACCAATTCGGCAAGACCCTGTATTCGCAGACGGAAGCCGCTGACCGTAAAGTCGTGGATCGCTTAGGTCAGATGGCGGAACAGCGGGGCGTTCCCCGCGCACAACTGGCGCTTGCCTGGGTGCTCAGCAAGCCGGCCATTACGGCTCCGATTGTCGGCGCCACGAAACCACACCACCTTGAAGACGCCGTAGCAGCGCTCTCCCTCCGTCTGACGCCGGAGGAGGTTGCGGCACTCGAGGAACTCTACACCCCACATCCTGTCCTGGGCTTCAGTTGAGTCCAAATAGGAACCCCGTCCTTGGTTGGACGAGTTGAAGATTAGCAACGGTTTGGCCCCAGGGGGGATGGTAGAAAGGCTGGCGGCGTTGCCGAGGTTTCTAACAATGCCGGTTTGAGGAGACCATGCAAAACTTGACGATGCGGCCCATTGGGTTCGTTCATAGCCCTTTTTCCCAAACTGACCAGATCCCACACGGGCTGGGGGCGAAGCATGAGGAAGAGGGATGGTTGGAGATCCTTCCCGAGTTCGCGGCCGGCCTGCAAGACGTGGACGGCTTTTCTCATCTCTACGTTCTGTGGGTTTTCGATCGCAGCCAGGGTTATGAATTGGTGGGCACGCCGCCCTGTGACACGCGGGCTCACGGCGTGTTTGCCTCGCGGTCGCCCCGTCGCCCGAATCCTATCGGCCTGACCGTGGTGCGACTGCTCGGCCGTGAGGGCAACCGCCTCCGCGTCCGGGCCGTAGACATGCTGGACGGCACACCCATCCTCGACATCAAGCCCTATCTGAGCAACGTACCCGAGGCGGAATTGCAACGAGGCTGGTTGGCGGAAGCCGAGGCTCGGCGCGAGGATGGTAAATGATGGTCTCCAAGCCCGCACCTGTCGTTGCTATAACCCCACCCACAGGTAATTTGTTGCGCCAACTCAACGCGTATCACTGCTCCCGTCGTTTGGCGCGATGAATCGAAGCCGCTTGTCCAACCACTGCGCCTCGTCCTCAAACCCCTCCTGCCGGTGGAAGTCCCGAAGGCGTCGGTAGCGCTCAACCACATCAAACCCGATGCTCCATTGAAGTTTGCGGAGATCCACCGGGCAGAGGTGCAGCGGCCTGGTGTCAGATTCGGCGAGGTGATTCGACCCGTTCATCAGACAGCGAAACCAGACGCAGTGCTCGATGCCGAACATATGACACGTCTCGTGGGCCAGGACTTTGCAACTGCGCCGGAGCATTACCATGCGCGAGTCGGCGCTGGGAGTTTGACCATAGAACCTCGGATCGTAACGGGAGAAGCTGTAAACCCCACACGGTTGCGAGTCGACGCCTGGCCGAAGACGAAGTTCCAACTCGGGTCCGGATAGAGATCTGTCATCGTTATGCCCAACAGCGCGAAAGCGTCTTTGGGTAACCGAGCCTCAAGTGCATTTAGGATGTCGCCGGTGAGTAGCTGCGTCTGGCCGGTCCAGGGGTTCCGCCGGCTGGTGATGTGGTCCTGGGCCCAGTCCGAGGGTGGCAGGACAACCACCTCCATCATGAAGAAGGCCGCGGTGAACTGCCGCAATTGGTCGAGCGAGGGCGAATCGCTTTCATTGAATCTGCCCAGCGGCTGGAGGTAGAGTTTACTCCAGTGATTATCCGGCCGGTTCGGCAGAGAGTGAGTGAACTGGTCAAACGTCTGTCCGATTTCGGTGTGGTTTCGAAGCCAGTCGCTGGGTTCGGGCTCAGGGATGGACAGAAAATCATCGCGAGGCTCCAGTGCCCGCTGAAGTGGCAGCGGTAGCCCCGTCGTCAGGCCGATGGCAGCAAGCTGCTGCGCGCGAGTCGGAGGAGTAAATTGCGAGGCCATGGCTGATAGCAGCAGTATAGTCCCGGATGGGATTAACATCAGTGAGGCCCTCGGGACAATTCGCATATGCCCAAGCATAACCCCGATTGGCCTTGACTGGCCTTGATAGATACGCTTATACGCCAGTGGCTAGGCACTCGGGCATGAAAACGGGCGCGGCGAGTCACCACTTTCCATTCTGAACGAAGAGATGAACGTAAAGGGAACAAACATTACCAAAGATCTGGGCGTCCTACTGTCCTCGAAAAAGGAGGAGGAGCTATTCAAATGGTTCCTGGCTTGCCTGCTTTACGGGAAGCCGATTCAGCAACAGGTTGCGGAGCGAGCTTTTCTAATGCTGGCTGCGGCTCGACTCTTAAGTCCCGATGCGATTCTCCTGGCCGGGTGGGATGAACTGGTCCGGCGGCTGGATGAAGCCCACTATGTTCGCTTTGATTTCTCTACCGCGACCAAACTCCTACACGTCTCGAAGGAGTTGAAGGAGCGCTATGGCTCGCTGACCAACCTTCTTGCCGAGTCGAAAACTCCTGCGGAGCTGTCTAAGCGGCTGCAGGAGTTCAAGTATATTGGCCCAGCCACGGCACGGATCTTTCTGCGGGAAGTGCGTCCTATTTGGTATCCGTCTGGCACGGACGCGACAGGCAAGTAGCCTGCTTCACCACGATGAGTGGCGATTTACAGCGTCTTGCCGGCGCTCGCTTCGCTGGGAAGAATCACAATCTGTTCCGCCGCCCTGCGCCGGGGAGGCTCGCAACCCTGGCAGAGTCACCCTTATGAGGAAAGCCCGCACAGCTCGCGAATTGGAGCTTGAAGCAGCAGCGGCCCGACCGCCGCGGCCACAGGGAACGCTCCTTCCCTGCGGGGAAGCGATGGCCATGCTGTCTCGCCGGGGGTTGCGTCCGAGCAAGTCGCGACTCGATTTGCCATTCCCGGAGGATTTCGAAGAGGAGAAAGCCACACGGCTTACGGAACTGCTCGGCCATTATGCTTTCCGCCTTTTTCTACGCGGGGCAATTCTCCACCCTGAGGGATTTGCTTTGGAGGAAGCGACACGCTAGTTGGAGCGGGCTCGGGCGAGGGAGTATGCGAGGGTACTGGTCGGACTTGGTCTCGCGGAACGGACCTCTCAAGGCCGCTACCGATTGCTCTGGGCCGCGAAGAGCTTCGGGGGAACGCTGGAATGGTACGTTGCGCGAGAATTCAGCCGCCGGTTTGGTTTCGACGTGGCGGCGGGCGTCAGATTTCACACCCGAGGCGTGGGCGGCGACCTCGATATAGTCGCCGCCGCGGAAGGCAAACTGGCTTATCTTGAGCTGAAGTCGTCTCCGCCTAAAAACCTCGAGATGCACGAAGTGGTCGCCTTCTTCGACCGCGTATACCTGGTCCGTCCCGATGTGACCCTCTTTGTGGTGGACACCGCGCTGCGCCTCAGCGACAAGGTTCTGCCCATGCTCGTGACGGAACTGGAACATCGCCAGGGTGGAACCGAGATCACCCCGCGCCGCATCGAGCGTGAACTTTGGGCGCTGACACCCCATCTCTATGCGGTGAATGGAAAAGTGGATCTCATGTCCAATATCGGGCGTGCCCTGGCGGAAGGCCTGTTTGCCCTTTCTCCGCTGGTCTGACCACACGGGATCTGCTGTTTCGGCCCCACACACTCTGTACCTTGTTCGGGGATATACTGGGGTAAGTAAAAAGCTCTCGTGCGGAATGAAACCTTGCCGAAACCGCGTGCAGCTGGTGCCTGGTCAGGAGAAGTCGAGAGCATTTTCGTTCGCAAGGCACTGCTGCAAGATGCAATAGACTGCAAAGTCCGCTGCAATGCGTGCGTGCGGCGGTCCCAGTTCAATCAGTCGATTCTGGCCGCGCATGTAACACGCTGCGACCTGCGGAGCCAGCAGTTTTTGGGGCTGGGAAGGGGGCTCTTTTTCCAACGGGGTTTCGACTGGAGCACGGCGGGTCATCGTGGCGTCGGCGTCCTTTACGGTATGCTTCGGCAACAAGCGACCTTGATCAGCTTTGTGGAAGTGTTCCGGGTTATGGGTTTCCTGTTTTTGGCAACTGTTCCCTTGCTGCTGCTCATGAGGAAGGCAAGACAGCGCGGTACGGTTCCGGCCGTCGATTAACACGGACACGGGGGTTAAGCTGTGAGGGTCCTTCTCATCTCCGCGAACATTGAGAGGATGAACATCCTCCCGCTGCCGCTGGGGACGGCGCTGGTGGCCGCTGCCTGCCGCAAAGCCGGGCACGATGTGGTCTTGCTGAATCTGATGTTTGAGGGAGACACGCAGTCGGCCATACAAAATGGAGTCAAAGGATTTCGGCCTGAAGTCATCGGCATTTCGGTGCGCAATATCGATGACCAGAACATGGCCGATCCGAAGTTCCTCCTGCCTCCGGTTCGTGAAGTTGTAAAGACCTGCCGCAGCCTGTGCGATGCTCCGATTATCGTGGGCGGGGCAGGTTATAGCATTTTCCCCGAGAGCGCCTTGCTCTACCTCGGGGCCGACATGGGAATTCAGGGTGAGGGCGAAACAACCTTCCCGGCCTTGCTTGAACGCGTGGCGAAGGGCGCGCCGGTGTCCGGACTGCCTGGGCTCTTGCTTCCCGGCGAGCGGCCTGTTGACAGAGCCTTCGCAAGCAATCTGGACGATCTCCCGCTCCCGGAGCCCGGTCTCTGGATTCCCTCCATCCGTGGCCAATCCGAGTTCTGGGTTCCGGTCCAAACCCGCCGAGGCTGCCCCCTGGATTGCAGCTTCTGCTCGACTGCCGCCATCGAAGGACGGGACTTCCGCAGCCACTCTCCGGAAGCCATCGCCGCATGGCTGGAACAACTCGCGTCGAGCGGGTTCACCAACTTCAACTTTGTCGATAACACCTTCAACCTTCCGCCCTGGTACGTCAAAGAGCTTTGCTGGAAGATCGTGGAGCGGGGCCTCGCGATTAACTTCTGGTGCATCATCTACCCCAAATGGATCGATTCAAAGTTGGTGAAACTGATGGCGCGGGCTGGCTGCCGCGAGATCAGCCTTGGGTTCGAGAGTGGCTCCGACCTCATGCTGGCAAGTTTGAACAAGAGGTTCAATGCCGAGGAAGTGAAAGAGGTGGCAAAGATGTTTGCTGACGCCGGCATCTTCCGCCGAGGTTTCCTGCTGTTGGGAGGTCCCGGCGAAACTAGGGAAAGCGTCGAGGAGAGCCTTGCGTTCGCTGACTCGCTGCATCTTGACGCGCTGAAAGTCACAGTTGGCGTGCGGATCTACCCGGAAACTCCGCTTGCCTCGACCGCCCTCGCCGACGGGGTGATCCGCCCGGACGACGACCTGCTTTGGCCCCGGTTCTACCTGGCGCCCCTATTGCGTGACTGGCTCCCCGAACGGACTGCTGCTTACAAGACCTCACGCCCCTGGGTAATGTAGGACGCCGAATTGTCGCGGGCGGTCAGGACATGACCACGCGGCTCCTTGTCAAACGGCTGTCCTATGGCGCGCCGTGCTCCCATTGAAGTGCTAAAATGGATGCAGAGGTTGCCATGAATGCGCGCCTCCGCAACCCACCTCAGAGCCCCGCGTGGTTCTTAATGATCTTCGTCCTGCTCCCATACACCCTTGCTTCCCCGCCGGTGGGCGGGTCCGAGACGGTGGACGAGCGTTCCCGTGCGGACTCGGCAGAATTGCCGGAGACTCGTGAAGCACGGGAGCAAATGGTCCAAGAGCAAATTATCGACCGTGGGGTACGCGCACCGCGCGTTTTGGAGGCCCTTCGAAAAGTGCCGCGCCATCGGTTTGTGCCGCCGGCGATGCAACCGTCCGCGTACGAGGACTCGGCTCTGCCCATCGGCCTTGGGCAAACCATCTCGCAGCCATACGTGGTGGCCTTCATGACGGAGGCGCTGGAACTGAAACCCCAGGATCGTGTGCTCGAGATCGGCACGGGGTCCGGTTACCAGGCGGCCGTGCTGTCGCTGCTGGTTCGCGAGGTTTATTCCCTGGAGATCGTCGCGCAGTTGGGCCGTGAGGCGGAGGCGCGGCTGAAAGAAATGGGTTACGCGAACGTGCGCGTCCGGATCGGCGACGGCTACCGGGGCTGGCCGGAAGCGGCACCCTTCGATGCCATCATTGTCACCGCAGCGCCGCCCGACGTGCCGCCCGCGCTCGTCGAGCAACTCGGCCCGGGAGGCCGCATGGTGGTTCCGGTGGGCCGCTACGTGCAAAACCTGATCCGCCTGCGCCGCACAGCGAAAGGCCTGGAGCGCGAGAGCCTGCTACCCGTACGCTTTGTTCCCATGGTGCCCGAGGGGGAAAGAGTGACGAAGTAGCACCGCCGTTCTGTTCTCCGGCAATGTTGTCCTTTCTTGTTCAAGCTTTCGGTCGGCCGGGGGTCCAGTCCGTATGCTGGTCGACGCCACTTCCGCGAGCCGAGGATTCAACCCTGCCTACCTCTCTTTATTTGAGAGTAGTGAGCTGAAGAGCCGTGTCGACCGTGCCGTCAAAATCCTGCGCTGTTGCACGGGCTGTCCGCGGGACTGCCGGGTCGACCGTCTCCAAAACAAATTCGCGGTTTGCCGGACCGGACGCTATGCCGTGGTAGCAAGTCATTCCCCTCACCACGGCGAGGAGGATTGCCTGCGCGGCTGGCGCGGCTCGGGGACGATCTTCTTCTCCGGCTGCAACCTGCGCTGTGTCTTCTGCCAGAACTTCGATATCAGTTGGCAACTTCGGGGGACGGCCGCGCCGCCGGAACGGCTGGCCGCGATGATGCTCGAACTCCAGGATCTCGGTTGCCACAACATCAACTTAGTGACCCCGGAACATGTGGTCCCGCAGATCATCGAAGCACTGCCCGTCGCGATCGAGAAGGGACTTCGCCTGCCCCTCGTTTACAACACCAGCGCCTATGACTCGAGCGAGAGCCTGGAGTTGCTTGATGGGATCGTCGACATTTACATGCCCGACTTCAAGTACTGGGATGGCGAGATGGCCCGCAAATACTCACGGGCACCTGACTATCCGCAGGTGGCGCGGCGGGTGATCAAGGAAATGTACCGGCAGGTGGGTGACCTGGTGCTCGACGAGCACGGGATCGCGAAGCGCGGGCTGCTCATTCGTCATCTGGTGATGCCGCGAGATATTGCCGGCACGCGCCAGGTCATGAACTGGATCGCCCATGAGCTTTCGCCCACGACCTACGTCAACCTGATGCCCCAGTACTATCCAGCAGGAAAGGTCACAGGGCAGGAATATGCAGAGATCGGCCGGCGCGTGACCCCGGCCGAGTACGAGCAGGCGCTCGATGAGGCCCGCCGTGAGGGCCTTAGGACCCATTAGAGGATTGCAGACCAGATCGCCCTACGACTGGACCGCTGACCCGAAAACCTCACTTAGGTCACCGCGGTTCACACCGGTGAAGGCACAGCGTGGAATTTGCAGGAGGAGATTCCGATGCGATTTCGTGACTTTTGCTTTGGTTCCCTCCAGATTGATGACATCGTCTATGAGCACGACGTCGTTGTCGATCGCGGGAAGATTCGTAAGCGCGACAAAAAGCCGTCCAAGAAATTCCGCGATGAATTTGCGCACACTCCCCTTTCCGTCAAGGAGGACATACCGTGGAAATGCCGTCGCCTTGTTGTGGGCACAGGTGCCCATGGTGGTCTGCCAGTGATGAAGGACGTGAAGCGGGAAGCGGAAGAGCGCAAGATCGAACTGTTCATTCTTCCCACTGCCCAAGCCATCGAGATGCTCAACGAGGACATCGATGACACGAACGCGGTCTTACACATCACGTGCTAGCCGTCGCTGGGAAGATCAGTAGAGTGCTGTGGGAGACGGTACGGTCGCAGACTGCGTGCCCGGGATGCTTCAGCCGAACAGTCGCTGGATCGTTGGCGTGGAGCGGAAAGGTCAGTCGGCTGAACCTTGTACGCCCGAATTGGCGAGCCCTTGCCGAGTCCGCCGCTGCGGGTTCAAATGCCTGCCAATCACCTTGCCGTAGGCCGTCGTGGCGGATCGAAGATAAGGTGTCTGGCCAGCCAGTCGGGTGTAAACTGCGTTCGTGGATGCGGAGTCCGACATAGCCACTCTAACGCAACGTGCTGGCTAACCAGATGGACCCATGCAAGCCGGAGGGGAATATGTATTGGCAGAAGTGGTCTGATAGGCTGAAGAAAGAATTGAAGCTCGACACTGAACCGGTCGCTGTGACTTTCGCGGGTGCTCTAGCACCTGGGACCTCACCTCCTCAGGGGAAAGTCTCCGTCTGCCAGGCCTTGAAGCGAGCGGGGGAAGGCGAATCCATCACCATCACGGTGGAGACCTGTGGGTGCCCGGGAGGCCTGGTCAGCCTCGGGCTCGGCCAGATGCCGCCAGAAGGGAGAGAAAGGTTGGTGCACTTTCTCGTCGAGAAAGAGAAGGTCTACTGCTCCCGCGTGGCGATCCACCGCGGCCAACAGAGTGTCGCGGCGCCCCTGGGGATGGCAAGTCATGTGTTCTTCGCGCCTCTGTCACGGGCGGAAAGCTTACCCGACATTGTGGTGTTTATTGGGAAACCCGGTGTCCTCCAACGGCTTGTGACCTATGCAGGCTATTGGGAGGGTGGCTCCCTCAAGGCCGAGCTTTCTGGCCCCGCCTGCAGGACTGGGGTCACCTACCCGGTGGTTACCGGAGAGATAGGGCTTTCTCTGCTCGATTTTGGAGCGAGGAGGTTAGCTGGCTTTGCTGAAGACCAACTCCTTGTCTCCGTCCCTCTTCATAGGATGATGGGCATCCTCCGGGCCCTTGATCAGGGGGCTGGGGGAACGGATGGGGAGGACACTGAGAGCATTGAGCGTCAAATCGAAGAACTCGGCAAAGTGGCATAAAGGCGCCATCCGAGCCCCTGACGGGATCGATGCGGTGCTGCCCTCGTCGGCCGGATGTGGGGAGCAAGGGGTAGTCTTCCCCTCGAACAACATGAGGAGGGTTCCTCTCGCCCCCGCGAACACCGAGCGGGCTGGCATCCTCTCGCTGCCGCTGGGTTTTGATCACGCGAGTCAACTCTGATCCTGTTAACGGCCCTCCGTACTGAAGCGCTACAAAATGCCAATTAATCCAGGCCTTTATTTTTAAATCCATTGTGATGCGTGAAATCTTCCAGGTCACGGCGCACGCGCAAGTAATTAATCGGCCCAACTGGATAACCCAAGCGCATGGTGAAGCCTATTATAAAATTGTCGGGGACATCCAAGAGCTTCTTGATTTCCTTTTCCGTTCCTTTTTCGGACAGCGAGCTCACAATATGGACGCCGATACCGAGAGAAACGGCCATCAGCCACATGTTTTCCATGGCGCACCCGAGGCTGATGGCTCCCAAGAAGTCATTTTCCGAAGCCGGCGCTCGCCGATGCGGATCGTAAAGCACAAAAAGAAGGGCTGAACTCGACATGATCTGCCGGGCCATGAACGCATCCCGGTCTTCGCTCGCGACATCTTCCAATTTCGGATCGGGCGTTTGCCAGGATTTCGGGAACATCGCACCCAGGATTCCGACTTTCTTTCGGCGCAGTTCGTCTTCGGAAAAGGACAGCTGCTGGTAGTTTTCTCTGATGAATGTCAGATTCGGGGATCGCTTGATCTCGCTGATCGTGGCCATCGATTTCTTGTCGTCCACCACCACGATTTCGAAATTCTGCATGTTGTGGGCGGTGGGCGCCCAGCGCGCCGCTTCCAGGATTTTCTCCATATCCTCTTTGGGAATCGCCCGCTCCGGATCGAAAAGCCCTCGGGATGATTGCCGGCTTTTGATGAGTTTTATCATTGTCTTCGTCTTCTCTTCCGTGGATTTGAATTCATTCAACTAATTTTCAGCACCGCTCGAAAGCGCACCTTGGCCGTCATCATTTTTTCAAAGGCAGCGGCCGCCTCCTCGAGCGGAAACAATTCAACCATCGGTGTGACGTGGCACAGTAAGCTGAAATTGATGGCCTCTTCGATATCGCCGCCCACCGAGGCGCCGATCGAACAACTGCCCCTCATCAAGAGTAGCGGCTGGAACTGCATCATGTCCTGCGGAGCAGCCACCATGATGATCTTGCCATTTCTGCCCAAACCGGGAATGAGCTCGGCAATGGATTGGCTGTGCGGAGCGGTGCAGAGGATCACTTGCGCCCCGCCCATTTTGGCGAGTTCCTGGGCCGCGTCGCCGGCGGTGGTATCAAGATACGCATGAGCGCCAAACTTCAACGCCAGAGCCTTTTTGTGCGTTCCCCGCGATAAGGCGATGGTCCTGAAGCCCAGCTTATGAGCGTACTGTAAGGCCAAGTGTCCCAATCCGCCGATGCCGTGAACCGCCACCAGGTCGCCGCCGCGGGCGCCACTATTTTTCAAAGCGCCGAACACCGTGCGGCCGGCACAAATCAAAGGAGTACCTTCATAGGTGTCAAGCTCATTGGGAATATCCACCAAAACTTCGCGGCGAGCGATCATATACTCAGCATAGCCGCCGTCCACCGAAAGGCCGGTGGTTAAAGAACTATCGCAGCCCCAAAAATCGCCCCGGCGACAGGCCAAACACTGGAAGCAATGACCGCCGTGCCAGCCCACGCCTACCCTTTGTCCGACCTGGCCATCGCTCACGTCTGAACCCAATTTGTCGATCGTTCCAACAACCTCATGGCCCGGTATCCTTGGATACGTGAGGCCGGGGAAATGCCCGGCGCGTACGATCGCGTCGCCGTGGCAGACGCCGCAAGCTTGCACCTTGATCAGAACTTCCCCTTCTTTCGGCTCGGGAATTTCCCGTTCGACCAATTCAAAATCGCTTCCCGGCGCGCTCACTTGAATGGCTTTCATGGTTGGCATTGGATCCCTTGAATG
>Ga0181524_10005954_pt1 | contig 10725 bp, 11 predicted proteins | sample PEATcosm2014_Bin_34_FD_119761 | JGI IMG/M metagenome (GOLD analysis project Ga0181524, IMG submission 119761) | Peatland microbial communities from MTU Mesocosm Facility, Houghton, MI, USA - PEATcosm2014_Bin05_60_metaG | ecosystem: Environmental > Terrestrial > Soil > Wetlands > Peat | place...
CGAAGTAGATGCCCTGGGAGCGGATCGACAGGGCGCCCGCGACCAGGCCGAGCGTCGCCGAGCAAGCGACGCCGGTCAGAATCGCCAGCTCCGGCTCGAGCCCCCAGACCTTGGCGGCGTGGGCGCACACGTAGCTCGCCAGCCCGAGGAACATCGCGTGGCCGAACGACAATAGGCCGACGTAGCCGATCAGCAGGTTGAACGCGCAGGCGAACAGCGCGAAGCAGAGCGCCTCCATGATGAAGAAGGGATAGGCGAAGAACGGCGCCGCGCCGATCAGGACCAACATGAAGAGAAAGACGATGCCGAATTCTCGGCCTTCGCGCATGAACGGCGTCGTCGCCGCGGCGACCGGGTTTGTGCTCATCTCAGGCGACTTTTCCAAACAGACCGGCCGGCTTGATCAGCAGGACGATCGCCATGATGACGAAAACGACGGTGTTCGACGCTTCGGGGTAGAACACCTTGGTCAGGCCCTCGATCACCCCGAGCACGAAGCCGGTCACGATCGAACCGAGGATCGAGCCCATGCCGCCGATCACCACGACGGCGAAAACGACGGCGATGACGTCCGCGCCCATGCCGGGGCGCACCTGGTTGATCGGCGCCGCGAGCACGCCGGCGAGCGCGGCCAGCCCCACCCCGAAGCCATAGATCAGCGTGATCATGCGCGGCACGTTGACGCCGAACGCGCGCACCAGGGTCGGGTTTTCCGTCGCCGCGCGCAAGTAGGCGCCGAGCCTCGTCTTCTCGATCATGAACCATGTCGCCAGGCATACGGCCGCCGAGAAGACGATGACCCAGGCGCGATAGTTCGGCAGGTACATGAACCCGAGATTGCGCACGCCGGACAACTCCGGCGGGATCGCGTAGGGCATTCCCGACGCGCCGTAGTAATTCTGAAACAGGCCCTGGATCACCAGGGCGAGGCCGAAGGTGAGCAGCAGGCTGTAGAGCGGATCGAGGCCCCTCAGCCGATAGAGAAGCGTGCGCTCGATGACGGCGCCGAGCGCTCCCACCATCAACGGCGACAGGATGAGCGCCCACCAATAGTTGAGGCCCAGCCCGTGCAGGACGAAGTACGCGGCGAACGCGCCGACCATGTAAAGCGCGCCATGGGCGAAATTGACGATGTTCAGCATGCCGAAAATCACGGCGAGGCCGAGACTCAGCATTGCATAGAACGAGCCGTTGATGAGCCCGATCAGCAATTGCCCGAAAAGTTCCTGCGCCGAAATGGAGTGCCCGAAGAACATCGTCTCACTCCCCGACCCGAGTCGACTTGTAGACGCGCTCGTCGAGCGCGTCCGGCGCGCGGGCGATCGGGCGCCGCTCAAACGCCGAGGTATTCATGCAGCTTTCCCATATTCGCGCTCAGCTCGGAATTGGCGAAGGCGTCGATCACCCGGCCGTGCTCCATGACGAAATAGCGGTCGGCGATCGTCGCGGCAAAACGGAAATTCTGCTCGACCAGCAGGATCGTGAAGCCCTCGCGCTTGAGCTCGGCGATCGTCCGCCCGATCTGCTGGATGATGACCGGCGCCAGGCCTTCGGTCGGTTCGTCGAGCATCAGGAAGCGCGCGCCGGTGCGCAGGATCCGCGCGACCGCCAGCATCTGCTGCTCGCCGCCCGACAGTTTGCCGCCGCCGCTGCCGAGGCGCTCCTCGAGATTCGGGAACAGCGCGAAGATGCGTTCGAGCGTTAACCCGCCTTCTTTTGTGATCTTCGGCGGCAGCATGAGGTTTTCGCGCACGTTCAGGCTGGCGAAAATGCCTCGTTCTTCCGGGCAGATCGCGACGCCGAGCCGCGCGATCCGATCCGAGGAAAGCCCGACCGTCTCGGTCCCCGAGAACTTCGCCGAGCCCTTGCGCTTGACGACGATCCCCATGATCGACTTCAGCGTCGTCGTCTTGCCCGCCCCGTTGCGCCCGAGCAGCGTGACGACCTCGCCCGGCCGCACGTCGAAATCGACGCCGTGCAGGATGTGCGATTCGCCGTACCAGGCTTGCAGGCCCGCCACGGCGAGGATCGGCGCGGCCGCCGCCGGCCTCGCCGCGGCCCCAGAGAGATCAGTCATGGCCGACCCCCAGATAGGCCTGCTTCACTTCGGCGTTTTCCGACACGCTTCTGTAATCTCCCTCCGCCAGCACACGCCCGCGCGTCAGCACGGTGATGCGATCCGACAGGTTCGCCACCACCTGCAGGTTGTGCTCGACCATCAGGATCGTGCGATTGGCCGAGACGCGCCGGACGAGGGCGGCGATGCGGTCGATGTCCTCGTGGCCCATCCCCGCCGTGGGTTCGTCGAGCAGCAGCATTTCCGGATCGAGCGCGAGCGTCGTGGCGATCTCCAGGGCGCGCTTGCGGCCGTAGGAGATCTCGACGGCGATCGAGCCGGCCCAGTCGGCGAGCCCGACGTCGTCGAGCAGCGCCATCGCCCGCTCGTTGAGCGGGGCGAGAACCCGCTTCGAGCGCCAGAAATCGAACGAATCGCCGCGCTTGCGCTGCAACGCGACGCGCACGTTCTCCAGCGCGGTCAGATGCGGGAACACCGCGGAAATCTGGAAGGAGCGCACCAGCCCCAGACGCGCGACGTCGGCGGGGCGAAACGCCGTGATGTCGCGGCCGTTGAAGAGGATGCGGCCGGAACTCGGATTGACGAATTTGGTCAGCATGTTGAAGCAGGTCGTCTTCCCCGCCCCGTTGGGGCCGATCAAGGCGTGGATCGAGCCGCGCTTGACCCGCAGGTTGACGTCGCTCACCGCGGCGAAGTCGCCAAACGACTTCCCCAGGCGCTCGGTGACAAGGATGTCGTCCTCGCTCATCGCCGCCGACCGCCCGCCTGCATGGCCGTTCGCCCCCGGAGTGTCGTTGAACCTACTCAAGACGGTGTTCATGTCATTGTAAAGCCCGAAGGTTGGGCGGCGGGCGAAACTCGACGCCCGGATCGGTCAGCTCGGCCGGTTATGCAAACGCCGTTCCCAATCCAGCGCCTGCCTGACGATATCCTCGAGGTTGTCGCGACTGGGGCGCCAGCCCAGCACGCGCCGCACCCGCTCGGCCTTGGCGACGATGGCGGCGGGATCGCCGGCGCGCCGTCCGACGTGGTTGACCGTGAAGTCGACGCCGGAAACGCGCTTGACGACGTCGATGACTTCCCTGACCGTCGCGCCGTGGCCGTAGCCGCAATTGCACGTCAGGCTGTCGCCGCCGCCGCGCAGATAGGCGAGCGCCGCCAGATGCGCGTCGATGAGGTCGCTGACCTGGATGTAGTCGCGCACGCAGGTTCCGTCGCGGGTGGGATAGTCCTCGCCGTATATGTCCATGCTCGGATAGCGCCCGAGCGCGGTCTGAACGGCGCGCTTGATCAAATGCGTCGCGTTCGGCGTCGACTGCCCCAGGCGCCCCTTGGGATCGGCGCCGGCGACGTTGAAATAGCGCAGCGCGACATAGCGCAGATCGTAGGCGCGGCTCGCGTCCTGCAGCATCCACTCGACCATCAGCTTGGAGCGGCCGTAGGGAGAGATCGGATTGAGCGGGGCGTCCTCGTCGACCGGCTCGGCGGAGGTCTCGCCGTAGACCGCCGCGGTGGAGGAGAAGATGAAGGCGCGCACGCCGCCCTCGACGGCGCAGCGGATGAGGGAGAGCGCCTTGGCGGTGTTGTTGAGGTAATAGCCGAGGGGATCGGCGACCGACTCGGGCACGACGATTTTCGCGGCGAAATGGGCGATGGCGTCGATTTCGTGCTCCTCGAGGAGGCGCGAGACCAATTCGGCGTCGCCGAAATCGCCGACCACGAGTTTCGCCGGCTCCGCAACCGCCCAGGCGAAACCCGTCGACAGATTGTCGAGCACCACCACCTTCTCGCCCGCGTCGAGCAGGCCCAGATTCATGTGGCCGCCGATATAGCCGGCGCCGCCGGTGACCAAGACCGCCATTTTCGCCTCGCAATTCCTTTCGCCCAACGGCATTTTAGCAAGACTGCCTCAATCAACGAACCGCAGCCTCGAACCGATCGTCTAGTGGGAATCTCGCCGCGAACGGTTTAATGGCTGGATTCGGGCGCGTCGCCGGTTTTTTATCGCCGCGCTCGAGAAATCGTCTCGAAAGGTTTCCCTCGAATGTTCAAACCCATCCGCAAGGCGGTCCTGCCGGTCGCCGGCCTCGGCACCCGGTTCCTGCCCGCGACCAAGGCGATGCCCAAAGAGATGCTCACGGTCGTCGACCGGCCGATCCTGCAACACGTCGTCGACGAAGCGCGGGCGGCGGGCGTCGAGCAATTCATTTTCGTCACCGGACGCAACAAGGGCGTCATCGAGGACCATTTCGACATCGCTTACGAACTCGAAGACACGCTCAGAAAGCGCGGCAAGCATAAGCAGATCGCCGCCTTGGCGGCCGACATGCTCCCCGAGGGCGCGGCGAGCTTCACCCGCCAGCAGGCGCCGCTCGGCCTCGGGCACGCCGTCTGGTGCGCGAGGGACCTCGTCGGCGACGAGCCTTTCGCGCTGCTGCTGCCCGACATGATCACCGCGGTCGGACCGCGCGGCAGCCGGTGCCTGGCGCAGTGCGTCGAAGCCTACGGCCAGTTCGGCGGCAACGTCGTCGCGGTCGAGGCGGTTCGCCCGGAGGAGACGCAATACTACGGCATCGTCGCCGTCGGCGCCGACTTCGGGCACACCTGCGAAATCAAGGGCATGGTGGAGAAACCGCCCCCCGGCTCGGCGCCCTCGAATCTGATCATATCAGGCCGATACATTCTGCAGCCGGAGATCTTCAAGATCCTGCACTCCCTCGAGAAGGGCGCCGGCGGCGAATTCCAATTGACCGACGGCATGATCGAACTGGCCAAGACGCAGTTCTTTCACGGCGTGCGGTTCGACGGACGAACCTACGATTGCGGATCGAAATTGGGCTTCCTGACGGCGAATATCGCCTTCGCGCTGCAGCGCGAGGACCTGGCGGCGGCGTTGCGCGAGGAGATCAGAAAACTGACCCTGTGAGCGACGGGCGCCGAACGTTCGACGGGGCGCGAGGCCGTTCGCTCAGCGTTGCAGCCGCAGCCCCAGCATGAAGACGTTGGCGATATAGTTCGAGTTGGGGGCGCTCGACTCGTACTGCTGGCGCGTCGCGCTCGCCTTGAGAACGAAGTCGCGCGACAGGTGATATTCGGCGCGCAGCCCGAAGCTGGTGGTGGAGTCGTGAAGCGCGACGCCGACATAGTCGTCGCTCGCGTATCCCGCCGAGGCGACCAGCGTGAAGCGGCGCGTCAGGGCGTGAGAGACGTCGATGGTGTAGGCGCGCGTCACCGTGCCCGAGGCGCCGGGCGTCGTCGTGTCCGCAAGCGTGGTCTGCGCCTTCGCCGTGAGCGCGGTCAGCGGCGTCGCCGACCAGATCAGCGAAGCGTCGATCAGCGGGCTCTGCATATCGGGCAGGCGCGCGTCCCGATAGGCGCGCGCGCCGTAGCCCAGGCTCGCTTCGCCGGTCAATTGCTGGGAGAAGGCCAGCGTCGCGCCGCCGAGCGCCTGGACGCCGTCGGAACTGCGGGCGTAGCCGCTGAAATCGACGGCGGCGTCGTAGCGGCGCGCGTCCACGTCGACTTCGACGAAGGGCGAAATGACGGGGCTGATCCGGTAGGAGGCGCGCGCGCGCAGGCCCCAATCGTCGAAATCGTCGCTGGCCAGATCCTCGACGACGCCTCCGGCGAGCGTGGCGTTCTGATACATCGTGCGGTCGAGGGTTCCGTGCAGCGCCAGGGTCAGATCGCCGAATTGTTGCGCGCCTCCGAGGGTCGCGCCGACGGTCTCGACCAGGGGATGCTCGGTTGCGCCGACCGCGCCGGTGGACACCAAGCCGAGCGAGGCGAGGGTCTGCTGGCTGACGTTGAAGCGTCCCTCCGCGTCGAAGGACAGATCGCGCGTCACGTCGAGCCGACCGTCCAAGACGCCGTTGGCGTTGGGAGCGTTGGCCTGGGGATCGGAAAAGTAATCGGCGTAGCTGCCTTTCAGCGCGCCGTGCAGGTCGCTGCGCGACCAGTCGGATTGCAGCGACAGGCCGGCTTCGGTCGTCTCGAAGGCCGAACCCTTTTGCGGACCGGCGGCCAAGGCGGGATTCGAGGCGAAGCCGAAATCTTCTTCGACATAGGGCGTCAATTTGAGATCGCCGACGCTGACGCCTACGGGATCGAAAGGCTTGTCGTCGCTCGCCGGGCGGCGGCGCGCGGGAGGCGGCGCGATCGTGGCGATGGTCGGCGAGGGCGTCTGACCGTCGGCGAGATCGGGCGGGCCGCCGCGCAGGCCGAGCCGCTGGGCGCCGGAATAGACGCTGAGCGCGGGCCGGGGCTTCGCGCCCTTCTCGAGGCGGGGCTTCTTCTTCGGGTTCTTCGGCATCGCGGCGTCGGCGTCGTCGGGCGCCGCCGCGCCCCGGCCGAGCGCGCCCGGCGCCTCCGCCGGGGCCGCCGGCGACGCGTCGTCGCCGCGCAACCCGAAGGCGTCGCTCGAGGCCTCCTGCGCGACGCCCGGCGCGCTCGCGACGCAAGCGGCCAGCGCCAGCGCGCCCAGAGCGATGCGTCGAACTCGGCCAAGCTTTCGAAGGCGCGAGGGCACGATCACTCCTTTCGCGCGCCCGTCCGCCCGGCGGCGCAGTCCCTGCGAGCGTTAGGCCGGTATGGTTAATTCCGCCTTAAGAAAGCCGGCGCTCCGGGCCGGGCTCGCTCGGCCTCGAGGCGACGACGCGATCGGGGGGTGCATCGGGAACGCGCCCCGTGTTAAGAGCCCGCCATGACGCAACAAGACTCCCGCGCCGTCGCCTCGGCCTTGCGCGCGATATCGGTCGAACAGCTCGGACTTTCGGCGCTCGCCGACGCCTTGGCGGCGACCGACGAGGGCGGCCTCGGCCAGGCGTTCGCCCGCGCCGTCGAGACGATCTCGCGCGCGCCGGGACGCGTGATCGTGACCGGCATGGGCAAGTCCGGCCACGTCGCGCGCAAGATCGCGGCGACGCTCGCCTCGACCGGCCAGCCCGCCAGCTTCGTCCACGCCGCCGAGGCGAGCCACGGCGATCTCGGCATGGTGCAGAACGGCGACGTCGTGGTCGCCGTCTCGTGGTCGGGCGAAACGGCGGAGCTGGCGGCGATCATCACCTACGCCAAGCGCTTCGCCATGCCCCTGATCGCGATCACCGCCGTTCCCGACAGCGCGCTCGGCCGCGAGGCCGACGTCCGCCTGTGCCTGCCCAAGGCCCAGGAAGCCTGCCCGAACGGCCTGGCGCCGACCACCTCGACGACGATGCAGCTCGTGCTCGGCGACGCGCTGGCGATCGCGCTCCTGGAGGCCAAGGGCTTCACCGCGCGCGACTTCCAGGTGTTCCATCCCGGGGGCAAATTGGGCGCCAAGCTCGCCTTCGTGCGCGACGTCATGCACAGCGGCGAGCGCGTCCCGCGCATTCGCGTCGGGGCGAGGATGGCGGACGCCATCGTCGAGATGTCGTCGAAGGGCTTCGGCTGCGTCGGCGTCTTCGACGGTTCGGAGACGCTCGTCGGCATCATCACCGACGGCGATTTACGCCGGCACCTGAAGTCGAACATGCTCGTCGACACGCCGGTCGAAGAGGTGATGACGCGCGCGCCGCGCACGATCGCGCCCGACGCCCTCGTCGCGGAAGCGCTGGAGATCATCAGCCGCAAGATTTCCGCGCTGCTCGTCGTCGAGGACGGCCGGGTCGTCGGCATCGTCCATTTTCACGATCTTCTGCGCCTGGGGGCGGCCTAGCGCTAAGCCGCCGGCCGCGCAAAACGCGCGAAGACGTGTTCGCTTCCTTGCGTCGGCCGCCGGCCTATGGCAAAAGCCGGGCGTTCGCCTCGGCGTCGCGGCCTGTCGCGGCGAAGCGAAACGCTGCAGTAGCTCAGTGGTAGAGCACTCCCTTGGTAAGGGAGAGGTCGAGAGTTCAATCCTCTCTTGCAGCACCATTAACACACTGAAAAATAAAACGGTTCTGGGACGCTCCCGATTCACTTCGTCGGAGCGAATACGGAACATGGCGCAAACTCCCGCCCCAAATACGGGAGAAACCCGGGAAGTCTGTTTTCTGTTCGTTCACGCCGCCGCTCCTAATTTCATGACGCCGGGCGCCAAGGCTGACATTGACGTGGGCGTAGCGCAGCACCATCGCGACCGTGCGCCAGCCCCCAAGCGCCATCAGCGCGGCGATCTTTTCGTACGCCTGACGGCGTCCGAAAACCTTCACCATAGGCGACGTTCCGTCCGTGGTCGCCAAATGGGCGCGCGCGAGCCAATCCGGACATCGAGGCCGATTACCATGAACCGTGGCTGTACAGCCGCTCGCGCGCGACGCCCCAGTAGGCTCTCTTTCGCCTGAAATCGGCATTTACAATATCAGTTTAACATGCTTTATTACGCGTATCAATCAACGCTCCGCGGCAGGCATGCGTCTCACGACATTCACAGATTTCGGATTGCGCGCGCTCATGCGGTTGGCTGGCGATCCAGACCGGCTCTTTACGACCGACGAAATCGCGACCGAGTTCGCAATTTCGCGCAACCATCTCGTCAAGGTGATTCAGGAACTCGCCAGTGCGGGGTTTGTGGTTACGCAACGCGGCGCCGGCGGCGGTTTTCGTCTTGCCCTTCCTGCGGAAAAGATCCGGATCGGCGAAGTGGTCCGATCGTTGGAATCGCGACAAGCGCTGGTGGAGTGCTTTCGAGTGGACGGTGGAGCGTGCGTTCTCACGCCAAAATGTCGTCTCAAGGGCCGGTTCGCAAAGGCTCGCGAAGCTTTTCTGCGCGAACTTGACGGGACGACGCTTGCGCAATGCGTCTATCCCGGCAATCCTCGAAAAGGCGCTTCCAAGAGGACGGCGGCGGCGTGATCGCGGACTCGTTCCTCGACGATTTGCGCTGGGCGCGCCCGCAAGAGACGACGCGCCTCGCCGGCCGCTTTGAGAATTTGCGGAAGCGGGGCCCGCTCCGCCGATCCGCGCTCCTGGTGGATGCCGGCAATGTTCGGACTCTGGCTCGTGTTCATGCTGATGGTCTTCGTGTTTGACCCGTTGCTGCACGATCGGTTCGAGCGCCAAGCGAGACGAGCCCCCCTGTCGACTTTGCGCCGCGCGGCGGATCTCCACGCAGCCCTGCTTACGCTCGCCGCAATAACCGTGCTCGGCGCGGTCGCGGGAGCGCAAGGGTTCAGTCTCTTCTGAGGACGAAATCGACCCACATGAGGTCAGCGAGCGATACGCCGTGAAGCGAACCGCCGAAACCCAGAGAGCCTGGAAGGGAGCGGCCGTGTGGAGTCGTGGGTTCCGCCCACTGTTTCTCGCCGCCGGGCTGTGGGCCGTGATCGCCATGGCGATTTGGGCGCCTTACTTCTCCGGCGAGGTCAGCGTTCCCACGGCTTTCTCGCCGATCGACTGGCATATCCACGAGATGATCTACGGTTACGGTTCGGCGGTGGTGGCGGGTTTCCTGCTGACGGCCATCCCGAATTGGACCAGCCGATTGCCCGTCGCCGGACGGCCGCTCGCACTGCTTTGCGCGCTGTGGGCGCTGGGCCGCGGAGCCGTGTTCGTTTCGGAGATCATCGGCCGTGCGCCGGCCGCGGTGTGCGACACGCTCTTCCTTATCGTCTTCGCCGGTGTTGTGGGGCGGGAGGTGATCGCCGCGCGAAACTTGCGCAACTTGAAAGTCGTCATCCTTGTACTCGTGCTCGCCGCGGCCAATGTCGGCTTTCACGTCGAGGCGGCGCGCGCCGGGACGGCTCCGATATCCGCGCGAATAGGTCTGGCGATCCTCGTCTTCCTCATCCTGTTGATCGGTGGGCGCGTCGTCCCGAGTTTCACGCACAATTGGCTCGCCAAGCGGGCAATCGCGGCGCGACCCGTTTCAATGGGTCGCTCCGACGGCTTGGTCATGGCCCTTTCGGGATTGGCGTTGACGCTTTGGGTCGCTCTTCCCGACTTACCGGTGGTCGGCGCCGTGCTCGTTGCGGCGGGCGCCGCGAACCTCTGGCGTCTATCGCGCTGGAGAGGATGGGCCACGCGATCCGATCGTCTCGTCTTGATCCTGCACCTCGGCTTTTTCTTCGCCGGGCTTGGTTTTATCATCGTCGGCGCCGCGCCTTTACTGCCGGACTTTGTTCCGGCGGCTGCGGGCCTCCATGTTTGGGCCGTCGGCGCGGTCGGAACGATGACTCTGGCGATGATGACACGCACAACCCTCGGCCATACGGGGCGCGATTTGCAGGCGTCCATGGGAACCCAAGCAATCTACCTGGCCATCATCGTCGCTATGGGCGCGCGCGTCGCCATGACGCTGACGCCGACTTACGCGCTATCGCTCATGAACGTCGCGGCCTTCGCCTGGATCGTCGCTTTCCTCGGTTTTGTCGCGCACTATGGGCCGATGCTCGTGCGACCGCGCGCCGACGGCGCTTAGGACTTGATGTCGTCTCGTTCCAGTCCGGCCCCGCGCACGGCTTCATGGCCGGCGACGACAATCGTCGCCGCGGTCACTCGCGCCTCTCGATCAGGCTTCGAACCGTGGGAAAAGGATGTTGTTCTCGATGTGTATGTGTTCGGTCAGGTCCTCGGGCGATGTCCCGCTCGCTGTTGAAATTCTCGAAGCGGTCGTTGCACATTGAGATTTACGCAGCCTCGGGAATTTGAACAAGGGCCTCTTTGGAAGGCCGCTGTTGGCCTTGCTTTGCAAG
>Ga0181524_10005955_pt1 | contig 10724 bp, 8 predicted proteins | sample PEATcosm2014_Bin_34_FD_119761 | JGI IMG/M metagenome (GOLD analysis project Ga0181524, IMG submission 119761) | Peatland microbial communities from MTU Mesocosm Facility, Houghton, MI, USA - PEATcosm2014_Bin05_60_metaG | ecosystem: Environmental > Terrestrial > Soil > Wetlands > Peat | place...
CGAAGGTGACGCGGCCCTGCGCCTCGTTGAGCAGCTTGGCCTTGGACTTGCCGAAGCCCATCGCCTTGCCGGCGCCGCCCTGCATCTGCCTGGACATGTAGATCCACACGCCGAGGAACAGCAGCAGCGGCAACCCGTTGATGAGCAGCGTCAACAGCCAGGAATTGCCGTCCGACGGCGGCCGGGCGGTGATCGTCACGTCCTTCTTGTAGAGCGTGTCGACCAGCGCGGGGTCGTTCGGCGCGTAGGTGACGAACGCCCGTCCGTCCTTGTAATGCCCTGATATGTCCGAGCCGGCGATGGTCACGTCGCGGACATGGCCGGCGTCGGTCTCGCTCAGCAACTGGCTGAACGTGATGTCGCTGCTCGGCGCCTTCTGGGCGGGGCTCTGGAACAGGGTGACCAGCGCCAGCACGAGCAGGAAAATGATCACCCAGAGGGCGAAATTACGAAAATTCGGGTTCATCGCATTCCCATCGACAGCGGCGCGGCCGGATCGTCCCGAACCGGCCCCGACTGTCCCAAGCCGTCATTTAAGCGCGCCGGGGGCGCTTGCCAAGTGAACGGCATGAAACTGAAGATCGAGTGAAGACGCCAATTCCGCCGTTTTTGCGTCCCCCGCGTCAGGCCGTTTTCTCGATTTCGAGCCCCAAGGCGTCGATCATGGTCCGCCGCATCAGGAATTTCTGCACTTTGCCGGTGACGGTCATCGGGAATTCCTGCACGAAGCGCACATATTTCGGCGCTTTGTAGTGGGCGATCGAGGCCCGGCAGAAGGCGATGACGTCCGCTTCGCTCAAGCTCGCGCCCTCGCGCAACTTGACCCAGGCGCAAAGCTCCTCGCCGTAGCGATGGTCGGGGACGCCGAACACCTGGACGTCGGCGATGGCGGGGTGGCTATAGAGAAACTCCTCGATCTCCCGGGGATAGACGTTCTCGCCGCCGCGAATCACCATGTCCTTGAGCCGCCCGACGATATTGCAATAGCCCTCGGCGTCGATCGTCGCGAGATCGCCGGTGTGCATGAAGCGCGCCTCGTCGATCGCCGCCGCCGTCGCGGCCGGGTCGCCCCAGTAGCCGCGCATGACGCCATAGCCGCGCGTCAGCAATTCGCCGGTGACGCCGGGCGGGACGACGCGGCCGGCGGAATCGACGATCTTGACCTCGATGTGCGGCTGAACCCGGCCGACGGTGGAGACGCGCCGCTCGAGCGGATCGTCGCAGGCGCTCTGGAAGCTCACCGGGCTCGTCTCGGTCATGCCGTAGGCGATCGTCACCTCGCTCATGTGCATCTGATCGACCACCCGGCGCATCACCTCGACCGGGCACGGCGAGCCCGCCATGATGCCGGTGCGCAGGCTCTTCAGATCGAAGCGCGCGAACTCGGGATGATCGAGCATCGCGATGAACATCGTGGGCACGCCGTGCAGGCCGGTGCAGCGCTCGGCCTCGACCGCTTCGAGCGTGGCGAGCGCATCGAACCCCTCGGAGGGGCTGACCATGCAGGCGCCGTGGGTGACGCAGGCCAGGTTGCCCAGCACCATGCCGAAGCAATGATAATACGGCACGGGAATGCACAGCCTGTCCGCCGGCGTCAGCCGCATCGCCTCGCCGATGAAATAGCCGTTGTTGAGAATGTTGTGATGCGTCAGCGTCGCGCCCTTGGGCATGCCCGTCGTGCCCGAGGTGAACTGGATGTTGATGGGGTCGTCGAATTGCAGCGTCTTGCCCAGGGCGGCGAGGTCGGAGAGCTGCTCTCGCGTAGCCGGAGCGGCGAGGTCGGCGAAATTCAGCATGCCGGCGGTTTTTTCGCCGCCGAGCCGAATGACCGCCCTGAGATGCGGCAGCCCCGGCGCCGACAGGGCGCCGGGGGCGGCGGCGTCGATCTCGGGCGCCAGGGCGCGCAGGCTGGCGAAATAGTCGTTGCTCTTGAAGCCGGGGCTGAGGATCAACGCCTTGCAGCCGACCTTGTTGAGCGCGTAATCGGCCTCGTGACTGCGGTAGGCCGGATTGATGTTGACGAGGATCAGGCCGGCCTTGGCGGTGGCGAATTGGGTGAGCACCCACTCGCTGTTGTTCGGCGACCAAATGCCGATGCGCTCGCCGGGCGCAAGACCGAGCGCACGCAGTCCCGCCGCCAGATCGTCGGCGCGGCGGTTGAGCTCCGCGTAGGTCCAGCGCACGCCCTGGCGCCGCGCTGCCAGCGCCGGACGATCCGGCCCTTGCGCCGTCATGCGCTCGAGCAGGGCGCCGATGGTCTCGCCGATGAGCGGCGTGCCGCTCGCGCCGTGAACGTAACTTTGGGTCAAAGCGGGCATCGCGGAACTCTTCCTCCCTGAACGCGTCGAGTTCACCACATTCGCGTGAAAATCGCCATATGACGATCCCGCCTCGCCTCACAACTCGCGCAGGAACGCCGCCAGCTTCTGGCCGAGGATGCGCCAGGCGCCGATCATGCCCAAGGCGACGGTGAGCGCCAGCCCCGCCACGGCCGCGGCGAGGGCCGGCGCGAGGGCGAAGACGAAGTCGAAGCCCATGACTTCGACGACGACGACATAGGCCGCGAGCGTTCCCGCCGCAACGCCGAACGCCGCCGCCGCCCCGCCGAGCAGCGCGTATTCGATCAGGAACGTCGCCACGAGGCGCCCGCGCGTCGCGCCCAATATCTTCAAGATCACCGCGTCGGCGATGCGGGCGCGCCGGTTGGCGGCGAGCGCGCCGGCGAGCACCAGGACCGAGGAGGCCAGCGCGATGCCGGAGGCCGAACGGATCGCCAGCGCCAATTTGGCCGTCAGCGCCTCGATCGTCTCCAGCGCGTCGCGCACCCGCACGACCGCGACCGAAGGAAAATCGCGCGCCGCAGCCTTCATGACGGCGCTTTCGCCCGCCGCGCTCGGCAGCGCCGCGGTGACGAGGACCGTGTACGGCGCGCCCTTGAACGTGTCGGGGGAAAAGACGAAGATGAAATTGATCGCGAAGCTTCGCCAGTTCACCTTACGCAAATTGTAAATCGTGGCGGTGACGTCGCGGCCCAAAACGTTGAGAGTGATCGCGTCGCCGATCTTCAGGCCGAGCCCCTCGGCGACGCCCGCTTCCATCGACACGAGCGGCGGACCGGCATAGTCGGCTCCCCACCATCGGCCCGCGACGACTTGCGACCCCTCCGGCGGCGCGTCGGCGAAGGTGACGCCGCGGTCGCCCTCGAGCGCCCAGGCGGCGCTCTCCTTGGCCTTGACGCTCTGCGCCGGGACGTCGCCGACGCGAACGATGCGGCCGCGCATCATCGGCGCCTCGACGATTTTCGCCCGCGGCGCCTCGCGCTCGAGAAAGCGCCCGAACGCGGCGAGGTCGGCGCTGCGCACGTCGAGGAAATAGAAGCTCGGCGTTTCCCCCGGCGTGGCGCGGCGCAACTGGCCGCGCAGGTTGGAATCGATTGACGTCAGCGCGACGAGGACCGCCAGGCCGAGCCCGAGCGACAGGACGACCGAAGGGGTCAGCGCGCCCGGCCGGTGAAGGTTGGCGACCGCCATGCGCCAGGCGACCGAACGCGAGCGCGGCGCCCGCCGCGCCAGCGCCATCGCGCCGGCCGCGACGAGGCGCAGCGCGACGAGCGCCAGCGCCGTCGCCACGACGACGACGATGGCCACGAAACGCTGCGGGCTGGCGAGAATCGCCGCGCCGGCGAGCGCCGCCCCGGCCAGCGCCGCGGCGGCGAAATAGCGCAGGCGCGGCCGCGCCGCGCCGGTCTCGACGAGGCTGCGGAACAATTGGGAGACCGGAATGTCGTGCGCACGCCCCAGCGGCGCGACGGAAAAGCTCAGCGCGGTCAGGACGCCGTAGAGCGCGCCGAGCGCCAGTTCGCCCGGGTAGATCGCCGGCGCGAGCGGCAACGGCAGCACCGGAGCGAACAGCGCCGCGACCGCGAAGGGCGTCGCGGCCCCGACCGCCAGCCCCGCGCCGATGCCGATCAGCGCCGCGGCGAGAAATTCGACCAGCGCCATTGCGACGACCGCGCCGCCGCTCGCCCCCAGCGCCTTGAGGATCGCCAGGGTGGCGCGCTTGCGCTCGACGAAGCCTTGCGCCGCGTTGGCGACGCCGACGCCGCCGACGACCAGCGAGACCAGCCCGACGAGCGCGAGGAATTCGCCGAAGCGGTCGAGGTCGCGCGAAAAGTCCGGCGAGACGTTGGATCGCGTGCGCGTCTCCCAGCCGGCTTGAGGGAACGCCGCCTTCGCCGCATCGACGAGCGCCGTGACGGCGGGCTCGCTCGGCGGCGCGCCGCCCGCGCCGAGAGCCACGCGCGTCGTCCAGCGCACGAGCGAGCCGGGCTGGATGAGGCCGGTTGCGCCGAGCGCGTCCTGCGAGACGATGACGCGCGGGCCGAGGCCGAGGCCGGCGGCGAGCCGGTCCGGCTCCGAGACCAGCTCGGCGCGAACCTCGAAGCGCGCCGCGCCGAGTTCGAAAACGTCGCCGACGCGCAGGCCCAGCCGATCGAGCAGCGCCTCCTCGACCGCCGCGCCGTAGAGGTCGCCGCGCGGCGCCAGCGCTTGGCTCGGCGTCATCGCCGGCTCGAAGACCGCCTGGCCGAGCCGCGGCCAATCGCTCTCGACCGCCTTGACCTCGACGAGGGTCGCCTCGCCCGCGCCATTGCGCGCCATCGCGCGCAGCGTGGCGATGGTCGAGAGCTCGCCGCGGCTTTGCAGGAACGCGCGCTCCTCGGGGGAGAGCTCGCGGTGCATCAGCGAGAACGAGGCGTCGCCGCCCAGAATCGTTCGGCCGTCGCGCGCCAGCCCGTCTTGCAGCGCGCGCGCGAGCGAATTGACCGCGACGATCGCCGCCACGCCGAGCGCGATGCAGATCAGGAAAATGCGCAGTCCGGCGAGCCCGCCGCGCAGATCGCGAAAGGCGAAGCGCGCGAGGGCGAGGCGCGCGAGGCGCCGCGGCGCCGGAGCGGGCGGCTCGCTCATGCGAGCGCCGGCGCGAGCGCCTCGAGGACGCCCGAACGCATGCGCAGCGTTCGGTCGCAGCGCGCGGCCAGCGCCGGATCGTGGGTGACCAGCGCCAGGGTAGCGCCGCGCCGCGAGGGCGCGTCGAACAAGAGGTCGATGATCGCGCGCCCGGTCGCCTCGTCGAGGTTGCCGGTCGGCTCGTCGGCGATCAGCAGCGACGGCCGCGGCGCCAGCGCCCGCGCCAGCGCGACGCGCTGCTGCTCGCCGCCCGAAAGCTGGGCTGGATAATGGTTCTGGCGTTCGGCGAGCCCGACCAGCGCCAGCTCCCTCGCCGCCCTCTTGAAGGCGTCGGGCGCGCCGGCGAGCTCCAGCGGCGTGGCGACGTTTTCGAGCGCGGTCATCGTCGGGATCAGGTGAAAGGACTGGAAGACGATGCCGATGCGCGCGCCGCGGAAGCGCGCCAGCGCGTCCTCGCCCATCGCCTCGATGGCGACGCCGTCGACGAGGATCGCGCCGCTGTCCGGCTTCTCCAGGCCGGCCATGGTCATCAGCAGCGTCGACTTGCCGGAGCCGGACGGGCCGACGAGGCCGACCGCCTCGCCCCGGTCGATTGTCAGATTGACCTTGCGCAATATATGCACCCTGGCCGCGCCTTCGCCGAGGCTCAAGTCGACGTCGCGCAATTCGATCGCAGGAGCCGCCATCGTGAAGAGTGTCCTTCCGCCAGAGAACGCCTCATATGGGCATTCCCGCATCCGCGTCCACATTTTCGCTTTGGCGCTCGTGGCTGCGCTCGGCCTCGGCGCGGCGCCGGCGCAGGCGCGCCTGCTGCGCGTCGTGGCGCTGGGCGATAGCCTGACCGCCGGCTACGGACTGCCGCCGGGCGAGGCGTTTCCCGATGTCCTCCAGCGCGCCCTGAAGGCGCGCGGCTGGGACGTCGAGGTCGCCAACGCCGGCGTCTCCGGCGAAACCGCCGCCGACGGGCTGGCGCGTTACGACTGGAGCGTGCCGGCGGGAACCGACGCGCTGATCGTCGAATTCGGCGCCAACGACATGCTGCGCGGCATGGACCCCGGCGCCGCCGAAGCGGCGCTGGCGCAAATCCTGGCGCGGGCGCGCGCCGCGCATATCGCGACGCTGCTGACCGGCATGCGCGCGGCGCCCAATTACGGCGCCGACTATCAACAGCGCTTCGACGCCATCTATTCCGATCTGGCCAAGACCTACGGCGTCGCGCTCTATCCCTTCTTTCTCGACGCGGTGGCGGACGATCCCAAGCTCAGTCAGAAGGACGGATTGCACCCGACGCGCGAAGGCGTGGAGAAAATCGTCGCGGCGATCCTGCCGAGCGTCGAAACCATGCTGGCCGGGGTCAAACCGTAAGGCCCGGCGCCCCCTTCCCCCCTTGCGGGGGAAGGTGTCGGCCGGAGGCCGACGGATGAGGGGTCGCGCCGTAAGGCGCGTTGTCGACATAGCCGCGATCCGCGGCAATTTCAGACCCTATACACGGACGAACCCCGTTAACGCCGAAGCAACGCGCCTTGCGGCGCGCCCCCTCATCCGGCCGGCTCCGCCGGCCACCTTCCCCCGCAAGGGGGGGAAGGGGCGCGCGCGGCGGCCTTGCGCGACGGCGCGGCTTTGCCTTAGCAACGCCGGGCGAGCGGCCGGGACCGGCGCGCCGCCTCTCCAAAAGGATGGTAAGCCCATGTCCGCCGCGCGCCACGTCCTGACGCTGTCCTGCGCCAACCGGCCGGGAATCGTCGCCAAGGTTTCGACGGCCCTTTTCGAGGGCGGTTTCAACATCCTCGAGGCCCAGCAGTTCGACGACACCGAAACCGGCGTCTTCTTCATGCGCGTGGCGTTCAACGGCGCCGACGAGAAGGCCGACCTCGCCGCCTTGCGCGCCGAGTTCGCGAAGATCGCCGCCGCGCTGAAAATGACGTGGTCGATGCGCGCCGAGAATGAGAAGAAGCGCGTCGCGCTCATGGTGTCGCGCTTCGACCATTGCCTGGTCGATCTGCTCTATCGCTGGCGCAGCGGCGAACTGGCGATGGAGGTCGTCGCGATCGTCGCCAACTATCCGCGCGAGGCGTACGGCCACGTCGATTTCGGCGCGATTCCCTTCCATTATCTGCCGGTAACCAAGCAGACGAAGATGGAGCAGGAGGCGCAGGTCTGGGAGACCGTGCGCGCCGCCAAGGCCGACCTCGTGGTGCTGGCGCGCTACATGCAGGTCCTCTCCGACGGGCTCGCCGCCAAGCTGCAGGGGCGCTGCATCAACATCCACCACTCGTTCCTGCCCGGCTTCAAGGGCGCCAAGCCCTATCACCAGGCGCACGCGCGCGGGGTGAAGCTGATCGGCGCCACCGCGCACTTCGTCACCTCCGACCTCGACGAAGGCCCGATCATCGAGCAGGACGTCGAGCGCATCAGCCATCGCGACACGCCCGAGGACCTGGTGCGCAAGGGCCGCGACATCGAACGGCGCGTGCTGGCGCGCGCCCTCGCCTATCACCTCGAGGACCGCGTGCTGCTCAACCGCGGCAAGACGGTGGTGTTTTCGGGCTGAGGCGCGAACCCCTTCCCCCCTTGCGGGGGAAGGTGGCCCTCGCGTCAGCGAGGGTCGGATGAGGGGGGTCGAGCGAAGCGAGACGGCTCGGAACCAAGTCGCGGCAAGCGGTCGCGCTCTGCGCGACCCCCCTCATCCGTCGGGCTTCGCCCGACACCTTCCCCCGCGAGGGGGGGAAGGGACGCGCCGCCCGAATAAGCCGCGCCGCCGCTTCACTTCTTCGCGGGCTTGGCCGCAGCGCGTTTCGCCGTGCGGCCGGTCTTCTTCACCGCCGCCTTTTTCGCCGCCGCCTTCTTCACCGCGACCTTCTTGGCCGCGGGCCTTCTCGCCGCAGGCTTGGCGGCGGCCTTCGCCTCGACCGCTTTCTTCGGCCGCGCATGCTTGACGTGGATGCGCTCGACGCTGCGCGTGGGAGCGTGCTCCTGCGCCCAGGCGAGCGCGGTCTCGAACGGGGCCGGCTCCATGTAGAGCAGCTGATGATTGAGCACGCCGGTGTTCTCGTCCTGCCAGAAATAGGTCACCGAACTCTCGGGCCGCTCGTCGTCCGAGTATGAGGTGTAAACGACCAGGCAAGGCGGAGACGGGACAAAGACGTCGAGATCGCCGATGCCGACGCTCGTCCACGAAAGCAGTGTCGCCATGTAAGTGTCCTCCGATTTCGCGCGCATGGACGTCGTCGCAACGGGGCGCCCGCGGCGCATAGTGAGTTGTGATCGAGACGTGCGACTCTTGGTTGCGTTGAGTCAATAAAATGAAGAAATCGACCGCGACGGCTCGACGTTGGAGCAGCCGCCGGTCGACACGAGCCGGCGCCGTCATTGCGCGCGCGGCGAGGCGATCGCGGCGCCGCCGCCGTTCGATCGCGGAAATGTTTTAGAGCCGCCGCCACAGCCCCGCCGCCCAGCCGAACAGCGCGTTCTTGGCGTGCACGGCGGGCGGGCTGTCGAGAACGATCGGCGCGCCGGGGCGGCTCCGGCAATTCTCCGAGAGGCGCGAAACGGCGATTTCGCCGTCGGTGAAATAGCGATCGCCGCCGCCGTTGCGGGCGAACAGCGTCGGCCCGACGCCGCTGACGAGATAGGACGCCTCGACGACCCCGGCGCCGGCGAGGTCGACGGCGAGAAGATCGCGCTCCGCGTCGATGTCGGGGCCGATGTGATGCGTCACCTGGCCGGTGAAATGGCTGACGCCGACGCTGCGGTCGAAGGTCGCCGCGCCGAGCCAGACCGGCAGGCCCGCCTCGCCGGCCTCGAGCGCCTGCCAGAAGCGGACGTGATGGCGCGTGCTCGGGCTCGTCCCCGAGGGTTTCTGAAACGCCAAGTCCTGCCGGCGCCCGTCGTAGAAGAGGTCGCTGACGGGCGCCGTCGCGTAGGCGCGGCGCAGCAGCACGCTGCCGGCGATTTTGGCGCTCGAGCGCCAGGTCACGGGATCGGCGGGGCGCCAGCCCGCCGCGCGCATCGCGCAGAGAATGTCGTCGCGCCGGCCCTCCAGGCCGACGTTGAGCGCGTCGCCGGCAATGCCGAGCAAGGTCGTCGTCGTCATCGCCTTGTCGGCGAGGGCTTTCTGATGCTCGTAATGGCGCCAGAACACCGGCGCGAGCCCATAGGCGATCGAGACGTAGAAGACGGCGACGACGGCGATCGCGATCGATACCCGGCGCGCCGCCGCGCGCATGGGGCGGCTCGGCGACATGGGCCGCGATCATGCGGGCGCGTTGGCGCAAAAGCAATCGCCCGCGTTCGGCCGCGATCCCGAGGGGTCGCGAGGGCCCGCCGCCGGCGCCGTAACAAACCGGGCTCGCCGGGCGAACTTGCGCTGCGAGCGTTCCCTATTCGCGGGTCGCTTGGTAGAGTGCGCCTTAGGAGAAAGGCCGATGAAGGACAACGCTTTCGCCGTGACCCACACCGAGGCGGAGTGGCGCGCGCTGCTCAGCCCCGAGCAATACGCGATTCTGCGCGAGCACGCCACCGAGCGGGCGGGGAGCTGCGCGCTCAATACCGAGAAGCGCGCCGGCGTCTTTTCCTGCGCCGGCTGCGGCCAGCCGCTGTTCCAATCCGCAGCTAGGTTCGACAGCGGCACGGGCTGGCCGAGCTTTTGCGATCCCCTGCCTGGCTCGGTCGAGACCACGGTCGATCGCAGCTGGGGCATGACGCGCACCGAGGTGCATTGCGCGCGCTGCGGCTCGCATCTCGGCCACGTCTTCCCCGACGGGCCGCCGCCGACGCATCTGCGCTATTGCATCAACGGCGTGGCGACGAACTTCACCCCCGCTTGACGCCGGGCTTCATCGCGTCGACAAAGCCGGGGCCATGAACGCGCCGAACTCGCCCGACGCCTTTCGCGCCTCGCGGCGCCCGGAGGGCCATCCCCCGGTCAGGAGCGGGCGCGTCGGCGCGCTGCTGGTCAATCTCGGCACGCCCGAGGCGACCGACTACTGGTCGATGCGCCGCTACCTCAAGGAATTCCTGTCCGACCGGCGCGTCGTCGAGACGCCCAGGCTCGTCTGGTGGGCGATCCTCAACCTCGTCATCCTGACGAGAAGGCCATCCGTCCGGGGGCGCGACTATGCTTCGATCTGGAACCGCGAACGCAACGAAGGCCCGCTGAAGACGATCACCCGCGCCCAGGCGGAAAAGCTCGAGGACGCGCTGACGCCGGGGCCGGCGGAGGGACGCGTCGAGGTCGACTGGGCGATGCGCTACGGCAAGCCGTCGATCGCCGAGCGGCTCGCCGCGCTGCAAGAAAAGGGCTGCGACCGCATTCTCGTCGTTCCGCTCTATCCCCAGTATTGCGCGGCGACGACGGCGACGGTCTGCGACAAGGCGTTCGAGGCGCTGCAACGCCTGCGCTGGCAGCCGACCCTGCGCGTCGCCGCGCCCTATTACGACGATCCCGTCTATATCGAGGCGGTGGCGCGCTCGACGCGCGCGTCGCTGGGAAAACTCGATTTCGAGCCGGAGGTCCTTCTCGCCTCGTTCCACGGCATCCCGCGCGCCTATTTCGACAAGGGCGATCCCTATTATTGCCATTGCGCCAAGACGACGCGGCTGCTGCGCGCCGCGCTTGGGCTCGACGAAGAGCGGCTGCGCATGACCTTCCAGTCGCGCTTCGGCCGCGCCGAATGGCTCAAGCCCTACACCGCCGACACGGTCAGGGCGCTGGCGGCCGAAGGGGTGAAGCGCGTCGCGGTGCTGACGCCCGGCTTC
>Ga0181524_10005963_pt1 | contig 10714 bp, 5 predicted proteins | sample PEATcosm2014_Bin_34_FD_119761 | JGI IMG/M metagenome (GOLD analysis project Ga0181524, IMG submission 119761) | Peatland microbial communities from MTU Mesocosm Facility, Houghton, MI, USA - PEATcosm2014_Bin05_60_metaG | ecosystem: Environmental > Terrestrial > Soil > Wetlands > Peat | place...
GCGCTCGAGCACGTCCTCAGGGCTGATCCAGCGGCCGGCGCTGGGCACTTCGTTGCGCATCTCGCCATACTCGGGGCAGACCCCGCGAATGGCGGTATTGGCCAGACGGTCACCGTAAGAGATGGGAAGCCAACGCACCGTTTCCAGGCAGGCGGTCCTGACCAGGGTGGCGTTTTCCCGAACCAGATCCAGGTCCACTTTTTCGAACACCACATGCTTGCCGGCGCGCTGGCCTCCCGCCTGCTCGCTGGTCTGAGCGGGCCAGCATATGACCGCTCCCTTGCCGAAGGCGTCGAAGGACGCCACGACCACGGACCGAAGCCCTCGGCCGTAAGCGATCAGGAGAGCGACAGCGGCAATACCCCATGTAATCCCCAACATGGTGAGGAAACTACGCAGCGGTTGGCGGCGGAGTGCGGACCAGGCTTGGATGAGAATTTCTCGCAACATGGCTTTGGGTTCTCAGTTCTCAGTTCTCAGTTCTCAGTCGTCAGCAATCAGCCCTCCTGTCCCGTTGAAATCTGCTGCTCCTCTCCGAGTCTCGCAGACAGGTCGTTCGTCTTGCAACTGACGACTGACAACTGGGTCCTACCCTCCCGGCTCATACCGCAGGGCATCGATGGGATCCACCATGGCAGCGCGGCGCGCCGGGTAAAGCGCCGAGAACACGGCGATGGTGCCCAACAGCGCGAATGACATCAGGGCGGATTTCCAGGTGGGCAAGAGACCCGCAAAGAAGACCGGCATGGGGAAAAGGTCGACGAGCCCGCAGAGACCGTAGGCGATGCCCATGCCCAGACCACCGCTCATTAGGACGATGATGAGTGCCTCGATGAAGAACTGGCTCAGAATAGCCCGGGCGCTGGCGCCCACGGCTTTGCGAACGCCGATCTCACGGGTGCGTTCGCGCACCGCCACCAGCATGACGTTCATCACGCCGATTCCCCCCAGCAACAGTGTAGTGATGCCGACCGCTCCCAAGAAGAGCTTCATGCTGTCCATGATCTTCTGAAATGCCTTGGCCTCCTCGACCGTATCCCAGATGGGAGCGGCTTCCTTGTCGCGAGGGTCGAAGTTGTGGATGCGTCCGAGCGCGCGGCGTACTTGCCACTTGCAGGATTCGTGCTCTTCGAGCGACTTCGGGGCCACCAACAAATGATCAACGCTGGTGGAAAGCAGAGGAGGTTTGTTGGGAAAATCGCGCAGCATGACGCTGAAGGGGACGAAAATCTTATCCACGTCCCAGCCGTCATAGCAACTGTTCTGGTCTTTGCTTTCCATGATTCCGATAACGGTGTAAGGCAGGTTGTTGATGTAAATGCTCTCACCGACAGCGGAACGGGTAGAGAAGAGCTGCTTCTTGATATTGCTGCCAAGGAAGGCCACGCGGCGCGCCTGGGCATTGTCTCCCCAGTCGTAGAAGCGGCCTTCAGCGACGCGGATGGACCGAATCTCAGCGAACGGGGGAAGCGAACCTGTGACCTCCGGTGAGGCATTGTTGTAGAGACTGCGAGTGGTTAAGCTGTCCCGCGAGAGCTCCGGCAAGACGTACCGGCAGGCAGTAGCCTCCTGCGCCACGGCGGGCGCGTCCGAGTCCTGCCAGGTCACTTGACGGCCTGCCCGCAGCCCGCCCGCTTGCATGCTGGTCCGGCCATTGAAGAAGATCATCAAGTCCTTGGCGAAGGTCTCCTGCTGCCTCATTTGGCCGACGCGCAATCCTTCTCCGGCGGCAATCATCAGGGTGATGGAGACGATCCCCCAGGCAATGCCGAACATGGTGAGGAAGGTCCGCAGCTTGTGAGACCACAGGGTGCGCAACGTGTCGAGGATGAGATCGCGAAGGACCATTGTTGAGTTCGTCCTGAGTGCCAGAGGCTTGAAATAAGTGACGAGTGACAAGTGACGAGCGGAAAAGCAGAAGTCAGAAATCAGAATTCAGGAGTTGGTTTCTACAAACTTCCGCCTGTTCTTCACTGACACCTGAAACCTGACACCTGGCACCTGCACTTTTGCTCGTCACTCGTCACTCGTCACTTGTCACTGCAGTATCACCTGCTGGCCCTCTTTCAGGCCTTCAACAAGTTCTGTCTTTACGCCATTAGAAATGCCCAGTTTCACCGAGAGTTTGCGCCGGCCAGTCTTGGACCCAGGATCGGGAGTCTCCAAGAAAGTGCGGTGGTCCTTGTCGTAGATCACCGCCGCCTCAGGCACCATCAGTACTTTCTGTTTCTCCTCGAGGATGATTTCAGCATTGGCGCTCATGTTTGCTTTCAGTTCCCCGGTGGGGTTCTGAATTGAGACGCGGACCTCGAAGGTTGTAACGTTGTCCTTCTCGACGCCTAGGGGGGAGATCTTCGTTACTTTACCCAGGAACTTCTTTTCTTTGAGCGACTCGACCGAGATGCGCGCGGGCTGACCAAGGTAGACCTTGCTGATGTCGGCTTCGTCCACTTTGCCTTTGACGTAAACTTCACTCACATCTCCCAGGGTCATGATGTTTGTCGCCTGCGATCCCAGGATCAGGATGGAACTGATGGCGTCGCCCACTTCCACATCCCTGGACAGCACCAATCCATCCATCGGGCTGACAATGGTGGAATTGCGGAGGTCCTCCTCGGCGTTTTCGAGGGCTGCTTGCATTTGGGCCACCTGGGCCTTCGCGCGCGCGACTTCGGCGCGGCTGACCGCCACATTGCGCTGGGCTGACAACTGCTTGTTCAGCGCCATCTGATAGGCTTTTTCACCGTCATCCAGTAATGAGGCGGAAATCAGTCCTTCCGCAGCCAGCTTCCGGTTGCGCTCGGCGGTGGATTTCAAGAAGGGCAGGTCAGGACCTAGCGCGTCCACAACGTTGCGCTCAAAAGTCGCCTGCGCCGATTGAACGGCGGCCTCTGCGGCCTGCAAGTTGGCGCGGGCCTCAGCCACCTGGGCGCGCAATTGCTCTTTGTCCAGCTCGACCAACACCTTGCCCTGCTTCACGCGGTCGCCGTACTCGGCAAAGATCTTCTCGACGATTCCGCTGGCTTTCGATTTAACGTCCACTTTGGCCAGAGGCTCAATCTTGCCTGTGGCGACCACGGAACGAGCCAAGTCTCCGCGTTCGACTGCGGCCAATTTGGAGGCATCAATCTGACGATTCGGTCGCAATGCTGCGGCAATGCCAAATCCGCACCCAATCAGGACAATGAAGGCGACTCCCGCGACGATCCAGCGCCGCCGCTTCTTATGATTGTTGTTTGCCATCGGTTTTCCTCGGACCCAGGCGCTACGCCAGGTGTCTGGTTTCAAATACGCGACCACGGCAGGAAATGTTCCGTCCCTATAGTGGGCAGTCGGCCCTGCGGCTTCCCAGCAACTTTGGAGAGGTAACCGGCCCTTAATCCGTGGGTTCTACCCAGGAGATTTAGACGTGGAAGGAACCCGAAGGTCACCTGATTGCAGGCGTTTAATGCAGAACATTGACAAGAAATCGTCGGCCTTGCATTTCGCTCCAAGGCACGTTGCACCGAGGCGCTCGGCCCCGTTCTGAGCATGGATAGCCGAAAGCGGCTATCCGTGATGTCGGAATCAGGGTGCCGCGGGCTAAGGCCGAAGGGTAGGTTTGTCGTGCCCTGCAAGGGCACAAGAGATAGTAGCCGGGGGCAACGCCCCCGGAAAGCGCCACGCTCGTTCCCCGACCCTGGAGGGGTCGTATCACCCTGAGCCGCGGGACGCAAGACCGGCGTTACGCCACCCCGATTCGACCCGTCAGCTAACGGATCGGGCCTGGTTGGGGGCGCGTTTTCCTGGTGCGTTGCCCCCGGCTACTCTATTGATCCCCTTCGGGGTTCAAGGGTCGAAACCTGTTCGGAGGAGTGCGGCGAGCAGATCAATTGTTGGTTTTGGCCATTGATAGTGAGAGGAACCATTTTGGATAGGTTACAACTTCCACACGAACCGGCGTGGTGCCGGAGTGGACAAATCCCAGGCGCCTAGCGGCTGCCCATGAAACGTCAATCAAACGCCGTCCGATGTGTGGCCCTCGGTCGTTCACCCGTAGCAATATGTTCTTATTATTCTTGAGGTTGGTGACTCGGATGGTCGTTCCAAAGGGGAGCGTTAGGTGCGCTGCTGTAAATGCGTTTGAGTCGAAAATCTCTCCGCTCGCGGTGGTATTTCCCTGGAACTCTTGGCCGTACCAGCTTGCTACTCCGATTTGGTATTTTTCCTCCGCCATTACTGCCAAGGGCGGTAGTCCGATCGAAGTGGACGACCTTGCTTCGGACTTGGCTGACAGTGCGATTAACCCCGCCACCGCACAGCCCATAATAAGTCTCTTCATTCATCCTCCAATCAGCCCGCGCCCTCTCCGGGCGGAGCTGGCCAAATCTATGTGCAACTGGTTACGTGTTGGAATTGCCTACTTTAGACAATTTGGGATAGGTTGTCAAGCGAAAAGCTCCCCTTGTGAAGAGCTCCCATTGAAAAGCCGTCTGCGTGGTCTAACTACAACTTGGCTGGCAGGTTATTTCAGGCTACTCAGTCGAAATATCTAAAAGGGCATGCTGGCCCTCATCCGAATCTAAATCGCCAGTGCCATGGCTGGATTCTCGAGCGTGCCGTACCGTTACTGCCTTAGTGCTGGCTCAAGTGGGCTGCCTTGGGAACCGGAGGGCTGGGTCAAACCCAGGGCGGCAGCCAACGTCGCTGCAAGGTCAATCGGCTGACATCGGCTGAAATAGACGCCCGGTTTGAACGCACTACCCCAAAGCAGCAAGGGTACTTGCGAATCGTAGTTCCAAGGGCTCCCATGAGTAGTTTCTCTAGACCCTGGGACAGGCACCGCGTAGGGGTCCAACACTACGAAGACGTCACCCCCTCGCTTGGGGTTGAAACTGTTCGACGCTGCACGGGCGAAAGGTGACGAGGGCAAACTGCCGGTCAAAAGTTGCGTGCGCGTAAAGGCTGCCGTCACTCCGGGCGCGGAAGCAGCAGCCGTGGCCGCCACCTCTTCAGCCCGTGAGGGTTGAATATGGTGGTTCTCCAGAGCGTGGTGGTCCAGGTAAATGTAGGGCTCCTCCGTTCCTTCAACCCACGCCCCCGGCCCAAATGCCGAAGCCATCGCAATTTCGACAGCGTTGCGGACCAAGGCCGGCTGGGCGTTGCCTGGACCCCACTTGTGGTCCTGAATGAATCCCGGGTTCGGAGCCACCCCGTGGTCCGCTGAGAGGGCGATCCACACGTTGTTGAGCCCAACAAGCTTATCCAACTCGGCAAAGAAAGAGGCCAGATAGCGGTCCGTTCGCAAAGTCGCATCCGCAACTTCAGGGCTGTAAGGGCCAAAAGCGTGACCGATATAGTCGTTTACGCTGAGAGATATGGCCAACAGGTCGGGATCGGTTCCCTGGCCAAGACGTTCGTTCCGGACGGCCTCCCGAGCAAAAGCCAGTTCAATTTCATTCATATAGGGAGTCTGCTGAAGCCAACCCAGGAACTTCGGGTCAGGGCACGATTCCTCGGGCATCCCGCGATATTCCCCCAGCGTTTGGCCGTTTGCCTCGGTTGTTTCTGCCAAAGTTGTCCATTTCCCGCCACAGTATTCCTTCACCGGCGAATTCCGGTTGAATTCCGCTACCCAGGAAGGCAGCGCCGGCATGTAGTAGGTGCTAGTAACAAAACGGCCCGACCCAGGGTCATACCAGTACGCGGCGGACGGTGAGTGGCCACCCATGAACACTGCCGCGCGGTCTTTGAGCGAGATGGCCACGACTTTCGAACGAAAGTCCGTGGCGGCCCGCAATTCGTCCCCCAGAGTGCTGCCAATAAGGTAGTGGGGCGAAAATCCCGGGGTTGCGCTGGCCCGGTCGGGCTCACTGACTAACCTTGTGGTTAGATCCTCGACGCAATTGACCGTTCGGCGAAGCGTTGGCTCGTACCATTCGTTCCCGATGATTCCGTGTACGTTCGCGTACGCCCCTGTTAACAGAGTGGCATGGCCGGGGCCAGTGGCGGTGGTGGCGTAGTCGTATCGACAATTAGCAAAGTTGGCACCGCCGTTCAGCAAGAGGTTGAATCCGCCCGCAACGAATCGCTGCTTAAAGCGCACCAAGTAGTCATATCGGAATTGATCGATTACGAGTATCAGGACCAGTTTGGGTCGGTGGGGGTAGTCAGTTGCTTTCCCTGCAATGGCGACACGGAGCAGGAAAAGCATCAGCAAAACCGCTGTCAATACACTAATCAGGGCCCTCTTCAGCACAAGAATCCTCCTCGAAGAGTCTATAAACTGAATCAGGATAGCAGAATTACGCGCTGGTCAGCACGACATGGTGGCGGGCATGGCAAGTGTGACGTGGAAAGATTCGACCCTCGTGCTAGACTGAGTCTATGTCACACAAAAGGGGATACCGCCCATGCAGCTTCGCGTTCTGATTTCCCTGTTCCTGGCCTCCATTGTGTTCGCACCGGTTCGATGGAGTCTTCCCGCAGAAGATGCTCAGACGGTTAAATCTAAGCTTCTGCAAGCTCCTGCGGGCCGCTTACCAGCGAAGATTGATCCCAGAGGAATGACCGTTCTTCCCAACGGGCGCCTTATAACCCCCTTCGGCAAGCAGGTGAAGGTAGCGCCTCATCCCTATGGCCTCGGGCTCAGCCCGGACGGCAAAACCCTTGTCACCGTTAACAGCGGTACGCATCCTCTTTCGGCAAGCATCGTTACCGACATTTTCGGGCTTGCTCCCCAAGTGGCCCAGATCCCCCCCGGCTTCAAATCTTCAGACGCTGATCCGGAGAGCGTTTTCCTGGGCGCTGCCATCGCCGGCGACAATCGCACGCTCTACCTGTCTGAAGGCAACAACGGGAAGGTTGGCATCTTTGACTTGGTAACGCACCAACGGCTGGGCTCTCTTAGCCTGGATGGTGAGTTCCAGAGCAAAACCTACAACCACAGCCTCAGCGGAGAACTCCTCCTCTCGCAAGACGGAAAAAGCCTCTATGTCCTGGATCTTGCACACTTCCGCTTGGTGGTTTTCGATACGAACAGCAAACAGGTCATCGCCAGCATTGCCGTGGGCCGGATGCCCTTTGGGCTGGCGCTCTCGGGGGATGGGAAAAGGGTTTATGTATCGAATGTTGGAACGTTCAGCTACACGCTGGTTCCGGGTTACGACGCGAAGAATGCGCGAGATACGGGCATCACATTCCCGGCGTTTGGATACCCCTCCAAGGAGGCCGAAGAAGGCGCCGCCGTGGAAGGCAAGCAGATTGCCGGCTTGGGTGACCCGAACGTTCCCGAATCAAATTCGCTTTACGTGATCGATGTGAGAGATCCTTCAAGCCCCAAGGTGCTCGACAGGATACGAACCGGGCTACCCATTGGCGGCCTGATCGTGGCGGGAAGTAGCCCGGGAGCCGTGGTCGCAGGGAAGAGGAAGATCTTTGTCTCAAACGCGACCCAGGATAGCATCAGTGTGATTGACGCCCACAGCGGGAAGGTGGAGGAGAATGCCCTGCTCACTCCCGCCAGCGCCGTCAAAGGGTTGCGTGGCGTCCTGCCTTTCGGCATGGCACTCAGTCCCAATGAAAAGCGCTTGTACATCGCCTGTGCTGGCATCAACGCTGTCGCCGTCGTGGAAACCGACCACATGCAATTCCTGGGTTTCATTCCCAGCGGTTGGTTCCCGGCGCGAGTGGCTGTGAGTGCTGACGGCAAGACGCTCTTTGTGGCCAACGCCAAGGGCTTTGGCGCAGGCCCCAATGGGGGGAGAGATTTTCAACTCGGCCCAGAGGGAGCTTACGTCGGCGACATCACCAAGGGGACGGTTTCAATCCTGACGATCCCGCAAGACTACCAGTTGCGCCCCCTCACGCTCCAGGTAATGAGGAACAACGGCTTTATTCCAAGCTTCCTGGCGCAGGCACAGGCGCCAGCGTCCAAGCGTCCCGCAGACTTCCCTGTTCCCTTCCCAGGCTCACCCAGCTCGAAGATCCGCCATGTGGTTTTCATCACTAAAGAGAACCGGACGTTTGACGAAGTGTTGGGTGACCTGGGCGGGGCCGACGCGGAGCGCGACTCCACGCTGGCTCGCTGGGGGATTGACGCTACGGTCAAGAGAGAGGATGAGCCTGCACTTGAGCACGTGAAGGTCACGCCCAACCAACATGCCCTGGCTAAGCGCTTTGCGTTCAGCGACAACTTCTACGTGGATTCGGACGTCTCGGTGGACGGCCATCACTGGCTGGTGGGCAACTACCCGAATGAACTCTTAGAAACGGCTTGGCCGGCCGCCTACGGCGACAAGTTTGACTTCGTGCCCGACCAGGACGCCCCAGGGCGGCTGGACATCGGGGCCTCATGCCCAATTCCCGAGACTTACCTTGAAAACGGTTCGCTGTGGGAAAACCTGGCGCGGGCTCATGTTACCTTCCGCAATTATGGCGAAGGACTGGAATTGCCGGGCGACGACGAAAGTACGGGGGAGTATCCCACGGGCGTGCGGCAATCCGTGAATACGCCCATGCCGAAGGTCCTGTTCGATAATACCTCGCGAGACTATCCAACCTTCAATACCAACATCTCCGACCAGTATCGCTTCGCCCAGTTTAGGCAAGAATTCGATGAATTCGTAAGTGGTAAGAAACCGCTGCCACAGTTCATCTACATCTGGCTCCCTAACGATCATACCTCCGACCCGCGCCCTCAGGATGGATTCCCCTATCGGGCTTCCTACGTGGCGGATAACGACTTGGCGCTGGGCAAGCTGGTGGAGCTGTTCTCTCACAGCCCTTTCTGGAAAGACATGGCCATCTTGGTGACTGAAGACGACGCGCAGGACGGCCAGGACCACGTGGATGCTCACCGCAGCCTGTTGCTGACGATTAGCCCTTATGCCAAGCCGGGTGTCGCACACCTCCATACCAGCATGGCGAGCATTATCAAGACCATCGACTTGATTCTTGGCATGCCTTTCATCAATCAATATGACGCCGCAGCTTCCGACCTCTCCGACATGTTTACAAACACTCCGGACTTCACACCGTACACCGCCTTGCCTTCAGACACGCGGATTTTCGATCCGGCGAAGGTGAAGGAACCGGGCCTCGAGGCCAAGCCCGGCGAACCCCTTGATAATCCTGACCTGATCCGCAAAGAGATGAAAAATCGCATTGAACCGAAAGAATGAGCACTCCCGGTGGCGAAATCCGACGAGCCAAGATAAGACTGATCGCCGTCCCGCAGGGCTTGGGTCGGAACGCTGTTCCAGTAGTGACATTCCTTCGCCTTGACGCGTCTCGGTGGTTTCCCATAGAGTAAGGTGTTCCAGCAGACGTATTCACGAAAGTCAACGAGCGGCGAGCGCTCATTCGCATTTTCTAGCGCTTAGTTGTAGAAGTTAGCGACCTTATTTGTCGGTGGTGGAAGGGCGGGGCTAAAGCCCCGCCCTTCCGAGGGTCATAGATGATATCGGGAATTAATGCAACCAAGCACTAGCATTCGCGGCCGAGGCATTGTGCATTTCAGTTGGCAAAAAAAGCTCTTCCCGCCCCTTGTTCTTTTGACCTTCACGCTCTCCGCACTCGCTTTCAATCCTGTGGCCGCGCGGCATGGGATGGTGGCGTCGAGCGAGGCTTTGGCATCCGAAGTGGGAGTCAAAATCCTTCGCGCTGGCGGCAACGCCGTAGACGCTGCGGTGGCGGTTGGCTTTACCCTCGCGGTCACTTATCCGACGGCGGGGAATATCGGCGGGGGCGGATTCATGTTGATCCGCCTGGCAAGTGGCGAAGCCGTGGTAGTGGACTATCGTGAGGCGGCGCCGGCGGCGGCTTCCCGAGACATGTACGTCAATTCCAGTGGGGAACTCATTCCGGACGCCAGTACGATTGGGGCTCTTTCGGCCGGGGTTCCTGGCACGGTGGCCGGTCTCGCGCTGGCCGAGCAGAAATATGGGAGACTTGGGCTGGCCCGCGTGATGGCGCCCGCGATACGCCTCGCCAAGCATGGTTTCGCGGTCAGCTACGACCTCAGCGAATCGCTCCGCCTGGACCGGGACCTCCTCTCGAAGTTCGATGCTTCACGCCGGACTTTCCTCCGGGATGGACGCCTGTACGAGCCTGGCGAGGTTTTCAAGCAGCCGGAACTGGCTCGAACGCTTAAGGCAATCGCCCATCGGGGGGCGAATGGCTTTTATGCGGGTCGCGTGGCGCAGGCCATTGTCGCCACCATGGGCAAGTACCATGGCCTCATCACCGAGCAAGACTTGGCCCATTACCAGCCGACGCTGCGCCAGCCACTGGTCGGTCACTTTCGGGGTTACGAGGTTCTGAGTGTTCCCCCGCCGAGTTCCGGCGGCGTGGAGTTGATTGAAATGCTCAATATCCTCCAGCCCCTTGACTTGGGAGTGCCGGATTCGTTCCAATCCATGCATTTCATCGCCGAGGCCATGCGCCACGCTTACGCCGACCGCGCTGCTTACCTGGGGGATGCCGACTTCGTCTCGGTGCCGGTGGCCCGCCTCACGAGTCAAGACTATGCAGCGAAGCTGCGCGCGGAGGTCCTGCACTCCAAGCCCGATACCCCTATCCAGGCGGGCAATCCGCTGGCGTTTGAAGGTCCCCAGACCACTCACTACTCCGTGGTGGACGCTGAGGGGAACGCGGTGGCGAACACCTACACCTTGAATAACGGCTATGGAAGTGGAGTCACGGTGGAGGGCGCGGGTTTCCTCTTGAACGATGA
>Ga0181524_10005969_pt1 | contig 10703 bp, 7 predicted proteins | sample PEATcosm2014_Bin_34_FD_119761 | JGI IMG/M metagenome (GOLD analysis project Ga0181524, IMG submission 119761) | Peatland microbial communities from MTU Mesocosm Facility, Houghton, MI, USA - PEATcosm2014_Bin05_60_metaG | ecosystem: Environmental > Terrestrial > Soil > Wetlands > Peat | place...
AAAGTGATGCGGGCGAGTTCGAGCTGCTGTTCGGAGTGGGTTCGCTCGACGATCCCGCGGCGGCCGCGGTGACGGCGCTCCAGGCGGAGTTTCCCGAGCGCACGATCCGGCTCGTGGAGTGCCCCGAACGGCTGGGGACAAACGGCAAGGTGAGCACGCTGGCGCAACTTGCGCGTCACGCGCGCTACGAAACCTGGCTCATCAACGATTCCGACATTACGGTGGGGCCGCATTATCTGCAGCGGGTGATGTGCTGCTTCGCGCCGCCGGCGCAGGATGCGGGGTTGGCGCCGGTCGGTCTGGTCACGGCGCTCTATCGCGGCCGCGCGCACGGCACACTCGCCTCGCGGCTTGAAGCGCTGGGCATTGCCACGGATTTCATTCCCGGCGTGCTGCTCTCGAAGTGGATCGAAGGCGGGCTGCATTACGGGCTGGGTTCCACGCTCGCGGTGAAGCGCGAGGCTCTGGAAAAAGCGGGAGGCTTGCTGGCGCTGGTGGATCAACTGGCCGACGACTACGAGATGGGCGCGCGCGTGGTGCGGGCTGGCTATCGCGTGGCCCTGAGCGCCGAGGTTGTGGAGACGAGCGTGCCAGCATACGCTTGGCGCGGCTTCTTCGATCACCAGTTGCGCTGGCTGCGCACGGTGCGCGACGCGCGGCCGGCCGGTTATGTGGGCCTGATCTTCACGCATGGACTCACGTGGGCGCTGCTCAATGTGCTGGCCAGCGGATTGAACCCGGTGAGCCTGTGGCTGCTGGGGTTGAGTTTCTTTCTTCGGCTGGCGCAGGCCATGACGGTGGGCGCCCAGGTCCTGGGCGATCACGAGGTGCTTCCCAACCTGTGGCTGCTGCCGCTGCGCGACGCAGTAGCGATGGGCTTATGGGTCGCGGGCTTTGCCGGAGACACGATTGTGTGGCGCGGCGAGCGCTTTGCGCTGAAGAATGGGCGACTCGTGAAAGCCGAGCGACGCTAGCGAGGCAGCAAGTTAGCGAGTCGGCAAGTCAGCAATTCAGCGACTGGGTGAGGAACCTGGAGCGTGTTTCACAGATCAGTTTTGTAACAAGGGCACGGCTTTAGCCGGACCGATAAAGGCCGGAATAGAAGGAATGGGCTTTAGCCCCTGCTGCACTTTGCTCCGGCCGCCGAACTGAATGATGTGCTGCATTTCTGGCGGACTACGCTAGTCATTCGACATGGCCGCGTCAGCCTCTTGCAGATCGCGGATGGCTTCCGTGTCGAACGTGAGGCACGCACCCAACTCATTGAAGTCTTTCTCCCAGCGCGGACGATCCTCTGCTGAGAGCGCGGTGAGCGCGTAGCCCGAGGTGCGCAGAATCTCGTACCAGATGTTTTGCGCCTGCCAGAGATTCAGGTCGAAGGGCAGTTCCGTGAGGGTGCGGGCCAGCAGCAGCGCGCGATCGAGCATTTCCAGCGAGCCCGAAGACATTTGCAGCTCCACCATGGCACGCTTCATGCGCTGATCGGCAATGTAAGAGAGCGTGGCGGTTTCAAGCGGCACCAGATCGGCCCTGGCCAGCGAGAGGAAAGAGCGCAACTGCGCCACGTCGACAGGCTCGATTTCGAGCACCCGCCGCAGGCCGGCGTTGATGGCGAAGCCGGCAGCGAGGGTGAGCGCGGGCGGTTTGGGCAAGCCGGCCTGCGAGAGATAGTGCAACAGGCTGGCGTGATCCTGGTAGATGGTGGTGAGCGAGTTCTCGATGTCCCAGAGCGTGGAGTTGAGGATGAGCTGCACGATGCGCCGCTGCTCGTCGGTGAAGAGCGAGGTGAGCGAGTAGTCGGCATGGCCGTAGAAGCGGTCGAGTGAGCGAATGACCTCGGGGAAGTCGGCGCGTTGCACGTGGCCCGCGGCATCGGCAGAAAAGGCCTCGAAGGCGGCGGCATCGGCCTCGCTGTAAGCCTTCACGGCGGCGGTGATGTTCTGGTCGCCGAAGTGCAGCACTGCAAACGAAAATTTTTGCGCGTGACCCGTGATGGAGCTGGCGACATGCACGCGGCCCAGCGCCAGGCGGCCGCGGCCCGAGGTATAAATCTCGTAGGAGATGCGGCGCACGCGGTAGCAAAAGAGCTCCGTCTCGTCGGCAAACGTGGAGAACACGGAGCTGATGGCGTAGTGCGCGGCCACCTGCTCGAGGTGCAGCTCCTGGGTCTCGACACATTTCCTGTAGATGCGGGCGCCGTCGCCGGCTGCGGGATCGTTGGAGTTGGCCTCAGCCATGCGCGCTAGAAACGCGGGTTCGAGCGGCGCGGCCTGCTCGCCGAAGACCTGCAGGGCCAGTTGCAGCACGCGTGCCGCGTAAGCGATCACCTGCACGCTCTCGATGCCGGCGATGTCGTCGAAGAACCAGCCGCAGCTGGTGAACATGAGTTGCGCGTGGCGTTGCATCTCCATCAGCTCGAGAGCGCGGACGCGCTCCTCGTCGCTGAGCGGATGCGCCTGTTGCGCGGCCAGCAAGCGGTCGACGGACTCCCCGCTGCGATCGAGCACCACCTGGATGTAGGCGTCGCGCGCGGCCCACACATCGCGAAACAGGCTGCTGCCATGCTGCTCGGTGAGCGGGATCAACGCGTCGCGCAGCTCGTCCATGGCCTTGCGCAGCGGCGCACGCCACTCCTGGTTCCAGCCGGGGTGGCCGCCGCTGTTGCAGCCGCAGTTGGAGCGCCAGCGCTCCACGCCGTGTACGCAGCTCCATGAGGTGTTTTCGACGATTTCGCACTCGAATTCGGGCGGGAACAGCTCAAGAAAGGCGGCGTAGTTGGTCAGCTTGACGGTCTTGTCCTGCTCCAGAAGGCGCAACGCATAGGCCAGCGCCATCTCCCCGTACTTGTGATGATGCCCGTAGGACTCGCCGTCGGTGGCCACGTGCACCAGTTGCGGCTGCGCGCCGTCTTTGAATCCCGCTTTAAGGCGCGCGGCAAGGCTGTCGCCGGAGTCGAGCAGCCCCTCAAAGGCGATGGCGCGCGCGATGGGGCCGTTGTAGAAGAAGACGGCGATGGATGAGCCGGAAGCGAAGCGCAGAAGATACGGATGCGTGGTGTCGACCGTGGCGTCGGGCGTGTTGATCCAGTTGCCGTCAGTTTTGACCGGGCGGATCCGCTTGCACTGGTTCGGAGCCAGCACCGTGAACCGGATGCCGTTGGTGGCAAGAGCTTCGAGGGTCGCGTTGTCGGCCGCGGTTTCAGGCAGCCACATGCCCTCAGGCGGCGCGCCAAAACTGTTTTCGTAGTCGGCGATGCCCCAGCGGATCTGCGTGGCGCGGTCGCGCGCGTTGGCCAGCGGCAGAATCATGTGGTTGTAGACCTGCGCCATGGCCGAACTGTGCCCGCGGTTGCGCGGGCGGCTGCGGCCCTCGCCGTCAAGAATCATGCGATAGGTGCGCGGCGCGTTTTCCCTGAGCCAACTGAGGAGCGTGGGTCCGAAGTTGAAGCTGATGCGCGCGTAGTTGTTCACGATGCGCGTGATCTGGTTCTTTACGTTGAGTACGCGGGCCGCGCCGTTGGGCGCGTAGCACTCGGCGCAGATGCGCTCGTTCCAGTCGTGGTAGGGAGCCGCGGTGTCCTGCGTTTCCACCGTCTCCAGCCAGGGGTTTTCGCGGGGCGGCTGATAAAAGTGGCCGTGAATGCAGATAAAACGTTTAGCAGGAGGCATGAAGATTCCGAGGTCCTGCGCTGCGAACTGCGCAACCGGACGCTGACGCTATTGTACGGCGATGCGGCGGCGTTGCCGCGCCGGAGGCGCCGCGTTTGTTAGCCCCGCGCTTTAGCGTGGGGAAAGCGGTTCCATAAATGCACTCCGGAGTCCCGTAGGGACGGCGCAAGGACATTTCTCTTGCTGGGCTCAACGGCCCCGCGCGGGACAGCTTCTGGCTCGCTACCGTGCCGACCGTCCTGTGGGCGCGGTACTTTTCGCCAGATCGCAGGCCCGCCACAGGTACCAACTAGCGACCGAGCGGTACGGCGCCCAGCGCTGCCCGCGGCGAAAGACGACGTCGGGCTTGGGAAGGTCGGCGGCTTCAAGCGGGCGCGATTTGGGCACGCGCTGGAAGGTGAGCGCGTAGCCCTTGCGCACCCCGTAGTCGGTCACGGGAAGCACATCGGGGCGGCCGAGACGGAAGATCAGCAGCATTTCCACGGTCCAGGAGCCGATGCCGCGGACCTCCGTGAGGCGCTCGACGATGTCGGCGTCGCTCATCTTGCGAATGGCGGCGTGCGAGGGCACGGTGCCATCGAGGGTGCGCGCGGCCAGATCGCGGAGCGCCTTGATCTTGTTGCCGGAAACGCCTGCGGCGCAGAGCGGATCGTCGGGCGTCGAGAGCAAGAGCTGTGGCGTGGGATCGCCGTGGAAGTACTCGCGCACGCGACGGTGAATGGTGGCCGCGGCCTTGCCGTGCAACTGCTGGTAGAGGATGGATTCGAGCAGCGACTCGAAGGGCGAAGCCGAGCGGTCGAGGCGGAGCGTGAAGGGGCCGGCGCGATCGATGAGCGCGGCAAGTTTGGCGTCGCGCGAGCGCAGATGCGCAATGGCCTCGTCGGGATCGAAGGGAAGTTTTGGGCTGCGGCCGTCGTGAATCATGGATGGAGTGTATCGCAAGCAGATCGAACGCGGCCGCAAGTGGTACACTTCCCTCGGTTTGTGCGGAGGAGATCTTTTCGATGAAGCGCCGGGATTTTGTAAAGACAATGACAGCCGCGACAGCGGGCATGGCGTTGCGCCCGCACTTACTGGCAGCGGAAGCGCAGACGACCGCGCCGGATGCCGGCGTGAAGCGCGTGCTGGTCATGTTCAAGTGCCACTTCGATGCCGGTTTTATCGATACGCAATATAACGTCGTGCATAAGTACTTCAATCAATACTTCCCTCAGGCGATTGCGATTGCGCGCGCCGCGAACGCCGGCGGCAAGCGGCGCTATGTGTGGACCACCGGATCGTGGCTGCTGTTCGAGTATCTGGAGCAGGCTTCTGCGGCCGAACGCAAGACAATGGAAGACGCGATTGCGCGCGGCGACATTGCCTGGCACGCATTGCCGTTCACGTGGCAGACGGAGATGTTGAGCCCGTCGATGATTGAGGGGAGCCTGGCGCTGGCGCAGTCGCTGGACCGGCGCTTTGGCACGGTGACCACCGGCGCCAAGATGACCGACGTGCCGGGCCACACGCGCGGCATCATTCCGCCGCTGGCCAAGCACGGCGTTACGTTGCTCGAGATCGGCGTGAATGGCGGCTCGACGCCTGCTGTGCTGCCGCCGATTTTCTTGTGGAAGGATCCTTCGGGCGCGAGTTTGCCCATGATGTATCACTCTGATTACGAAGGCATTGCCGTGGTACCCGGATCGGACCTGGCGCTGGTGACGCGGGTGCGCGGCGATAACAGCGGCCCACACAAGCCTGGGGAAATCGACCGCATGCACGCGGACTTGGCGGCGCGGTTCCCCAATGCAGAGATCGTCGCCGCCAATCTGAGCGAGATGGCGAATGCCCTGGCGCCCTACCGCGACAACTTGCCGGTGGTGACGGAAGAAATCGGCGACACATGGATCTACGGATGCGCGAGTGATCCTCTGAAGGTTACGCGCTATCGCGAAATCGCGCGGCTGCGCGAGGCGTGGATCGCAAAGGGCGCGTTGCAGGTGGGCGATGCGACGGATTTGCAGTTGCTGCGCCACGCGCTGCTTGAGGCGGAACACACTTGGGGCACAGATACCAAGACATGGCTGGACTATGACAACCTCATACCGTCTGACTTAGCGGGCAAGTTAGATACGAAGAATTATAAGGTTGTCGAGTTTAGCTGGATCGAGAAACGTCAGGATTTGCTGGACGGCATTGCAACACTGCCGGAGGCGCTGCGCGAAGAGGCGCAACTGGCACTTGCGAGCGTTGCTGCGACATGGCCCGCGGGCGCGCCGAAGGCCGTTGTCGCCGCACCAGGAAAGTCCATCAAAACCGCACATTTCGTTTTGACAATCGACGCAAAGACCGGCGCCATCACACGGCTGCGCAACAAATCGTCGGGGCGCGAGTGGGCAACCGAGAAGAATCCCCTTGCGCTGCTGACGTATCAGACGCTTTCAGCGGAAGATTACCAGCGCTATCAGGCGAGCTATCTAACCACCAAGGCCGATTGGGCGCAGAGGGACTTCGGCAAACCGAATATCGAGCGCTTTAGCGCAAAACGGGAGGAGTGGCATCCGGAGCCGCTCGCGATTGACGTGGAAGAGACGGCCGAGGCGCATCGCATCGTGGTGAGTTTGCAGTTCAAGGACGAGGAAGCATTTTCATCGGGCCGCGCGGCGTTTCCACGGCACGTTTTTGCCGAACTGGTGCTGCCGAATGCCGAGCCTGTGATTCATCTAGCTCTCTCGTGGTTCGGCAAACCGGCCACGCGCATGCCAGAGGCGCTGTGGCTCACCTTCAATCCCACTGTCGAGGATGTGAAGGGATGGAAGCTCGAAAAATCCGGTGAGTGGATTGCGCCGTTCGATGTGGTCGCGTCAGGCAATCGCCACATGCACTGCGTGCAAACGGGGTTCGCGTACAGCGCGGACCACCAGGCGTTTGCTGGTGGTAATGTTTTCACTGCGGGCGGCCAGTCGTTTCCTGGTGGTGATATTTCCACGCAATCCTTCGCTGTCGACACCCTCGATGCGCCGGTGGTGGCGCTGGGCGAGCGCGATCCGTTGCTCTTCTCGAACCATCAGCCGGATCTAAGCAAGGGATTGCACTCGTGCCTCTTCAACAACTGCTGGGGCACCAACTACATCATGTGGTATGGCGAGGATCTCCGCGCGCGTTACGTGATTCGCGCCTAGGGACGCACGTCGGACGAAGACTTCGCGCAGCTCAACCCCGCCGCGCGCCGGCTCTCATCCTTCACTTCGTCGGCGCCGCAACCGGCGCAGCGTGCGCGATGACAATTTCCGTCTTGCCCTCATGCAGGCTTGGCGATTGCGAGACCGTCACCATCACGGACTCGCCCGCTCCCTTGGTCACAACGATCGATTCGCCGTCGGCGGTGGCCCGGGACCGTGCGGCGGTGCCCATCGCTCCCTGGTAAAAAGCGATCACCTTGTCCTTCGAGTCGGTGGTGAGATAAGAGGTAGTGAGCGTGTTCTCGCCAGCCAGGGTCATGCGCACGACCTGCTGACTCTGTTCGGCGCCGGGATAAATGGCGACGCCCAGGTCGCTTTCGGTGAGCGGCGGGGAGTTGGTCGTGACGGTGGCCGATTTGGCCACTTTATAGACCCCGTAGCCCAGAATCCCCAATCCGATGAGGCTGAGACCAAAGAAGATGCCGACGACGATGAGGACGATCTTCAGCGCGCTCGGTCCCTGTTTCGGCGGAGGGTAGATCCCCGGCGGATAAGGCGGGTAGGGCGGCGGAATTGGCTGCGAAGGATATCCCTGAGGAGGCTGGTTGCCGGGAATGTTGGTCATGGCGCCATCCTTGCGAGTGGATTTCTCGTGAGCTAGCTGGCTGCAATCTGAAGTTGCAGACACTATACCGCATCCGTCGCGGCCTGGCACTGACTTGGCGCGTGGAATTTTCCGGATCGTCGCCGGGTTCCGAATCGGGTTGCAGCCGGCAGCGCCGGACGCTTGAGAACGGACAACCACCGGCCGCGCGCTTTACCATCAGAGTCGTAGATGCTTGGGACGTAGATCCTTTGTTTGAGGAGCTCCACCATGAAGATGCGGCCGGGATCGCAGACGGGATTTCTGCTGTGCGGCAAGGAATGGACCGACGGAGAGGCGATGGAAGTGCGCTCGCCGTGGGATCAGGGACTGGTGGGGCGCGTGACCAAGGCGACGCGTGCCGATGCGCGCCAGGCCGTGCAGCACGCCGTGGCCAGTCTGCGCCGGACGCGCGCCCTGCCGCGCTGGAAACGGCGCGAGATTCTGGAAGACGTGGCCGCGGCGCTCATCGAGCAGAAGGAGCGCTTTGCGCAACTGATTGTGGCCGAAGCGGGCAAGCCGGTGCGGCTGGCGCGGATTGAAGTGGATCACGCCGTGCTTATCTTCAAGACCGCGGCCGAAGAGGCGGCGCGCCTGGGCGGCGAGAGCATTCCCCTGGATTTGACGGAGGGCAACGAGGGCCGCTGGGGGCTGGTGCAGCGCTTTCCCGTCGGGCCGGTGCTGGCGATTACGCCATTCAACCTCCCGTTGAGCCTGGTGGCGCATAAGGCGGCTCCGGCCATGGCGGCCGGGTGCCCGTTCATTCTGAAACCCGCGCCCCAGGCCACGTTTACCGCATTGGCGTTGGGCGAGGTAATTCTGAAGGCGGGTTGGCCCGAGGAGGCGCTGGCCGTGCTGCCGCTCGACAACGCCGACACCGCGTGGCTCGCGGAAAAAGAAGATCGCATCAAGTTGGTGAGCTTTACCGGCTCGGCCAAAGTAGGCTGGGAGCTGAAGACGCACTCCGGACGCAAGCGCGTGCTTCTAGAGTTGGGCGGGAACTCCACGCTCATAGTGCACAGCGACTGGAAAGAACTGGACGACGCGGCGTTGCGCACCGCGCACTCGGCCTTCAATTTCGCGGGGCAGTCGTGCATCAGCACGCAGCGCGTGTTTGTGGAGCGCAGCATTTTTCAGACTTTTGTGTGGAAGGTGGTGGATGTCGCCGCCAAGCTTGTCGTCGGCGATCCCTCGAATGACGCGACGGACGTGGGTCCGCTGATCCGGGCGAGCGAAGCTGAGCGGGTGGAAGCATGGGTGAAAGAAGCCGTTGCCAGCGGTGCGAAGCTGGTGACCGGCGGCAAACGCAAGGGATCGATCATCGAACCCGCGATCCTGACCGCAACCGCGCCGGGCATGAAATTACACGACGAGGAGATCTTCGGACCGGTGCTGGCGATTGAGCCGTACGACGATTTTGAAGATGCGCTGGCGCGGGTGAATCACTCGAAGTACGGCTTGCAGGCCGGGCTGCTCACGCGCGACTCCGGCCGCATTCTCACCGCCTATCGTGAGCTCGAAGTGGGCGCGTTGATTGTGGGCGATACGCCGAGCTGGCGGCTGGATCCGATGCCCTTCGGCGGCGTGAAAGATTCCGGCCTGGGGCGCGAGGGCATCCGTTGCGCCATCGAGGAGATGACGGAACCGCGCATGCTGGTGATGTCGTCACTGGGATAGAAGAGACGTTGCAGTTTCCGCAGGCAGGGGCGCATGGCGTCGCGCCCCTGGTGCGGAGTTGTATGAATCAGAATCCGGTCCTGCTTTGTTGCCGGATGGTTTTGATCTCCGCCGCCGGAATGTGCAGAAACTCCAGAAATTCCTGGTGTTCCTGCGGCGCGGAGCGCTCGAATTCAGCGTGCCAGCGATGCATCTGGTCGGCGCTGAATCCACATGCCTTCATGATTTCAACCCACTTCTCTTTCGTGATCATTTTCACCTTTCCGAGAGCTTTGTGCTCCAGCAATTTGAGGATCGCCTGTTGATGCGCGCGGAGAGCACCGATTTCGGCGCTGATTTCAACCAGCCGCCGCTTCAGCACTACTGCTGCGTCGCCTCCGGGGCGATCGAGTAAGTCGCGAATATCTTCGAGTTTCAGGCCTGCGTCACGGTAAGTGCGGATCTCGAGCAAACGCCGCAAATCCGCCTCGCCGTAACTGCGGTAGTTTCCGCCGCTGCGCGGCGGCGGAGGCATCAAACCGATCGATTCGTAATACAGAAGCGCGGTGCGGCTCAAGCCGCATCGGCGAGCGAGTTGGGTCACCGTCAACATCGTTCCACTCTACTGTGAACCCTCTAGTGATAGACAGGTCAAGAGGAAAAAATGGCGACGCATGGCGTAGCGCATTGCGGAGGTTTGTGCAGCTGGCAAATTACTTCGCTAGCATATCGAGCATCTCTTTTGTATCGGCGGCGTGGGGGCCGTCGGGGGCCAGCTCGAGATATTTTTCCAGCGCCTGCCGCCCTTCGGCGGAGATCACGAATTTGCCCGAAGCATCTGCCTTTGCGCCGGCAAAGATCACCGAGCCCAGCACAAACCACGTATTCGCATTCGTTGGATCAACCGCCCCAGCCTTGCGGCAGGCCGTGATCGTGTTTGTAATGTCGCCTGTGTTGTAGTAGGTCGCGCAGATGTTGAACAACGCCCTCCCGGGAGTTGAGGACAACTCAGCGGCACGGTTATAGTTGTCGATCGCATCCGCAGTGCGCTTCAACTTCAGCAGAGCGTTGCCCCTCCCGATATAGATCTTCGCCACGCCGTCTTTCCACGCTTGATCCGGCTGGCCTTTCGCGGGCTTCTCCTGTTCGGCCACAGCGAGGGCACGATCATAGGTGGCAAGACACACTTCCAGCGGGCCTGTGTCGCTTTGCCCGGTTGTGGCGTAAAGTTGCGCGTTTCCGAGCAGGAACAGGTTGGCCGACGTGGCATTCGCGTCCACCAGTTGCTGCGCGGCGGCGACTGCGGCCGGCCAGTCCTTCGCTTGCATGGCCTGGTCGTACGTGGCTTTCAGCGCCTGGGGCGTGGTTTGCGCGCCGGTTTGCGCGGCTTGCGGGCTGACCGGGACGGCCCGAAGAAAGGCCAAAAGGGCGGCCGCGGCAATGAAAAGCGTTTGCTGCATCGCTCACCTCCACGCATGCTGGACGGTTGGATGAATGGCATCACATTAGCCCAGCCCTGCGATGAATGCAAGGCATCTTGCCGCAACCGGAGGAGGCCCGTGGCCGAAGGCACGC
>Ga0181524_10005972_pt1 | contig 10699 bp, 10 predicted proteins | sample PEATcosm2014_Bin_34_FD_119761 | JGI IMG/M metagenome (GOLD analysis project Ga0181524, IMG submission 119761) | Peatland microbial communities from MTU Mesocosm Facility, Houghton, MI, USA - PEATcosm2014_Bin05_60_metaG | ecosystem: Environmental > Terrestrial > Soil > Wetlands > Peat | place...
CTCGGGCCGCATGGCCTTGTATTGGGCCCGCCAGCGCTGATAGGTCGGGACCGAGATCTCCAAGTGCCTGCAGACGGCCGGGACGTCGGCTCCTTCGGCGAGCAGCCGATCGGCCTCTCGGAGTTTGCGGACGATCTGTTCGGGTGTGTGGCGCCTGCCCTTCATGAAAGTCACCTCCTGCCCACATCGTGGGCGTCGTGACTCTCACAAGTGGTGGACCGATTTCAGGGGGTCAGGTCAGAGCCACTTGATGACAAGTCGATCTGGTCTCAGTTTATAGCGGAAAAGGGAGAAAAAATTTATCACGTTGCGTTTGGGGTATCCGATTACGATAGCATGATTGCAAAGATGCAATCTTAGGGTCATCCGCTTCTGCTCCATGCTGTCTTCGAGGGGTGTCGGTGGTGCTATTTCGATACATCGCCAGGAGGCGCGGTGATCGAGTTTCGCGAGGAGTACCCGCGTTCGTAAGCGTTTGCGGGCAACATGCTCGGCGATCAGAGTACGCGACCCAGTGTGATCGCAGGGTCGATGGACGGAGTGAGGTGCTGGGGGCATCATCACCTGGTTTCGTGACCCTCCGCACCTCGGTTGTGTTGGCGAGGCCCGGGCTCGGACAGATCTCGGTTGCTTGGAAACACCCGATCACGACATGACCGTGGCCGAGCCCCGGCGTGTCCAGGGCAAGCCGGCTCGAGGAGGAATGATCGGTGGCAGAGCAGCGCTTCGTGAGTTGGGAACTAGAGGATCCGGTTGCTGTCATCTCCATGAAAGGGGAGCGTCAGCTCAACACGCTAAACGAGACGGTGCTGAGTCAGCTCGGGGAGGCGGTCGTCGAGCTAGGTAAGCGCAGAGACGTCAGGGCTGTTGTGTTGCGTGCCGAAGGCAGAGCCTTTGCGGCGGGTGCGGACATCGCCTCGATGGAGCACCTGTCCGAGCTCGAGGCCCAAGGGTTCTCACAGGCCGGCCAACTGGTCTTCAGGCAGATCGAGCGGCTCCCGCAACCGACGATCGCGCTCGTGCATGGCTTCGCCCTGGGCGGTGGTATGGAACTGGCGATGGCCTGCGACCTACGCCTTGCCGCGGAGGGGACCAAGTTCGGCCAGCCGGAGGTGACGCTTGGGATAATTCCGGGCTTCGGCGGCACGCAGCGCTTGCCACGACTCGTCGGTCAAGGGCGGGCCCTATCCCTCCTGCTCTCCGGACAATCGATAGACGCCACCGAGGCGTACCGGATCGGTCTTGTCACTGAGGTGGTGCCCGCGGAGATGCTGGATCGTCGCGGCCGCGATGTGGCCGAGCAGCTAGCGGCGCTGGCACCGCAAGCACTGCGCATGGCAAAGCAAGCCGTTTATGACGGGATGGATCTCGATCAACAAAGGGGCTTCGCGATCGAATCGGCGCTGTTCGGTTTGTGCTTCTCGACTAATGACCAGAAGTCTGGGATGAGAGCCTTCCTCGAGAAGCGGAAGGCGGAGTACTTCGGGAACTGAGGCCAGGATATGTGCGTACCACGAGAGAGCAACCATTCAGAGCAAGGTCACAGTCGTGTCTGATACATCGACAAATTCGGTGGAGAGCAAGACAAACCCAGCGAGAGCTATCTCGCCTGATCCTGTGAGGAAAAGAGCATGACAAAAGACGTTGTCATCGTTGGGGCCGTGCGCACGCCGATCGGCAAGCTCAGCGGTTCGCTCACGCCGCTGTCGGCCGCCGAAATGGGATCCCTGGTGATCAAGGAGACCCTCGCGAGAGCTGGCATCGACGGTGACGCGGTGGAGGAAGTCATCATGGGCAACACGCTGCAAGCGGGACTCGGTCAGAACCCAGCACGACAGGCCGCCATGCTTGCAGGCGTTCCCGAGACTGTGCCGTCCATGACGGTGAACAAAGTGTGCGGATCGGGCCTGAAGGCCGTGATGCTCGCCGCTCAGGCCATCCGCGCGGGCGACGCGGACGTCCTAGTCGCCGGGGGTATGGAGAGCATGACCAATGCGCCCTATCTGTTGTCGGAGGCCCGCGCCGGCTATCGGATGGGTGATCAGAAGGTTGTGGACAGCATGATCCACGACGGGCTGTGGTGCGCTCTCTGCGACGTGCACATGGGCATCACGGCCGAGAACGTCGCGGAGCGCTACCACGTCACCCGCGAGGCGCAGGATGCGTTTTCTGTGGCCAGCTAGTATAAGGCAGGCGCTGCGATCGCGGCGGGACGCTTCAAGGAGGAGATCGTGCCGGTATCGATCCCCCAGCGCAAGGGTGACCCCAAGGTATTCGACACCGACGAATTCCCCCGCACGGACACGACGCTGGAGGTGCTCGCCAAGCTGCGCCCCGCGTTCAAGGAGGGGGACACGATCACGGCTGGCAACGCGTCGGGGATCAATGGCGGGGCCGCGGCGGCGGCAGTCGTCAGCGCCGACAGAGCGTCCGATCTCGACCTCGAGCCCATGGCTCGGATCGTCAGCTACGCCACGGTCGGCATCGACCCCGCCGTAATGGGCATCGCGCCCATCACTGCGACGCGAAAGGCCCTGGCTCACGCTGGGTTGACGACAGCTGACCTGGATCTCGTCGAGATCAACGAGGCCTTTGCATCACAAGCAGTGTACGTAATTCAGGAGCTCGGCCTTGACGAGGAAAAGGTCAACGTCAGCGGCGGAGCCATTGCATTAGGCCATCCCATAGGAGCTTCTGGGGCCCGTATTCTCGTGACACTGCTGTATGAGATGGAGAGGCAAGGAAGCCGCTACGGCCTTGCAGCATTGTGCATTGGCGGAGGCGAAGGCGCGGCGATGGTCGTGGAACGGTGACACTAAAGAACCGGGAAAGGTAGCCGTCGATGAAGAGCGTCGAGAAGATAATCGTCGTTGGTGCCGGCCAGATGGGCAGCGGTATTGCCCAAGTAGCCGCTCTGGCCGGCTTTGACGTGGTGCTGAACGACGTCGCATCCGAGTACGTCGAGCGTGGCTTGGCCGCAATCTCGAAGAACCTTGATCGCGAGGTCACCAAAGGCCGCCTGACCGAGGCCCAGGAGCTCGAGGCCCTGCAGAGAATCGAGCCGTCCGTCTCGCTTGCGGATGCGAGCGACGTGGACCTCGCGATCGAGGCTGCCATCGAGAACATGGACGTCAAGACCAGTATCTTCCGCGAACTGGACCAGATCGCACCCAAGGACGCTCTCTTGTCCTCCAACACCTCGTCACTGCCCATCACGGAGATCGCCGCCATCACGAGCCGGCCCCGCCAAGTCATCGGGTTGCACTTCATGAACCCGGTGCCGGTCATGAAACTCGTGGAGGTCATCCGCGGGCTTCAGACCGACGAGGAGACCTTTAAAGCGGCTTGCGAGGTGGCCACGCGCGTCGGCAAGACACCGGTGGAAGTCAACGACGCCCCGGGATTCGTGGTGAACCGAATCCTCATCCCGATGATCAACGAGGCCGTCTACTGCGTTCACGAGGGGGTCAGCACACCGGAGGGGGTCGACGAGGTCATGAAGCTCGGCGCTAACCACCCGATGGGGCCGCTGGCGTTGGCGGACTTCATCGGGCTGGACACGTGCCTGGCGATCATGGAGGTGCTCTACGAAGGCTTGGGCGACTCCAAGTACCGGCCGTGCCCGTTGCTACGAAAGTACGTCCGGGCGGGCTGGCTGGGTCGGAAGTCCGGGCGCGGATTCTTCACCTACGAGCGGTGAGACTGTTGACATGACAAGAGTCACATCAACTTGATGACACGAATCGCAGGATGGCCGACTTGCCTTGTGCAATCTGCCCGAAGTGAAGGTCGCGACGAGTTCTGACAAGCAAGAGAGGAAGGCATCAATGAGGATACAGGGTGCGGTACTGGAAGAGATAGGACGCAAGGCGCCATATGAGGTGAGCCGGCCCATCACGATCAGCGATCTCGAGCTCGACCCTCCAGGCCAAGGTGAGCTGTTGGTGAAGATCGACGCCGCTGGCATCTGCCACTCGGACCTGTCCGTGGTCAATGGTGCGCGCCCGCGTCCGGTGCCCATGCTCCTTGGGCACGAGTCTGCTGGCACGGTGCTCGAGCTCGGAGACGGCGTCGTCGACGTCAAAGTTGGCGACCGCGTCATCATGACGTTCCTTCCCAGGTGCGGTAAATGTGCTGGTTGCGCAACCGAGGGCAAGCTTCCGTGCGAGGTGGGATCGAAAGCGAACGCTGCCGGTACGCTGCTCGGCGGCGGCATCCGGCTTCACCGTGACGGCAAGGACATCTGGCACCACCTGGGCGTGTCCGGTTTCGCCACTTACGCTGTCGTGAACCGACTTTCCGTCGTACCCGTCTCACGCGACGTTCCACCCGAGGTGGCGGCGGCACTGGGATGCGCGGTGCTGACGGGCGGCGGGGCCGTGATCAATGCCGGCAACCTTCAGCCCGGACAGGACATCCTCGTCCTCGGGCTCGGTGGTGTCGGGATGGCTGCCATCATGACCGCGGTCGCTCTTGGCCACGGAAAGGTCATCGGGGTCGACAAGCTCCCAGAGAAACTGCCTCTTGCCACCAAGCTCGGCGCTGAGCTCGTGTACACAACCGAAGAAGTGATGAAGGAGGGACTCCGGGCCCCTGTGGTGATCGAGGCGGCCGGTTACGCCGAGGCGTTTGAGCAGGCGGTGAAGCTGACGTCTGTTGGTGGGATCACGGTGACTGTCAGCCTCCCGCACCAAACCGCCTGCGCGGCGATCGCGCCCGCCGTATTGACGGGCGAGGCGCGCACGCTCATCGGGAGCTACCTAGGCTCCGCCGTGCCCTCGCGAGATATCCCGACCTACGTCAAGATGTGGCGGGAGGGCCGACTGCCCATAGAGCAGCTCGTCTCCGCCAAGATCCGGCTCGATGAGATCAATGCAGCCATGGACGCCCTTGAGCAGGGAAGGGCGCTCCGTCAAGTCATCGTCTTTGACGAATAGGACTAAGGAGGAATCTCAATGACCCTAAAGACAGGCGAGGAGTACATCGACAGCATCCGCAAGCTGAAGCTGCGCGTCTACATGTTCGGGGAGGAGGTCGAAGACCCGGTCGACAACCCCATCCTCAGACCTTCCTTGAACTCGGTGCGCATGACCTATGACCTGGCGCAAATGCCCGAGCACGAAGACTTGATGACGGTAGTCTCCCCCGAGACCGGGCACCGCATCAGCCGCTTCACACACCTCCATCGCGACGCGCAGGATCTCGTCAAGAAGGTCAAGATGCAGCGCCTGCTCGGCCAGCAGACAGCCTCCTGCTTCCAGCGTTGCGTTGGCATGGACGCCTTTAACGCCGTTTTCGCGACGAGCTACGACATCGATCAGCAGTGCGGGACCCACTACTTCGAGAACTTCAAGAAGTTCATGCTCTACGTGCAGGACAACGACCTGACGGTCGACGGGGCGATGACCGACCCCAAGGGTAACCGGTCACTCGCCCCGCACGCGCAAGCCGATCCCGACCTCTACTTGCGGGTCGTGGAACGCCACGCTGATGGCATCGTCGTGCGTGGGGCCAAGGCGCACCAGACGGGGGCTCCCAACTCGCACGAGGTCATCGTCATGCCGACCGTATCCATGACGCCGGAGGATACCGACTACGCAGTGTCGTTCGCCGTGCCCATGGACACCGAGGGCATCTTCATGGTGATCGGCCGGCAATCTTGCGACACACGCAAACTCGAGGGCAGTGAGATCGACGTCGGCAACAGCGAGTTCGGCGGCGTGGAAGCCCTTCTCGTCTTTGACAACGTCTTCGTACCGAACGAGCGCATCTTCTTGAACGGTGAGACCGAATTCGTGGGCTCACTTGTCGAGCGCTTCGCGGGCTACCACCGTCAGAGCTACGGCGGCTGCAAGGTGGGAGTCGGCGACGTCCTGATCGGGGCGGCGGCGGTCGTGGCCGACTACAACGACGCCGCCAAAGCCTCCCACATCAAGGACAAGCTGATCGAGATGACCCATCTCAACGAGACGCTCTACTGCTGTGGCATCGCATGCTCGGCAGAAGGAAGCAGGACGCCGGCCGGCAACTTCGCGATCGACATGCTGCTCGCGAACGTCTGCAAGCAGAACGTCACGCGGTTCCCCTACGAGATCGTGCGCCTAGCCGAGGACATAGCGGGCGGCATCATGGTCACAGCTCCATCGGAGAAGGACTTCCGTGACGCCAAGCTCGGACCCTATGTCGAGAAGTACCTCAAGGCGAGCGCGGGCGTCTCCACCGAGAACCGCTTGCGGATCCTGCGCCTCATCGAGAATCTGTGCCTCGGGACGGCGGCGGTTGGCTACCGGACCGAATCGATGCACGGTGCTGGCTCGCCCCAGGCGCAGCGGATCATGATCTCTCGTCAGGGCAACCTAGCGCAGAAAAGAGAGCTGGCAAAGAAGATCGCACACATAAGCGGATAGGCGATTGCCGAGGAATGGGAGGCCTCGAGTTGCCACATAACCCGATGGACACCATCGAAGACGTTCTCGATGAGAAGGTGCGTCCGTTACTCGCGCTGCACGACGGCGTCCTCAGCGTCTCAGGATTCGAGGACGGGATTCTCCGGGTCAAGCTGTCCGGGGCGGGCAGCGGTTGCCCGAGCGCGGACGTCGTCACCGAACCGCTGATCTACCACGAGCTACAGACGGCCATCCCCGAGCTGAAGGAGGTCATCCTCGTCAACGGCGTGAGCGACAGTCTGCTCGGACAGGCGCGCGCTCTGATGGGACTCCGGTAGGGAGGTGAAGATCGGCATCAAATACTGCGGCGGCTGCAATCCGCAATATGACCGTTTGGAGATCGCGAGACGGCTCCAGCACGACTTTCCAGAAGTCGATCTTGTGCGCGCTAACGGCGAGGAGGCCGACATTGTGACTGTTATTTGCGGGTGCGCTGTTGCCTGTGCCTCGCACGAGGAGCTGCGCGGCAAGTTGGAGAAGATAGTCATGACGCGGGCGGAGGATTACGAGGTCTTGTGCCGCCTGTTGTCCTCCCCCTAGCAAAGGCGGCAAGACAATGAGTTGGAAAGACGTTTATCGGGAACGGCTGACGACGCCGGATGAGGCCGTCAAGCTGATCAAGTCGGGGAATCGCGTGGTGGTCGGTCATGCGGTCGCAGAGCCGACAACCCTGCTGGACGCCATGGTCAAGAACGCCGGACAATATGACAACGTAGAGATCACGCACATGATCTCGATGGGCAATTCCCTCTACTGCCAGCCCGGGATGGAGAAGCACTTCCGTCACAACTCGCTTTTCGTCGGGGCGACCACTCGCGCAGCGATCGTGGAGGGACGGGCCGATTTCACACCCGTGTTCTTCTCAGAGATCCCAGGGCTGTTCCGTTCGACACTGCCGGTCGACGTAGCCCTCGTGAACCTGTCGCTGCCCGACGATCACGGCTACTGCAGTTTCGGAGTCTCGGTGGACTACACCAAACCGGCGGCCGAATGCGCCAAGACGGTCGTCGCTCAGATCAACACCGAGATGCCGCGTACCCTTGGCGACAGCTTCATCCACGTCAGCAAACTCGACGCCATCGTGGAGGTGAGCGATCCCCTTATCGAGTTGCCGCCGCCAATGATCGGGGACGTGGAGCGGGCGATCGGCTACCACTGCAGCATGCTCATCCACGACGGGGATACTTTGCAGCTTGGCATCGGTGCCATTCCCGATGCGGTGATGCTCTTCCTCGAGGACAAGAAGGACCTCGGCATCCACTCCGAGATGTTCTCCGACGGTGCGGTCACGCTCATGGAAAAGGGCGTGATCAACAACAGTCGTAAGAACTTCCATCCCGGCAAGAGCCTCGTTACGTTCTTGATGGGGACCAAGCGCCTCTACGACTACGTGGACAACAACCCGTCGGTGGAGATGATCTCCGTCGACTTCGTGAACAATCCCAATGTCATAGCCCGTAACCAGAACTTGATCTCGATCAACTCCTGTCTCCAGGTAGACCTCATGGGTCAAGTCGTCTCCACATCTCTCGGGCTGACCCAGATAAGTGGCGTAGGAGGCCAGCTGGACTTCGTTCGCGGTGCGAACATGAGCCCTGGAGGCAAGGCGATCATTGCCATGTCTTCCACCGCGGCCCGCGGGACGGTCTCGAGAATCGTCACCCTCATTGACGAGGGGGCGGCGGTAACGACGGACCGATGCGACGTGGACTATGTCGTGACCGAGTACGGGATTGCCGCCCTACATGGAAAGACTCTGCGCGCTCGTGCCAAGGCCCTGATAGCGATCGCCCATCCCGACTTCCGCGAGGAGCTGATCGCGGAGTTCGAGAGGCGCTTCCACGAGAGTTACAAGTAAACGCTCGACCGCCAGATAGGACGGCGACGCAGTGTTTCCACTACGCGTGAGGTGAACGGCCTGCTCAGGCGATCGTGGCCTTGTCCCAGGTCGAGGTGTCGACGTGGAGGGCCCGGAGCACCTTTTAACAAGCGGGGCTTCCCCGAAACCACTTCGCTTGTGCAGACGCTAAATGGGGGAGCGACATGGACCAGGTTGACCTTCTAGAAGTGCTGGTGGTTGATCACGTGAAGACCTTGCCCGCGCTCAAACTAGGGACCTGGTGAAGAACAAGGAGTCTCGCCGCAAAGACGCGGCATTGCTAGGCTTCTCCATGGCATCGGCTTCGCGGGGAGAATGAAGACCGACCTGGAGGGATTCAGCACCTGCGAAACCAGTTCAATCATCGTCCCAGATCACGGATTCAGATCGACACCTAAGGCAGCGAATCGGCCAGGGTGGACTCGACTGGGGTCACAGCGATGAGGTTTCCTGGATCGCTCCGGCCGCCCTCGCAGAGGTCAAGGCCATTGATGACACGACCTGAGAGCGTCAGAACTGGTGGCGCCTGCCATCGTGCTCGAAGCCAAGAGAGGCAAGTAGAGTGTGGCCGAATGAAAGAGTGGAGTGTCCCCGGTCTGACGGACACCGATGGTCTTGCTTCATGCAGCATTGCTTGAGATGACGTGGGCGCGCCAGCGGCGCTCGTATTCGGCCGGACAGAGATTCCCGATCGATGAGTGCCGGCGCCAGGTGTTGTAGAAACCCTCGATGTAGTCGAAGATCGCCATACGGGCCTGGCTGCGGTTCTGAAAAACGCTGCGGTCGATGAGCTCGCACTCCAAGGTGGCGAAGAAGCTCTCGGCCATGGCGTTATCGAAGCAGTCACCTACCGACCCCATAGATCGCTCCACGCCGGCCGCCCGACAAGCCCTGGCGAAGTCGTAACTCGTGTACTGACTGGGTTCAATCGATCGTCGCAACACCGGCTTGTTGGAGCAAGAGTAGATGCTCGTTGAGTGCTTCGGCCGGTGTCTTCCATCCGAGGGTCTTGCGAGGTCGGCCGTTGAGCATGGCAGCGACGGCGTCAATCTCTTCCGCGTTCCAGCGCGAGAGGTCCGTGCCCTTGAAAAAATATTGCCGCAGGAGTCCGTTGGTGTTCTCGTTCGTTCCGCGTTGCCAAGGACTTCGAGGGTCGGCGAAGTAGACGGGGATGCCGGTATCGACCTTGAACGCTGCGTGCTGTGAGAGCTCTTTGCCTCTGTCCCATGTCAAGGATCGACGAAGCTGTTCGGGCAGTGTTGTCATCTTGGCAGCGAGCGCGTCCTTCATCGTGACTGCCCCGTAGCCGGCAAGGGCGGGTCCATGCTTGGGGGTGTGCTTGTGTCGATAGCCCTCTTCACGAGGCAAGTGGATCAGCATCGTGAACCTGGTGGTCCGCTCGACCACGGTGCCGATGGCCGAGCGCTCCAACCCGATGAGGAGGTCGCCTTCCCAGTGCCCGGGCACGGCACGATCGTCGGCCTCGGCAGGTCGCTCACTGATCATCACTTCGGGGGTGACATGGCCCCAGGCCTTCTGCTGTGACCTGGACCGGGGCACCCGCAACGCCCGGCCGGTGCGCAGGCAAGCCACCAGCTCGCGCTTGAGGGCCCCACGGCCTTGGACGTAGAGCGCCTGGTAGATCACCTCGTGGCTGATCTGCATGGACTCATCATCGGGGAAATCGACCCTGAGGCGCTTCGAGATCTGCTCGGGACTCCAGCCTTTCACCCAGCGGCGATCGGCCCGATGGGGCTTGCCCTTCCCGTTCCACCTCGGACCAGGTGGGCCGACGAGTCGGCCATCGGGCGTTCTCTGGACGCCGGATAATCGCTCCTGGACGTAGTCGCGCAGCAGCTCGTTGACGGCCAGCTTGGCCACCTTGGGCCTTCGGGCCCGCCGTTCGGCATGCCACTGCGCGGTCGATGCTTTGTAGATCGGCGGATACTGCCTCGTCGACGCGTTGCGGCGCAGCTCTCTCGAGACGGTCGACGGGTGCCAGCCCAGGCGCCGGGCAATCTCACGGACGCCGAGCTTCTGTGCATGCCAGATGGCGATGTCCTCTCGTTCTGAAAAGGACAAGAAGCGACCACTCACAGTCGGGGGAAGGCAAGGGTTCACACCGCCAGCGTGGCGGAACCACCGGTAGGCGACGGGGGATGAGATGCCGGCCTCGGCACCTGCATCCTCTGACTTCAGGCCGCGAGCGATTCCCGCCCAGAATCTGACCCGATCCTCACGCCAAGCCACACTGGGCCGTCCGGGCGAAGGGATCTGCCCCCGGTAAAGGCGAATCTCCTTCTGTCGGTTCTTGTTGCGCATCGCACACCTCCCGAGTCGAGGTGTTGCGACGTCCAGTTGAATCCGCCCTGGC
>Ga0181524_10005973_pt1 | contig 10694 bp, 9 predicted proteins | sample PEATcosm2014_Bin_34_FD_119761 | JGI IMG/M metagenome (GOLD analysis project Ga0181524, IMG submission 119761) | Peatland microbial communities from MTU Mesocosm Facility, Houghton, MI, USA - PEATcosm2014_Bin05_60_metaG | ecosystem: Environmental > Terrestrial > Soil > Wetlands > Peat | place...
CATCCCGGTGCGGTGCAGGCCGTGCGCAAGGCCGCTATCGACGCCAAGGTCCGGCTCTCGACCGAACAGGCCGCGCATTTCGATATCGAACTGCCCAACGGCGACCGTTACCAGCGCGAGATTCCGCGCGCGGTCTTCGAACTCCTGATCGAACCGGTGCTCAAGCGCACCGCGGGCCCGTGCAAGCAGGCCATGACCGACGCGGGCGTCACGCCGGAGCAGATCGATGAAGTGGTGCTGGTCGGCGGGTCCACGCGCATCCCTGCCGTCCGTGCGCTGGTCGACGATCTTTTCCGGCTCAGCGCGCGCGGGAAAAAGCCGCACACCGAGCTGAACCCCGACGAGGTGGTCGCTCTGGGCGCGGCGGTGCAGGCCGGCATTCTGGCCGGCGCATCAAAGACCACCGACGACATGCTTCTGCTCGACGTGACGCCGCTTTCGCTCGGCATTGAGGCGCTGGGCGGAACGGTGGCGCGCATCATCCAGCGCAACTCCACCATTCCCGCCTCGGCAACCGAGCATTTCACCACTGGGGTCGACGGCCAGACCAACGTGGCTATTCATGTCTTACAGGGCGAGCGCGAACTGGCGGCCGATTGCCGCTCCCTGGCACGATTCGACCTGAAGGGCATTCCGCCCATGGCGGCGGGATTGCCGCGCATCGAAGTCAAATTTCTTATCGACGCCGACGGCATTCTGCACGTCTCCGCGCGTGAGCAGCGCAGCGGAAAGGAAGCGCAAATCGAAGTGAAGCCGACGTACGGGTTGACTGACGACCAGGTCGAGAACATGATTCTCGATTCCTTCGATCACGCAGAAGAGGATTTTTCTCGACGTCTGCTCATCGAGGCGCGCAACGAGGCCGACACGATTCTTGCCGCCGTGGGGCGCGCGCCGCAAAATCCCGCGTGGAATGAGTTGAGCGCGGAAGAGCAGGCGGCCATCGCCGTGGCGCGCGACCGGCTCATTATGGTCAAGCAGGGCAGCGATTTGAATGCGATCAGCCAGGCCATGGTCGCGCTCGATAAGGCCACGCGCCGCTTTGCGGAGTTGATGATGGATGCGGCAGTTTCAAGCGCCATTCGCGGCAAAACCATGAACGAAGCCGGCAAAGAGTTGAAGGAATCTCTGACCGCGCCGCATGACTTCGCAAGGGCGGAGTTCAAATGAAAGCAGAGCTGGCGGAGCGAGTGACGCGAGTTGGAAGCTTGCCAGATCTTGTTTCAAGAATCGGTTTTGTAACAAGGGCACGGCTTTAGCCGGGCCGCAAGAGCCGCAGGAATGATTGGGGCTTTAGCCCCTGCGGGATCAGCGGAAATGCGCAATCAAAAAGAACAAGCGATATGAATGAGACAATTCAAAGAGAAATTCCGCCCGACAAACTCGTGCGCGTCACCTTTCTTCCTGAGGGCCGCACGGTCGAGTTTGAGTTCGGCGCCATGCCTTATGATCACCACGGCAAGCCGATGTCGTTCCTCGATGTCGCGGAGAACTTCGGCCTCTTTCTCGACCACGCCTGCGGCGGATCGTGCGCCTGCACCACCTGCCACTTGTGGATCAAGGAGGGCGCGGCGGGACTGAGCGAAGCGGAGGACGATGAGCTCGACCGGCTCGACATGGCCGCCGATCAGCAGTTGAATTCGCGGCTGGGCTGCCAGGCCGTGATCACTCGCCCCGGAACATACGTTGTCGAAATACCCAGTTGGAATCGCAACTACGTCTCCGAAGGCAAGCCCCTGGCGCTGGCCGAGCCAAAGTAAACAAGAATCCGGGTGTCCCATCCCAAACGCGTTTTCTGCGTTCAGGGCGGCGAAACTCGCAATAAGGAGCGACTCCGATGCCACACGAAATCTACTGGACCGACGCCGAAGAAATCGGTATTGAGCTGGCGGAGAAGTTTCCCTCGCTCGATCCGCTCACGGTGCGCTTCACCGATCTGCATCGCTACGTCACAGAGTTGGCCGGTTTTGCCGACGATCCGAAGATGTCCAACGAACCGCGCCTGGAGGCGATTCAGATGGCGTGGTACGAAGAGTTCAAGGACGCGCAGCAGTAATCTGCTTCAAATATTTGGCCTGAACTCCCGTACTTCAAGCCGCGCGGTGCAAAAGGCTCTGTTCCCTATTCCCTATTCCCTACTTACTACTCCCTGTCTTCAGCGCCTTTTCAATGCCGGCTTCCGCCAGCGGCGACATGATGGCAAAACCGGCCGGAAGCGGGTGCACCCCGTCTCCGCTCAGCGTCGCGGGTAGTCCTCCGCGGTCATCCTTCATCACGGAGTAGAAGTCGACATACACGTAGCCTTTTTGCGCCGCGTAATTCTTGAGCCACGCATTCACTTGCGCGATCTTCGGCGCGGGCTGGAGCCCCGGCGCCCAGTGGTAGTCAAACGCCGGCAGCACCGAGCACAGCACCACGCGAATCCCGTTCGCCGCCGCCAACTCGGCCATCGACGCAAGGTTCCCCTCCGTCTGTTCCAGCGTCATCGGTCCCGTGTTGCCGGCGATATCGTTGGTCCCGGCGAGAATCACCACCACCTTCGGTTTCAGATCGATCACGTCCTGGCGGAAGCGCACCAGCATCTGCGGCGTGGTCTGGCCGCTGATGCCGCGGTTGACGTACGGCTTGCCGGGAAATGCTTCGTCCAGCTTCCAGCCCTGCGTAATCGAGTCGCCCATGAAGACTACGCGGTCCTCGCCGGTTTTCGGGGCTCCAAGCATTGCATCGGCCTCCTTGAAATGCGCCAGCCAGCCAAAATCCACCAGCAGTTGCCGGTCGTGCTCCACCCAATACGCATTGTTGGGATGCCCCGAGGGCGAGGTCTGCGCGGCCGGGGCCGGTTCGGCTCCAAGCGTTTCGGCCAGCTCCTTCACTTCGTCTTGGCTGAAGGCGCCTTCAATGACGGCCCGATCGCGAATGGAACTCTTGATGACCACTACCTCGCGCACCGTGCCGCTCATCACAACGGCCACACTCTTGCCGATGTTGGCGTTGGTATAGGTCCAGAACTTGTCGCCGGCTTCATCGGTGAGTGTAATATCCACCATGGTTTGCCCGGTATTTGCATTCACGCCGGGTTGGGCGGAGCGGAAATCGCTGCCGGCCAGGATGGGGGAACGATCGATGATGTAATAAAAAGTGCCGCTCGAACCGTTGAGACTGCCCGTGTAAGGCAGAATCTCGTCATTGGGCGGAAGCGCGCCGTTCACGCTTTGCCTGGCCGCATCTTCGGTGGGAAATGGGCCGCCGTCGACGGCACGAATCTCCAGTTGAGGGGCCGAGGTTGCGGGTGTTTGTGCCGTCAGCGCAGCGCCTGCAAGCAATCCTGCCAGGGTCGCAGTGAAAAAAGTGGTTTTGCAAAGCTTCCATCGATTCATTGGTGCGCTCCTATCGCCGCAAATAGGCTTGAACTTCTGCCAACATCCGTCCCGGGAACGATTGTAGGCAACCGCACCTCACCTCGGCCACTCGTGTTCCATGGAGGGCCGTCCGCGCCCCGCGATAAAATCCAAATATGCCTGCCGCAGCCATCTCTCCTGACGTTCTGGCAAAGTACGAGCCCGTGATCGGCCTCGAAGTGCACGTACAACTGCTCACGGCGACCAAGGCGTTTTGCGGTTGCGCCAACCGGTTTGGCGCCGATCCGAACACCAACATCTGCCCGGTTTGCCTGGGGCTGCCGGGGGCGTTGCCGGTCCTGAACGCGAAGGCCGTGGAGTTCGCCACGCTGGCCTCTCTGGCGCTCAACTGCCAGGTGCGCGAGCGGTCGATCTTCGCGCGCAAGAACTACTTTTATCCCGATCTGCCCAAGGGCTATCAGATTTCGCAATACGACAAGCCGCTGGCCGAGCATGGCTGGATCGAGGTGCCCACGGCGGACGCCGGAATGAATATCGGGGTCCCCACGGACAGGTCTTCGTCCGTGGGGCGTAAGCGGATCGGCATCACGCGCCTGCACATGGAAGAGGACGCGGGCAAGAGCCTGCACGAGGGTTTCTCCGACTCCGCCACGCGCACCTATCTCGACCTGAACCGTTGCGGCACACCGCTCGCCGAAATCGTCAGCGAGCCCGACATCCGCACGCCCGACGAGGCCTTCGAGTACCTCACGCGGCTGAAGGAAATCCTGCTCTACGCCGGCGTCTCCGACTGCAATATGGAGGAGGGGTCGCTTCGTTGTGATGCCAACGTAAGCGTCCGTCTCAAAGGCGCGGAGCGCTTCGGCACCAAGGCCGAAGTCAAAAACGTCAACAGCTTCAAATTCATCCGTGCGGCGCTGGAATACGAAATCGAGCGCCAGGTCGAAGTGCTTGAGTCCGGCGGGCGCGTGATGCAGGAGACGCGGCTCTGGAACGCCGGCGAGGGACGCACGTATTCCATGCGCTCCAAGGAGCAGGCGCATGATTACCGCTATTTCCCCGAGCCCGATCTGCCGCCGCTGATCGTCTCCGCGGAGCTCCTTTCCGAGACCAGAAAAAAACTCCCGGAGCTGCCCGAAGCGCGGCGCGCGCGCATGATTGCAGAGTACGAGTTGTCGGTGCAGGACGCGCACACGCTCACGGCGTCGCGGGAATTTGCCGATCGCTTCGAGGCTGCGGCCCGCACCGCCCGCAATCCGCGCCGCGTGGCCAATGTTCTGCTCAGCGAAGTGGGCGGACGCCTCAAAGCGCTCGGCCTCGAGCAGGAGCAGTCGCCGGTATCGATGGCGGGCATCGTGCTCGCCGCCGATCTGCTCGACGAAGGCAAGATCAGCTCCAAGCAGATGAAACAGCTCTTCGACGTGAGCTTTGAGAAGGGCGAGGACTTCGCTGCCGTCTATGAGCGCGAGAAGCCGCAGCAAATCACCGATGCCTCGGCCATCGAAAAGCTGATCGACGAGGTCATCGCGGCCAACCCCAAACAGGTGGAGCAGTATCGCGCGGGCAAGAAGACCATGGCGGGGTTCTTTGTCGGCCAGGTGATGCGCGCGTCAAAGGGCCAGGCCAATCCGGCGCTGCTGAATGAGCTGGTGACGAAAAAGCTGGAAGGGTGAGGCTGTAACGCCGGTCTTGCGTTGTAACGCCGGTCTACACAGGCTGGGGAAAAACTCAGACCAAAGGGCTTGGTAACAAGGGCACGGCTTTAGCCGGGCCGATAAAGTCAGCGGAATGAGTGGGGCTTTAGCCCCTGCCAATCCGGTTGTCGTGCGGGTCTCCAGGCCCGCACCTGCCTTCCAACCGCCGCTTACTTGAGCTTTAATTCCGAAATAAAATCTTTGCGATCGTCCCACGAGCTCACGGTCTTGGTTGCGCTCTTCTTGCCGTCCTTCTCCGCCCACAGATCGAAGTCCACGCTCATGTCGACCTGGGAGAAGCGGAAATGACCGTTCGCGGTGGAAATGTAGCTGCGGATCGTCTTGGTCTTCTCGTTTTTGAGGAAGACGGTGGCGCCCACGACCGGCTGCGAGTCCTCGTTCAGAATGGTGCCCGACACCGTACGTTCACCGATATTCTGACCCCATGCGGCGCCGGCCGACAACGCGCACGTCGATATTGTGGGGATCGCGCCCAACGCCAAAAGACCGCATGCGATTGCAGCCAGCCAACTTGCACGACTCATCCTTACTCCTCCTCGTCTTCCTCGTAGATGTCTTCTTCCTCTTCGAGGCCTTCTTCCACGCGGGCCAGCTCCAGCGGCTCCACGCCCACCACCTCGTACTCGGCGCCGCACTCTTCGCAGGCGATCACGTCGCCTTCTTCTACTTCGTCGACTTCAATGTCCAGTTCGCTTTCGCATTCAGGGCAGCTGGGCATAGCAGCCTCCTCACTTTCCAAAAAACAATTCGCATTGCGGGATGAAGATGGATTCCGCAGCCATCGCTAGTTTTAGTGAGGACCCCGCCTCAGGTCAAGAGCCTGCGTCACTTGCCAAACCGGAGATTTTCCCTTTGAGAAACAACTCCATCCATGGACCACAAAGTGCGGATTTCCGCGGCCATCGCCGGCATTGCTGCATCCCTGGTGCAGATATGCGTGCCGTGCTCCGCCGCAGGCGTCCCCGGGCACGCGCCGGCCATCCACCTGCAGCCATCGCGCCCGGCCCGGGCAGCATGACACCGGACCGCTCCAGCGTTTAACCTGAGGTCTGCCATGCCGAGATTTGGCTCCAGCCCGTTCGCTTTCCCTGACTTCCGCGGGGCCACGCGCCGCTTGATCCTCATCAACCTGGCGGCGTTCTTTGTGCTGTGGATCGCCAGTGCGGCGTCGCTCACTGCGGCGCAAGTTGCGGGCGCACTCACTTTCGATCCTCATTTCTTTTTGCGCGGGTATTTCTGGCAGCCGTTTACCTACAGCTTTGTGCATTTCGGCATTCTCGGCACGCTCTTCGAGCTGCTTTCGTTATGGTTCCTGGCGGGATTTCTCGAGGGCCTCCATAACGCGAACTGGGTCACCGGGCTCTACGCCGTCTCCGTACTGGGAACCGCTGCCGCCGCGCTGGCCCTCTATCTTTGCTGCGGGACTTTGGCGCCTTCGCTGCTCGTCGGCGCCCATCCGCTTTACGGCTGCTTTGGCGGCATCTTTGGGCTGCTCGCTGCCATCGGTCTCCTCTACGGCGATGTGCAATTCAAGCTGTTTCCTCTGCCCATCGGCATCAAGGCGCGCTACCTGGTGGTGATCTACGCGCTCATCGCCGTTGCCATGCTCTTTAGCCAGCAGCGGATGTACGCCTTTGCCCAACTGGGCGGAGCGCTGGCCGGTCTCGTGTTTGTGCGCATGGCGCCGCGACAAGGAGTCTCCTTCCTGCTCAGCGAACGCTGGTACGGCCTGCGCAACCGCTATTACCGCTGGAAGCGCCGCCGCGCCGCCCGCAAGTTCGAGGTCTATATGAAGCGGCAAGGCCGCATCGTGAAGTTCGACGGCCAGGGCCATCTCATCGAAGACGATCCCGACGACAAGAAGCGCTGGAACTGATAAAGGCAGGGAATAGGGATCAGGGATCAGATTGAAACCTGAGACTCGGGTGCTCCACATCTCGCTTTTGAGATGTGGGATACCAGTTACCTCAACTCACAGGTCTTGTATCAGGGCATGGCTTCAGCCATGCCGCACAAGGCCATTGAAACGAACGCGGGCTTTAGCCCCTGCGGCGCGGCTTTATTGATACCGACCCCGACCGAACAGAAAAAGACCACACCCGGCGCGATAAAATTTCCTTGCAATGTCAAACAAGATTGCTTTTCTCTTTCCGGGGCAGGGTTCGCAGGCCGTTGGCATGGGCCGCGAACTAGCCGAGCGATTTCCCGCAGCCGCTGAAACCTTTGCCGAAGCTGAAGCGGCGCTCGGCTTTCCGCTTTCAAAACTCTGTTTCGAAGGGCCTGAAGAAGCTCTGCGCCTCACCGAGAACACGCAGCCGGCCATCATGACGGTGAGCGTCGCGGCAGCGCGCGTGCTCGCAGCGCACGGCGTCGAGCCGGCACTGGCCGCGGGCCACTCCCTTGGCGAATGGAGCGCGCACGTCATGGCGGGAACGCTCTCCTTTGCTGATGCGGTGCGCGCGGTCAAGGCGCGTGGCGCGGCCATGCAAAAAGCGGTTCCGGCGGGTGAAGGCGCGATGGCGGCGGTTCTGCAGCTTGATCCGGCGCTGGTGGCCGAAGCCTGCGAAGAAGCCGCGCGCGAAACCGGCCTCGTTGTGCAGGCCGCCAATCTCAACTCACCCGGGCAAACGGTCATCTCCGGCGCGGCTGCGGCCGTAGAAAAGGCCGCGGCTCTGTGCAAGGCCAAAGGTGCGCGCCGCGCCGTCATGCTTCCCGTCAGCGCTCCCTTCCATTGCGCGCTCATGCAGCCCGCGCAGGAGGCAGTGGCGCGCGTGCTCGCGGGGCTCGCGATGCACGACCCGCGCATTCCCGTCGCCGCCAATGTCACCGGTAGCCTCGTCACCACGGCCAGTGCCGCGCGTGACGTGCTCGTCAGGCAAGTCACCGGCGCGGTGCGCTGGGTGGAGTGCGTGCAGGCGCTCGAGGGCCGGTCGCTTTCCGTGGAGGGCCAGGGCGCAGGCGCCGATGTCTTCATCGAAGTTGGTCCCGGCAAAGTGCTCTGCGGCCTGCTCAAGCAGATCGATCCGGGGCTGAATTCGCTGAACGTGGAAGACGCGGCCAGTCTGGAGGGTACGCTGGCAGAAGTCAAGGCTGTGGCCTGATCTTTGGTTGTGCAGTTTCTGAAGGAGTTCTCGGAAATCTGTCGAGACGTCAGGAATCCAATCAGTAGAGCTTGAAATCCACAGTGACCTCTATTTGGACGCGTACCGGTGCACCATCTTTCGCCCCCGGTTTAAACCGATATTGCCGGATTACTTCGTAGGCGTTCTCAAGTAGAGACGCCTCCATCGGCGTGACAATCTTTATGTCCTGGGGAAGCCCGTGCTCGTCGACAACCATGCTGAACTTGCATTCGCCCTGGATTTTATTGCGCCGGGCGTAATCGGAGAATTCCGCCTCTGGGGAATTGAGCAAATGCGGCGCGGTAACGCCGTTCCCAACTTTTTCAGGGGGAGCCGGAGCTGCCTGCGGGTCGGGAATTGGAGCAAGGACAACCTCATCCTGCGTTTGAGGTGGCGTCACCAATTCCTGCTGAGGCAATGCGCGAAGACGATAACTGCGCCCCTGAGCCCCGCCGCCCTGCTTCTTCACAGCCTCGGCGCATAATTCAAGGCGCATTTTCATAGCTTCGCCGACGGCGACGGCTACGCCATTCAATGTTGCGGCCTGGAACCTGTCTGCTTCCATAACCCGGACGGCCAGGTAGTCCATCGCATTCCCAAGCACGTGGTCGAACACGATGTTGCGTGCCCTTCCGGCCGCATCCACGATGAATGAGAAGCTTACGACGCCACTTTCCTTTTTGCCTTTGCATTCATTTTGAAGTGGGTCCTGCACCTGCAGCGGGAGGAGCGAGGCAGCAGTGAGCCCCTGAGCGCCGTTGTAGAGTCTTACGCTCTCCAGCTTCGGCGGATTTGGTGGCGCAGGCGCGATAGACGGCGCTGGCTGCCCGGACCCATGATCTGAAATCGCAATCAATGCAAGAAACACGAAACACACATGCAGGTTTCGCATCGCCAACCACCATATCGTAAAAATTGCCCCCACTTTATCACACAATCCCCAGCTCCCTCAGCACAAACGCGTAGTCCAGCGCGATCTCCTTCAAATAGTCGTAGCGGCCGCTGGCGCCGCCGTGCCCGGCCTGCATATTCGTCACCAGCAGCAGCGGATGGTCGCCGGTTTTGAGCGTGCGCAGCTTGGCCACGTACTTGGCCGGCTCCCAGTACATCACTTGGCTGTCGTGCAGGCTGGTCTTGACTAACATCGCCGGGTAACTCGCCGCGCGCAAGTTATCGTATGGCGAATAACTCAGCATGTAGCGGAAATACTCCTCCTGATTCGGGTCGCCCCACTCCTCGTATTCGGGAACCGTGAGGGGCAGGGAAGCGTCGAGCATAGTATTCATCACGTCGACAAACGGCACGTGCGAGAGGATCGCGCGAAACAGCTCTGGCCGCATGTTCGCGACCGCGCCCATCAACAAGCCACCCGCCGACCCGCCCTCAATGGCCACGCGATGCGGGTCGCCGTAGCCCGCTGCGGTCAGATGTTCCACGCAGGCAATGAAGTCGGTAAACGTATTGCGCTTCTTGAGCATCTTGCCCGCGTCGTGCCAGGGCTCGCCCAGGTCGCCGCCGCCGCGGATGTGCGCGTAGGCCATCACCACGCCGCGATCGAGCAAACTCAACCGGTTCGAGCTGAACCCCAGCGGCAAAGAATATCCATACGACCCGTAGCCGTACACGTAGAGCGGGTTCTTGCCCGGCTCGCGCCCGGCGAATTTGTCTCGGCGATACACAAGCGACACCGGCACTTCCACGCCATCCGGCGCCGTGGCATGAATGCGCTCGCTCGCGTAGAGCGTGCGGTCGAATCCGCCGGGAATTTCAAGCTGCTTGAGCAGCGTGGATGCGCCCGATGCCGTGTCGTACTCGTACACCGAGCTTGGCGTCACCAGCGACTGATACCCGTAGCGAAACGTCGTCGTCTCGAAGATGCGATTGATGTGCGGCGCCGCGCTGTAGGCGGGCTCGGGAAAGGCGATCTCGCCGGAGGGAGCGGCCCCAGGTCCGGCGTCGGCGAACTTCCACAAACGCAGCCGCGGCAATCCATCCTCGCGCTCGCAGGCGATGAAGAACCCCGCGAAGAGATCCACATCTTCGAGCATCACTGCATCGCGATGCGCAATCAGCTCCGTCCAGTGTTCGCGGCCCGGCGTCTCCACCGGCGCGGCCACCAGCCGGAAGTTGCGCCCGCGATCGTTGGTGCGGATGAACCATAGGCCGTTGCGATGGTCGAGCGAGTACTCGTGCTCGTCTTCGCGCGGAGCAATGATGCGGAACGCGCCGGTGGGATCGTCCGCCTTGAGAACCCGCGCCTCGCTGGTGATGTGGCTGGCCGACTCAAGCACGATGTACTCGCCGTCACGCGTGCGCCCCGCGGCAAGGTTGAAACGCTCGTCGTCTTCCTGATAGACCAGCACATTCTGCTTGGGCTGCTCAATGCAATTGCGCCAAAGTTGAAACTGCCGCTTCTGCTGCTCGTCCTCTACGGTATAAAAGAGCGTCTTATTGTCCGCGGCCCACACCACGGAACCCACGCGCTCCACCTCGCCCGC